>Ga0154020_10005338_pt1 | contig 15189 bp, 13 predicted proteins | sample Klosneuvirus_201_FD_109709 | JGI IMG/M metagenome (GOLD analysis project Ga0154020, IMG submission 109709) | Active sludge microbial communities from wastewater, Klosterneuburg, Austria - Klosneuvirus_20160825_MG | ecosystem: Engineered > WWTP > Aerobic digester > Activated sludge | place...
CATTCCGATGTTCATCAAGCACGCGGCGCACAATGGCTTTGACTGCATCTGGCTTGATCTGGAACATCGCAACTTTTCAGACCGCGACGTGCAGGTGTTGCTGGTGCAGTCGCATCTCCATGACATCGACATCATGGTGCGACCAGCCACGACGGAGAAGACAAGGCTCTACCGCTACCTGGAAGATGGCGCGGCGGGGTTGATGATTCCTCATGTCAACACGGCCGAGAAGGCTCGCATGCTGGTGGACTCGGTGAAGTATCCACCGATCGGCGATCGCGGCCTGGACGGAGCGGGACTCGACGCGGACTTCTACTGTGGCAACACGGATGAATTCGTGAAGGGCGCGAACGAAGAGACGTTTCTCGTCGTGCAGGTTGAGACGCCGCTGGCCGTGGCCAACGTGGAAGAGATCGCCAGTGTCCCCGGACTTGACGGCATTTTTGTCGGTCCCGGTGACCTTGGACTCCGGCTGAAGCAGGATCCCGGAAAGATGACGCTGGACGCGGCGATTGATCGCGTTGCCGCCGCATGTGCGAAGAACGGCAAGGCATGGGGCTTGCCTGTGGGAACCCCCGAGATCCTGCAGCAGCGCCAAAAACAGGGGGGCCAGCTGCTGAATTACGGCGGTGACTTCGGGGCGATCATGGATATGCTGCGCGAAAGCATCAAGGCCTTTGATGGCCATGCACAGCAATCGGCTGGATGACATTTCTGCAGGGTGGGACCAGCGTGGTGCTGGCCCACCAAATCATGCCACCTCTGGTGGACCGGCGCTCCGCTGGTCCCATCCTACAAACTTCCGGTCTCTATTTATGACTTCATCGTTTGCGAATAATCTTTCCGGCAAGATCGCCCTCATCACAGGTGCCGGTCGCGGCATCGGCAAAGGCTGCGCGATTCAACTCGCGCGGCGCGGAGCAGATATCGTTATCAACGATCGTTCTGGAAGTCCTGATCTTGAAGCGACAGCGGCCGAGATCCGGGCACTCGGCCGAACCTGCCACGCCATCGAGGCCGACGTCTTCTCTCGCGACGGCTGTGAACGACTGCTGCGTGCCGCGTTGGAAGTTCATCCGCGTATCGACATCCTGATCAGCAACCCTGCTTACAGCCGCCGCGCACCGTTTCTGGATTACTCACCTGAAGAATTCGAAAAAACAATCAGCGGCACTTTGATGAGCGGTTTTCACATGAGCCAGCTTGTCGCGCGGCACATGGTTGCGCGCGGCGGAGGCGGCAAGATTGTCTTCATCTCCAGCGTGCATGCCGAGATGCCAATCAGTCTGAGCGTCGCCTATGGAGCTGCGAAAGCGGGACTGAATCACATGATGCGATCGATTTCCGTCGAGTTGGTCTCGCACAGAATCAACGTCAACGCCATCGAGCCAGGCTGGATCGACACACCGGGAGAACACGTCACATTTTCGGAGGAAACGATCGCTTCCGCCGGTCAGCAATTGCCGTGGGGACGACTCGGACTGCCGGAAGACATCGGCCATGCGGCGGCGTTTCTTGTCTCCGATGAAGCTGACTACATCACGGGAATCGTGTTGCCTGTGGACGGCAATTTTCGCTTCAAGGACTGTCGAACCGAGAGCATCATTCTGCCGACGGAGCAGAAGCAATGACCGTCGCGCTGAAGCAATTCGCGTTTCAGGGCTCGCTCGATGGCCCGCACTTGTTGATCACGGGGGCCGTTCATGGGGACGAGTTCGAACCGATCCTCGCTATCCGGCGACTGATCGCTCTGTTTGAAAGTGGTGCCGCTGCCGTCGCCGGATTTCGAGGCTGCGTAACGCTGATCCCGATCGTGAACGAAGCCGCCTTTCTGCGCGGCCATCGTTGTGCCGATGACGGTCTCGACCTCGCGCGAACATGCCCCGGAAAACCCGACGGAAGTATGACCGAACAGACCGCGTTCGCTCTCAGCGAAATGATCCGCTCCGCTGACTACTACATCGATCTGCATACCGGCGGAACCGAACTTTCCGTCTATCCGCTGACGGGATATGTGATGCACGCGAACCCCAGCATCCTTGATGTGCAACGTCGTATGGCAAAAGCCTTCAATCTGCCTGTCGTCTGGGGCACGGCGGCAAATCTCGAAGGACGATCACTGTCCGTCGCGCGCGACGCCAACGTGCCGGCGATTTATTGCGAATACCTCGGCGCGGCAACATGCAGCAGCGACGGAGTTGAAGCCTACGTCGATGGCTGCCTGAACGTGATGGTCGAGATGGGAATGCTTGAGCAAATTCAATCGTCGCCGGGTGGCCGAGGCTGGACTGAGCGGAGCGAAGGAAGCCCCGGGGTTTCGAGCTGTCGCCCTGCAACCCCGGCCACGCAACTGACGAATCGCGTTAAATATGTCGTCGAGAACGGTGAACCGAATGTCGGCCACATGCAGATCTGCAACCCATCTCCGATCACAGGCTACTTTGAAGCAAGCGTGCGACTCGGCGACGCGATCCGCTCCGGCGATCCGCTCGGCACCGTCCATTCGCTCGATGGCGGACCATCCGCGATCATTCATGCCACTCAGGCAGGCATCGTTCTCGTCCTGCGAACGTTTCCGCGGGTTCGCGCCGGGGAATCGGTCGGTGTCGTGATGGAAACGGGAAGCGAGATCGAATCATGAACAACTCCAGTCAACAGCGGCAGGTGTACCTCTCGGGGGTGATGGTGCCCGAGTCCGAAGCCAAAATCTCGATCTTCGACAGCGCCGTAATGCTCGGCGACAGCCTGACCGAGTCCACGCGGACTTTCCTGCATCAGCCGTTTCGCATGGACGAACACATCAAACGCCTCTACCAGTCGCTCAAGGTGGCTCGGGTTGATCCGGGACTGTCTCTTGCCGAGCTGACTTGCGTCACGCTCGATGTCCTCGCCGCGAATCGCTCGCTGATGGGATCCGACGACGACTGCTGGATCGTCCACAACATTTCTCGCGGACTCATGAAGCCCGGTCCCAGCCCGTCTCAGACCAATCCAGCGACGGTGATGATCTTCACCAGCCCGATGGACCTTCGCAGCTGGGCCAGGTACTACACGGAGGGCTGTCATGCCGTCACTTCATTCAGCCGCGCCATCCCCGCGCAGTCACTGGATGCACGCATCAAAAACCGCAGTCGATTATTTTACACGCTGGCCGATGCCGAGTCGCGACTCGTTGATCCCGATGCACAGTGCGTGATTCTCGACACTGACGGCTACGTGTCGGAGAACAAAGGCGGCAACATCTTCGCCGTCGTCGATGGAGAACTGCGAACGCCAACGACGGAAAACTGCTTGGCCGGACTCAGCCGACAAACCGTGCTCGAACTGGCTGCTGAACTCGGGCTACCCACCCGCGAGACCCGGATGTTGCCGTATGATCTCTATACGGCCACGGAAATCTTCTTCACAAGCACTCCCTACTGCATCATGCCCGCGACACGATTCAACGGACTGCCCGTGAATGACGGTCGCGTCGGTCCTGTCGTCCAACGACTGCTGGCGGCGTGGAGCGACAAAGTCGGCATGGACATCGTCGCGCAGGCCCAGCGGCAACTGAGGTGAAATGATGATGGAACCCACGATTCAAAATCTCTTCGACCTGACGGGCCGCGTGGCGCTCATCACTGGCGGTTCCGGATATCTGGGGCAATCTTTGTCCCGAGCACTCGCTGAAGCCGGAGCCAGTGTGGTCATCGCCAGTCGCGATAAGAACCGCGCCCAGGACGTCATCGACAATTTGCCGAGTCCCGGGGGCTCGAAGCATTACGCAGTCGTTCTCGATCAGCTCGACGAGGCATCTCTGAACGCGGGGTTTGACGCAGCAGTCGCGGCGGCGGGAAAGATCGACATCCTGATCAACAACGGTCAGCACGGACATGCTCTCGATCTTACCAACGTGACGGCAGAGGCGTTCAACAAAGATCTGCAGAACGCAACCGGCTACTTTCTATTGGCGCGACGCCTGCGAGATCACGTCGTCGGTCGAGACGCCCCCGGTTCGATCGTGATGATCGGGTCGATGTACGGCGTGGTTGGTTCCTATCCCGATGCCTACGATGGAATCTGTACCGCAAGCCCGGTTCAGTATCACACGCTCAAGGGCGGCATCGTCCACATGATGCGTCATCTGGCTGTCTACTGGGCAAAGGACAACGTGCGCGTGAACTGCCTCAGTCCCGGTCCGTTTCCGTCCGAGCAGGCTCCGCAGCAAATGGTCGAGCGACTCAAACAGAAAAGCCCGCTGGGGCGCATGGGATTGCCGCATGAACTAAAAGGGCCGCTGTTGATGCTGGTCAGTGATGCGGGAAGTTACGTCACCGGCCAGAACCTGCTCGTCGATGGAGGCTGGACGGCATGGTGAGGTTTGACGTAGTGCCCCAACCACCGGCATTACGCGCCGTTGATTTATACTTCACACGGAGAGGCTGTGATGTCCTTGTTCCGAGGCTCCTGCCTCGGAACACACTGCTCCCGAGGCTCCTGCCTCGCGCGATTGCCACTGGAGGCAGGAGCCTCCAGGGCAGTGCGTTCCACGGCTGGAGCCCTGGAACGAGAATTGACGGCCTCATTCCAGGCCGCGTGGAGTATAAGTCACGCGGCGTGTTCGGCGACTTTCATTGGGCCGATTGTGCCCTCCTCGCGTTTCTGACAGTTTCGGAAATCGGCCAGTTGGTTAAGATCCTGATCGGTGGCAGCTGTATGCTGACCAATTCGCTCCATTTTCCCCATTCAGGATTGCTGGTTTCGTGTCGCTCCTTCGATACATCCGCAAAGCTTTTACGAACCACTGGAACCTGCTGGGACTGGCGGGCGGCATCGGTTTTTCGCTGTTGTCAGGAAACCCTGCAATCGGATTACCTTTGGTGGCGGCCGCCGAATTTGCCTGGCTGGGCCTCGTCGGCACTCATCCCCGTTTTCAAAACTACGTGGACGTGATCGAAAACGAGGCGACGCGATCCCAGGATGCGGCCGCAACCGACGAGCGAATGCGAAAGATGTTCGCCGCATTGCCTCGAGGACTGCAGAACCGATTCAACGAGATCCTCAAGCAGTGCCATGAACTGCGATCCATCGGTCAGGGTTACCGGGCTGCCAACAGCACGACCGAGGACGGAATCGTCTCCGAACTCCGCATGACGGGACTTGATAAGCTGCTCTGGTTGTATCTAAAACTGCTCTACACCGAATTTTCTTTGAACCGTTTCTTTGAAACGACCAATGCCGAACAAATCCAAAAAGATCTGAACCTGGTTCAGGAACGGCTAAAACGGGAAACCGAGCGTCCCGCCGGAAGTCAGCGTGAGCGAATCATCGTCACGCTGAAAGACAATCTTCAGACCTGCGAACAGCGACTGGTCAACTTTGGTCAGGCTCGCGACAGCTATGAACTGGTACGAGCGGAACAGCAGCGGCTGGAAACTCGCATCCGTTCCCTGGCAGAAATGAGTATCAGTCAGGGGAACCCAGAAACCATCTCGACGCAGGTCGATACAGTCGCTGGCAGTGTGGTGGAGACGGAGAAGACTCTGGAAGATCTGAAATTCGTCACGGGCCTGTCGTCATATGACGAAACTGTACCGGAAATTCTGACGCGGCAAAAAGTCACGCAGTAAGGCGAGCGGCAGGAAAGGATTTACCATCTGCGAGTCATTGGGTCGAGCGGGCTCGTGCGCCTGAACCACGCCAAAGGAAGCAGATCTGAGGACAGATCTGCCTACGTGGTCCGACCTGTCTCAGGTCGGATTCCCTGGGCGACCCGATATCCCAGGTAATTCTGTTTCTTCCGCTCGCCTAACGGCCTCGTGTTCGTGTACGCTGGCTAATTGCAAATCTTCCGCTCGTGCCAGGCAAGCTGGCACGGGGCGAGATCAATTGTCGCCTAATTTTTTTTCGACAGATTGCTATTTGTCGCGCACCCCAAGTCCTGCCTCATTTCCCGCCAATGCCGATCAGATGCGAAAAAGTCCGGACATACAAACGCCCGTTGGCAACGGCTGGCGTTGAGCGGCTTTCTCCGCCGAGTTCGTTTTTGGCCAGCAGCTTGTATTCCTTCGATGCGGCAAAGACCCACACGACACCGGTTTCGTCAACGCAGTAGATTCGATCGCCGACACGCACCGGTGAACCGGAAAACGCGGCGTTGGTTCGTTCGGTCCAGTGAACATCGCCCGTCTTAGCGTCGATGCAACTCGCAAAGCCTTTGTCGTACAGGCAAAACAGCAGATCGCCGTCCGCGATCAGGCAGGGAACGTACGGAGCCTTAAAGTTATTGTTGTTGGTGAGCTTGTAGACGACCTCCGCATTTTGGCCGGGCTTCACGGCGACAATGTAGTTAGCGGAATAGGCTCCGGAACCCGTGCTGCCGAAAATTAGCCCGCCAGCTTCCACTGGGGAACTCACGGTTCTCATCCTGAACAGTCCGTCATTAACCGCCCAGTTCTCTTTGCCGGTCAGCGGATCCAGACTAAACATACCATTGCCGGTGGAGGTGCAGATCAGTTCGTCCGGCCCGCCGTCTGCTGGCTGATGAATCAACGGAACAGAGTAACAAACATTCTTCGAAACCAGTGGCGTGGTCCATTTCTGTTCGCCCGTTTTTCGGTCGAAAGCCATCATGCGACTCTCGCCCGGCATTTCGCCTTCCTTCAATTCATTGGCCTGCTGCGAATTGTGCAGGATGACAAGATCCTTGTAGACGATTGGCGATGTGCCCCATCCATGTTGGCTCTGCCATGTGCCCAGATCAATGCTCCACGCTTCTGAGCCATCGTGGTTGAAGGCTTTGAAGAAGGTCTCCTTCGGAGTGGACCATGCCACATAAACACGTTCTTCGTCCACAGCCGGCGTGCATGAGGCAAAGCTGCTGCGAGTATGCAGATGATGAACCTCGGATTTGTAATCTTTCTGCCAGATCTTCTCTCCGGTGTCAGCGTTGAAACAAAGAACGTAGCGCGTTGCATCCTTCGGGTCGGCGCTCAAGACAAAGACTTTGTCTCCCCACACAACAGGCGAAGAACAGCCTGATCCGCCAGGCAGTTCCACTTTGAACTTGATGTCGGATCTCGAGAATTTCACCGGTATCGAATCACCGCTGCCAACGCCGGTTCCATTCGGACCACGAAAACGAGCCCACTCGTCAGCGGGCAGCGTGGCCAGCGATGACAAAATGGCGAGAAAGGTTAATGGGAGCAGGGTTTTCTTCATGGGAGAGACCTGGCAAGGAGAGTCGTTGGGGAATAAGGTTGAGTCGTCGTGAGTGGGCATTATTTCATGCAACAGCGACCGACGCTACTCTGGCGGAGATTCGGCCTTTATACTTCACGCCGTCAGGAATGAGGCTGTCAATCCTCGTTCCAGGGCTCCAGCCCTGGAACGCAACGCACTGGAGGCTCCTGCCCAATGGCGTTCGATTTGGGTGAATCACGAAGGTACGACAGGCTTCCAGCCTGTCGAATCCCGTTCAATGACAGGCTGGAAGCCTGTCGTACTTTCAAATCGAGTACCATTGGGCTCCTGCCTCCAGCCAGAAGCCCGGGAGGCTGGAGCCTCGGAACAAGGACATCAAGAAAGCGACCATACTATGAAACACGCATTCACACTCTTCATCGCGTTGCTGCTGGCTCCGTCGGCAGTCACGTATTCAGCCGAACCCGTAGCCATTGGGTCGCGACGAGAATTGTTTGTTGATCGGACAATCGTCGGCGAACTGAAGAACACCGCGTTGAAGTTGCACGAGCCTCAGCTTGCGGAACCGCTGGTAACGGAACGGCGTCCACATGGCCACTACGCCACGGTGTTGCAGGCCGATGATAAGTTTCAATTCTACTACCGAGGCGACAAGGATCCGGCGGTCACATGGAAGACACACGGCATTGAGGCGTATCACGACGGCGAAGTCACGCTTTATGCCGAAAGCAAGGATGCCATTCACTGGACGCTGCCTAAGCTGGGACTGTTCGATCATCTGAGCTTTCCTGAAGGCAACATTGTGCTGATGAACGAGTTCCTGGTGAATCACAACTTCACGCCGTTCATCGACACCAAGCCCGGCGTGCCTGCGGACCAGAAGTACAAAGCGCTCGGCGGCATCGCGTTCCAGCCGCATCAAACGGCCACGCGCGACAAGCGCGGCCCCGGCGGGCTGAAGGCGTTCGCGTCGCCGGACGGCATTCATTGGAAAAAACTGCGCGAGGAACCGGTCGTGCCCGAAGAGTGGGGCAAGTATTTCGACTCGCAGAACTATGCGTTCTGGAGCGACAGCGAGCAATGCTACGTTTGCTACTTCCGCCGCTTCATCAAGGGCTATCGTGGCATCGCGCAGACGACGTCGGTGGATTTCATCACCTGGACGGAACCGGTCGAAATGCAGGCCAATCTGCCCAATGAACATCTCTACACGCCCTGCACACAGCCGTATTTCCGCGCGCCGCACATTTACATTGCCATGCCGACTCGGTTCATGGACCAGCGCGGTGCCGCGACCGACATCCTGTTCATGACCACACGCGGAGGAGACCAGTACGACCGCGAGTTCACTCAGAGCTTCATCCGCCCCGGTCTCAGCAAAGACGGCTGGGCCAATCGAGCGAACTACGCCGCGATCGGCATTCATCAAACCAGCGACACGCACCTGTCGATGTTCCTCACCGGCGGCCGCCGCTACACGCTGCGACTGGACGGGTTCGTTTCGGTGAACGCGCCGCTGACCGGAGGCGAGCTGATCACGAAGCCGCTGACTTTCACCGGCAAGCAACTGGAGATCAACTACGCCACCAGCGCCGCGGGCCAGATGCGAGTCGAACTGCAGAACGCCAACGGCGAACCAATCCCCGGTTTCACGCTCGATGACTGCGAGCCCATCTGGGGCGATCACATCGCTCGCATCGTGAAGTGGAAAAGCGGAGATGATGTCAGCGCTCTCGTGGGACAGGCGGTGCGGCTTCGAGTAGAATTGAGCGACGCCGATTTGTTTGCGATCCGATTCACTCAGGACTGACGGAGTCTATGAAACGCACCTTCACATTTATCGCCTTCCTGCTATGTACTTCATCAATCCTGTTGGGTGCCGCTGAGCCCGCTCTGGTGAAGCCCGATCCCACGTGCTTGCTGATGCTGGATACGCGGGTCGTGGAGCAGGTTGAAAACGCGAAGCTTGTCTTCGGCACACCTCTGAAGCATGCGGGCAATCCCGTGCTGTCCTCAGATGAACCTTGGGAGAACTCGACGAACAACTACTACCCCAACGTGACGTGGGATGCGGACGAAAAGTTGTGGAAGCTTTGGTACAAAGACGTGCTTGCCGACAAGGATGCCATCGCGCAGATGGAGTCGCCCAGCACGGTGCATGATGTGGGTTGGTATCTGCTTTATGCGACTTCGAGGGACGGCATCGCCTGGACGAAGCCCCCGCTTGGGCTGCATAAGTTCGGCACACGCACCGACACGAACATCACGGCGCGCGATTGCCCGAATGTTGGTGTCTTCAAGGATCTGCATGATGTCGACGCCAATCGCCGATACAAAATGGTGTTCGATACTGGCCTGGGACAACCGAAGGTGCGTTTCAGTGCGGACGGAATTCACTGGGATGCGGCGCAGGCGGTCGAAGGCTTCAGCGCGCAGCAGGGCGACACACACAACAACGCCTTCTTCGACGAACGTAGTGGCAAGTATCTTTGGTTCACCAAGCTCTATCTCGGCGAGCGGCTCGTCTCACGCCTGGAGAGTGACGACTTCATCCACTGGCGCAGCAGCGGGATGGTGTTGCGAAGCACACTGGATGAAGGGAAGAAGACGCAAACCTACGCGCTCACCGTCTTCCCCTATGGCAACATCTACCTGGGCTATCTCATGATGTATCATGTCGGAATGGATCGCACGGTGGACTGCGAATTGGCCTGGAGCCCTGATTCGATTCACTGGCAGCGAGTGGAACCCGGCAACGCCTTCCTGAAACTCGGTGCCAAGGGCAGCTACGATGGCGGCACCATTTACGCGCAGGCCGGACCTGCGGTCATTCAGGATGGCAGGCTCATGATTTACTACGGTGGCAGTCCCACAGTGCATGTGGGCTGGAAACGCACCGCCAATCTTTGCCTCGCCACGCTGCGAGAAGATGGCTTCGCCGGATACGAGGCGGTCGATGCCGGCAAGCCAGCGCTGATCACCACCGCACCACTTAAACCGCGAGAAAACGTCCGCCTCTCTGCTGATGGCGAAGTGAAGATGGAAACTCTGCCCGCAGCCGACGGCACGGTGCGTCTACGCTGCACCCTTGCACCAGGAGCCAGGCTCTATGCCATTCATGGCGCACAACTGGTGAACACGGAGATGCCAAAACCCACGCTCGCCGCCTTGCCCAGGCACCCAGTCCAAGGTGAGCCGCTCGTGTTTTCATTTGATCGTGATACTGAGGGCTGGAAGGGAGTCGACAAGATTGAGGCCAACGAAGGTTACGTCACCGTTTCCCGAGCGAACAATCTCCGCCCAATCGCCCACACCACACCGTTGCCGGGCGATTGGTCAGAACTCGTCGGAGGCGAAGCCGTCACGATCAGTGTGAAGATACGCGCCAAAAAAGCCGGCGGGCCGGTGCGTCTGGAACTCTTCGCCAACGAGACCGGGCAATGGATTATGGAGAAGCTGCCGCCCTTTACGACCGAATGGCAAACCATCAGCACGACCCTTCGTTACGACTGGACAGACGCAGAGGCTCAAGACGCCGGTTGGCAAAAGAGCGTCCTGGGCTTCTCGTGGCGAGAGACAATCCAACACGCGGGCAAGCTCGTCATCATGACCACGGCCAGTGGTACTCAGGACAGCCTTGATCTCGATGAGGTGCAGATAGAAGGCCATTGATCACTTCACATCATCCTTGCAAGGCGACCGGCAGATGGTTCCCTTGCCCGAAAAGAAGCCCGGCATCTTGAAGAAGCCGGGCTTCTATTGGTAAATCGTTTTCTGCCGCTCGCCCAACAGAACCCATCCATGAAATTCACACACAGACTCTCGCTCATCACCGCATTCTTGCTGCTCGCTGCAGTTTATCCACAATTGATGGCGGAAGATTTGACGGTCACTTCGGATTTCGAAGGGGCATCGGTTCGCGACGTCGAGATCGACGAAGCCACGCGAAGCATCCGCTTCATGCCGGGTGGCGACCCGTTGCGAGGCTGGCCGTGCTGGTGGTACTTCCGCGTACACGGGATTGCTCCCGGTGAAACCATCATTTTGAAATTGCGCGGCTCGACGGCCACGGTTGATACGCCGGGAGCTTCACTCCGAAAGCCACTCGCGTCGGCCTGGTCGATGCCAGATCAAGCGACCTGGTCGATCGATGGCGAAACCTGGCTCCACACGGAGAAAGGGGAGCGGCAGGACGAGTGGATGATCTACACGCTCAAGCCGGAGGCTGCGTCCGTGTTCGTCGCCTGGGGACCACCCTACACGCCGAGCACCGCCGCGAAGTTCGTGCGCGAGATGAGCGAGAAGTCGCCTCACGCAGAGGCCACTGAGTTGTGTCGATCGCGCGAAGGTCGCGTCGTCCCGATGCTGCATGTGCAGGAAGGCGAGCGGACCGGGGACCAACGATTCGGCGTCTGGGTTCAGGCGAGGCAGCACGCCTGGGAGAGCGGTTCCAGCTGGGTGGCTCAGGGCTTCGGCGAATGGCTGCTGAGCGATTCGAACGAAGCGGCCTGGCTGCGGCAGCACGCGGAGATTTTCATTGTTCCCGTCATGGATGTGGACAACACGGCGACTGGCAACGGAGGCAAAGACGCTCAGCCACAGGATCACAATCGGGACTGGTCGCCGCAACCACACTGGAACGAGATCATCGCGGCGCAGCGAGCGGTCAGCGGGCTGATCGAGGAAGGCCGCATGGATGTCTTTCTGGATCTGCACAACCCCGCGCCCGGCGATCCGACTTTCTTCTACATCCTGCCGGAAGATCTGCTGCAGGAGCCCATGATCGGTTTGCGTAACCGGTTCATCGAGTTGGCGTACGCTCGAATCAGCAAGATCAAGCCTCTCATCCCGATGAGCAACAAGCCCAAAGTGACCGGAACCAACTATCATCCGTTGTGGCGTCAAATCAGCTCCAACTGGGTCGCGATGAACGGCAACCCGCACACAGTCAGTCTCTGCCTGGAGACCATCTGGAACTCCCCCAACAGCACCACAGAAGGCTACCGCGCCGTCGGCACCAACCTCGCCGCCGCCGTCCGCGAGTATCTCGCCGAACGTCCCGCGAAGCCGTGAAAAAAACGCCTTAGTTGGACAGCGCCAGTTTTGACGGAAACCGTGCATTCTTGCAACCCGAAACGTGAGTTTTGAAGTTGCGCAAACAGTCCTGATATTAACCCGAAGCGCCAACGAGGCAAACAAGTTACGTCTGCTCTTCCGCGTGAAGTGTTTGCCTCGCTGGCGCTTCGTGCTACTACTTCGGATAAAGTGGCGATGTCCAATTATACTTCACGGGGTGCGGATTGACGTCCTTGTTCCGAGGCTCCTGCCTCGGAACACACTGCTCCCGAGGCTCCTGCCTCGCGAGCTTGTTGCTGGAGGCAGGGCCTCCAGTGCAGTGCGTTCCAGGGCTGGAGCCCTGGAACGAGAATTGACAGCCTCATTCAAGGCCGCGTGAAGTATAGACCCACAGCAGTTCCTCAATGCAGGAATTTCTCAATACTGCACCTTATGGTGTAGATTAAAAAACGTCATTTGGGTGGAATCGTGCTGTGAGAAGGCTGGACGGTCTTTGGCAGCGTTCCGGTGTTATCAAGACCGAAAGATTCGTCCGATACTTTTCCTGCATGGATTCCACTGAAACTCAGGGCAGCATCAAGGAGTCGCTCATGCGAGTGCCGACAGTTTTGCAAATCTTAATCTCTGCTCTTGTTCTCGTTGCCCTTTCGATGTCTGGTTTTCTAAGAGCGGACGACTCGTTCGATGCGGAGCCTGTTCTTTACAGCAAGACGAACCCGCAGAACCGCGTTTCGAGAATTCGCGACCGCATCAAAAGCGGTGACTTGAATCTGAACTATTCGACCAAATACGGCTACCTGCCCGCGCTGCTCGACGCACTGGAAGTTCCCGTCGCATCACAGATGCTGGTTTTTTCTAAAACCAGTCTGCAGATGCGGCGCATTTCTCCCCGGACGCCACGCGCGATCTACTTCAATGATGATGTGTACGTGGGATTCTGTCAGTCGGGTGATTTGATCGAAATCTCTGCCGTTGATCCTCAGCTTGGAACAGTCTTCTATACGCTGGACCAAAGTCAGACTGAGCAGCCGATGCTGATTCGCAGAACAGGCAGTTGCCTCGTTTGTCACAGTTCGTCGCGGATGGAGGGCGTGCCTGGTCACGTTATTCGATCGCTGTATGTCGATTCCAGTGGTCAGCCACTACTGTCCGGCGCAGATCGATTGGTTGATCAGACGACGCCGATCGAACAACGTTGGGGCGGCTGGTATGTCACGGGAACACATGGATCTCAAAAGCATTTGGGGAATCTTGTGATGCGAACTCGAAACGTTGTAGAACCCATCGACAACGCAGAGGGACAAAACGTTGTTGATCTGAAATACCGCATTAACCCGGATCGATATCTTTCGACACACAGTGACATCGTGGCGCTCATGGTGCTGGAACATCAAACACTCGTGCAGAATCGCATGACAAAAGCCAACTTCGACACGCGTCAGGCACTGGCCGACAGTAATGTATCATCCGAATATGTCACTCAACGCATTCGCCACACGGGAGATCGCCTTGTTGAAGCGATACTCATGGTCGAAGAAGCCACGATCAAAGAACCCATCCAGGGAACATCCGGCTTTGCGGAACAGTTTGCACAATCCGGTCCACGCGACAAAATGGGACGTTCGCTGCGAGACCTGGATCTCACCACGCGAATGTTCAAGTACCCGTGCAGTTATCTGATCTATTCCGACGCTTTTGACAAACTTCCACAACAGTCAAAAGACTATGTTCTGGAGCGACTGTGGGACGTGCTCTCTGAAAAGGATGAGTCAGAAAAGTTTGCTCATCTTTCGAGCACAGACCGTCAGGCAATCCTTGAGATTCTGCGCGACACAAAATCGAACTTGCCGAGTTACTGGTTAAACTGAACGTGATGTTGATACGTTGCCGACGTTCATACTACCGGCCCTTCGCTTTTTGCGCAGGCGGAGCAAGAGCTCCCAAAGGAGTCTGCCTGACTCTCGGCTGAGTCTTCCCGCACAGACCCAGAAACTCGGTCCAGCATGAGTCCAAAGCCTTGTTCGCAATTGACGTTCAGGACAGCGACGCATCGCGCATCCGCCAGCGTTCTTTTAGGTCGTCTTTCATGTCCAGACAGTACAGGAACTTGTTGACGCAGAACAGGTAATCACCAACCACCATGGGTGAACTCATGTCGGGGGTGAGCTGAACATTCTGCGCGACAGGCCATCGCCCAGATTCAGAGCCACCAGCGACGCATCCGCAGATCCGTTGATAATCAGCTTATCATCGACCAGTAGCGGCGATCAAGGGACACGACCAGGCGATTTTCGGGAGCGATTTCAACTGCGCCAGACGTCTCAACGAACTTACGATAGACGGCCCTGGGTTTGCTCAGATCGAAACCGTGAAGCTGATGCGAGAGCCAGCGATCGCAGCCGTTCCTGGCTGCCGACAGGCAGGCGCGAGCACCGCCAACACGGTATCAGGATCGACATTCAGACGTACTTCGCTCGACAGACAATCCAGATGAAAAAAGTTCACACTCGTCCCCAATGCATCTTCAATGCCGTTCCGTCTCGCGTCGTTTGTCACTAAATCCCGCACCGTGATTTTGACGTTGGGTGCGATCTGTCCAATCCGGAGTAAATGCCGGGATTTTCGGATTCTTGTCGATCGAAATGATCGGAGTCCAGGCAGACTTCGTGTGTGGCCCCGCTGGCTCCACGCCAGCGGACCAGGGTTTGGCGACTAACCACGCCAAACCAGATGAAGCGGCTCCCCATCCGACCTCGCGTCGGTGGAAGCCCGGTTTGGCAATTCGGAATCGCAAGGCGTTCGAGTCGCGGGCAACCATTGCTCGAAGTTGTCAAACCCGGCTTCCACTGGCATGAAGCCAGTGGGGGGCAAAGCGTCAGTTTCTTCTTTGAGTAGTTGCCAAACCTGGTGTCCACCGGCGTGAAGCCG
>Ga0154020_10005339_pt1 | contig 15187 bp, 19 predicted proteins | sample Klosneuvirus_201_FD_109709 | JGI IMG/M metagenome (GOLD analysis project Ga0154020, IMG submission 109709) | Active sludge microbial communities from wastewater, Klosterneuburg, Austria - Klosneuvirus_20160825_MG | ecosystem: Engineered > WWTP > Aerobic digester > Activated sludge | place...
ATTTCGGTCGGCGCCTGGGTGAACGACGACGGCATCGCAGAACCAGCAGCCCGCGGCGGCGCCGGCGGCGCGGCGGAGTGTGCCGTGACGGCATCCACCGCGCGCTCCGATGTCGACATCCGGCGGGTGGAGTCGGTCGGCGCGCCGGCATCTTTCGCCGCCGGGCTGTCGAGAATCGAGGCCGGAATCTCCTGCTCGCAGATCGCGAGATCGCGCGCCACCTCGCCGGCGGTCTTGTAGCGCTCGTCGCGGTCCTTCTGCAGCATCCGCTGCAGAACCCCTTCGAGGCGCGTGCCGAGCTCCGGGCGGTCGACCACGATCGACGGCGGATCGCGATGGAGGATCTGATAGACCAGGGTCGTCAGCGTCTCGCCCTGGAACGGACGCCGGCGCGAGAGCACCTCGTAGAGGAGGACACCGAGCGAGAAGATGTCGCTCCGGCCGTCGAGCTCGTCGCCGCGGATCTGCTCGGGCGACAGGTAGTGCGGCGAGCCGACGACCGAGCCGGTCATCGTCAGGTCGGAGGTCTGGTCCTTGAGCTTGGCGATACCGAAATCGCTGACCTTGACCGTGCCGGTAGCGGCGGAGATGAGCAGGTTCGAGGGCTTGATGTCGCGATGCACCACACCCTGGCGGTGCGCGTAGTCGAGCCCCTCGGCGGCCTGACGGACGAAAGCGATCGCCTCCCGCAGAGTGACCGGGGGATCGACCTCGAGGCGCTGCGCAAGGTCGCTACCCTCGACGCACTCGAAGGCGAGATAGAGGACACCGGCGTCTTCGCCGACGTCGAACAGCGCCACGATGTTGGGGTGCAGGAGCTTGCCGGCGGCGCGGGACTCGCGCTCGAGACGGCGCTTGCGCTCCTCCATCTCATTCGGGCGGCCGGCCTCGATCTTGACCGTCTTGATGGCGACACGACGGCCGATCTGGGGGTCCTCGGCGAGGAAGACCTCCCCCATCGCGCCCGCGCCGAGCATGCGCAGGATCTGGTAGCGGCCCAGCCGCCCGCCTTCGACGATCGGACTCAACGCCTGACATCTCCCGGGACATCGCCCGGCATCGACCCCGAGACAGCGCCGCTCTCGCGCTCCGCGATCAGCTGGCGGGCGCGCCCGAGGTCGTCCGCATGCACGAGGATGCGCACCTCACCGAGCTTGCCGAAGGTCGCGGGCTCCTGATGGAAAAGGAGCGACTCGATCTGCGACGCGATTCCTTCGGCCTCGAGGAATCCGGCGACCAGCGACGCATCCTCTTCGGTACCGACGGTTTCGACGATTTCCCAGTTGTCCATGGCTCTCGGCCCACCTGCGGCCGCCTCCTCTTGCCCCTCCATGATAGCGCCCTCCCGACCCGATCGGCGGATTCCCGGCGGGCGGGGGCGACCGCCCGGCTCAGCGCGGAGGACGACGGCGGAAGCGCTGATCCGCCTCCGCCTCGAAGCGGCCGGAAGCTCCTGCCCAGAAATGCCGCTCGACGCGGAAACTGCCGTGCCCGATCTCGATCCAGTGCAGGCTGTTGCGGCCGATTTCGGGCCCGCGCCCGCGGCTCGAGGCGGTCGTCCCGGTATGCAGGGCGAGGAATCCGTCTTCGCCCAGCGGGCGGAGCTCGAGCGTCTGGTGGAGGTGCCCTGAGAGCACCAGATCGACCCGCTCTCTCCCCCAACGCGCGATCGCCTCGCCGGCCCGCCAGGCCGGGTGCTCGCATTCGACTCCGGGCGGACGGACCAGGTGATGATGCGCGACGACGATGCGAAAGAGCGCCGCGGGCGCCGCTGCGAGCAGGGCATCGACCTCGGCGAGCCGCCGGCGGCGGATTCTGCCGCCTTTGAGAGCGAACGCCTGCGCCGTGTTGACGCCGGCGACCAGGAGCTCGTCGTCACGGAAGACCGGTTCGAGCTCGCGGTCGAAGTGCCGCCGCCAGGCGCCGAACGGCGAGAGCAGCCGTTCCCAGACCCGATAGAGCGGCACGTCGTGGTTGCCCGGCACGGCGACGACCGGCGCGATCCGCGCCAGCTCGTCCACGAAGGCGCGCGCCTCGCGGAACTGCCGCGGCTTGGCGCGGATCGTCAGATCGCCCGAGAGGATCACCAGGTCCGGCCGCCGCACCGCCGCGAGCTCCAGCACCCCCGCCGAGACCTCCGGCAGATGCTTCGGCCCGAAATGGATGTCGGAAATATGCAGAACGTTGCGCAGTGGGAACCCCAGCCGCGAACTCTAGCCTATGGAGCCATCGCGGCCGGAAAAGAAGGGAAAAGCAGAGGCTTCCAGTAAAGGAAAAACAACAAAGAAATGGACCGGTCCACCACGCAGGCGTGGCGGCTCGCGGCGGGCGGGATTCGAGCACCACAGAACGGAAGCTACGCCCCCCCGAGCGCGAGTCGCGCCTCCGCCAGAAGCTCAGCCCCCGCCACCTCCCCCCGCATCACCCGCACATTCTGCGAGGCCGACCGGGCGCACTCGGCGCCGCAGCCGGTGAGCAGCACCGGCATCGCCGGCGCCAGCGTCGCGAGACCGCGCGCCAGCGCCAGCCCGTCGTACTCGCGCATGAAGCGCGGCGCCACGACGAGGTCGACCTCGCCTTGCAGCTGCATGTATCTGCGGAAGGCCGCGAACCCGTTCGCGACCTCCACCACTTCGAGCCGCGCCGACCGGAGCGCCGCCGCGAGCCCCGCCCGCAACTGCACATCCAATTCCGCCAGGAGTACCCGCCGCACCGGACCCGCCGTTCTCTCGCTCACGAGAGAAGAGACAGGCACAAGCGGGTTGTGGAACAGTGCGCGGTGAAGTGGCGGAGTCGTCTCCCTGCAGCAGAGGCGCGGGGTTTTGGTATTCTGCAGCGAAAGCGAGGACACAGAATGAAGCACTTCACGGCGGTCATCGAACGCGACTCCGACACGGGGCTCTACGTCGGTTGGGTCCCGGGCTTCGCGGGCGCGCACAGTCAGGGCGAGACGCTGGACGAGCTCCGCGCCAACCTGCAGGAGGTCGTCTCGATGCTCCTCGAAGAGGGCGGCCCTCGCCTCGAGAGCGAATTCGTCGGCACCCAGACCATCGAAGTGGCCTGAACTTTGAGCAAGCTGCCGGTCCTGAAGCCACGCGAAGTTGTGGCACTTCTCGGGAATTTGGGATTTGCAGAAGTTCGACAACGCGGGTCCCATCGCCAGTTTCGCCATGCCGACGGTCGCGGAACGACCGTGCCATTTCATCCCGGGCGCGATATCTCGCCGACATTGCTTCGCCAGATCGCCAAGGACATCGGACTCTCTGTCGAAGCCCTCCTGGGCGAGTGAGAGCCGAGGATCGACCGCCCGAGATGGCTGGGCGACGAGGAGAATCAATGCGACGGACTTCTACCTGGACTCGATGCACCGCAGCTGCGATCCGCACGGCGCTGGTCGTCGTCTTGGGCTCCCTTCCCGGCGCCGCGCTCGCGGCAGTCTGGACGAGCGGCGGGCCCTACGGGGGACCGGTCCGGCAGCTCCGGATCGACCCATCGACATCCAGCACGCTCTATGTCGCGACCAACCACGGCGGGATCTTCAAGTCCGTCGATTCCGGCAGCACCTGGGCGCCGATCAACACGGGGTTCGGCATTCTGGACACGCGGGACCTGGCGATCGATCCGATCACCCCGTCGACGCTCTACGTGGCGGCCTATGACAACGGGATCTTCAAGTCCACCAATTCCGGCGGCGCCTGGGTGTGGTCCGGCACCGGCTTGCCGCCCTTCTCGCGGGTCCATCGCCTGGCCGTGAATCCGACGACCCCCGGCACGCTCTACGCGGGGCTGCGGGGCGGCGGCGTCTGGAAGTCGATCGATTCCGGCGCGACCTGGGCCGAGGCGAGCACGGGACTGACCGACCTCTTCATTACCGATCTCGCCATCGATCCCGTGACGACCTCGACGGTCTACGCGGGGACGCGCAACTCGGGAATGTGGAAATCCACCGACTCCGGCGGCAACTGGGTCGCCGCCAACACCGGGCTCGCCGATCCGGTCATCGCTGCCGTGGCGATCGATCCCACCACCCCCGCGACCCTGTATGTCGGGACGAACGGCAGAGCATGGAAGTCCATCGACGCCGGCGCCACCTGGGTCCCAGCCGATGCGGGGCTACCCGCGAGCGTCACGGCTTTTGCGATCGATCCCGCGACGACCGCAACGCTCTATGCGGGGACCCTCGCCAGTGGGGTCTACAAGTCGATCGACGGCGGCGGCACCTGGGTCTCCGCCAACACGGGAATCGAGAGCCAGAGCGCCTGGGCCGTGGCGATCGATCCGTCGGCCACCGCGACTCTCTACACCGCGACGACCCAAGGGGTCTTCGCGTCCACGAACGCCGGCGGCGCCTGGACAGGGACCAGCACGGGAATGACGAATCTCCGCATCCACACTCTCGCGGTCGATCCGGCAACCCCCACGACCGCCTACGCCGGGAGCGATCGTGGCGAGATGTGGAAGTCCACCGATTCCGGCGCCACCTGGGGAACCTCCAGCTCGGGCCTGCCGACCGATCTGACTCTCCTGGAACTGGCGATCGATCCAGTGACACCGACCACCCTGTACGTCGGGACTACCGGCGGGGTCTGGAAGTCCGCCGATTCCGGCGCCACATGGCAGGCCGCGAACACGGGGCTGACCAGCTCGTGGATCCATGCGCTGGCGATCGATCCGATGGCGCCCTCGACGCTCTATGCCGGGACGCAAGACGGCGGGCTCTTCAAGTCGACCGACGCCGCCGGCACCTGGGTCCAGGCGAACACGGGCTTATTCAGCCTCTTCGTCAACGCCCTGGCGATCGATCCCGTCGCGCCATCCACGCTCTATGCCTCAACCGTCGACATGGGGCTCTTCAAGTCCACCGACGCCGGCGCCCACTGGGTCCCAGCCAATGAAGGACTGGCCGGTCACACCGTCACGACCCTGGCGATCGATCCCGCGACTCCGGCGACGCTCTATGCCGGAATCAGCGAAGGGGTCGTCAAGTCCACCGACGCCGGCGGCAGCTGGCTCTACTCCGGCATCGGACTGCCCCTGGGGAGCCTCTACGTCATGGCCCTGGCGATAGATCCGACCAACCCCTCCACGCTCTACGCCGGAACTACGTACGCTGGCGTCTTCCAGTCCACGAACTCCGGCGAATTCTGGACGGCCATCAATACGGGACTGCCCCACCTGATCCTCTACGCTCAGGCTCTGGCGCTCGACCCCACGGGGGAGACGCTGTATGTGGGGTTCAACGGCGGCAGCGTTTGGCAGCTGGCCATGCCCCGAATCTTCGCCGGCGGTTTCGAGGCCGGCGACACCTGTGCGTGGAGCGCGACCGTCGGCGGCGGATGCTAGAACGCTTCGCCCCTTGAAGACGCCTGCCGGCTGCGGCTACGGGGACAACTGTTCGAGCACGATCCGTTCGGCCGGCTCGAGCGCGGGCAGGAGCTCCGGGCGATCTTCGACCAGCCCCTGGGCGTCGGCTAAATCCTGCAGGCGCTTCGAGCGGCGGCGCGCGGGATCCTGCGCGGCGCGCAGTTTGGCACGCAGCAGATCGATGGGGGCGAGAATCGGCAGCGGGAGGCCGTCGATCTCGATGACTCCGGCGCGGGCGACGCCGTCCGCCAGAACGGGGTCGTCGGTGATCTGCACCGGCGTGCCATCGGTCGACACCCAATTCTCGGAATGTTCGAAAGTCCCGGTGCGCCGGAACCCGGCGGCCTCGAGGGCGGTCGCGGGCCAGTCCGCGCGGTCGACGAGCGCGAGGTCGATGTCGATCGTCGTACGCGGCTCATGTCGGTGCACCTGCAAGGCGACCCCGCCGATCACGGCGTAGGCCACCTTCTCGTCGGCGAGGATCCGCGCCAGGAGTGCGAGCGTCGGCCGCTTGGAGCCGTCCATGAGCCCCTCCATCCACCGATAGAGCCGGTCGAGTGTGAAGCCGGTTTCGAGCTGTGCGACGGACATCGGAGGGGGGCCTTCGCCCGGGGCCTCAGCCGAGGTCGTCTTCGATGCGGGTGAGGACCTCCGCTTCGACGCGGGCGACGGCGAGGGCCGAGAGGGCGGAGAGGAGCGTGCGGCCCTGACTGCGGCCGAGCAGGTAGCCGCCGAGACCGGCGAGGAGGAGCGTCGGCAGCGGGTGGCGCCGCACGACCTTGCGCCAGTCGACCTCCGGAGGAACCAGGTCGTCGATCAGGTCGTCGGCGAGCGACGAGAGGCCGTCGGGGCCGTCGTCGTCCGCGAAGACGCGCCGATGACGCAGGAGATCGCGGTCCAGGAGGTCGTCCGGATCGTCGAAATCGTCGAAATCGTCATCGAAGGCGGGCTGGGCGGCGGCGTAGTCGGCGGCGGGCGAGGAGTGACCCCTCTCGCTACCCGACGAATGAAACCGCGAGGCCCTGTCGGCGCGTGCCGAGGGAGGAGCCATCGGCTTCCCTAGTCGTCGCGGCGGCGGCCGCCACGTACCAGCAGGCCGATGACGAACCCGACACCGGCCGCGATGAGGATCGACTTGCCCGGATTCTCGCGCACGTAGACGTTGACGTTGTCGGTCACCTGCGCGGCGTCGTGACGCACGCGCTGGTAGCCGGCGCGCACGCCCTCGGCCGCCGCGTCGTACTTCTCGCGCGCCGCCGAGCCGAGACGCTGGGCGCGTCGCCGGACCTCGCGCTGCGCCCGGCGGGCATTGCGCTCGAGATCCTCGGCCGCGCCTTCGAAGCGATCGCGCGCCTCGTCGATGCCATCGTCGATCACGTCCCGAGTGCCTTCGACGGCGTCGGAGAGCACCTGTCGCGCACGATCCACAACTTTGTTGTCGGCCATCTCTTCCTCCTCGCGAGCCCACCGTGTCTGCCGAGGCGCGTCGACCCGGGCCCGGGTTCCGTCCGCATGATAACCCCTCCGGAGCCCGCGGCCAATCGAGGAAAACCGCGGGTCGCGGGAGCCGCGGGTGGGAAGGGCGATCGCGGGCGGCGGCGCGATATCGCCGCTGCTACACTCGAGGCTTCCTGGAGGAGCCATGGGCCAAGTCAAGTTCGTCGGAGCGTGTGGCACGGTCACCGGCAGCTGCACACTGCTCGAGCTCGGTGTCGCCCGCCTGCTCGTCGACTGCGGCCTCTTCCAGGGCGACGAGGAGCTCGAGCAGCGCAACTGGAACCCCTTCCCGTTCCGGCCGCAGGACATCGACGCGGTGGTGCTCACCCACGCCCACCTCGACCACACCGGCCTCCTGCCCCGACTCGTCGCGCAGGGCTACGGCGGGCCGGTCTACTGCACGCGCCCGACCCGCCCGCTCGCCGGGCTGGTGCTCGAGGACGCCGGGGAGTTGCAGGAGGAAGAGGCCCGCTTCGCGAAGAAGAAGGGCTACAGCCGGCACGCCGACCCCCGTCCACTCTTCACGCGCCGTGACGCCCAGCAGGCGTTGCGGCTCCTCGAGCCGGTCAAGTTCGGCGACGAGCACGAGATCGCTCCCGGCGTCACCCTCCGCTACGTCCGCGCCGGGCATCTCCTGGGCGCCGGCTCGGTGGAGATCGCCGCGAAGAGCGCCCTCGGCGGCCGCCAGCGCTGGCTCTTTTCCGGCGACGTCGGGCGCTACGGCGCGCCGATCCTGCAGGATCCGGAGCCGCCGGGCGCGGCGCCCGACGCGCTGGTGCTCGAATCGACCTACGGCGACCGCGACCATCCCGACGAGGATCCTCGGCCGCACCTCGCCGAGATCATTCGCAGGACCTTCGATCGCGGCGGTTGCGTGGTGATCCCGGCCTTCGCTCTCGGCCGCACCCAGGACCTCCTCTTCCATCTCTCGGAGCTCGCGCTCGCCGGCGCGGTCGATCCCGATGCCGTCTTCCTCGACAGTCCGATGGCGATCCGCGCCACCGAGATCTATCGTCAGGCGGCCCCGGAGTTCGACGCCGAGACGCAGGCGCTGATCCGGGCCGACGCCAACCCGCTCGCCGTCGACCGCTTTCGCCGCTGTCATACGGTCGAAGAGTCGAAGGCGCTCAACGAGCGCCGCGAGCCCGCCGTGATCGTCGCCGCGAGCGGTATGGCGACCGGCGGTCGCGTCGTCCACCACCTCGGCCGCCGGCTGCCGGATGCGAAGAGCTCGGTGGTCTTCGTCGGCTACCAGGCGGCGGGCACGCGCGGCCGGGCACTGCTCGACGGCGCGCAGACGATCTCGATCCACGGCCGCCGCGTTCCGGTGGCGGCAGAGATCGTGCAAATGCAGGGGCTCTCGGCGCACGCCGATTGCGACGAGCTCCTGCGTTGGTGCCGGGCGTTGCCCGGCAGGCCGCGGCGCGTCTTCCTCAACCACGGCGAAGATCCGGCGAGAAAGGCCCTCGCCGCCGCGATCCACGAGCTCGGCTGGCCGCGTCCCGAGCTGCCGCTCGCGGGGACGAAGGCCGATTGGTGAAGAAGGCCCCGCTCGCGCCGTTCGCCCCTCTGGCGAATGCAGTGCAGCAGGGCGCGACCCGGGCGCAGCGCGTGGTCGCCTTTCTCCGGCGGGCGCTGCGCAAGGCGCACGGCGACCGCCTCGGCCTCGTCGCCTCGGCGCTCGCCTTCTCGAGCGTCCTTTCGGCGGTGCCGCTGCTGGCGGTGATCTCGCGCTTCGTGGCGCGCGCCGTCCAGCAGGACGAGGGCCGCACGCTCAGGGTGTTGACCCAGCTCCTGCCGTACTCGGAGCAGACGCTCGTCACCGCGATCGACTCGTTCGTCGCGCAGGCCGAGGCGCTCTCCGGACTCGCCATACTCGGCTTCCTGGTGACCTGCGGCGCGACGTTCCTCACGATCGAAGGAGCGATCGACAAGATCTTCCGCGTCGAACGCCGCAAGGGGCGGATCCTGCACCGCCTCTTCTCGTTCTCGCTGGTCGTGGTCTGGGGACCGCTGGCGATCGCCGGGTTGGTGGCACTGCTCCTTCACCTGGCGGAGAATCCGGCCTTCTCCGGCTACCTGCGCCGATCGATGCTCGCCCTCTGGCTGCCGCCGCTCCTCACCTTGCTCGGCCTCACGCTGCTCTTCTGGTGGGTGCCGAACCGCAAGGTCAAAGTGCGCAACGCCCTCGCCGGCGCCGCCGTCGCTGCGCTGGCCCTCCACGGCCTGCAGTTCGGCTTCCGTGCCTACGTCGGCCTCTTCAGCGCCGCCTCGCGCGTCGTCTACGGCTCTTTCGCGATCGCTTTCTTCTTCATGCTCTCCCTCCAGATCGCCTGGTGGCTGATCCTCGTCGGCATCGAAGTCACGGCGAATCTGGAGCTGGGCGAGGAGACGGTGCCGACGGAACCTCGCCTCGGCGCCCCCCCGCCTGCGACCGCGCGCACGGACGGTGAGGGGGGCGAAGAGGCGATCGAAGTGGCGAGCGGAACCGCGCGGGGGGGCGAGTCCGGCTAGTCCCGGTTCGCTACCAGCGCACCTTGCCGGGACAATTCTGCAATCGAGCCCGACCGACGCCTCCAGATCGTGCCGAGGCGCTCGCAGATTCGGCGGGCGAGCCGTCGCGCCGCCATGGCACCCGGCTTGCTACCTCCCCCGCAGGAGGAAACTGCCATGTCGTTTTTCAAAAAGGACGCTCCGACCGGGAAGCCCGGCTTCGCGAACGTGAAGTCGGGCGCTTCGTCCACGGGCGAGGCTCCGAGAGCAACAGGCACGCCGGGGACGTCCGGTCCGAAGCCGGACTTCTCGAACGTGCGGAGCGGCGCCTCTTCGACCGCACCCGTGAGCGATGCCCCCGGCGCGACGACCTACGTCGTCCGCAGCGGCGACAGCCTGTCGAAGATCGCCAAGCGTCACTACGGGGACGCCAATCTCTGGCCGCGCATCCACCAGGCCAACCTCGAAGTCATCGGCAAGAGCCCCGATCTCATTCACCCGGGGCAGACGCTGCTACTGCCGCCGGTCTGACGAATCATCGTGTTGCCGGGTGGAAAGCCGCACCCGGAGCGTCCCATCTCATTCCAGGAGCCAGGCATGACAACGAAGAGAATCGCCGCCCCTACGTTCGCCGGAACCTTCGCCGCTGTGTTGCTGGTCGCTGCTTTCGGCGGAACCGTCGCCTGCAAGAAGAAAGAGACCGCGGCGCCGAGGCCCGCGCCCGAGACGACCACCTATTCGACGCCGGCCCCCGCGCCGGCCCCGGCTCCGGCCGGACTCGAGTTCCGCGAGCTGCGTCTGGGCAAGGCGGTGAACGCCGACAAGTCGGTGACCACCGACGTCGGGACTTTCGCTCCGGGCGACACCCTCTACGCCTCCGTGGCGACCTCCGGCAGCTCGGCCTCGACACCGATTCGCGCCCTGTGGACCTACCAGGACGGCCAGGTGGTGAGTGATGACACGCAGACGATCTCCGGCACCGGCTCCAACCTGACGGAGTTCCACATCTCCAAGCCGGACGGCTTTCCGGCCGGCAACTACAAGCTCGAGATCTTCATCGACGGCCGCTCCGCGATGAACCGCAGCTTCGACATCCGCTGACCCCCGCAGCACCCCGACAATCGCCCGGTCGAGCCGCCCAGGCTCGACCGGAAGCGGCAGTTCCGCTACGGAAGGACGGCGCTCCAGGCCTCGCTCGGGGCGACGCCTTCGAAGTCGTCAACGCCAGTGAAGGTGCCAGGCGATCTCCTGCCAGGGAGGGTGCCAGGCGATTTCCTTCGATTCTCAGCATGGCCGCAGGGCGGTATCCTTCTGCTGCAGGAAGGTGCCAGCAGGAAGGTGCAGCAGGAAGGTGCAGCAGGAAGGTGCCAGCCTATTCCTCGCGCAAAGCATTGCAATAGAGACGCTTGACAGTTGGGGTCCGCGATCGGCGTCGGCGGCCGACAGGGCAGCGCACGTACCTGCCTGGGTCGGAAATGGCATCCGAGTGGTATTCTCTACCCCATGATCACCACCATCGACAAGGCAGGCCGCGTGGTCATTCCGGCGGCCGTGCGAGAGCGGGCGGGATTCGAGCCCGGGACGCAACTGGACGTGCTGGTCGACGAGTTCGGGGTGAAGCTGGTGCGGCGCGTCTCGCCGCCGGCGCTGCGCCGCGTGCGCGGGCGCTGGCTCGCGCAACCGACGTCGCCCAAAGCTGTGCTGCCGAAGATCGACCCGGCGGCGTGGATCGACGAAGAGCGCGACCGGTGGCCATGACAGAAGCGCGACTTTCGCCGATCACGATCGGAGAAAGCGTGTCGAACGGAACGGTTTTCTTCGATACCAGCGTGCTCCTCGCCGGCCTGATCGATTTCGGCGAAAGCTCGGTCGCTCCCATCGCGCTTCTGGACCGGGTGGCCCGAAAAGAGATCGAGCGGCCCCAGACCGCCTGGCATTGTTGCCTCGAGCTCTTCTCCGTCGCGACTCGCCTCCCTGAGGAGTATCGCCTCACCCCCTCCGATGCCCATCGGCTGATCGGCGAGGAGATCCTCCCCCACTTCGTCGTCCACGACCTGCCGCCCGAGCGGCGCGCGCTGTTCTTCGCCGAGGCGGCGACGGACGCCATCGCCGGAGGGCGGATCTACGACGCCGAGATCGGCGCGGTCGCGGCAGCGGCGGGCGCCCAACTCCTCGTCACCGGCAACCGGCGCCACTTCATCTCTCTCCTGCGTCGCGGCATGCGGGTGCTCACCGCCGAAGAGCTCCTCGCGGAGATCCCCAGGTGATCGCCGACCGCCCGGCTCGCTCCGCATCTCCGGAGGTGCGCGCCTGGAGCGATCCGCTGCGTTGGCTCCTGCTGCCGTGGACGCTGCTCGTCACCTATCCGCTGATTCTCGTGAGCACAGCGCTCTTCGGCACGCTCGCGGTCACCCTTTCCCTGATCAGCAAGCATCTCGGCTTTCATGCCGGCGTTTTCTGGGCGCGGAGCCTCACCTGGGGGAGTTGGGTCCGGGTGCGGGTCGAAGGCCGCGAGCACCTCGCGCCGAACCAGTCCTACGTCATGCTCTCCAACCACCAGGGCGCCTACGACATCCTGGCGCTCTACGGCTTCCTCGGCCGCGAGTTCCGCTGGGTGATGAAGGAGGAGCTGCGCAAGGTCCCCTTTCTCGGCTGGGGGTGCGCTGCGATCGGCCACATCTTCGTCGACCGCGGGAACTCCGCCCGCGCCATCGCCAGCCTCGACGCCGCCAAGAGCCACCTCACCGGCGGTGTCTCCGTTCTCCTGTTCCCCGAGGGGACGAGGAGCGACGACGGCCGCCTGCTGCCGTTCAAGAAGGGGGGCTTCGCCATCGCCCGCCAGCTCGACCTGCCGATTCTGCCGGTCTCGATCACGGGCTCGAACCGGATCCTGCCCAAGGCCTGCCTCTTCCCGCGCCCCGGCACCGTTCGCGTGCGCTTCCATGAGGCGATCGTGCCGAGCGCTGTGCCCGACACCGCGGAGCTCATCGAGCGGGTGCGAGCCGCGATCGAGTCGGGCCTCGCGCAGGACGAGCGCTGACGGGGGCACGAGAGCGCACGCCCGATACCGGCGACCATCCCGGACCTTGGTCCAAGGAATTTTTCGGATGCCCATCTCTTGAAAGGCGCATAAGATGAGTGCTCTCGGTGATGCCCCTACTCTGGAGGCATTGCGACTGGAGACCACGCCGCTCGACGGCGAACGTCCACTCATGCCGACTTTCTGAGGAGGCACCATGACAAAGAAGAACCGACGGAAGATGATCCTCGCCGCATCGCTCTGCCTGTGCGCCCTGATCGCCCCTGCCGTATCACAGGCCCAGGCCGCCCCCGAGCTGAAGATGCCCCAGCCCGGCGTACCGGAGATCTTCACCCTGGAGGGCAAATTCGTCCGCGCCGCCTACAACAACGAGGGCTACGTCATCCTCGGCTACCAGCCCGCCAACCGCTCGATCGGCGGCAAGTGGATGCTGCTCGAGATCGGCGTCACGCTACTCGGCGACACGCCCAACTACAAGCTGACCCGCGACGCGCTTTCGCTCGAGACGCCCGACGGCAAGACGATTCCCCTTGCGACGGTCAGCGAGCAGCGCGCCGGCGGCACTCAGGGTCTCCAGGAGCGGGCGAAGATGCAGCGCGACTCGATCGACTACTTCCCGTCGCGGGCCAACCAGCCGTGCCGCCTCGCGTTCTTCGCCGATCTGGACTCGCCCGGGATGCCGTTCGACGAGGTCGAGCTCTCCCCCGTCCGCGCCTGCCTCGGCCGGATCTACTTCAACGTCCCCGAAGGCATCGCCTACGGACAGCACTGGCTGAACGTGAAGTTCCAGAACAGCCTCGTCCGCGTGCCCTTCAAGATCCTCACCAAGGACGAGGAGAAGTTCGTCGGCAAGAACCTCAAGGACATCCAGAAGCAGGTCGAAGAGGCGTTCCAGCCGAAGAACTGAGGCTCGCCCGCCGGGGGCGGCTCTACGGTCTCACTCGGAGGACGGCGCAAGGTGACACCCGTCACCCCGACAGGTCGGACCCCTTCCTGCGGCGGCCCCGCAGGAAGGGAGACCGCCGCAAGGAGGCGGGAACGGGCCTTGCGGCCCGGGAAGCCTGATTCCCTCCGCGGGCCGGCCTTTCGCGGAGTCCCACGGAGGAGTTGCCCATGCTGATCCCGCGCCGACCGTCGTTCCTCCTCGCTGGCCTCCTGTTCCTTGCGGCGGCGCTCGCGCCGGCCGCTCCGGCCGTTGCTCAGGCTCCGAGCCCGTCCACCGTCGAGATGCCCGACCCCGGGGTGCCGGAGGTCATCACCCTGAAGGGCAAGTTCCTACGCGTCGCCTACAACGACGAGGGCTTCGTCGTGCTCGGATTCATGTCCGCCAACCGCGCGATCGGCGGCGAGTGGATGCTGCTCGAGGTCGGAATGACGCAGCTCGGCAAAACCCCCGCCTACTCCCTCACGCGCGACGCGATCTCGCTCGAGACGCCGGACGGCAAGACCCTCCCCATGGCGGCGGTGAATGATCAACGGGCCGCCGGCGCCGAGGCTCTGCAGTGGCGCGCCACCCGCGAGAACCCTTCGATCCTGTACTTTCCGACCTTCGCGAGCGAGCTCTGCCGCATCCCCTTCTTCGCCGACGTGGACTCCCCCGCGATGGTCTTCGACCAGGTCGAGCTCACCATCCGCCGCGGCTGCATCGGCCGGATCTACTTCCACCTGCCGGGCGGCATCGCGCTCGGGCAGCATTGGCTCAACGTAAAGTTCGCCGCGAGCGTCGTGCGGGTACCGTTCACGATCCTGACCCCGGCAGAAGAGCAGTATCTGCAGGAGAACCTCAAGGAGATCAAGAAGCAGGTCGCGGAGGCGTTCCCGGCGAAGAGCTGAAGGCCGTCCCCCTGGACACCTGCCGCCCCTGTATGTACAGTATTACGTACAGTCCGGGAGCCCAGATATGGATGCCATCACCTACACCACTGTTCGTGCCAACCTCGCCAGCGCGATGGACCGCGTCTGCGACGACCACGAGCCCCTGATCATCACGCGCAACGGCGAGCGCTCCGTCGTCATGCTCTCGCTGGAAGATTTCAAGGCGCTCGAGGAGACTGCCTACCTCCTGCGCACGCCCGCCAACGCCAGGCGACTCCTCGCCGCCGTCGCCCAACTGGAATCCGGCAAAGGTGTCGAGCGGAAACTGGGCGATTGAAACTGATCTTCGCCGACGCCGCTTGGGAGGACTACCTCTACTGGCAGAAGCAGGACAAGCGGATGGTGGAGCGAATCAACAAGCTGATCCGGGAGACGCAGCGCGAGCCTTTCGCCGGGAACGGAAAGCCCGAGCCTCTGAAGCATGCGCTCGCCGGGTACTGGTCGCGCCGGATCACCGAGGAGCACCGAATGGTCTATCGGGTGGAGGGCGACGCGCTCCTGCTCGCCCAGCTGCGCTTCCACTATTGAGCCGCGCGTCGAGGAAGCCTTCGACAAGCACCGGTGACAGTTACCGATTTCCGGATCTCCAGCGGTTTCCCGGGTTCTGCGGCCGGAATCGGTAAACTGGCGCCGGCTTCCCGCTTTCCAATGGAGATCCGCATGCACCCCTCCGCAGTTCGCCTCACCCCCTACGCCCTGCTGACCCTCCTGCTACCCCTCGGACTCGCGGGCGGTGCTGCCGTCTCCGCGGGAGCCGCGACAGCTTCCGCCGCACCGCCGCAGACGCTGCGGGTCGACTATTTCCACACCGGCAACGCCCGCGAGGAGCGCTTCGCGCTCGAGCGGGCGGTCGTCGAGCCGCTGCCGTGGCCGGGCGACCTTGCGAAGACGATCGATGACACGAATCTCGGCAAGTAC
>Ga0154020_10005340_pt1 | contig 15186 bp, 13 predicted proteins | sample Klosneuvirus_201_FD_109709 | JGI IMG/M metagenome (GOLD analysis project Ga0154020, IMG submission 109709) | Active sludge microbial communities from wastewater, Klosterneuburg, Austria - Klosneuvirus_20160825_MG | ecosystem: Engineered > WWTP > Aerobic digester > Activated sludge | place...
AGAATATGACGGGTGTTTGTGCCTTGTTGTGCAGCACACCCTCGATCGGCTTTGTTTTTGCATAAGGATGAAGCAACTCCACATCAGTAAGGAAAACCACCGTGCCTGCCTTCACCGCCAGCACACGGTCAACCACGGCATTGATAAAGGCATTGTCCTGTTGCAGCACACTGGAAACCGATTCGTTGATCTGTGCGGTGGTGAACTCCTTTTCGATCTCCAGCCACTCATCCCATCTACCCGACTGGTCAATCAATTTCCACATCACCTCAGCCAGCGAGATCGTCTCCACATCAATACCCTGCTCGTTTTTCAGACGGGAGATCCAACCTGGCATCATCCGCCTGACCGAGAGAATCATCCCAGGCTCGTAGACAAAATAAAACACAGAAGACCCATGCACTGGGCTTAAGATGTTAGGGTCGAGCAATCGCTTGCGCAACTCCTCGAAACTTAAGTCCAACTGCTTATCTGTCGAAATAGGCATCAATCACCTCATCCATGTTTGCATAGTTCCAGGTAATTCTCACAACCGAGCCAGCCTGCTGTACCAAAAGTCCACACTTTGAGCCAATGTCAGAAAGCGCCTGTAAAATCTGTGGGCGCTTCAATCCAAATAACTGCCAGTCAGAATGGTCAATCACAGCCTGATCTGTCAAGCCCGTGAAGTGAAGGTCATAAGCAAGATAGGCAAACATAAAACTCGATACGCGGTAATTCACAAACGCGTACAGATTTTGTTTCTCTTCTTTGAGAAAGCCAACATCTTTCAACGCGCCAAATATGCCTTGAATCAACCTGGTCTTGGTATTCTCAGACCACTGCTTTTCAATCATATTTTTCTGAACGGCGTCATGGATGAAATCATCAACGTCGCTTTTTCTCAAGTAAAGCGCGCCATCTTGAAATTGCATCCAGAATTTCATAATCAAAAAGTCATACAATACCGCCTCGGCGCGGGCTTTGTGTAACAAAAACAGTTCGTTCAGATTTTGCCAATCCGCATTCTTCCCAAGGATTTTTTGTATACGCTCGGCTGCCTTGCTATCTGGCGAAAGAAACCAGGGACGAAATATGCTCAACACCAAGTCATCCGCCCTTTGGGCAGTGCGCTTTACAAGAATTCCATCTGCGCGCAATCGCTTGGCAAAATCCAGGGGCTGCTCCTCACGGTTCCAGTTTAGAAACAAGGTGCGGAGTTCTTCAAAGGAAGGTGCGCCTTTGGTTAATGTGCTGGTTTTGTATATCCTTGATGTCGTTTTGTTCAACATTAATGAGTCTCTACAACAAAAAATAGGGAAAAATCTGTTGATTGTTTTCAAATGCCCATGAATAAGCAGATGCCATTTTACCTGCAGCAAGCTGCCGTTCAACTTGAACAGGTCCAGCTTTGTAAATTCCCTTCTTCTGAATAAAGGTGGACAACTTCTCCATTAAACTTTGTCGATCATTCAAAATGGGCAAATAATTTTTTTCGAGTTCAGCCGCCTGGGTGGAAATCATATTATTGAAAGTATGTTCAACGATTCCTGGTAAACGAAACAAATGATAAACATTTCCCCTTCCTATATTTATATCGTGCAGATCTAATGCAGCCCGCGAAGCTGCATGAATGGCGCTTGAAAATTTTCCGCGTGGATATAGCCTTGAGAGATAGCTTATCCCAGTCGTTGAAAGAAATTCTGACCGCCACCAATTAAAATGGCGAGCTTCTCCTAAAGCAAGCACAATCACCCTTACATGAGCATAGTCTTCTGGCGAATCGTAATCCATACAGAGGGTTCCCAATACTACAGTAGTGATAAGTTTCATATCCTGGGTATCCCCCAGGATTTCTCGGTTCAGCAATTGTACGACATTTTTTTCTATTCTTATGGTTTCCCCACCAAGGTTATATTTTATAGAATTTACCCAGATATCGCCGTACAAGGGACATTACGCACTTACTTTTAAATATACTCAATTCAAAAATATTCCCAGCCGCCTAGTGTCTTTGCTGAATACAATCCGAACACACTTGAGATTATTAGCGTGTATGAAAAGCGTTTTATGATTCATTCTGAGGATTAAACGGCGAAAAATCTCAAATAACAGTAGAATGTACGGTATAAGTAAGGTTATCTGCAGAGATAAGAAATGGTTTCTTTTATTATTTTGTATCATACTTTTCAAGGAGGTTTAAAATGCGGATTAATAGTCCAGATGTCAAAGAAGGTGCGCGCCGAATTATTTCAATAAATATGGGATTAAGTTTAGGCGAAGATTTGGTAATCCTCATAGATGAATCAACTAGTCAGGTTGCACAAGTACTTGCAGATGCGGCCCGATATTGCGGCGTTCGTTCGACTATTATTACAGTATCCCAAAAGGACCAGCCACGTTTTTCAACTGATCACAACATCCCTTTGCCATTAGCAAGAGCAATTGAAGCAGCCCAAGCAGTAGTTATTTCGTTGAGTGATGCACCTGATGGAACAGGATTTCGGCGTCATCTTTTAGAGATGAGTCGAAGACTAAGAACCAAAGTAGCTTTGATGCCTGGAGTAACGCTTGATATGATTGCTGATCTTGCTCGAATTGATTATGACTTGCTCTTATCTTACTCTAACTTTCTTCAGTTGCCCCTATTGATTGGGCGGAAAGTTTCAGTCATTACTACGGACAAAAATAATCAATCTAAAGAGTTGCGTTTTGATATTGGGGGTTGGGATCAGCCACCAACGATCAGTTCTGGGATCATCCATTCGCAATCGTTTGACAATATCCCGTCTGGGGAAGTCTATATTGCTCCTATAAAAGGCACAGCAAACGGAGAAATCGTAATCAACGGAAGTATTACTGGATATGTTTTTAGTAAAGATGAAGAAATCAAGCTAATATTCAAGCATGGCGTTTTAGCAGAAATTATTCCGGAGGATCACCCAGCAACCATCTTTATTAAAAAAACTATCACAACAGCTCGTGCTCAAGGGGATAGAGAACCCGACTTTCTTTGTGAACTGGGAATTGGCATATCCTCAGTGGGTACCCGGTTAACTGGGAATACGCTCCAAGATGAGAAGTCGTTAGGCACTGCCCATATAGCTATTGGTTTGAATAAACCGTTTGGTGGAAAAGTGGACGCCGAGCACATTCATGAGGATATGATTTTCAAGTCGCCAACGATAACCATCGACGGTAAGACTTTGATGAGAAATGGCGCGTTCAATTTAGGGATGAGCGATTGGCATTTTAGCTATCGAGATGTAGTTTACGGTCCTCCTTATGACCAACCCGAATTGCTTATACAAGTATCTGGAGCAGATGCAGAAACTAAAAGCGAGAATACCTTGTATCGAAAATACTATGATGGTACTGATGCTCCAGCGTTAGTAAGAGTTGGCGACAATGAAACTGCATTCTTGGCAGCAAGAATCTATGAAAAATTGTCGGAACCTGAGAGGGGTAGAATGCGAATCGAACGATTGTGCAAAGAAACTGGGCTCGCAATCGAGCAAGTTCGACCAGTTCTATTTCTTATGCGCGAATTGTTTGACCTAATTGACATTATTTGAACTAACTTTAGTTTTGGAGTAAGACCAGTGTGTCCCGCCCCATTTCGACTTAATATCCACCATACAGACAAGTTGGCTTTTGCACATATTTTCCATCGACCAAGGTCAAATCATGGATGAATTAAACATGTTGTTTCAATTTATTGATACCCTCACCAGGCAGTTAGAAACCGACTATTCGCTGGATCATGAGAAGTTATCTGATCTAACAGTTTGCCTAGTAGATTTATCCCCGTTGCGCCTTCGATTTTCCCCAGACACTCCCTTCATTCTAATTTCAGCCGAAAATATCGTAAGGTTCAAAGAGCTCGAGCTCTATAATCTCGTTGCAGAAGAGCTCAAAGTCCGTCAGACCCTTCCTGGTTCTGCAGTAGTTTTGATAGAAGGCAGTGGAGCATTTCTAGAAGCACTGGGAAAAGACCCTTACTGGGCGGTTATTATAGATGAAGAAGACATCAATGTAATCCAGAAACATAATAATCCTAAGCGTGCTATTGCAGATTTGTTTCGATCCCTTGTCCCATTACGCTTCTTGTCTCCATATGAACCATTTCAATCAGTAATTGGAAGCCAATTCTATGGTCGCACCTTTGAGGTTAATCAAATCCTAACTAGACCAAGGGATAGCTTTGCCATATTTGGCGGCCGTAAGATTGGAAAAACCTCCTTGCTGAAGGAAATTCGAAGAAAGCTAGTAACTAAACTCTTACCGAAAGAACAAATTAAGCGTGTCATCTGGTATGATTTCTGGGGTCATAAAAGTGATGAAGCTTTTTATGCTGAGATCGTCCGTCACTTCGGAGAGGGATTTCCAAAGTTAATACGACCTGATTTTGCGAGTTATTTCCCCCGGTTTATTGAAAAGATGAAGGGAACATATGGGGGGCCTATATTTTTTTTCTTTGATGAAGTGGATGATCTAATTCTTCATGAAAGAGAGACCAATTATCAACTTCTTGGGTTGCTAAAAAGAATTGCTCAAGCCGGGCATTGTCAATTACTCATGGCTGGATTTCGGCTGCTCTCTGAGGAATTAAATCGTCATGCAACTCCTCTGAATTTTATGAGACCACTCTCATTATCTAACTTAAACAGAGAGCAGACTCTGAGTATGATTAAGGATCCGATGTCAAGCCTAAGCATATTAATCGATCGAGGTGTGCTTTCTGAAATATTGAATAATACCGGCGGTCACCCTCACCTTGTACAAGTTTATGGTCAATCCCTGATTGAACTCTTGGACAAATCTGATGAGCGGAAAGTAACACTTAACCACCTACGTGAAATAAAACAACGTGGTCAACTATACGACTCTCTCATCGATTCGCTGATTGAGAACACTTCTGATCTAGAATTCGCCTTGGTAATAAGTTTATCTGACATGGAAGAGTTTACTCTTGAAACTATTGATTCCTTACTTGACGAGCATAATATCAACTTGCAGGTTAGACAAATCCGCCAGATATGTCGTTCCCTAGAAAATACAGGTATTATCGCTCGAAGGGGAAACTCCGATAATTACCAATTTTCTGTTCCACTGCAATCGGCTTTGGCCCGTAGTGTAGCGAGCCCTGAATTTGTCTGGCGGAAAGCTATCCGACAAGTAGAGTTAAATAAAAGTTAGCGTATATTTATGAAATCAACTAATCCCTTTTGTTTTACTGAACCAGTCAGGCAGAATGGTAATTACGCCTGGATCAGTGATCCCATAGTACCCAAAATCGTCGATGACCTTTTAATGCGGAAATGTTGTCTAATCATGGGTCCCCCAAACAGTGGAACTACTTCAACATTGTTAGCTGTTCATTCTGCCTATGAAGAGTTGCAGCCTACGGCTATTTGGTGGCATTGGGATTTAAATCGATTCTCAAGTGAAAACCCCGATGCTTTGTTCGAGACACTTGTATATGAGGCGCATCAGATTTTTCCAGGCCAAGCATCCAACTGGAAGGAAGTGTTGAACACTGATGAATTTCTGCGAGCATTGCTTGACACTTTGCAAGAAATTCGCCGCATATTGATCATCTCGATAGACCATATTGAAAGTTCTTCATTTTCTACAGCTTCTTCGATCATTCGTCTCGTAAGAATGCTTTACACTCAGCGAAGTGAGAGCTTCGAGCCAGGGCAGTTAATTGCGGTAGTTATGGCTGGTTCCCGCCGGTTGATGCGACAGGGAGTCGGAAAAGGGTCTCCCCTCAATTTTGCAGAAAAACATTATGTACGCGACTTGGATGTTGATGCCACAGCCCAGTGGCTCCTAGATTTGGATAGAAGGTGGGGCTGGTCGTTTTCACCTAAAGCTGCTATCTTTATTGCAACCATCACAGGAGGTGACAAGTATTTGCTTCAACGCATCAGCTATAACTGTATAGAACAAGTATCATTAATAGGAGACACATCAATCGATCTAGATTCAGCAAGACGAGTCGTAGATAGTTTTGTCGAAGGTGGTTTTTTAGAGGATGCCAATCTTCTCAGCTTATTGCCAGATCTTGTCCAGGATATAGATACAATGGAACTTGTCTTAGATATTCTCGAAAACGAAACGACAACAATTCCTGCCTTACAGTTCAAATGGGTCCAACCACCGACCTCATTAACACAATTGTTTTCCAATAATCATGATTCATTAACTATTCGAAATCAAATCTATTATCGTATTTTATCTCGCCATAAGCCAATCATTCAAGCTGCTTATAGCGCTCTTTCACAACTAAATAATAGGCTAGCCCGCCTTCAAGAAATACAGAATATAGTATCGACATTTGAATACAATCCCTCACGGCAAGCAATGCAAAGAATTATGGAAAAGATAAAGAACTTGACTTTAGCAAGTTCGGTCAATTTGCTCGTATATGATAAAGAATCTAAACAAATGCAAGTATTGGGCTCCAGCCAAAAAGAAACAGTAAGTCGGCTGATACCTTGGGAGCTAACCCGTCACTTCATTTCTGCACTAGCGACCGATCTAGGGCGTTTGCCTTGCCCCACCGCTGAGCAATGTCAAACAAATAAATGCTTAGGTGGCTTTGATGGAAATTGTTCTTGGATGCCTTTGATTGCCCCTGGATCCTCTGATTTTGTTGGCGCCTTGGCTATTTCAGGTCAATCATTAGTTATGTCGCCAACTTCAGAAAGCGAACTCAAAGAAGTTGGAAATATATTAGCAGGAGCTGTCTTACGGCAAAATCAATTTGCGGGTATACGTCTATTGTCAGGCTTATCTCTAAACTTGCCAGAGAATAAATTTCAGCAAGAAATCTGCCGAATCGCTGCAATCCTTTTTAATAAACCGTATTCATTCTTCTGGTCTGGAATAAAACCGCAGTATCGATTATCTTTAAGAACCGCTTTTGGCTTGGAACAAGACGAATTAACTAAATTGACTTTTGACATGACAGAGCGAATGGCTTTTGCTCTAAACGATGGAGATTCGTACATTGAGATTCTCGATACTGAAGATTCGGGTAAAGATCCACTGCCAGATGTTATAAGAAGTATTGGCGTAAGAACGCTGATTTTGATTTGTTTTGCATTGCCGAATAATCAGATTGCCATTTTAGGTGTTGGCAGCTCAAACCGTTGGGCACCTTCAGATGATGAGAGTACCTTAGCTCGACTTCTTGCCAAACAGGTAGGAATTATTCTTGCAAATTTATCAGCCTTCCAACAAATTGAGCATCGGCTAGAAATTAGCCGTATTTCAATACCTTTATTATCACATGAGCTTAATAGAGGGCCGGCAGCTATAGCTGAAGAAGCTGAGTTGTTATCTAACGAGCGTATTGGGTCGCTCGAGCCGTTTCAACTAAAAGCCATTAAGAAAATTCGTAAATATGCTCTTCATCATCATGAACTCATCCAAAAGCTCATAGATTTTACGCGATTGGATTCCGGTATCTATAAGATAAATCTGCAAATTGGATCACTTGGTCCAGTCTTGATTAATATACTGAGTGAGATTAAATCAATTATGGAAAGCCAAGGCAACAGAATGGAAGTTGTGATTCCGGTTAATCTTCCAAGCCATTGTGTCGATCAATTCCTGATGGAGCGTATTCTTACAAATCTTGTGCAAAACGCTTTGGATCATACGCCGCCGGGGAGCCCGATACGGATATATGCTTGGGCGGACAACAAAGATACTTTTGTAGTTGTAGAGGATGATGGTCCCGGAATACCGATTGAAGTACGAGAACACATTTTTGAAGCTTGGGCGCGAGCCCCCCTTACTGATCAAGCTAGTGGCCCGTTAGGAAGTTTAGGTCTTGGTTTGTTCCTGGTAAAGAGTATGGTGGAAATCATGGGTGGACATGTTGTATATGATGCACAATACACTACTGGTGCCCGATTTATAATTAGATTTCCCATCATTGAGGCGGAACAAAATGAAACGACATAATGTTCTTATGATTGACGATGATTCAGAAAGTATAGAGCGCGTCCACCAATATCTGGACCGCGATTCCTTTCTATTCGAATCCTCAACAGATCCTTTCATCGGCATCGAGAAAGCAAAAGAGCTGAACCCAGACATCATTATTCTAGATATCCGGATGTCGTTGCCTGGATATGAGGTGTGTAAAAGATTGCACTCACACCCAACCACAAGCGGTATTCCAATTATTATATATTCCGTACAAGGTGATGAAGACGACGCTTATATTCATAGTTTAAATCTTGGTGTATGCGCTGTATTGTCAAAGGGGAACTTAAGTCGGCTTGTTGCCGCGATAGATCGTTTTATCAAAAAGGATAACGATCAAAATCTGCGAGTAACAGTTTTTTCTCGGCAAGGACATGAACTCAAGATCCAAGGAACAGCCGATCGAGTATGGGTTGATGGGAATGAAAAATTCTTGCGACCCAAAACCCGAAGCGTTTTGGGTTTTCTGGCAACTCGACCTGGGATATTAGTGAGTAGTGAAGATTTGGTTAAGGTTGCTTATTCTGATGAAGATGTATTCCATCGTGGGCCAGAAGATATTCATCGCCTTATGCACGACCTTCGTACTGAAATTGAACCAGACCCACAACATCCGCTTTTCATTGACAGCAAGAAACGTGTGGGCTACCGCGTTATCACAGACGAATCAGACCTTCGATAGAAATCTAATTCTTTAATATACCTTATACCTTACATTTATCTTGCAATTGATTTGGAAGGGGAAATTCGAGCGTAAGGTAACCAGCATGTAAAAAAATTCACATAAGAATCGAAAAGCCATATGATAAAGGCGTAGAGAGTACTCTACGCCTTTATCGTTCTAAATTGAGTCAGAATGTCTCCGAATCATCTCGACAAAAGTATTGACACACAATGGTAACAAACTGCCAATTAGCGAGAACAATCAAAATGTAGAAAGGATGGCAAAAATGGTAGCACCCTTAGAAACCTTCAAATTGGACTATAGGAAGTATGGCATTGGTATTATGCCGGCAAAAACTGAGAAACGGCAATGGCAACTTACCAGCATCCAAACACATGCATCGCCGGCCCGACGGGAAAGTGGATATCTAACAATGGTTGCGTGCGATCAAAGAGGCATACCTATGAAGGATGTCGAATTGATTATAGGTTGGCCGGATGGGATTGCCTACCCAGTCGCTGATTACGACGGACGGTTCCATTGGATGTTAGCTCGATCTTACGATCCGAGCAGCCAGCAAGGTCCTTATTGGGCTGGATTTGTAGAATCCGATATCGCCGAGGAAATTCATGGCTTCGGTATTCCGTTCGGTCTATGCTTTGAGATCAAGATCATCTTTACCAAGATCTGAGATCGCAAGTTTGATTTCACTTCATTGGCGACCCCATCCATAATAGTAAATATAGGAGACAGAAAATGGAGAAGAATACTCGGTTTGTTGGCGACAAGTTGTGGAATAGTCTGGTGCAGGCTTGTAAGAAATTGAAATACTTACCCACCGATGGGTTTGGCGCTTCACCGCAATACAGGCGCTTAGTGTTCGACAACAGATACCACCTCCTGACTTTCGAGGTCAGTCGTGGACAATTCCCTACCATTCCCGATGGTTTTTATAAAAACATGGATTTTCAGAATTGTATTGCAGAGCATTTTAACAATGTACGGCTGGATGTTGTCGATCTCTATACCACGCTATATTTTAACTTCTGGGTATGCAATGTAGAACAAGATCAACTTGCTGATCAAGATGAGCTAATATTCGCATAAATAATATTTGAAAGGAGATATCCGCCCAAAACATATACTAGTATTAGAAACTGCATGATTGTGACGCTCTGGAAATTTAATTGACGGACGAGACAATGTTCTGCATGTTTACATCGAGACCCAATCCGTCCACTAATTTACGAATAATACAAATCGGAGGATACTATGCCTAATAAAAGACAGCGGATCGGCATTTGGAATGGTTTGGCTGCAGTAAGTTTCCTGCTCGGAGCTTGCATTGAGATACTAGCCGAATTATATTTTCCAAACAGCTGGTTTCAGAAAATCGCATCTTTCGCCTTTGCCAGCACGTCGGTAATGGCAATCTTGGGAATCGTTCTTACCTTCGCGAGTTTGGCATGGAATGATTGGCAGGAAAGCAAGAGCGCCAGCAATTTCGTGAGCCTCGGTGAGAATGAAAGGGTTATCGCCGTCCATAGGATCGGGAACGCCATTGTCCATCTCCCGATTGTTGGAACCACCCAGCAGACGATTCTAGCGCCAAATATCGAGGAGTTGCCGCATGTGAGCAGCGGACCGTTGGAGCACGTTCATGTGGCAGGCCAATTGCCAACCATTGAACTCATGGAAGACGAACTCTATGACCGACTCTTCGGTCTCGGAAACCGCGGGAAGGAGAAAAGCTGATGGCTACCACTCTTGAACCAAGAATTGATTATACGAGTTCCCAGCCTTCATCAGCCTTAGCTCTGACTATAAGAATTCTGTTTCGTAGACTGGGACTGTTTCATGCCTTTCGGCATGACCGCAAGTTAATCACGATTGACGTCCCTTTCCAATTGAAGACCACCCAAGACGGGCGTAGGATGGCAATTCTGTTGGACAAAACTTGCCTGCCCCGAAAATATACATTGGACAGGTTGTTTTCATCCCGCCCCATCCTGGAAAGGAACCTTGGGACTCAAGTCGAAATCCGCCAGACAGGAAAATGGATCGCCTTCTGTCTCGAGGGCGGACGAGTTTTCAATCATGAACAACTGGTGATTGGATAGATTGGAGGTACTAAATGAAGAAGAACCGCAAAATAAGAAAATACCTTTCCTCCCTATCGAGCGCCTCGGACTCCCTAGCTCAATCTCAATCCTCAACTATTAAGCAGACAGCAGACTCTACTTCAAAAAACGAACCCGTCGCCTTTGAAATAGGGGCTCATGTTGAGGGGAAAATAGACAAGTCGCAGGCGGAGATTGGCGCCGATGTACATGCGAAGGCAAGTATGCCTCTCGTCTTCTTGAGGGGTTTAATACTCATGCTCCCCAATTTTCTTAAAAAGAAGGATTCGGGCGAGTGATAAGGGTGAACTATGTGAGTGACTTAGGGGGTATCTCACGCTGCCTCTAAGTGTGTTATAGATACGAAAGGAGCCCTCCGAACTCGAAGGGCTCTTCCTACTTTGATTTGAACTTCGCATTGGACTGACTAGTCCACAACCTATGTTTGGGGAGACTCTAAAAGAGTGCAGACATAATGGATTTCTCGATTTACATAAGGTTAATGTTGTAACATCAATTCCTTTTTGTTCATCGCTAAATCGACTAAGAATGCTTAGAATAAGCGCCCTCATAGTATTTCTTCCTCGCCGTGTTTCCGTGCGTTAAACCAAATGGTATTAATCTTCTTCTCTTTGATGTGATCTTCAATCATCAGCATTAATCTGGTCTTACCGCTTTCCAAAGAAGAACGCAAACCTTGTATTAGTTTGAAAGGATTTTGCGAGATGTTTTTCTTATTCACTACATTCGTGATTACTCCGCCTTTTTTACTCTAATTTAAAAATATTATGTCCGCACAAGAGCAGTTACAAGAGCATATATATTTACTTATTTGAGCAGACTCAAAAGGTTATGTTTAGTCATCAACCCAATATCTTCATTTGAGCCCAGGAATGGACGCACATCTTCCAGTGCCTGTTCAAAGGAAACAATCTCGATTTTTGAACGGATAACCTTGCGCCAGTTTTCAACAGTGGGAGTTTGACTTTCCCATTCAGTTTGATTCAGCGCATTGTTGAGCAAAACCAAATTGGGATCTGGCCAGCTCTTGTCACTCAAATACCAAATCAGATCATATAGGTCACGTCCTTTTAGATACGGTCGCTGCAAGATCGCGTGAAGTTTCCCAGCCAACAAAGATGCGCGATCATGGTGTTGCAAATTAAGTAAAACATGCCGACGAACCAGAGATGTATCCAGCACCGCTCCAGCAGGAGGATTGGTATCCACTTCAAGTTTGACCGCCAGTGATTCATCCTGATGCGGAGTAAGTTTCAATTCATAAAGCAATCCTGGAAAACGAATGAAAGCGCTGTGGACTGTTTTCTGATCATTCACCTTTAGTGTAATTGTATAGCCCTGCGCTTCCAGGTCTTTTCGAATCGCTTGAAGATATGAGCGAAAATCATATGACTCAGAGTTTCTTTCAAGGGCAAAATCAAGGTCTTCGGAATAGCGCGGAAGAGAATACAAGAATCTTAATGCGGTTCCGCCATGAAAAGCGATCGTGGTCATTGCGCCAATACGCTGCAAGCTTTGAAGGATCAGTGCTTGTAAATATTCGCGTGCCAGGTTATGTGCTTCAATAGGGGATGACGAAGATTGGAGTAGTGTCTTTAGATATTCTTTCATGGCAAGTCCTTGTATTCATCCTTTTCCTGAAAGGCAAGTTTTTCAATTTGAGCGGCAATCCGCTGCCATTTTGGTTTCGCGGCGCGCTCTGCAAATTCGTTCAAGCGTGCGAGATCCAAAAGCTCCATGTTTTGCAAACGGAGCTGGCTGAGGTAATTGGGAGAGTCCGCCTTGGGCGTGAGATGTGCCAGATCAAGCAGGGCCTTTTCGGGCGCAGCAACGAACGCTTGTTGTCCCTGAGAAAGCTCCACGAGTTGATATCCAAAAAAGAAGCGCGAGTCAAGATGCTGGAAGTGAAATCCAACTTCCCATTGTGATGGACGAAGCATAGTCATGCTCAATGTTCGCGGCGTGTATTCGGGGATCAATCCATAAAACGCCAGTGCAGATTGTGCGCTGACATAGGAGCCTGGCATTAGGGCATTTGCGATCAGGAATGGATGCGGGATGATGTTTTGATAAGGAGGGGCGAGGGTATATAGCCCGCGTCGAAGTTGACGAACACGTCCGCTTCGCACCCAACGGGACAGTTGGCGCTGCACATGAGCAGGATCCACATCTCCAGCAAGCAGCAGCCCCGTTTCAAAGAAGGGTTGATCTCCAACAAGGGTAAGTAGCCTCTCGAACTTCATGCGCTTATTATGCCATATATGGCAAGTTGTTGCAATAAAAAAATAATAGGGAAAATTCTTGCTTTTCCCCTACTTTTTTAGCTTCTCAGCATACAAATTACATAAAATGTTGTTTTTGTTTTACCCAATATTCCTTCATTTTGCTAAGCGCCATTCTAATGCTGTGAAACGATGAGCAACCTTGTTGTTGCGGACTGCCATGCTGATGGCGCGTGGACTGCCGGCCAGCACGCACAATTTGCGAGCACGAGTGATAGCCGTGTAAAGCAAATTGCGCTGAAGCATGGTGTAGTGCTGGGTCACGATTGGCATCACGACAACTGGAAATTCTGATCCCTGGGCTTTGTGGATTGAAACGACATAGGCAAGGGTCAACTGATCTGCATCGCTCCAATCATAAGACGCGGTTCGTCCGTCGAAGTCCAGGATAAGTGTCTGTTCGACAACATCGATCGAAGTAACAAAGCCAATATCACCATTGTAGACATCCTTGTCATAGTTGTTCTGGGTTTGCATCACCTTGTCACCGAGGCGAAAGATCGTTCCATACAGTTTGCGTTCGAGTTTGTTATTGGCTGGAGGATTGAGCTTCTCCTGCAAACGTTCATTTAGCGCAATGACTCCAGCGGGGCCGCGATAGATCGGCGCCAGCACCTGAATATCTCGGACTGCATCGAAGCCAAATTTTTGAGGAATCCTTTCCGAGACGATGTCCACGATCCAGTCTGCGGCGGCTGTGGCATCTTCAGCTGGGAAAAGGAAGAAGTCACCATCACCTTGCGAAAATATTGGGAATTTACCTTGGTTGATGAGATGAGCATTGGTGATGATCTTCGAATCAGCAGCCTGACGAAAAATAGTGCTCAGGCGGGTGATCGGCACCACCCCGCTGCTGATCATGTTGCGCAACACATCGCCAGCTCCCACCGATGGAAGTTGATCGATATCCCCAACAAACAATACATGCGTACCTGGGCGGACTGCCTTTAGCAGATTATTCATCAGCAGCAGATCCAACATCGAGGCTTCGTCCACAACCAGAAAGTCCAGATCGAGAGGATTTTCCTCGTTGTGCTTGAATCCTTCTATTGGAGAATATTCCAATAAACGGTGGATGGTGCTGGCAGGATGTCCCGTTGCTTCAGAGAGACGCTTTGCCGCTCGCCCAGTCGGAGAAGCCAGTGCGAAACGTTTGTGTTGATCTGCGATTGTTGTAATCAAAGCCTTCAAGCAGGTGGTCTTCCCTGTGCCTGGACCGCCAGTAAGGATGCTGAGCGGATGCGTCAGCGCCATGTTCATTACGGCTTGTTGTTCAGCAGACAGATTATCAGCAGGAAAGAGACTATGGTTCATCGTCTTTTCTTGTGACGTTGCACCGGCCAATATTTGTAATCGTTCGGCAACACCTTTCTCTCCAAAGTAAAGCGGAGTCAAATAGATAACAGGTGTGCCGTACATCGCTTGAGATTCAGAGACAGATTGTGTTCCCTTCCCGGCATTCTTGCTGTTCAAAGGAATCATCTCAGGGCGAACACGCTCATCCTGTGCCAGGCGTTCAAGAGCGGGAGCGATCAGGTCTTGTGGAACTGCAAGCAGCTCAATGGCTCGCTGAGCCAGCAATTCTTTAGGAGCGTAGACATGGCCATCATTGATCATTTCATTCAACGCGAAAACGATTCCCGCTTCGATGCGTGATGGATGTTCAGGAGGCAGGCCAAGCGCTTGAGCGATGCGATCTGCGGTTTTAAATCCTACACCGTAGATATCTCTTTCGAGTTGATATGGATTTTTCTGGACTGTTTCCAGTGAGGCATCCCCATACGTTTTATATATCTTGACGGCCAGATTGGTGCTGACCCCGTGACCATGTAAAAAGACCATGATCTCATTGACCTGTTTTTGCTCTTTCCAGGCAGTGGTGATCTTCAGTTTGCGTTCTTCGCCGATGCCAGGCACTTCGAGCAGGCGTTGCGGAGTGGACTCGATCACATTGAAGGTTTCTTCCTTGAAGATTTCAACGATGCGTTCGGCAAATCGCGGACCAATGCCTTTGATCATGCCCGAGCCAAGATAGCCCTGGATCCCTGCCAGCGTGGCTGGCAGGGATTGTTCACAAACTTCAGCCTTGAATTGTGGTCCGTGTTTTGGATGGTTG
>Ga0154020_10005341_pt1 | contig 15186 bp, 12 predicted proteins | sample Klosneuvirus_201_FD_109709 | JGI IMG/M metagenome (GOLD analysis project Ga0154020, IMG submission 109709) | Active sludge microbial communities from wastewater, Klosterneuburg, Austria - Klosneuvirus_20160825_MG | ecosystem: Engineered > WWTP > Aerobic digester > Activated sludge | place...
CAATGAATGAATTCCCGCGCTCATCAAGTGTTGAGCGCCGGCGCTGGTTCCGAACAATTCACAGTCGAGCATGTGAGACAGCATCGTAATGGGATGCCAGTTGCCGACGACTGGATTGGTGAAAACCCAGACCACGCCTTTCCACGTGATGCCCGCTTTCACAATTTTGTTCTCCGTGATAAACTGAGGGTCATCGTAGTAAATGAAGTCGTGATTCCGGGCGGGCCAATAGACGGCGAAAGTAAGTACAGCAAGAATCGAACTGATGATCACGGGTCGTCGCACACCATGGATTCAATTGGAAGTGGAGTGAAAATCAACGTGAAAGTGAAGTGAACTTTGTTTTTGTCACTCAACTGTTGAATCGATTGAACCAATACACGACCATGTATGCAGATTCAATCTCATGAAAAAGCGCGTATTTCTCGTTGCCGCTATCGTAGGCCTCCTCGCTTTGACGGGCGCGGTTTTGCTTCATGGGAAGAAGGAGCGCGCCCAGTTTCAGGGCAAATCCGTTGCTGAATGGAGTCTTGCGGCTTATGGAGGTGATACAAATGCGACCGCCGCGCTCAAGAAGCTCGCACCGGGAAGTGTTGCGCTTCTCATTAACCTGACCGAGTATGGAGAGCCCGTGTGGCGGCAAAAACTGCGGGCTGTGGTCTTAAAATCTCCCCGGTTCGTTCGATCCCGATTCGCAACCAGGCTGGCTATGCCGAATATCTGGCTTATCCGCATTTCTGCCGTGCATTCTTTGGGGCTCATTGGAACAGAGGCGCGACAGGCCATCCCTGCGCTTGAACGAATTATGATCAAAGTTCCAAATGAGGTACGCGGAGAAGCGGCTCGTTCGCTCGGTCGGATTGGAAAAGATTCTTTGCCAGTCCTGATGTCTGCATTGAGGGATGGCGAACCATCTGTCCAGTTTGCGGCGATGACAGGATTGGGTGAAGTTGGAGAGGACGCGGCGGCTGCCATCCAGTTGATGTTACCGTTCCTCGAGCATCCTGATGGAAACACGCGCTTGTTGGCGGGTTACAACCTCGAGCGCATCGGCCCGGCGGCATTGTTTGCCGTAATTGAACTTCAAGCGAGCGGTGATGAGAAGAAGCGTCAGGCTGTGATCGAATATTTCGGGCGACAGGTCATATCGACACGGTCACCGGGAGTGGTCCTTCGCGAACTCGCTTCCGGTCCATCTCCAGAAATGAGGCGACGCGCCTTCGAGTCACTTGGAAAATTGCGTCCAGCGACCGCATTCAACGTGCGGTTGTTGATCGCAGGACTGAAGGATTCCGTTCCTCAAACGAGACTTGCCGCCGTGAGAGGGTTGGGAAACATCGGAAGCCGCGCGGCAATTGCATTACCGGAATTACATAACTTGTTGAATGATTCCGATCCAACATTGAGAGGAGATGTCGAAGGCGCGATCAATAGCATTGAGGCAGCAACACTTGCCCAAAAAACATTGCAGACGAATTGACGAACAAGGTTTGTTCTGGATGGGGGTGTCATCGCTCGGCTTCGCAGGTTTCATTAATTTCAGCTATTCGTTTGCAGGATTTCAGGTTGCTTTCACGTTGAGTTGATCATGGAGTTTTGAAACCCTCCGCCCGTTCGATGAACCAAAAAAGTCATTCCTCTTTTGAGTGGATATTTGTGTTTTTTCTTTGTGCCGGCACTGCTGCTGCGTTTTGGCCTGTTTTACAATGTGACTTTATTAATCTCGACGATCCAGACTATGTGACCGATAACCGTTTGGTAAAAGCGGGATTGAGTCTTGAAGGTGTGTCTTGGGCATTTACCACCGGCCACGCTGGGAACTGGCATCCGGTCACATGGCTTTCTCACATGCTCGATGTGTCGTTATTTGGAATGAAGTCCTCTGCTCATCATGCTGTGAATCTAAGCTTCCATCTGGCGAATGGTTGCCTGCTTCTGCTCTTGCTGCATCGGATGACTAGCGCGATGTGGCGGAGTTTCTTTGTTGCCGCATTGTTTGCATTGCATCCGTTGCACGTTGAGTCAGTGGCGTGGGTGTCAGAAAGGAAGGACGTGCTCTCGACGTTTTTTGGCCTGCTGTCATTGCTGGCCTACGTTCGTTACTCACGCGATCATCTACCGGCTCATGTTCATCCTCCATTCTCCATTTTCCATCCTTTCCGGTCTCCCGATTACTGGCTGGCCCTCATTTTCCTGGCCCTTGGTCTAATGAGCAAGGCTATGCTCGTTACTTGGCCCTTTGTGATGTTACTGCTGGATTTCTGGCCACTCAAAAGAGTGACGGGTGAAGGGTGGCAGGTGACGCGGCTAGCCTGGCGAGCCTTGGTTGTGGAGAAGATCCCATTTTTCTGTGTGGTGCTGGTTTCATGCGTGGTGACGTTTCTCGTCCAACAGCAAGGAGGCTCGGTGTCATCTGCTGCTAACCTTCCTTTGGAATTGCGTCTGTCGAATGCGGTCGCCTCTTATTGGAAATACATTGGCAAGGTTTTTTGGCCGGACAATCTCGCCGTATTTTATCCGCATCCAGAATTGCGGTATCCCATTTCGGAGCAATGGCCCGGATGGGTGATTGTCCTGTCGGCGCTCGCGTTGGTTGGTGTCACTATGGCTGTTTGGAATCGTCGGAGTTCCCATCCGTTTATGGCAGTGGGCTGGTTCTGGTTTCTTGGCACGCTGGTTCCGGTCATCGGCGTTATTCAAGTAGGTACGCAAGGGATGGCGGATCGTTACGCTTACCTGCCGTTGACAGGGTTATTCATCCTTGTGGTATGGGGCGCTGCGGCGATTTTTGAGAGGCGTAAATCTGTCGGCCTTGTGTTTGGGGTGGCAGTCGTCTGCGTATGTGCACTCCTGAGTTGGAGACAGGCACAAACATGGAAGAACGATGTAACCCTATTCACGCACGCGTTGAGGTCCACCAGCAACAACGCATTTGCTCATTCGATGCTTGGAAAGGCGATGTGGAAAGAGGGGGAGAAGGAGAAAGCGTTCCAGGAATTACTCACTGCACTCAACTTGAGCCCATTTCAGCAAGGTGTACATAACGATATCGCTGTAATACTATTTGATCGAGGCGAAATACAAGAGGCGGTGGAACACTACCAGGCTGAGTTGAGCGTGCGGCCATCTTTTTATATGAGCCATTTTGGTTTGGCTGCAATTTACTCATCACAAGGCGAATGGGATAAGGCATTGTACCATTACAAGGAGGTAGTTCGCTACAGGCCGGATTATGCCATGGCGCATGATGGCATGGGATTTGTGTTGTTCAAACTAGGTCGCATGCCTGAGGCAGAACAACAATTTCGAGAGGCGTTGAGCTTGGATGCGAGCAATACCAATTCAGTGGCTGACCTTGGAAGGGTGCTGGCCCTAGAAGGTCGCTATTCTGAGGCGGAGACAGTCATGCGCATCGTGGTGGATGAACATGCCAAGCCAGAGTTTCAAGCCTTTTACGCGAACATCCTTTATGAACTCGGACAAACCAACGAGGCTGCGCGGCGCTTCCAAAACTCGTTGAAAATGCAGAAGGATTTATCCGGGGACTGCCTGCGTGAAGGTGATGCATTCCTTAAACTGGGTGCTCAAGAAGCTGCTCGTGTCTATTTTACGATTGCGGTGCGACTTGATCCCGCGTCGCCTGATGCCGCCGAGCGGCTAGGATCCACGTTGGCCGTGCTTGAAAAACTAAAGGAAGCCATCACCAGTTTTGAATTATCAGCCCAACTGCGTCCCGATTCAAACGTTTACTATCGACTCGGTCTTTGCAGATTACTTCAAGGCAAAGCTGCTGAAGCCCGTACTGCATTCGAGAATGCTATCAAGCTTGCACCGGATTGGGGCGTCGCGCTCAACGAGCTGGCATGGTTGTTGGCGACCGATCGCGATGGCACAATTCGAGATGGAGCGTTAGCGGTGGCACTTGCGGAGAAGGCCTGTCGATTGAATGGTGAAAGAGAGGCGCGCTTTTGGGGGACGCTCGACGCGGCTTATGCCGAAGTAGGACGATTTGACGATGCGATTCGCATCGCTACAAAAACAGAAAAGCTTGCATTGTCATCCGGGAGCAAGGAAACCGCCGAGGCTGCCATCATAAGGCTCAATCTTTACAAACAGGGCAAGCCCTTTCGGCAATGAAACTTGGCGTCATCGTGTGCGACTGAAGTTGTGTTGCCGGCGGAAAATCCGCAGTGCCGACATGCTAAGACCAACAAGCGTTAACGAGAATGGTTCCGGAACTTGGGGCACAATTGCCGACAGCGTGAACACAGGGAGAATCACTGGTGAGACATCACTGCTCAAAAACACCGAGACGATATCCGTGTAGCCGAATTGGTTTGGCGGCACGCTCACAATGTTCGTTCCCCAAAGTGTCCCATCCCACGCGGCCATTTGCACAAAGACGCTTTCACCGGGGAAGGTGCCCGGAACGTTGAAATGTTCAATATGTGAAAGCCGCCCGCCTGTCGTATGTTCAACAGGCACTCCCAAAGGAGTCAGACTGTCAACGGTCAATCCCACAAGCGCCTGTCAGACTGTCAGCGGTCAGCCCCACAAGCGCCTGTCCCCAAATGCCGGGACCAGCAAAGGAACCGTTAGTCGAAATCAGATAAGTTGGTGCTCCGGGGTTATTATAGAACGTAAGTATCCCTTGGCTTCGCATGTCGGAAGGCAGCCATAAGAGTAATAATGCTGCTAGAGTTGTTCTTAGCATATGTCCGTTGTACTTTCGATTGTGGCAGTTTGATTTGGGCAAAACTCAAGGTATGGGTCTAATCCGGGAGATCGCCGTTCTCCAAAGATAATCACCGTTCTCCAAATCACCGGTTGGGTCAGCGCATTCTTGCACGGTCCAGAAGCTCCAATCATCTGTAGGATCTAAAGTTGTTGCGGAGTAAACTCTCCACCGCCCGGGGTAACGTACCAAACCTTCCCGCCAAAGTTGGTGGCCATATTGCACGAGTTATTTGGTTAGCCGGTGACGCTGGCGGCGACGAATCTTCCAGAACAATGCGCATCCACCAAGCATGATTGCTGCAACCGACGGCTCGGGCACAAATGCCATGTCGAATCCTTGGATTTTGTAAGACGTAAAACCGAAGATTGGATCATTTGGAGCCAAACCTCCCAACAGCATAATGTTATCTCCCACAGTAGACGAGCCGATGTACATCGAGACTAGTGGCACGCCGTTGTTCCAATTTGCCAGAGATTCCGCCCATGTGTATCCAGCATTTGCCGACCAACCGCGCACGATGAAATCAACCGTGCTGCCAGTGCTGTAACCTTGCACCGCGCCGATGTACAATTCATCACGCGGTGTTATCCGCCCGGGCGTAAACAGGCTGTTCGTTGTATAAGCATCTGGATCCACAACCTGGAAGTTCGGATCATTCAGTGCCGGTGTGATTCCCGCAGTGCTTACTGTGCTCGGGTCAGCCAAAAAGATTGCGAAGATGAATTCCTGTGTGCCGCGCACGGGCGTCAACGCCCCACCCGCTGAAATCAGCGTCAGCGAATCGTTCCGAAATGTCATCCGGCCCTGAGCAGAAAGAATTTGGACCGTGCTTATCAACGCCATCAATGTCAGGATTGTTTTCATAGGTTTTTCGTTCTTTTGCTTCTCGCAGGAAAGTTGATTTCGCAGTCATGGTTGCGGCCTAAGTCTTGAAATCACTGTTCTCCAACTGGGTTCATCTGGATCCAACACAATTCCGCCAGCATACTCCTGCACCGTCCAAAAGCTCCAATCGTCGCTCGGATCTAATGTTGTCGCCGTATAGTCGCCCCACCGACCGCTACTCACAATATAGTTCGTTAATCCGGCTTGAATTACTCTTGGTGTCTCAATCGTCACTCCGCCGGCAAGTCGCCAGGAGTAGTAAGCACCGATGTAATTCGTCGCCGATGAACCAGAGAAGGCGGCAACCATGTCGCCCGCACAGTTCACCATCAGCGATGGAAAATAGTAATAAGTGGCATTGGTTGCAGCCTTGTTGTCATATATCCGGCCATGTGCGTTGTAATTCAGATTGCCGCCTATGGCGTCCACACCCAGCCGGAACCACTGCGCTCCAGTGCGATCCACATTCGTTCCCGAATAGACACCGTTGGTGCCACTAAGCCCAATGCCCTGGCACGTCCACAAAAAGCCATTCCGAATTACGGTCATCGCCAAACGGCTGCCAACAGCGCCGAGAGTAATAACGATTCCTCCCTCGGCTGTTGCTTGGGGTGCAGCGACGCTCGTATTGTCCAAGTCGTAATAGTCTCGATACGTCGGCCCGGAGTTGGTGAGTACAATCCAATCTGTTTCCGCCCACGCCGCGTTTGTGCCGCTCCACTGAAGGCGGCGGTAGTGAATCGCGCCTCCTTGATAATTCGTGCCCAAGTCAGGCGCTCCCTTCGCCACAAACCATGCGTAGCCGTTATTCGGCATAGGATAGAAATCATTTTGGTTCACGATTACGAAGTTCACTCTGCCGGACGATGCGCTGGCGCTGACGCATTCTCCAGAACCAAGCACCTCCACCAAACAAGAGCATTGTCACAGCGGACGACGGCTCGGGAACCTGGGGCACAATTGCCGACAGCGTAAACACAGGGAGAATCACTGGTGAGACATCACTGCTCAAAAACACCGAGACGATATCGGTGTAGCCGAATTGGTTTGGCGGAACGCTCACAATGTTCGTTCCCCAAAGTGTCCCATCCCACGCGGCCATTTGCACAAAGATGCTTTCACCGGGGATGGTGCCCGGAACGTTGAAATGTTGAATATGTGAAAGCCGCCCGCCTGTCCTATGTTCAACAGGCATTCCCAAAGGAGTCAGACTGTCCACGGTCAATCCCACAAGGGCTTGTCCCCAAATGCCGGGACCAGCAAAGGAACCGTTGGTCGAAATGAGATAAGTTGGTGCTCCGGGGTTATAGAACGAAAGTATCCCTTGGCTTCGCACGTCGGAAGGCAGCCATAAGAGTAATAATGCTGCCAGAGTTGTTCTTCGCATATAGCCGTTGTTCGGCATAGGATAGAAATCACGTTTGGCTGACAATTGCTAATGTTCACTCTGCCGGACGATGGCGATGGCGCTGACGCATGCTCCAGAACAAAGCGACTCCGCTGAGCACGATTGTTGCAACTGTTGGTTCCGGGATTGGTTCAAAGTAATTCAGCAAGAAACCTGGTACTTCGCGACTCGAACCAGTATTTCCAAAAACATTGTTCCAAGGGGCAGGCCAAGCATTAAAAACGGCATTCAGCCCGATCGTAGATTGCCCAAAAAAACCTGCAACTGGGACATCCTGCCCTGCTCCAATCCCGTTGTTATACCAGTTGCGAACCGACTCCCAGCTATACCCGATATTCGATGACCATCCGCGAACAATCATGTTCGCTGAGCTTCCCGGTGGCAGGCCTTGGATCGTCGTTTCACTAGGACCAGCAGACAACCTTCCGCCTGTCGCCGCCGCTGTGTTGGTGGCATAATACACTCCATAGCCAGTCCAATTCGTATCATCAACTCCGGTGACGGTGGTGACTGTGGGTGCCGCAACGAACAGCCCATAAATCCATGAACCCAACACCGGTGATGTTGGGCCAGTTGCTGGACCACCATGAACTGTGTTTGTTGAAATCAATGTGGCACTGTTGTTTCTGAATATGATTTCACCCTGACCGTGCGAAATGTATGTGACGAGGCAGCAAATAATCATCAGTAAGTATTTTTTCATAAGAGATTCGAGTTTGATTTACTTTACCAACTACGGGAATGGTCGGAGTCGTGAAATGACCGTTCTCCAGCCGGGAACTTCCGGATCAGTGTTGATTTCCACGTATTCTTGCACTGTCCAAAAGCTCCAGTCATCTACAGGATCGAGTGTTGTCGCTGAATAGTCTCCCCATCGCGGAAATGCAGTGTAGTTCGTCAATCCAGGTTGGATCAGGCGAGGCTCAGGTAGATTCGTTCCTCCAGCCAATCGCCAAGAATAGTAAGCCCCGATGTAGTTGGTTGCGGAAGAACCAGAGAATGCACAGACCATGTCTCCGGCACAATTCACCATCAGCGAAGGGAAGTAGTAATAGAACGCGTTTGTCGTCGAAGTCTTATCATACACTCTTCCGTGCGCGTTGTAGCTCAGTGTGCCGCCTGTTGCATCAACACCCAGCCGGAACCACTGCGCTCCAGTGCGATCCACATTCGTTCCCGAATAGACGCCGTTGGTGCCACCAAGCCCAATGCCCTGGCACGTCCACAAAAAGCCATTCCGAATTACGGGCATCGCCAAACGGCTGCCAACACCGAGAGAAATAGCAATCCCTCCCTCGGCTGTCGCTTGGGGTGCAGCGACGCTCGTGGTTTCCAAGTCGTAATAGTCACGATACGTCGGCCCTGAGTTGGTAATTACAATCCAATCTGTGTCCGCCCACGCCGCGTTTGTGCCGCTCCACTGAAGCCGGCGGTAGTGAATCGCGCCTCCTTGATAATTCGTGCCCAAGTCCGGCGCTCCCTTCGCCACGAACCATGCGTAGCCGTTCGTCGGCACAACATCAAAATTAACGGCGGGCTGTATCGTCCAGACGGGCACCCCGTTGGTGATGTCCAGGCGATTTGTGACAAGTGTCCCCTGATAAATCTCAGGCTTCTTGATCGCCATGACGGCGTATCCTTCGATGCCAGTTCCTTTCCAAACAATTGACACATACACCCCGTTGTCATCAAGACCAAGCGTGGTGAAATCGGTCTGCAAACTTCCACGTCGAAGGTCCATGAGATGACGGGTCCAGCCCGAAGCAAGGTTGGTGGGACTGTCTCCGTTGCTGACGGCCAGAATAACCTGCTTGCTTCCGTTAATGTCAATGGCGCAAGCCACCCAACGTTGAGCTTGCTGGTCGTAAAGAATGCGCGGGTCCGCCATTAAATCGCCCGTTGGGTAATTCGTTCCGATGCGGAAAAAGTCGAGAACGTTCGTCTTTGTCACCAGAACGCCGGCTTTTGTGTACACAGCAATTGCCGAATTGGTTCCTCTACCGTTGAGCAGTTCAACAAAGTGATTTGGCCCTATCGCGCCCATCGAATCGGGAGGGTCTTGGCCCGTGTCTGAAAAGCCAAGCCCCGTGAAGGTTGAGTTCGTGTCCACCTGGTAATCGCGGTACTCGGTCGCCTTCAAAAACAAATTGGATCGTGTGCCCATGGCAATCAGTGCTTCGGTGAAATCACCGCTCGCACCCGTCACGTTCGTCTCCACCACCCAGTTCGTCAACGCCAGGTTCGTGAGTCTCCACACCGTGTAGGTCTGGCCCTGGCGCGTGTTGTGCAGCGTCAGCAGCACGTTGCTGCTGCTGTTGCGACTGATGCTCAACCACAGCCCGCACCCTTCCCCAACCCCCTCCATCATCATCATCTGCGCCTGACCGCCACCCTCGCTCTCCGCCATCAGTCCGGCCAGTTCCGACACGAGGGAGTAATCCAATTCGCGGTCATCCATGAGGTAACGACCGTCGCCCAGATCATACAAGGTCAACTCCGGGAAAAGATTGACCGGGGACGGTGCCGTCCGAGGTTGCTGCCACGAGAAAAAAGTTCCGTAAAACGGCATATCCTCCGGCTGCACAGCCTTGAGTTGGCCGGCTTCAGCGGCCTCGAATTCATCCGGCGTTACCTGTCCCTGGCAGATGTTCAAGCTGAAGATCGCGCCAAGAACCGCCAAGACTGTCGCCATTTGTCTTTTCACTTTTCCCTCCGGTTTGTTTGTTTCTTTGCCATGGGATTGGCTGAACAACAATCCTGTTTCGACAATTTCGATCTTCTCACCAGGAAAAACGAAGCCAAGCGAATTCTTCAAAAAAAAGTGACCTGCTTAAACTCACTTTATTGTCGCCAAGTCTTCAACACATGGGTAATTAATCGACTGCGATTCTTCATTAACCAACAAAATGTCGCCCTTGGGTATTGATGCACGCAGTTGAATCGCAGAACGGCTCACTGCCTGAAACACATCGGAACCTCTTGAAACCGATGAAGAGCGGAATCAACAAGAGTCCAGACAGTGCGATGCGGCGTTGTCAAGATCACCAGCAATTAGTCGCAAGCAAACACGAAGGAGTAATGAGCGAACATATCAATCAATGTGCAGCTAGGGTGACCATCCGGGCTGAATTTGTCGTAGCGGCCCTGATCTCGTTTTTGGCTGTTGTGCTTCACGTAGTCTTTCTAACCCATGCGGGCGGATTGTGGCGGGACGAATCCGGCGGAGTTGGGTTGGCAACGGTACCCGGTTTTGTCGAAATGTGCCGATGGTTGACTCATGATTCCTTTCCCGGCCTTTTCCCGATGGTTCTGCGTGGGTGGAGTTTTATTGGATTTGGGTCAAGCGACTTCGGTTTGCGCGTGCTTGGGTTGCTGATCGGTTTTTCGTTGTTGGGCGTTTTTTGGTGGAATGCACGGGTTTTTGGTTGTCGAACTCCGCTTATTTCTCTGGGACTTCTTGCGGTTAATCCGGCGGTCATTCGTTGGGGTGATTCGTTACGGGCTTACGGTTTGGGCTGCATTCTCACGCTGTTGTTTGTTGGTTGTGTGTGGCGATTGATTCAGAGCACGACGATTTGGCGCTATGTGTTTACCAGCTTGATAGGGCTGTTAAGCGTCCAGTGCCTTTATCAAAATGCATTTCTCGTGGGCGCAACCTGTGTCGGTGCGAGCGTGGTGTGTCTCCGTCGTGGGCGAATCCGCTCCGCATGGGTGGCACTCGCGTCGGGGTTGCCTGCTGCAATTTCGCTTATCCCTTATGTGCGCCCACTCAAGAATTCACAGCAGTGGTGGGTTGTCGAAAAAACTGGGTTTAAGGCCGACATCGTGTGGGGGACTTTGTCGGAAGCCATTGGAACGCCATTGATTTTAGGTCCGGTCATTTGGATTTTTCTCCTTTTGGGAACTTGCGTAGTTGGCTTTGCGGCGCTGGAGAAGCATGTTTCGCGACGGACAGACATTTCGGCAGACCTTCCGCTATTCGGCGGAATCGCAGCGACAGGTGGTGTAATTGGTTTTTTTGTCTTTGTAGCCAGTGCAGGATTACCCACTCAACCATGGTACTGGCTTCCTCTTATGACATTTGTAGTCGTGTGTGCGGAAGGTGCGTTTCGTCAATTGCTTCCGCGTTTGGGTCGTTGGGCCTTGGCGATTGTGGGGACGATTGTTTTTCTTTCCTTACTTACTGCCTGGAACGAGGTGAAGTGTCGCATGACTAACATCGATCAACTCGCAGACCACGTGAGGAAAAATGGTTCGCCGAATGACTTAATCATAGTTTACCCATGGTATTGTGGTGTGAGTTTTAATCGTCACTACAAGGGACAAACTCCTTGGGTCACGGTTCCGGAACTGGAGGACCATCGGTTTCATCGCTACGATTTACTCAAGGTCAGACTTGGAGGAGTAGAAAAGATCCGCCCGATGCTCGACAGGATTAAGCGAACATTGTCGTCTGGAAACAAGGTATGGTTTGTAGGTGGGTTCCCATCGCCGTTACCTCAAGAACCTGGCGAGCCAACGGGATGGTATGACGAACCATACAATTATTATTGGGGGAGACAGATGGCGGAGTACGTCCAAACTATAGCTGGCAGCCTTGACCTAGTTTCGCTTCCTACCGGAAACTACACGCGGTACGAGAACTTGCCGCTGTTCGTTGCTGTAGGCTTTCGTGGTAGTTCGTTTTGAGGTGCGGCACAATGTGACTTAGCTCGAAGACCTTCTATCACGGGTGGTGTCGTGCGCTTATGATCAGGTTCAGGAAACACGAGCGAGGCGACGAACTTCTCTCTCAACTGTTCACGGTAAATATCTCCACCCACATACATGGGTGTGAACCAACTTACTGCCGGATCACGCTGGTTGTGCAGTTTCCCGCCCGTGCCGGCCTTCAATTCGGATGATCTGCTTGTTCCTTCGCTCGAACGCGTAATATTTGATCCAGCGGCGAGACGGCGATGATCCCATCCCCCGGTTCACCCACGAATGCGATTGGCTGGATGATGGCGAGTATGGATTGGACCTGGTCGTCCTCCACAAAAAGGATCAACAGCCGTTTGGGGATCAGTCCGGTCTCGGTCTCTCAGTCATGGCTGGCAGGCTCGTAAACCTAGGAATGGCTGACATGGCGGGCGAGTCCCATGGTTTTCAAGGACCGTCGCGTTGGTGACGCCAACCCTGGCAAGAGCAGCAAGCACGGACGGTTGCTTGTGGGGACGGATGATCGCTTCGATACGTTTCATGGGACTTTTGATGGCGTGAATTAAATTGTGCCGAAAGTTTAGATCTCAAACAACGCCTGAGCGAACTGTTTCGCGTCGAAGGGCTGCAAATCGTCCGGCTGCTCGCCCAGGCCGATGAATTTGACAGGCAGGCCGAGTTCCTTCTGGATCGCCACCACCATGCCGCCTTTGCTCGTACCGTCGAGCTTGGTCACAATGAGGCCGGTGAGCGGGACGGCCTTGTTGAATTCGCGCGCCTGGTTCAGCGCGTTCATTCCCGTGCTCCCGTCGAGCACGAGCAGGACTTCGTGCGGCGCGCCGGACAATTGCCTGCCGATGACGCGATGAAGCTTGTGCAGTTCCTGCATCAGATTGTGCTTGGTATGAAGGCGGCCGGCCGTGTCGATGAAAAGGTAATCGGCCTTGCGCGCCTGTGCGGCGGTAACGGCATCGTGCGCCACGGCGGCAGCGTCCGCGCCGTAAGCGCCGGCGATGACTTCAACCTTGAGGCGTGTGCCCCAGAGCTTGAGTTGCTCGATGGCGGCCGCGCGAAAGGTATCGCAGGCGGCAAGGAGCACGGTCTTTTTTTGCAACTGGGTGTAGTGCGCTAGCTTGGCAGAAGTCGTCGTCTTCCCCGTGCCGTTCACGCCGACAATGGAAACCACCGTTGGTCCGCTGGGCGCTTTGAGCAATCCGGGTTTGTTCGAGGACAGGCTCTTTTCTACTTCTTCCCGGGCAACGGCGAGGTAATCGAGACCCGCTGTGCCCTGGCTTTCATAGGCTTTCTTGACCGCAGTTACGATTTGGGTGGTCATTGCCATGCCGAGGTCGGCGGCGATGAGCGCGCGCTCGATTTCTTCCAGCGATTCGGCGGTCAGCCTGGGAGAGCGCGTGACGATGCGTTTGAGTTCATGCGTGAGCCTGGCTTGCGTCTTGGCGAGGCCGGCCTTGAATTTGGAGAATAATCCCATGGTGGAAATTCGGAGTGCGGAGCGCAGGCTTATGTCGACGCGGTCGGCTGTCTCACGGCAGCAGCAGCCTTGAGCTTGTCGTAATGCTCGCGGGCGAGGCGAACGGTGCCGATCAGCGGCTTGCCCTTGTTCATGCCGTGACAATCGCTGCCGCCGGTGACAAGGAGATTAAGTTTCGCAGCGAACTCGACGTAGCGCGAGGACGTCACGGGCGGGTGTTTGGTGTGGAAACATTCAATCCCGTCGAGTCCGGCGTCGGCAAGTTCGGGGATGGATTCGTCTGTGCGATTCAATCCCGGGTGAGCCATGACGGCAAGTCCGCCGGCTTGATGGATGAGTTGAATGGCTTCGAGAGCGGACATTTTCGCCTTGGGCACCCAGGCCGGGCGACCCTTCTTGAGAAAACGCTCGAAGGCTTCATCCAGGGTGCCGCAAAGTCCCGCGTTGATGAGAGCGCGGGCAACATGTGGTCTTCCGGGTGAGCGGCAATTGGCCAGGGCAAAGACATCATCCGCCTTGAGCGGGACGTTGAGTTTGTTGATCGCGGCGACCATTTCACGGATGCGTTCCTGCCGGACGGCCTGAAACTTGGAGATTTCCCGGACAAGCCTTTCGTTCTTGGGATCAACGAAGTAAGCCAGAATATGGAGTTCGTTGTTGCGATGTTCGGAGGTGAGCTCCGTGCCGACAACGAATTCAATGCCGGCTTTGGCACATTCCACCGCCATCGCTTCGCATCCTTCCACTGTGTCGTGGTCGGTCAACGACAGCGCGCCAAGCTCCTGTTTTTTTCCACGCGCAACGATTTCCGCGGGCGCAAACGTGCCGTCGGAGAAGTGCGAGTGGAGATGGAGGTCGGCGAACATGTTTCAAACGCGGAATGCAGAATGCGGAGAGCGAAGTTTCATTTCACGATCCTCGTCGGGCGCATGAGTTCCGCCTTGACCTTGTCGAGGATGCCGTTGACGAATTTGCCGCTGTCTTCTGTGGAAAACTTTTTGGCGATGTCCACGGCCTCGTTGATGCTCACCACGGGTGGAATGTCCTCGCGATGGAGCATCTCGTAGATGGCGAGCCGGAGAATGTTGCGGTCCACGGCGGCGATGCGGTTCAACTCCCAGTTCTTGACGTGCTTCATGATGTGCGCATCGGCCTCTTCGCGATGCTGAAGCGTACCCCGAATGAGCGGTTCGGCGAAGAGGCACATCTCGGCTTCGCCCGCCGTGGGTGGCGGGAGTTGGACGGGCTCGTTCCAATTAGCGCGCCCCTTTTCGCGGGCAATGGCGGCGGCACGCTGTGAATTCCAGAATTCATTTAATGCCTCATCAAGGTTATCCCGAGGATTCAGGTCGTGCTGAAACAGGAATTGGACGGCGCGTTCCCGCGCTTCACGGCGTTTGCCCATAATTGAAACATAATTTGCCGCAAATCGGTGTCCGACGAAATGAAAAACTTCGGTTCGGAACAAATGCGTCGCCGAGGCCGCTGGATCTGCGGGCTTCGGAATCAAGGCAATCCCATTCAGGCATCGGTTCGAAGGCTTGCGCGGATTCGGCGGTGCGAACTCGGAGTGTTATGCAAAATCAGGTTGAATTCCCTCCAAACCTCGCGAAACTCGAAGCACATGGCGCACAATGCCAATTCATCTGAGATAACAGATCGCCTCGCATTCGAGCGCGGGTTGTGGGAACAAGGACTGGCGCGTGTGGCGGGCGTGGATGAGGCCGGGCGGGGGCCACTGGCCGGACCAGTCGTGGCTGCAGCGGTGATTCTGCCGCGCGCGTGGGGCGTGGAGAGATTCGACAAACGCCTGCTCGACCTGAACGACTCCAAACAGCTCACAGAAACGCAGCGTGAAACGTTTTTTGAGATCCTCACCACGCACCCGGATATCCATTACGGCGTGGCGCTCGTGGATGCGGCGACGATTGACCGCATCAACATTTTGCAGGCGACCCACCG
>Ga0154020_10005343_pt1 | contig 15183 bp, 15 predicted proteins | sample Klosneuvirus_201_FD_109709 | JGI IMG/M metagenome (GOLD analysis project Ga0154020, IMG submission 109709) | Active sludge microbial communities from wastewater, Klosterneuburg, Austria - Klosneuvirus_20160825_MG | ecosystem: Engineered > WWTP > Aerobic digester > Activated sludge | place...
AACTCACAAGAAGACAAAAAGGCAATTCACGGGATTGCCTTTTTTGCTTTTCTATTAATTAAAGATGACGATGTCTCAAAAAGCGATTATTAAAGAATTTGATTTAGGCGATGGAAGAAAGATCAGTATTGAAACCGGTCGTTTGGCCAAACAGGCAGATGGCGCTGTAGTTGTCCGCATGGGCGATGCTATGCTCCTTGCCACAGTAGTATCCAACAAAGAAGCTAAACCGGGAACCGATTTCCTTCCCCTTACAGTTGATTACCAGGAAAAATTTGCATCCGTAGGGCGTTACCCGGGCGGATTTTTAAAACGTGAAGGAAGACTTTCAGAGTATGAAATTCTTATATGCCGTATAATTGACCGTGCGCTGCGTCCGATGTTCCCTGAAGATTATCATGCAGATACACAAGTAATGGTTCAACTTATTTCTGGTGATCCAAAAATTCAACCCGATGCATTAGCAGGACTTGCAGCTTCTGCGGCAATTTCAATTTCTGATATCCCATTCAACGGACCAATCTCGGAAGTTCGTGTCGGACGTATCGATGGAAAATTTGTTGTCAATCCATATACTGAAGATCTTGAACGCGCTGATATTGATATCATCGTTGCCGGTTCTATAGAAACCATAGTGATGGTTGAAGGCGAAATGAAAGAAGTTCAGGAAGCGGATATGTTTGAAGCAATTAAATTCGGACATGAGGCTATTAAGATACAGTGTCAGGCACAGCTTGATTTAGTAGCAATGTGTGGGAACAAAGCTAAGCGAGAGTATTCTCATGAAACACATGATGAAGAACTTCGCACGAAAGTCCGGTCAATGGCTTACGATAAAACTTACGCAGTTGCCAAGTCAGCAAATCCTAATAAGCAAGAACGTAAAGAAGCCTTCAAAAAAATATTTGATGAAATCGCTGCAACTTTTTCTGAAGAAGAATTAGCGGAAAAAGCAGGTATGCTGAAAGAATACTTCCATGATGTGGAAAGTGAAGCAATGCGTGCCTGTATTCTTAATGAAGGTATCCGTTTGGATGGAAGAAAGTCTACTCAGATCAGACCTATATGGAGTGAGGTTAACTACCTCCCTTCTACTCACGGTTCTGCCATCTTCACACGTGGTGAAACTCAATCATTGACTACTGTCACTCTTGGTAGCAAACTCGATGTTCAATATATCGATGTGCCAATGAAGGACAGCCATACCAAGTTTTTACTTCAATATAACTTCCCTGCATTTTCTACAGGTGAAGTAAAACCAAACCGCGGACCTGCCCGTCGTGAGATCGGTCATGGAAATCTTGCCATGCGTTCATTGAAACAGATTCTTCCATCAGAAGATATTTGCCCATATACAATCCGTGTCGTTTCTGATATTCTTGAATCAAATGGATCATCATCTATGGCGACTGTTTGTGCCGGTACATTAGCACTTATGGATGCCGGAGTTCAGATTACACGCCCTGCTTCAGGAATTGCAATGGGATTGATCATCGATAAGGATGGTAAATATGCAGTACTAAGTGATATCCTTGGAGATGAAGATCACCTGGGTGATATGGACTTCAAGGTTACCGGAACAGAAAAGGGTATTTGCGGATGTCAGATGGATTTGAAAATTCAGGGCTTACCTGCAGATATTATGATGAAAGCCCTTTCTCAGGCGAAAGAAGGTCGTTTACACATCTTAGGAGAGATGATGAAAACCATCTCCGTGCCGAACCAGGATTATAAACCACATGCACCTCGTATCGAGAAGCTTGTTGTAGCCAAGGAATTTATTGGAGCAGTAATCGGACCGGGAGGAAAAGTGATTCAGGAGATACAGCGCGAAACTAATACTACTATATCTATAGAAGAAGTAAACAATGAAGGTATCATTGAAATCTCTTCTTCTGATAAAAATGGAATTGAAGCTGCGAAAAACTGGATCAAAGGAATCGTTGCGATTCCGGAAGTTGGAGAAGTTTACGAAGGCAAAGTGAAAAACATAATGGACTTTGGTGCATTTGTTGAATTTATGCCGGGAAAAGACGGGCTGCTCCATATTTCGGAAATCACATGGGAAAGACTTGATACGATGAAAGGCGCTCTCAATGAAGGCGATGTTATTAAGGTAAAACTTATTGAAGTTGATAAGAAAACCGGAAAGTATCGTTTATCAAGAAAAGTTCTTTTGCCAAAGCCGGAAAATATGAAAGAACCTGAAGGAAGACAGGAACGCCGTCAGCCACAGTCATAAACACTATATTATATTTATCTCATAAAAAGCAGCCTCATTCAGGCTGCTTTTTTCGTATATATCATTGTCTATCAGTAATATAGATCAAAATTCAAGGATTTCAGGTCCTTGGATTTTATTTGAACACGAAATGCTAAACTCTGTCACTTGTAAGAAACTAAGCCTGCTTTTTAAAATTTCCTGAAACATACCTGCGATGATGTCGTTTCAAGAGCATATTCTTTTTAATAAAACTTAGAACTTAAATGAGACAACTAAAAATTACAAAGCAGGTCACCAATCGAGAAACTGCCTCCCTTGACAAGTATTTACAAGAGATCGGGCGTGTTGAATTGATTACGGCTGAAGAAGAAGTGCGGCTGGCCCAGCTTATAAAGAAAGGTGACGGGAAAGCATTAGAGCGACTTACAAAAGCAAATTTGCGATTCGTAGTTTCCGTGGCAAAACAATATCAGAATCAAGGTCTGACTTTGGGTGACCTTATTAATGAAGGAAACCTGGGTTTGATAAAGGCAGCACAACGTTTTGATGAAACACGTGGATTCAAATTCATTTCATACGCGGTATGGTGGATTCGTCAGTCAATTCTCCAGGCTTTGGCCGAGCAATCCCGGATTGTGCGTTTACCCTTGAATAAAATTGGATCAATCAATAAAATCAATAAAACATTTTCCAAGCTAGAGCAGGAATTTGAGCGTGAACCAAGCACAGAGGAATTAGCATCGGCAATGTCTATCTCTCAAGATGAGATTAAAGACGCCATGCGTACTTCCGGTCGTCATGTTTCAATGGATGCACCTTTGGTAAATGGAGAAGACAGTACACTCATAGATGTACTTGGAGATGATGATCAACCCCATCCCGATCATTCATTAATAACAGAATCACTTCGCCGTGAAGTTGAGCGTGCATTGTCGACGCTTACCACACGCGAAGCAGATGTGATTCGCCTCTATTTCGGATTAGCTATTGGTGAACAACCAATGACTCTTGAAGAAATCGGAGATCGTTTTGACCTGACACGTGAGCGTGTACGTCAAATTAAAGAAAAGGCTATCCGACGTCTTAAACATACATCCCGCAGTAAGATCCTAAAGACTTATCTCGGCTGATAGCCTGGTGATCCCGCTGAAAAGAGGAAGCAATTTAGGTTGCTTCCTCTTTTTTCATTTCCGGCCGTAAAAGAAAGGCGATTCAAATTCAAAGTTAAATCGTTAAATTTGGCCTTATTGAAAAATAAGGATCAGTGATTTATCCTTTTAAAAAGCAATTTCAATTATGGCAATAATCGCCCCGTCCATCCTCAGTGCCGATTTCGCAAATCTTCAGCGCGATATTGAAATGATTAATAACAGTTCTGCTGATTGGTTTCATGTAGATATTATGGATGGTGTGTTTGTCCCAAATATTTCCTTTGGCTTTCCTGTTCTCAAAGCAATCAAGAAATATGCTAAGAAACCGCTTGATGTTCATTTGATGATTGTGAGACCGGAACAATACATTCAACAATTCAGGGATGCCGGGGCGGATGTTTTAAGTGTACATATTGAGGCTTGTCCTCACCTCCACCGAAGCATACAGGAAATTAAAAAAGCCGGTATGCAAGCAGGAGTTGCAATTAATCCGCATACAAATGTCGACTTGCTTGAAGATATTATCGCTGATATTGATCTGGTATGCTTGATGAGCGTTAATCCGGGCTTCGGAGGACAAAAGTTTATTCAGAACACTTTTCAAAAAATTGATAACTTAAAAGAAATGATCAAGCGTCGCAAATCCTCAGCTAAAATTGAGATTGACGGTGGTGTTGATTTAAAAAATGCCGAAGCCCTAATTAATATTGGTGCGGATGTTTTGGTTGCCGGAAATACTGTTTTCTCCTCGAGTGATCCGGTGGCGACTATTAAACAGTTAAAAAATATATGATTTCATTTCAGTCGCCATTGAGCTTTTCCTCTATCACCTTTTTAAATTTGTCCAGCAATACCTGATCCTTATACAATCCGGATTCAACCCCATACTTAATCAGTCCTGCTGTTGTTTTACAGCCAAGAGTATGGATGGCGTCTTTCCGGTAGGTTTCGATTGTGCTGGTGGCTAAGAAAAGAACTTCCCCTATTTCAGAGTTTTTGAATTCATGACATAAAAGAAAAATAATTTCACGGAAGCGATCCTTATGGAGGGCATCATTTTCTTGTGACAATTCCGGCTTATTTGATTTAGAAATAAGCTTCTGATAAAGTACATCTGACACCCCATTAGAGAAGTACTGTTTCCCATTCATGACAATCTTTATTGCCTCATCGATTTCCTCTTTATCTGTGTTTTTTAATATATAGCCACTTGCTCCATTATTCAACATTTCTAATATATTATCCTGATCATCATGCATAGACAAGGCAATTGTTTTCATTTTTGGATGCCTGACTGAAATAATTTTTACCGCATCTATGCCATTTAACTCAGGCATGGAAACATCGACAAAGGCCAAATCAAAAGGTTGCCTTTCAATTAAATCTACGAGTTGCTTCCCGTTTTCTGCCTGAGTTACACTTTCAACATATTTAAACGTTCGAAGTACAGCTTCCAATCCTGCACGAAAAAACTTATGATCATCAGCAATGATGATTCTTAAATTAGGGTTTGACTCCATCAAATACTTTATAAGATTTGAATTCAATAATATATAGGGCACCTTCGGAAAAATCCAAAGGCTTTATCAATTTCCCATTGAATAAATTTACCCTTGATTCAATGTTAGAAAGCCCCATGCCGGGAGATTCAATTTTTGAAGGTGTTGATTTACCATTATCACTATAGTTAATTCTCAACAATTCATCATTCAGATTCAATTCTAATTTAATCAAATTACAATTTGAATGCTTCAATGAATTGTTTATGAGTTCATGAATTATACGGAAAATATTCAACTCAGCCGATGCATTAAGTCTGGATTCAAAACCGGAGTGCAGGAATTCAAATTTTTTATTTTCACTTTTTGAAATAATATTCTGAAAGTCCAGAATACTTTTGACCAAACCATATTTTTCAAGACCCGGGGGCATAAGATTTCTTACAACATATCTTACATTTCCAATTGCATTATCGAGTTGAACAGATGTTTCTGTAAGAATTGCCTCCAGTTGACCGGCATCCGATCCGGCATCAAGCAAATTTATCTGCAATTTAATTCCTGAAAGCAGAGGACCAAGATCATCATGCAAATCCTTGGCAATCCGGCTTCTCTCACGATCCTCTGCAGAAATGAGAGCCTGCAGCTTTTCAATTTCAAGTTTCTGCCTGCGTCGACTATTCACGACAATAACAGCCACGAATAATGCAATCAGAAAAAATATCGCCAGTGAGAAGACACTGACTAGATATATAATTTCATCTTTCGATAATAACATATGAATCCGTAAGCGACGAGTAAGTTGACAAATATATTGGTATAGGAATGAATGTACCAGGTGTACGTTCCCATCGTAGTCTTATCAATTTCCAAATTACGCGTAGCCCATAAGACTACACTTATGGAAAAGTAGATTAGCAATGCAGCACTTATCCAAAATTTATAATTATGATAAACCGGGATATGGTCATCGACGCTTAAGCCAATAAGCAGATACCCAAAAAGAAATGTGAGCGACAATGATTTTTGGGTAAGGTTTTCGGTAAAGAAAGCACTGAATATTCCGCTTGTAAAAGCATAATAGATCCATGACAAAGCGAAAACTCCCAACAAAACCAGGGCGGTAATTTTATACCATTTTTCATTTTTCCAAACAATACATATATAAACCAATCCGACCATTTCCAGAATTGTGTAAATATTTACCACCCATTGATTCGCTTTCAGGTGGCTATAGAGGTAAAAGTTGCACAGCTCGAAGAAAGCTGCGATTACCATCAGGATCGCCAATACTTTCAAAGGATGAGTCAGTCTTGGAAAGATTGGCATTGCAACAGCCACAGGGACGAAGATTGAAAACAGGGAAACATTGGAGAACATACAACAAGTATTCGTTGAACAAATTATTAGGCCTAAACTGCAAGCCAGAATCTACCCAAAATTTAATTCATTGTGACGAGAACTATGATGTCTATTTTCAACTGTTCAACATATTGTCCTCTCCACTCCGAGGAGGGCTGGCCACTGAGTACTCAAAGGCTAGATGATTGCTCTTTACCAAATCATTTTCGTCTGCATTGGTTCCTACAAGGATCAGGACTTTTTCATCATTCGAATCCAATCCATAATAGTAACGAATACCGACGCAGTGGTCCTGTTGTAGCAAATTCTCAATGGCTTTGCGTCCAAAAAAGCCCCCTTTTCTGGCTGATGACCCTTCCTTTTCCCTGTATCGTTTTGTTAAAATTGATGCCTCATCAAATGAGATATCGTGATTTTCATTTCCGTCAAAAGGCATAGTATATAAGTTTTAAGGGTGAAAAAAATAATTATTTGCAGCAAAGTAGCGAAGGATATCCAAATCAGCAAGCCACGCCACAAAAATTATTATTTGTTCCTACATGTACGTTGAAAACTGTATTTCGGCAATGAAGGACATTCGTCAGCATTTGAATAAAACAAATGAGAGAAGCGAAAATAAACAGAACAGAAATAATTAAACCCTTAAATTCGACTGAAAAATTGCGAAAACATATGGTGTCCCCAATACCACTATCGAATTACCTCGAAACCATGTTGCCACCAGTTCGATAAATTTGAAACTTTGGACTAGCTTAATAAATTGATAGCTCCAGAAATAGACAAAACAATTAGAAAATCTTTTCACACATGAACGGCGTAACCGAATCGCAGACGGTTACGCTATTTTTTTAGTCTAAAAATTATTTAATTCCCTTCAATATAGTCCTTCAAATAATCAAAACGAGGCATGAGCTTTCCATCCAATACGAGTGTGGCTCTTTCGATTAATCCATCTTTATCATCACCCAATAGTGAAGGCACTACCCTTTCAAGCATATGCTTTCCGAATCCGTCTGATGCATCTCTTGGTAATTCACATGGAAGATTATCCACTGCCATAACAGAAATAGAACTTGGGTTGAAAGGTTCAACTATTTCCTCTGACATCGGATCATATCCGTAAAACTTATCTTCGATGGTTGAAGATTTCGTAGTAGATGGAATGCTTCCATTCAAATCGCAGGTAACGTCGGCAATAACGCTAATTCTAAAATCAGGATCTCTCATTCTGGCTTTAGTAAATAATATATCCGCACGCGGATCCCAGAAAGTACAATGCACTAATAAGTCCGTCATACTCGCAAAGGAATTCGGGTTGCTGAAAGTACAACCGTAAGATTCCGGATGATGATGAAAATCCCAAGAGCTATAAGGCGAATGGTCATTTGCTGCATAATAATCTTCAGAATGCAGCTGAGCATATACAGGTTCTCTGAAAGAATAATTCAGATACTCGTAAGGGGTTACCTTTCGGAGATTCATTGCCCCCATCGTTTCGCAAGCTCCATTAGCAACCCGGCCGCCTCCGGTGACTATAATTTTAATATTCGGCAGGCTGATATTTTTAAGCTCCTGAAAAATCTCTTTCTTATCATGACAAAGATGTGCCGGCTTCAGGCTAAACAATCCATAGCGAAGACCATAAGCCATGATTCCATTATAGGCTCCGACTATTCCTGCGTAGCGACCAAAACCAATAATTCGATTATCATTCTTATCAACCAGGCATTCGTAATCAATCATCCTGATTTTTTTTGAAATCAAAGCCTTGATTAATTTTCGATTGTGCGCTTGCTTTTTTATGGTGTGTGAAAAGAAGACATATGTTTTACCCGCTATGAGTTTATCTACAGGAACCTCTTTTATTCCCATGAGAATATCACAATCCCCCAGATCTTCCTGCATTCTAATTCCCAAGGCTTCATATTCTGCCTGGGTGAATCCCCTCCATTCACTCGGCTGGACTACAAGTTCAACATTTGGATAATCTTTTATTATCTGAGCACATTGCTCAGGAGTAAATGGAACTCTTTTATCATGAGGGGTTTTCTCTTCCCTTATAATTCCCAACTTAAGCTTCTTCATAAATATTTTTCAGGATATAAAGGTAAGCTGCCAATTCTGATAAAAGAAAGAAAGGTGATGATATTTCCTGAGAAAACAGTTAAGACCTTCTAAACATGGATCATTTGATTATTAAAAGAACTAAGCTGCTAATTCGCCTGATGTGAAATTATACCTTCCTTCAAAGCGTACAATATCAATTCCGGAGAATTGCGAATCTGTAACTTGCGAAAAATATTTTTGCGATGAGTTGCCACAGTAAAAAAACTCAAATGGAGTTTTGAAGCGATATCCTTTGTTGTCAATCCTTCCGCAATCAATTTTACGATTTCAATTTCGCGGTTACTGAGTGAAATTGCCATACAATGGTTGCAATCAGATGATTCAGTACAAATGTGATTGGATTTATCTAAAATGGAATCCATGACTTTTCCGCAGAAGAATTTTTCGCCATTCATGATCGCCTCCAATGCAGAAATAATTTCTTCTTCATCGCATTCTTTAAGAAGGTAAGCCGATACATTCTGATCCAAAACACGGATTATGTCTTGCTTTACTTTATTGGTAGTAATGATGAAAATATGAACAGAAGGAAAATGCTTTCTTAGAAATCCAACATCTTCAATACTAAAGTGACCGGAAACATAAAAGTCAATGATAAGGATGTCGGGATTGTGATCAACTATGCTAGTTGCCAAGTCAGAAGCATTATTTACTTCTGAAACAACTTCGAATGCATATTGTCTTGACAAGATTGATTTTAGTCCCTCTCTGGTTAAAGGGTGTGCGTCGGCAAGTAAAATCCTGGTCTTTTTCATGCCTGCAAATATAAGCTTATTTAGAATCATTCTAAATAATTTTGAATGATTTGTCAACAGTTAAACCGCCGATTTTTATCCATTAATATTATGATTTTACGCCATTTTATTGTATATTAATAAATATGTTAATAATTATATATCTATTTTTACAAACTGACTCGTCCTTAAAAGTTCGCGATTCAGTTCCGTCGATTTTCTAAATCTGTATGGGCTTTTTCAAAATTAACGAGGTAGCATCAAGTGTTCACACTTTCAGTCCGGCTAATTAAACAAGGCCGAGTTGTCTTAAAAAATTAAAAACTAAATATAATTGTATGAAAAAAAAATTACCGCTACTCATCTGTATTCTGTATTCGATTTGTTTTCTCTCTTTTATTCCAATGGCAAGAGCTCAGGATTCGCTTCAGATAAGTGAGTCCATTGAAACTATGAGTCAGGGAAAACAAAATGGATTTCAAATTGTCATCCCGAAGAACTCTGCAAAATCAGCTGAGAGTTTATGGAAAAAATTTATGAAAGAGGAAACCAAAACTTCGGTGAAAAAGGAATACAACGAAATGGTTGTTCACAATGCCAGCATGAAATCCTTCGGTTCGGATGCGATGAATGTGTACGCTGCTTTCAAGGATTCGGAGGGAAGAGCCTATCTGTCAGCATTCATTTCCGGAGCAGACTCAGTTTTTATTTCAAGTTCAAGGGATGAAGCCAAGTCAATCTCTGCGAAATTAATGATCCGTAATTTTGCAATATATGCATATAAGGATGGTGTCTCCGATGAATTGAAAGAGGAGACAAAAAAAATGGAGAAGGTTGAGAAAGAATTAAAAGGATTAGAAAAGGATATCAGCAGTTCCGAAAAACAGATTAAAAAAAATCAGCGCGAAATAGAGAGACAGAAGGATGACATCAAAGCCCTTCAAACTCAGGAAGAATTCACCTCCTCTGAAGTCCTCAAGCAAAAGCAATTGCTGACCACATTTTCCGGATCTCCTGAAGCCAGGAAGGTAGACGAGAAAAAACTAAGCAGTCTTGAAAAAGAAAAAAAGAAAGTAACGAGAAACATCGAAAAAGCTAACCGAAAAATTGACAAGCTGGAAGATCAGATCAAGAACAGTGAAAAGGCAATCGATAAAAATAAAAACAAACACATTCCTGAAAAGAAAGAAGAACTGAAATCACAAAAAGAAACAGTAAAAAAAACTGAGGACTTGCTGAACGGTATCCGATGATCGTTGAAACAAATAAATAAAAGTCACATCATAATAATATTTTCAGAGGTAGGAACCCATGCGCATTGATATTCTGAGTGTAGTCCCCGGTTTACTGGAGAGTCCTTTTTCTCATTCTATTCTTCAACGCGCTCAGACGAAGGGCCATGTTGAGCTTCATGTGCACAACATCCGCGATTACACAACCAATAAACATAAAACTGTTGATGATGCACCCTATGGTGGCGGTGCAGGAATGGTGATGATGATTGAACCCATAGTTCTCTGTCTGGAGAAATTGAAATCAGAACGCGACTATGACGAAATAATATATCTCAGTCCTGATGGGGAATTGTTTGATCAAAAAATGGCGAACAGAATGTCGATGCGAAAAAATCTGATCTTTCTGTGCGGACACTACAAAGGCATTGATGAACGTATCCGTGATCATTTCATCACACGTGAAATCTCCATTGGCAATTTTGTTTTATCAGGGGGTGAATTGGCCGCTGCCGTAGTCTGCGATGCGATAATCAGGTTAATGCCGGGCGTACTTAATGATGAGACCTCTGCCCTTTCAGACTCATTTCAGGATGATCTATTAGCCCCTCCAACCTATACCCGGCCTTCTGATTTCCGCGGTTTAAAGGTGCCTGACATTCTTTTATCCGGAAATTCGGCTGAAGTTGATAAATGGCGGCATGAACAGTCGGTTTTACGTACCCGGAATAAGCGCCCGGATCTGCTTAATGAGAATAAAAAAGAGGAATAATTGCTTTTTTTAATTGGTATTAATTGTATATTTGCATCCCGATTTAGGATTGTTCCGAGTCGAAAATACTGATAATCATGGACTTAGTAAAAGTTGCTACGAACGCTATTGTTGAAAACCGCGAGATGCCAAGCTTTAAGGCTGGCGATACGGTTACTGTACACTACAAAATTATTGAGGGAACGAAGGAGCGGATTCAGCAATATCAGGGAGTTGTACTTCAGCGTAAAGGAAGTGGTGTTACACAAACATTCACTGTAAGAAAGATTTCAAATGGTGTTGGCGTAGAAAGAATTTTCCCGCTATTCTCACCAAAGATTGATAAAGTTGTTGTAGACAAACGCGGAATCGTACGCCGCGCAAGAATTTTCTATCTGCGTAATATTTCAGGTAAGAAGGCACGAATCGAGGAAAAGAAATCCTAAAAAGTATTTCACTTTTCTCAGTACAGCTCTCCGTCTCCCGATAGAGAGCTTTTTTATTGCCTAGAAATTAATACTGTCCGGTCGAGAGCATCACTAAGGTACAGGCATCCACTGTATGGATTCCTTTTTTTCTTGCAAGTTCAGCAAAGAGTTCATTTTCTGCTCCCGGATTAAAAATTATTCTTCTGGGTTTTAAGGAGAGAACATATTCAATCATGTCATCCTGATTTTCTACAGAAAGGTACATAGTAACTGTATCAACCGGTCCTTCCGGTTTAGGTTTACCGGTTTGAATTTCTATATCTGCAATACGGCCTGATCTTTTTCCAACAGCTACAACAGGCAAATCATGCTTGCGCAATGAAAGCACGGCTTTGTGAGAATACCTACCTGGATTTTCGGAGGCACCCAGCACCAGAGTCACTGCATTTATAATCATATCCTTTGGCTTTCGTTCATGTAAAACAGTGTTAGCATTCCTCAATATAATTAAGGTCTTTACTGAAAGTATCGTTCACTTTACTAAGTCCAAACCCGGCGAGACCCAGGCATAGCATTCCAACAATTCCGGCACTGAGGACTTTTGGCGAACTGCTAAAATCAAACAATGGCTCCAGCGATTTGTACAACAAGGTAATGAGAACTACCGATCCACGGACAAAATTAGGAACAGTATTAGTAACCGTTGAACGAATATTGGTCCCGAACTGCTCCGAAGCGATGGTCACGAAAAGTGCCCAATATCCAGTGGCAGTACCTAAGAGAAAACACATAACGTAAAACCATTCCAATGACACAGAAAGTGGAAAAAGAAAAAACAAAGTCAATACAAAGGAAGTAATAAGGTATCCCAGAATAACCTTTTTCCTTGTTTTAAAATATTGACTTAATAGTCCACTCAATAAATCACCTACTGACAATCCGATATAGGCATACATAATTGCAGTACCTGTTATTGCTCCTTCTATTCCCATTTCATGGGTTAAGCCTACACAAAGAGCTATCAGTATACCAATTATGTACCATATCGGCAATCCGATGAAAATGCAACTAACGTAACGTATAAATGTGTCTTTGTTTTGAATAAGAATGGACAGCTTGCCTCTGGATTCCTTGGCTGAAGCTGTCAACCGTTGATACATGCCTGATTCATAGGCACCAATCCTGAGGATCAATAAGCACAAGCCCAACAATCCTCCTACTATGTAGGCCATTTGCCATCCGACAAATGTAGTCCCTAACCAGGAATTGGTATATTCAGCGAAGAGCGCTCCCTCCTTGCCCACGATCGAGGCAAATACGGCACCCAAAGCGCCAAAGGTCACAATGATCATGGTACCATATCCCCTGGTTTCCTTGGACATCGTCTCAACGACGAGGGTGATACCTGCACCCAGCTCCCCGGCCAGTCCAAGCCCGGCAAGGAAACGAACTGCAGCATAGGAATGTAAGTCACTCACATAGGCATTCATAATATTGGCTATGGAATACAATAAAATAGATCCGAAGAGAACAGAAAGCCTGCCTCTCTTATCACCCAGTATACCCCAAAGCAGCCCTCCTATCAGCATACCAATCATTTGACAATTGAAGAGGAAGATCTCATTGGATTCATAGTTGATCCCGGCCAAACCAAGGGCTTCCAGGCTCTCCTTTTTGACAACATTAAAGAGTATCAAGTCATAAATATCCACGAAGTAACCGAGCGAGGCTACGATAACCAACATATTGAAGGGGCTCCGGATATTTTCACTTTTCATAGAAATTCAATAAGGTGGGTCAATGTAGCAATTGGGGCTAATCTTTAAAAGTCTGATTGTGTGGGAAAAGAAAGATTTTTCAAATCAAATTCGTTGAAATAGAAGAATTCTATTAATTTCGCCGCCGGAGAAGTGGCAGAGTGGTCGATCGCGGCGGTCTTGAAAACCGTTGACCTCACGGTCCGGGGGTTCGAATCCCTCCTTCTCCGCTTCCAGTCTATTTCGGCGGACGCTGTCCTTGAATTAGACTTACAGCGGACTCGGTCCGCTTTTATGAAAAGGAATCTGACTTTCAGATTCCTTTTTTGTTTTTATGACGGTTTGATTTTTTTAGATGAATCGCGAAAGTATTTGACTATGCAGAATTACTGAAGAGAAATGTTAAATCTCTAATTCTAACTATCCTTATAGTATTTAGAAAAATTCTAAAATCAAAAAAAGGAACTGAAGAACAATGTATTTTAAACATTGTTAAGAATTGCAAACTTATCTTATTGAAGGGAACAATTCATTCAAACTGCGTAAATACTGAGTAGAGTATTCGGTTTTGAATTTGTTATCCGGTTAATTCAACTTATATTACCGTATGAAAATTTCAATTTTATCATCGAGCGTTCGTATAGGCAGAAAAAGTCATTGGGTTGCTCTGTATTTCAAAAAATACATTGAAGAGAATAAATTAAGTGAAGTAAAAATCCTTGACTTAAATGAATATCAATTTCCAGTTTTTGAAGAACGCCTCAAATATCAGAGTAATCCGGATCAAAACGTATTGAACTTTGCTTCTGAGATAGTAAGCTCTGATGCCGTAATTATCGTAACACCGGAATATAACGGAGGCTATCCTGCCAGTTTAAAAAATGTTATAGATCTATTGCATCCGGAGTGGAAAAGAAAACCCATCGCTTTAGTGACGGTTTCCTCAGGAATGTTTGGCGGCGCGCAAGTCACAACCTCCCTTCTTTTGACTCTCTGGAAAATCGGTGCATGGGTTGTGCCTGCGAGCTTTCCTGTCCCGAAGGTGAATGATAATTTTAATGAAAAAGGGGAAGCTATTGATAAAGACGGCGCAGACGGGCGAGCTAAAATATTTCTGGGGGAGTTGATGTGGTGCGTGAATGCAGGAATCAAAATGAAATCATGAACAATACTTTGGCACAGAAAATTGAATCACATTTAACTAGGGATTAAAATAATTAGTAATTTTAAGCTAGAGATAGAAACTAATTCGTTAACCAAATTAATCCCCGGAAAAATGAAAAATGGCCTACTTATTTTCCTGTTAATTTTCTGGCAGCTTAGTTCAACTGCACAAACCATTCAAAACATAAGCATTTCACCCACCTTCCCGGGACCTACAGATTCTGTAAAAGTTATTGTCGACTTAGTATTCACTTCGGGAAGTTGTGATCTTCAATTCGAAAACCATACTGTAAGCAATGATTCCATCAAGATTAATCTATTTCATTGTCCGGGTGCACTGACAGTCATTTGCAATACCACAGACAGCATTAACCTCGGACTTCTCCCTCCGGGAACTTATTATACCGAGGTGACAGTACATACAAGCTCATGGTCTTCTCCCGATCCCTGCAGTGTATTTAATCCAATTGATTCAGGAGAAATCCAAGTCACAATTCTTCCGGGAAGTGGAATATCAGAATTTCCAACAGGCAAAGCGTTTATTTATTTCGACTTAAAAAGTCAGGACTTAGTACTGGAAGGGAACTTCAATTCCGTTAAACAAATAACACTTTTTAATTCTTTAGGTCAGATAGTACTGAAAAGAGAGTTTGACCATTCCAACAGAATCAGTGTTCCGGAGCTTAGTAAAGGAATTTATCTTTATCAGCTTAAATCAAGCGATAAAAAAATTGTCTCAGGAAAAATTCTTGTA
>Ga0154020_10005344_pt1 | contig 15183 bp, 13 predicted proteins | sample Klosneuvirus_201_FD_109709 | JGI IMG/M metagenome (GOLD analysis project Ga0154020, IMG submission 109709) | Active sludge microbial communities from wastewater, Klosterneuburg, Austria - Klosneuvirus_20160825_MG | ecosystem: Engineered > WWTP > Aerobic digester > Activated sludge | place...
CGCCATGCGCACCACGTCGGGCTCGGTCAGGCGCGGGTTGGCCAGCAGGTTGCGCACCACGGCGGGGTGCGGATCGGCCAGCAGCTTGTCCATGGTCTCGCGCGTGGGGCGGCGCGCCAGCGACTTGCGCTCGCCCAGCGTCAGCGAGCGCCCCGCCGCGGTGGCGGCCCGACGTTCACCGGTGGTCAGCGTGTCGGCGACGGTGTGCGACGGCGCGCGCCTGAGCAGGCGCCCCAGCGGCAGCAGCGCGCGCAGCGTGGCCAGCTCGCGCAGCATGTCGGCCAGGTGCTCGTGTGCGGGGTCGGCCAGCACCAGGGTGGCGGCGGCCAGCACGTCGCGTGCGCGCGGATCGGTCTGCTCGGCCAGGCCGCACACGGCGTCCAGCGCGACCGCGGCCTCGGCGGGCGCCAGCGCGAGCAGCTCGCTGCGCAGATAGCCGGTGCGCAGCTCGGCGGTGCGCAGCGTGGGCAGGGCGCGCAGCCAGCGCTCGCTGGGCGCCGTCACGGCAGAACCGAGGTGCGCAATGCCGCCACGCCCCCAGTTTAACCCGGCGCAGAGGTGGGCGCCGCGCGGACGATGTGGGCAGTGGAAACTTGGGTTGCGCGCGCGGACGGGGCGGCGGGCGTAGCCTGGTCTTCATGGGCGGGTTGACGCGGATCGGGCTGATTTCAGCGGCAATCGCGGCCCTCGCTGTGGCCGGCTGCGTCGGGCGCATCACCGACCTGTCGGACCCGGCCGACCCCGGCGTCGATGCCGGCCCCGGCACCGGCCAGCCGCCGCAGGACCCCGCCAGCCCGGGCGACCCGCCGGGCACCCCGCCCGCACAGCGCGACTGCACCCAGCCCGGCAGCTGCGCCTGCACCACCAACGCCGACTGCCCGGCCACGTTCCACTGCTTCGCCGAGAGCGAGCTGCGCGTCTACTGCAGCTCGGGCCTGCGCGGCACCGGCGCGCTCGGCCAGCCCTGCCCCAACGGTGGTCGCGACTGCGCCAGCGGCGTCTGTGTGACGCCGTCGTCGGGCCCGCCGGTGTGCAGCGTCGTGTGCGCCGCCAGCGAGTGCGCCGGCAGCGCGCTGCCCACCTGCACGCCGCTCAACACCACCCCGACCGCGCGCGTCTGCCTGTAGCGCCCGGTCACAGCGCATCCACCTCGGCGCGCCAGCGTCGGCGCGCCTCATCGCGAGCCGCGTTGCTGGCGCTCTCACGGAAGGGGCTCCCCACGAGCAGCATGGGGATCTTGGCTTCGGCCAGCGCGAACGCCTCCAGCACGCGGGCGCGCTGGGATGCCGCCAGCTCGAGGGCCCACTTGACGCCTCGCAGCGCCGTGACCTCGACCACGAAGGACCCAGGCACGACCTCGAGCCGGCGCACGCCGTCGTGGACCAGCGCCGGTCCCTGGTTCGCGAACCGCGGCCGCATCACCTCGTCAGGGGCCATCAGCTCGTCGCGAAACAGCGGTTCGCCCCGGTACTCCCTGCTCAGGAGGCTCGACCTGACCCGCCAGCGCACCGGCAGGTCGGGCATCACCATGGTCACCGTGATGGTGTTCGTGATCTCGCTGATGCGACTGCTGAGCGCGACCTGGGTGCTGACGCCGTGGAAGTGGCCCTCGAGGGGCGAGCTCGAGGTCGCACAGCCGAGCAAGCGTGCGGCTTCGGCCTCGGCCGCGCCGCCACGGACGATGCTGATGCCCTTGCCGACGCCGAGGGTGGCGACGACGATCAACCCAAAGACCAGCAGGATCTCCACGGACCCAAGGTCGCAATGGCGCGTTGCCCGCGCAAGTGGCAAGGCCTGGCACGACTGCCCGCGTGCTCAGCGCCGCGTGGCGCGCTTCAGCATGGCGCGGGCCAGCTTGCGCTTGCTGAGCTGGCCCTTGCGCAGGACCCAGAGCTTGACCGCGCGGCCGGCCAGCCAGTGGATGGCCCACCAGACCGCGACGCCGGCCAGCACGGCGCCCACGGCACCGAAGATCATCCAGGGCATGGCCAGCGCGAACGACGCGCGTAGCAGCAGCGCGCCCGCGATCGGCCCCAGGATCAGGGCCATCACGCGCACGATCATGCCGCGGCGGGCGCCGTACTGCAGCCGGATGTAGCCCCAGATCCCCTTGGGGAACGACTGCGCGTCACCGTCGGAGGTCTCGCGCAGCTGGCCGCCACAGTCCTCGCAGGTCTGGCCACCGGCCCAGGTCGAGTTGCAGCTGACGCAGATCTTGATCACGACGACTTCACCACTAGCACAACCCTACCGCTCGGGCAGCGGGGACGACGACAACGTGGGCAGCGTCTGCTGGGCCGGCGTCGGCTCGGGCGCCGGGGCGACCACCACGGGCATCACCTCGGGCGGCACCGTGTTGATGCGGCCACGCCGCGGCGACGGCCGCAGCGACACCGGCGTGCGCGCGCGCAGCTGCATGGTCGCCAGCGGCGCCGCCTCGGCGTGCGTGCGCGCGATCTCCAGGAAGCGCCACTGGCTGCGCAGCTGCGGCTCGCCGTCACCAGGGCGCAGGCGCACATAGCTGCCGTCGGCCCTCAGGACGTTGGCCTTCACGTTGTCGGCCAGCATGGTGCCCAGGATCTCGGCCACCACGCGGGTGCGCAGCGCGGGATCCTCGATCGGGATCATGGCCTCGACGCGGCGCACGAAGTTGCGCGGCATCCAGTCGGCCGACGAGATGAACAGCTCCTCCTTGCCGCCGGCGCGGAAGTAGAAGATGCGCGAGTGCTCGAGGAAGCGATCGACCACGCTGATGACGCGGATGTTGTCGGACACCCCGGGCACGCCCGGGCGCAGCCCGCAGATCCCGCGCACCAGCAGATCGATCTTCACGCCCGCGCGCGAGGCCTCGTACAGCTCGCGGATGGTCTCGGCGTCGACCAGGGCGTTCATCTTGGCGATGATGCGGCCCTCCTTGCCGGAGCGCGCCAGCTTGGCCTCGGCGCGGATGAGCTCGATGATGCGCTCCTGCAAGGTCAGCGGCGCGACCACCAGGCGGTGCCACACCGGCGGCTGCGAGTAGCCGGTCAGCAGGTTGAACAGGTTCGAGGCGTCGGTGCCCAGCTGCGGCCGGCACGTCAGCAGCGACAGGTCGGTGTACACGCGCGCGGTCGCCGGGTTGTAGTTGCCGGTGCCGAAGTGCACGTAGCGGCGCAGGCCGTCCTTCTCGCGGCGCACCACCATGGCGACCTTGCAGTGGGTCTTGAGGCCGATGAGGCCGTAGACCACGTGCACGCCGGCCTCCTCCAGCGCGCGCGCCCAGTGGATGTTGGCCTCCTCGTCGAAGCGCGCCTTGATCTCGATCAGGGCGGTGACCTGCTTGCCGCGCTCGGCGGCCAGCGCCAGCGCCTTGACGATGGGCGAGTCGCCGCTGGTGCGGTACAGGGTCTGCTTGATGGCCAGGACGTTGGGGTCCTCGGCGGCGTCCTCGATGAAGTCGATCACGGTGGCGAACGACTCGTAGGGGTGGTGCAGCAGCACGTCGCCCTTGGCGATCTCGGTGAACAGCGTCTCGGCGTCGCGCAGCCGCGGCTGCACCTGCGGCGTGAACGGTTCGTCGGCCAGGCGCGGGCCGACCGCGGTGGTCTCCTCCATGCCGCTGGCCACCGGCGCCGCCGGCACACACAGCGGCAAGAGGTCGCCGATGGCGTGCGGGACGTCGACCTCGTAGAGATCGTCGTCGCCCAGCTTGAGCGCCTCGGCCAGGAAGCGGCGCACGTCGGCGCCCACGCCGGCCTCCAGCTCCAGGCGCACGGCGTTGCCGCGATCGCGCCGGCGCACCTCCTTCTGGATGGTGGCCAGGAGGTCGGCCGACTCTTCCTCGTCGATGGCGAGGTCGAAGTTGCGCGTGACGCGGAAGCCGAACGCCGCCAGCACGCGCGCGCCCGGGAACATCTCGCCGGCGTGCAGCGCGATGACGTCGGCCAGCAGCGCGAACGAGCGCCGCGGCCCGGTCGGCGACGGCGGCAGCTCGACCAGCGAGGCCAGCATGCCGGGCACCTGGATGACCGCCAGCGAGGCCGCCTTGGCACCCTCGCGCACCAGCGTGACCGCCAGGTTGGTGGTCTTGTTGCGCAGGTGCGGGAAGGGGTGGCCGAGGTCGATGGCCATCGGGGTCAGGATGGGGAAGATCTGATCGGCGAACAGCGAGCCCAGGTGCTTGCGCTGCACCGCGGTCATCTTGGTCGGGCGCACCAGCTCGATGCCGGCATAGTTGGCCAGGCCGGGCAGCAGCTGCTCGCGCAGGCAGCGCTGCATCTCGGCCACCATGGCGTGGGTGCGCGCCGAGATGCGCGCCAGCTGCTCGGCGGGCGACAGGCCGTCGGGACCGGCGTCGGCCACGCCCCCGGCCAGCTGGGTCTTGACGCCGGCGACGCGGACCATGAAAAACTCGTCGAGGTTCGAGGCCGTGCTGGCCAGGAACTTCATGCGCTCGAACAGGGGCACGCTGTCGTCGAGGGCCTGGTCCAGGACGCGCTGGTTGAACTCCAGCCAGGACAGCTCGCGATTGATGTAGAGCTGCGGATCGGCTAGCGAAACGGCGACTGGTGCGACGGGCTCCACGATCTGGGGAGTATAGCCGCGCGGCGCCCGGGCGCTGCAAGCAACACTTTGGTACGCTGCGCGCCATGGCGAGCCAGGGCACGGCCACGACGACGACGACGACGACGACGCATCACCGGACCTGCTGTCTGTGCGAGGCCATGTGTGGCCTGGAGATCGAGGTCGATGCCCAGGCCAGGCGGGTCAAGGCCATCCGTGGCGATGCCGCCGACAGCTTCAGCCAGGGCTACATCTGCCCCAAGGCGGTGGCGCTGCAGGACCTGCACGAGGATCCCGACCGGCTGCGCAGGCCGCTGCGTCGTGACGGCTCGAGCTGGACCGAGGTGTCGTGGGACGCGGCGCTGGACGACATCGCCAGCCGCGTGGTCGCGCTGCAGGCGGCCCACGGCAAGGACGCCATGGGCCTGTATGTCGGCAACCCCATCGCGCACAGCTACAGCGGCCTGCTGTACGGGCAGCTGCTGGCCGACACCCTGGGCAGCAAGAACCGCTACTCGGCCAACTCGGTCGACGCGCTGCCGCACCTGCTGGTGGCGTTCATGATGTTCGGCCATCAGGCGCTGCTGCCGGTGCCCGACCTCGATCGCGTGCAGCACCTGCTGGTGCTGGGCGCCAACCCGGTGGTCTCCAACGGCAGCGTGATGTCCGCCCCTGGCATGCCGGGGCGCCTGAAGGCGCTGCGGGCGCGCGGCGGCAAGCTCATCGTGATCGACCCGCGGCGCAGCGAGACCGCGGAGCTCGCCGACCAGCACCACTTCATCAAGCCGGGCACCGACGCGCTGCTGCTGCTCGGCATGCTGCACACGCTGTTCGACGAGAAGCTGGCGCGGCCGGGGCGGCTGGATGGCTTCAGCGACGGCCTGGCCGAGGTGCGCGCGCTGGCGCTGAAGTTCCCGCCCGAGCGCGTCGCGCTGCGCGTGGGCATCGCGGCGCCCGCGATCCGCGGCCTGGCGCGCGACCTGGCGGCGTCACCCGCGGGCGCGGTGTATGGCCGCCTCGGCGTCTCGGTGCAGGAGCATGGCGCGCTGGCGTGCTGGCTCATCAACGTGGTCAACATCGTGACCGGCAACCTCGACCGGGTCGGCGGCGTGATGTTCACGCGGCCCGCGGTGGACGGCCTCGGCGTGGCCAGGCGGCTGGGCATCGCCGGCGAGTTCGCGGCGCACCACTCGCGCGTGCGCGGGCTGCCGGCGTTCACCGGCGAGTTCCCCGTCGCGGTCCTCGGCGAGGAGATGGACACCCCGGGACCGGGCCAGCTGCGTGGCCTCATCACGTTCGCGGGCAACCCGGTGCTGTCGGCGCCCAACGGGCCGCGCATCGAGCGCGCGCTCGGCAAGCTCGACCTGATGGTGTCCATCGACATCTACCGCAACGAGACCACCCGCCACGCGCACTACATCCTGCCCCCGGTGTCGCCGCTGGAGCGCGACCACTTCGATCTGGTGTTGTCACTGCTGACGGTGCGCAACGTGACGCGCTACTCGGAGCCGCTGTTCACGCCGCCGCCGGGGGCGCGCCACGACTGGGAGATCCTGAACGACCTCAGCGAGCGCATCGAGCGTCGCCGGGGCCTGCGCGGCCTGCTGCGCCGCGGCCTGCACCGGGTCATGGGCGCGCTGGGGCCGACCGGGGTCATCGATCTGGCGCTGCGCGCGGGGCCGTATGGCCTGCGCCGTGGGCAGGCCGGGTTGTCGCTGCGCAAGCTGCGCCAGGCGCCGCATGGCCTCGACCTGGGCGCGCTGGAGCCGATGCTGCCGGCGCGGCTGCAGAACGCGACCCGGCGCATCCAGCTGGCGCCGCCTGAGCTGCTGGCCGACGCCGCCCGGCTGGATGCGCTGGTGGCCAATGGGCCCGAGGCGCTGAGCCTGATCGGGCGCCGCCACCTGCGCAGCAACAACTCCTGGATGCACAACGCGCAGCGCCTGGTGAAGGGGCCTGACCGCTGCACCCTGCTGATGCACCCGGCCGACGCGGCGGCGCGCGGCTTCGCCACCGGGCAGAAGGTGCGCGTGACCTCGCGGGTGGGCACGCTGGAGGCGCCGCTGGAGATCTCGGACGAGGTCATGAGCGGCGTGGTCAGCCTGCCGCACGGCTGGGGCCATGCGCGCACCGGGATGCAGCTCGGGGTGGCGACGGCGCACGCCGGGGTCAGCATCAACGACGTCACCGACGAGCTGCGGGTCGACGCGCTGGCGGGGACGGCCGCGGTGACGAATCTGCCGGTCGACGTCACCGCGGCGACGTGAATTCAGCGCGCAGTGTGCTAGGTTCTCGTCCGTGGCGACTCCTGCGGTAGGCGAAGACATCGAATCCACCTGTGCCAAGTGCGGCGGGCTGGTCTGGCACGTGGTGGTGGCGAAGGTCGGCGAGAAGATCGCGAAGGTGCAGTGCAAGCGCTGCCACACCTCTCATCGCCCGCGCAGCACCGATCCCCACATGGCGGGCACCGCCAAGGTGCAGAAGGTCCGCGGCGCCGCCGGTACCACCACCCCGCGCGCCAAGCGCGAGCCCGCGGCGCCCGCGCTGCCCGACGTCGCGTTCGACGCCTCGGTGCCGCCGCGGCCGTACCGCGCCAGCGAGCGCTTCGAGGTCGGCCAGCGCCTGACGCACCCGACCTTCGGCGTCGGCGTGGTCGCCAAGTCGACCAACGACGGCAAGATCGAGGTCCGCTTCGACACCGAGATGCGCACGCTCGCGCAGGCGCGCGCGGCCTCCACGCTGGAGCGCCGCTCGGTCGCTGACGCGGCCACGTTCACCGGCGTGTCGGACGCTCCGCAGCGCAACAAGGGATGAAGCTGCTGCCCGGCGAGCTCCTGCTGACCACGCGGGAGGGCTCCGAGGCGGACCTGGTGAGCGAGCTGCCGGGTGCGCGGGTGCTCGGGCCGGCGCTGGTCGCGGCACCCTCCGACGCGACGGCCACCCCGTCGCGCCTGGTGTTCGCGCGCCAAGGCTTCCCGGTGCACGCCGTGGTGGCGGCCGACCCGACGGCCATCGCGACCGCGCTGGCCGAGGCGGTCAAGGCCGCGGTCGCCGGCGCCGCCACCGCGTGGACGCTGCAGGCCTGGGTCGCCGACGCCGAGGCCGCCAACCAGCTGGCCGGCGAGCTGCGTCGCCTGGCCGCCGCCGCGCTGCAGGCCGCCGAGACCACGTCGCCGCGCTTTCGCCTGCGCCATGTCGACAGCGCCGAGCAGGCCCACACCATGGACGGCGTCCTGGCGCAGCTGTGCATGCTGTCGAAGACCGAGGTCGCGGTCGGCGCCACCCGGACCCGGGATGCGCTGTCGCTGATCCCGGGCGGGCGCGCGCGCCAGAAGGCCGAGGCCGCCGCCCCGTCGCGCGCCGCCATGAAGCTGGAGGAGGCCTTCGAGTGGCTGGGCCGCGGGCCCGAGCCGGGCGACCTGTGCGTCGACCTCGGCGCCGCACCGGGCGGCTGGTGCCACGTCGTGCTCAAGCGGCGCGCGCGCGTCATCGCGGTCGACCCCGCGCAGCTCAGCCCGACCATGAAGGGCAAGAAGGGCCTCAGCCACGTGTGCGCCAGCGCGTTCGACTATGCGCCCGATGAGCCGGTCGACTGGCTGCTGTGCGATATGGCGTGGCGGCCGCTCGAGGTCGCGCAGCTGCTGGCCAAGTGGGCCAAGCGCAACTGGGCCCGGCAGCTGGTCGCCAACATCAAGCTGCCGATGACCAAGAAGCTCGAGATCCTGACCCGCGTGCGCGAGACCTTGACCGAGGGCGGCTGGCGGGATGTCCGCGCCCGCCAGCTCTACCACGACCGCGACGAGATCACGTTGTCGGCGTGGCGCACGGCGTGAGAGGATTCACCCGTGAGCGAAGGCTTTGCGCCGGCTTCGACGCTGGAGACAGCGGTCGACGACCCCATGGTCGGGCGCCAGCTGGGCCCCAACCTGGTGCTGGCCAAGATGGCCTCGGGCGGCATGGCCGAGATCTTCCTGGCCACCCAGAAGGGGTCGCTGGGGGTGTCGCGCCTCGTCGTCGTCAAGCGCATCCTGCCCAGCCTCGCCGAGTCTGAACAGTTCCGCAGCATGTTCTATGACGAGGCGCGCATCGCGGCGCAGCTCGAGCATCCCAACATCATCCGCGTCGAGGACTTCGGCGAGGATCCCAGTGACGGCTCGCTGTACATGGTGATGGAGTATGTCGAGGGCGTGCCGCTGCTCGACAGCTTGAAGCGCGCCGCCAAGGCCAAGCAGCCGGTCGACGTGCGCTGGGCCGCCACCGTGGTCGCGCAGGCCGCCGAGGGCCTGCATCATGCGCACGAGCTGACACGGAACGACGGCTCGGAGTCGAGCCTTGGGTTGGTGCATCGCGACGTCTCGCCGCACAACATCCTGGTCACGCCCAACGGCATCGTGAAGGTGTTCGACTTCGGCATCGCCAAGGCGATGGATCGCGTCACCCAGACCGCCGCCGGCGTCATCAAGGGCAAGTTCGCGTACATGTCGCCCGAGCAGGCGCGCGGCTATGCCGTCGATCGCCGGTCGGACGTGTTCTCGCTGGGCATCGTGCTGTGGGAGACGCTGACGTTGAAGCGGCTGTTCTCGCGCGGCAACGACCTCGACACCTACCGCGCGCTGCTGGAGGCGCAGGTGCCACGGGCGACCCAGCTGCGCAGCGACGTCTTCCCGGAGCTCGACGACGTGCTGGCCTATGCGCTGGCGCGCGAGCCCGATGGCCGCTTCGCCACCGCGCGCGCCTTCGGCCAGGCGGTCACGCACGCCATCTCGCGCCACGGCGGCCTGATCTCGAACGCCCTGGTCGGCGAGCCGATCCGGCAGCATTTCGGCGACCAGCTGGCGGCGCGCAAGAAGCTGGCGGCGCGGCGCATGACGATGCCGCCGCAGGGGCCACCCGGGAAGTCGACCAACCCGGGGCTGCGCCGCATCGAGGACATCCAGATCCCCGGCATCGGTCTGGTGCCGACCGCGACGCCGCCGCCGCGCGCGCCGTCGCCGTCGGGGCCCGAGGCGGTGATCGGCCCGGGCGGGCTGATCGAGCCCTTCATGTCGGGGCGGGTGTCGAGCGAGCAGGTGGTGACGCGACCCAGCTCGGGCGAGCGCCCGGCGGTGGCGTCGACGATGCCGGGGTACATGAGCGCGCGGTCGGGGCCGTCCGGGCCGGACGACGAGTCGACGGCGATGGTCCGCGGCCCGTCGATCGAGCGTGGGCATGGCCAGGGTGGCGCTGGCCCCGGCGCCGGCAGCGCGGGCAGCCCGGCCGATCGCGGCGTCATCATCGAGCAGGGCCAGCACGCCGAGGCCGACGAGATCACGAAGCCTCCGATGCCGCTGCCGACGCTGCCGAAGCCGGCGCCGGCCGGGCTGACGAAGACCCAGAAGATCGTGGCAGCTGTGGTGGTTTCACTGCTGGTCGCTGGTGTGGTTGCGGCGATGCTGTCGAACTGAACCCAGCTGTCGGGGACATCGCTGCTGGGTGGTCGTATCAGGATGGGCGTTTCCGACGCTGATTGACTGGACTCCGAACCGGGGGATACATTCGCGCCATGGCGACCAAACGCTGCGTCAATTGCGGCAAGGACATTCCGCAGAGCTCGTCTCACTGTGTCTTCTGCGGGGCCAAGCAGCCTGAGGCCGGTGGGCCGGGCGGGGTGGCCGAGAAGAAGACCATCATGGGTTACAGCGTCGCGGATCTCCTGCCGCCCGGCACCAAGCTGCCGGGTCAGGGTGGACCGGCGCCGGGTCAGCCCATGGGTGGTGGTATGCCGCAGCAGCCGGGTTATCCGCCGCCGCAGCAGCAGGGCGGCTACCCGCAGCAGGGTGGCTACCCACAGGGTGTCGGCCAGCCGATGCCGCCGCCGCAGCAGCCGCCGCCCAACGCCGAGGCGCGCACGCTGTTCGTGGCGCCGCCGCCGGGCGCGCCGCCGCCGCAGCAGATGGGTGGCTTCCCGGGTCAGCCCCAGATGCCCCAGATGGGTGGCGGCTTCCCGGGCCAGCCCCAGATGCCGCAGATGCCGCAGATGCCGCAGATGCCGAGCGCGCCGCAGATGCCGCAGATGGGTGGCGGCTTCCCGGGTCAGCCGCAGATGCCCCAGATGCCGTCGATGCCGTCGATGCCGCAGGCACCTCAGTTCCCGGGCGCGCCCCAGATGGGTGGCGGCTTCCCGGGTCAGCCGCAGATGCCGCAGATGCCGCAGATGGGTGGCGGCTTCCCGGGTCAGCCGCAGATGCCGCAGATGCCGCAGATGGGCGGTGGCTTCCCGGGTCAGCCGCAGATGCCGCAGATGCCGCAGATGGGTGGCGGTGGTTTCCCGGGTCAGCCCCAGATGGGCGGCTTCCCGGGTCAGCCCCAGATGGGCGGAATGCCGCAGCAGCCGCAGATGCCCGGCAAGGGCGCCATCGCTGGCCAGGTCGCGGGTGGCGTGATGGGCGGCATGATGGGCGGGGCCCTGGGCGGCCTCGGCGGCATGTTCGGCAAGAAGAAGGGCGCGCAGGCCGGCGCCGGCGGGGCGGCCTCGGCCGAAGAGGTCGAGGAGGGCTGGACCGACCACATCAAGATCTTCTGCTTCGTGTTCGCCGGCCTCGGCGTGGCCTGGTTCGGCTCGCAGCTGCTGCTCTCGCATAGCGGCAACCCCGCCGCCGAGCTCAAGGCCATCCTCAAGTTCCCGATGGCGCTCAAGCTGTTCTTCTTCGCGGTGCCGATCATGGGCATCCTGTGCGGTCTGGTTGGCTGGCTACCGATGAACAACACCATCCGGGCCGGCGCACAGCTGGCGACGGGGCTGGTGCTTACCGCGCTGCTGCTGGCGCAGCCGGGCGGCGAGGGTGGCGCGCAGGGCATGCTGGGTGGTGGCTGGGTTCGCTACGCCATGTTGATCGGCTTCTTCGCAGCAGGCGCGGGTCTCTGGGTCCGCGGTCACAGTGGTGAAGAGGACAACATGGTCGCCAAGATCATGGCGGCCGGCGGTGGCGCCCTGCTGTGCTCGGCGTTCCTGGTGCCGGTGCACGGCAAGATCCCGCTGATCATCATGCTGCAGTACATCGGCAAGGTTCCGACCGAGATGAAGATCGTCTTCCTGATGTCGATCCTGCTGTTCGCGCTCGCCGCCGCCGCCATCGCCTCGTTCTTCGTGCCGGCGCTGGCCAAGCTGGGCAAGATCCACAGCTACGCCGTCACCTTCTGGTGGGCCGGCACGGTGGCCTTCGTGACCGCGCTCGACGTCTTCAGCGATCGCTGGGTGGGCAGCTACCAGGCCCGCTTCCGCAAGATCATCGAGCTGTCGGCGCCGTCCACGCTGTGCATCGGCGGTGCGGTGTTCGGCATCGCGTACTTCGTGCACAAGTTCCTCGGCTCGCACAACCAGCAGCAAGGCTAGTTCGCTCGCTCGCCCTCCGTCACCTCGCTGATCTCCAGCTCTCCGCGGCGAGCGGCCTCGTCGCCGCGGACGGGCTGCTCTGGATCGTCGCCGACGACGAGCACCACCTCGCCACCTTCAGCCCCGACGGCACGCCAGCGTTCACGCTGACGCTGCTGCCCGGCGTGCTGCCTGACGAGCACCAGGCGCGCAAGCGGGCCAAGCCCGATCTGGAGTGGCTGGCCGCGCTGCCGGGCGGTCGGCTGCTCACCGTCGGCTCGGGGTCGCGGCCGTCGCGCACGCGCGGGGCGCTGGTGGACCGCGCCACCCGGGCGGTCACGCCGGTGGACGCCGCGCCGCTGTATGCCGCGCTGACGCGCGAGCTCAGCGAGCTGAACCTGGAGGGCGCGGCCATCGCGGGCGCACATCTCAGGCTGCTGCAGCGCGGCAACGGCCCCAGCGGGGTCAACGCCGTGGTCGACCTGGCGCTGGCCGGGGTGCTCGAGGCGCTGGCCGCCGGGCGTGCGCTGGGGCCCGAGCTACTCGAGCGCGTGACCCGGGTCGACGTCGGCAGCCTGCCTGGCGGCGAGCGCCTCGATTTCACCGACTGTTCGCCGCTGCCCGATGGCCGCCTGGTCTTCACCTGCGCGGCCGAGGCCGGCGCCAGCACCTATGACGACGGCCCGTGTGCGGGCGCCGCGGTGGGCATCCTCACGGCCGAGGCCCGGGTCAGCGCGCTGTGGCCGGTCACTGTCGCAGCTGGGCCGCTGCCCAAGCTGGAGGGCATCCACGTCGGGGCCGATGGCCATACCCTGCTGCTGGTCGCCGATGGTGATCAGCGCGGGCGGCCCGCTCCGCTGTATGCTGGTGACCTGCCATGAAGCGCACCTTCGCCATCGGCGACATCCATGGAGACGCCGGCGCCCTGGACGAGGTCATGGCGCGCATGCCCAAGCTGACCGCCGACGACACCCTGGTCTTCCTGGGCGACTACATCGATCGTGGCCCCGACTCGCGCGGCGTCATCGAGCGCGTGGTCGCGCTGCCCAAGCAGACCCAGGCCACCGTGGTCACGCTGCGCGGCAACCACGAGGACGCCTGGCTGCGCTGCCTGGAGGATCCCGACGCCGCGATGGCCTTCCTGCTGCCGCCCGGCAACGGCTGCGGTCAGATGTTTCGCTCCGTGATGGGCCGTCCACGCCTCAAGGAGGACGACGAGCTCGGGCAGGAGGAGCTGGTCGAGATGCTCGACGTGCGGCGCTGGTTCCCGTCCGCACTGGCGGACTGGCTGCGCGAGCTACCGCACTGGTACGAGGACGACCACGCCATCTACGTGCACGCCGGCCTCGATGGTGAAGGTCACGAGTGGAAGCACCCGCGCGACTCGCGCCTGAAGCCGCTGCTGTGGATGCGCGAGCCGGACTTCTACGCCAACTACAAGGGCAAGCGCGTCATCTTCGGCCACACCTCGGTCAAGGATCTGCCGCGCGACCACGAGAGCCCCGAGGCGCGCGAGCACGGCGACCCCGGCGACGTGTGGTGGCGCGGCGATCTGTGCGGCATCGACACCGGCTGCGGCAAGGGCGGCCACCTGTCGGTGCTCGAGCTGCCCTCGCTGCGCATCTACGAATCGCGCTAGCGGGGCCGGCTACAGGACGATCTGCAGCTTGCGGCGGTACTCGCGGGTCAGGTCGCTGTCCTGGCCGAGGCCGTCGAACAGGGCCAGCATGGCCAGGCGCGCGGCGTCGGCCTTGAACTTGCGGCTGCGCGTGACGATCTCGAGGAACTGCTCCAGCGCCCCGGGGTGGTCACCGCGCGAGGCCAGCGCGCAGCCGAGCGCCCAGCGCGCCTCCAGATCGCCCTCGCTGGCGGCCAGCGCGGCGCGCGCCTTGGCCTCGCCGCCATAGGCGTTGGCGTCGGCCAGGAGCTGCACGCGGCGGCGCAGCGACTCGACCTTGCTGGGCTCGCTGCGCTCGGCGCGGTCGAGCAGCGGCGGCAGCTCGTCGATCTCGCCGCGCTCCAGCAGCGCGCCGGCCAGGAGCAGCGCCGCGCGCGAGGCCACGTCGGCCTCGACCGCGGCGTCCGCCAGCAGCTGGCGGAAGGTCGCGATGGCGATGTCGGCCTTGCCCTCGGTCAGCGCCCGCTCGGCCGCGGCCAGCGCGGCGGCCGCGCGTGACGGCACCAGGGCGTCCAGCCACCCCTTGATGAAGCGCGCGTCGCGGGCGCCGACGAACTGCGCCGCACGCTTGCCGTTCACGAACGCGACCACCAGCGGGATGCTCTGCGCGCCCAGCTGCGCTGCCACCAGCGGGTTGTCGTCGACGTTCAGGCTGGCCAGCTCGACGCTGCCGCCGCGCGACTCGACCTCGGCCTGCAGCACCGGCCCCAGCATCTTGCAGGGGCCGCACCAGGGCGCCCACAGGTCCACCACCACCGGGACCTCGTGTGAGCGGTCGACCACCTTGGTCTCGAACTCGCGGTCGGTGACGTCGAAGACGAAGGCAGGATCGGTGGCGCTCACGCCAGCGATCTAACCGCGCGCGGGGCGGTGCGCAAGAGCTTGTTGGCTACTGCGTCACGCAGCGCTCGTTGGACGGCACCGAGGCCTGGCCGCCGAGCACGCACGTGATCGTGTAGCAGTAGGTGCCATTGTCGTGGCCGGGCATGTCCTCGGCGCTGGTGGTGGTGCCGGCCAGGGTCTGCGCCACCGCGTAGGCGCCCAGATCCTTGCGGCGATTGATGAGCACGGTCGCGCAGGTCGCGGCCGGGTTCTGCCAGGTCAGGGCCATGGTGCCGTGCACCACCAGGGTGGCGCTGACCAGGACCGGCGCGGCCACGGTCGCGCCGTCGCCGCTGGACGACGCATCGGGCAAGACCGCCGCGTCGGCGCCGAGGTTGCCGGCGTCCAGCCCATGCTGGTGCTCCTCGGCATCGCTACAGCCGAGGGCCACACCGAAAAGGGCCACCACCAGCAGTCGAATCGTCATGTCTCGGAGCTCCATCATCACGGCGTCCCGTCGCGGAACAGCCCGCGCAGGTGCGCCACCAGTGCCCAGCCATCCGCCTCGGACAGCGCGTCGGCGTAGGACGGCATGGGCGTGCCGTCGAGGCCGGTGTGCAGCACTCGAAACAGGTCGGCGGGTGTGCTGCCGGCCTTCAACTTCCAGCCCCGCGTCAGATCGAAGGGGTAGGTGCGACGCCGGCTGTCGTCGACCAGGGTGCGTGCCTTGACGCCGTCACCGCGACCATCGGGGCCGTGACACTCGCCGCACATCATCTGCTGGTAGACC
>Ga0154020_10005345_pt1 | contig 15179 bp, 7 predicted proteins | sample Klosneuvirus_201_FD_109709 | JGI IMG/M metagenome (GOLD analysis project Ga0154020, IMG submission 109709) | Active sludge microbial communities from wastewater, Klosterneuburg, Austria - Klosneuvirus_20160825_MG | ecosystem: Engineered > WWTP > Aerobic digester > Activated sludge | place...
ACCGGCGAACGATGTCGTTCTCCTTGTGTACGGTGGCAAACCAGACTGAACCGTTCCCATGAAGACAAATATGAAAACATCCGGGGGGTTTACCCTCGTTGAGATTATGATCGTAGTGGCGATCATTGGAATCCTCGCCGCCGCATCTGTTCCGAACCTGCTCGGGGCCATCGAGCGCGCCCGAAAACAAACCTGCGCCGTCAATCGCCTCAACATTGACGGTGCGAAACTCCGCTGGTCCATCGAGAACAGCCAGCCCGCCTCCGCCACGCCGACCGAGGAGGATTTGTTCGGGCAGAATCCCTACCTGGAACACAAACCAAATTGCCCTGCAGGGGGCGCCTATGCCCTCGGCGCTGTACAGGAGAAATGCACTTGCAGCTATGCGAAGCACCAGAACTGAATAGAATCCGCAATCCGTCCAATGGTGGCTGAGGAGGAAGCACGAACCGGTTTCCCGAACTCCGACTTGTGCTTCTCGCAGCCAACAACGATGAGAGGCAACTCACCTCGTCCATCCTGAGCCGGCACATCAATCGTCACAGACCCCAAGCCTCGCTTGTTTTCCGACGATTCATCGCCTACGATGTGATCGTGAAGTTCCGGTCATTCCTGAGTAGCGCTGGCAGTCTGTTGTTGCTGGCTGCGTTCTCCGCATCCGGGGCCTTGAACGGACAAAAACCGGTTCATCTTCGCAATGCAACCCTCGCAAACGAATCCGCCGCCGTTTCGCCTGTGCAGCAGCCGACCAACGGCTTGTTCCTCATCCAGTTTCATTCTGCGCCATCGCTGGAAGAACGCGAACAACTCCGGACAAACGGCGTCGAATTGCTTCAATACGTTCCCAAGGACACGTTCATTGCCAGGTTTTCACACACCGGCCCCGCCCTTGTAGCGCAGTTGAGTTTCGTGAACTGGATTGGTGCGTATCGGCCGGAATCCAAAATCCATCGCGCTCTCATCGGAGGTGCGAACACGAACCGCCCGGTCGCCGTGCTCCTCCATTCCAGGGCGACTCCGGCGCAGGTGCTTTTCGTGAGACAACGGATTTTATTGCCGCGTATGAGCGAACCTCAACGTTTCGGCACTGTCATTCGTGGTGTGATCAAACCTTCACAACTCATCGCGCTTGCACAGTCCGAAGCCGTCTTGTGGATCGAGTCCTCCCCGGCGATGAAACTCAACGATGAAGTCTCCTCAAAGATTGTCGCGGGTGACGGCGGAGCGAACCAGCTATACACCGCATCGCTTGGGTTCGATGGCGCGGGCGTAAAAGTCGCCGTAGCTGACAGCGGACTGGATGACGGCATCAGCGCGACGATGCATCCTGATTTGTTCGGTCGCACACCCACGTTTTTTTTCTACGGCACGTTGACCGACGCGTCGGATGAACACAGTCACGGAACGCATTGCACGGGCATCATCGCAGGCACTGGCGCCACCGGTGAGACGGACGACAACGGATACCTTTTTGGCCTCGGGGTCGCGCCCGGTGTCGATATCATTACACAGCGCATCTTCGACGGCGTGGGCAGTTACGAAGCTCCGCCCAGCTTCGAGAAACTTACCCGCGACGCCAAAAGTGCGGGCGCAGACATCGGCTCGAATAGTTGGGGCGACGATACGCAAGGGCGCTATGACATCAGCGCCATGGAGTTTGACGGACTGGTCCGCGACGCCAATGCCTTGGCGGTCGGTGACCAGCCGTACATCCTGGAATTCTCCGCAGGCAACGCCGGTCCGGGTGAGCAGACCATCGGCAGTCCTGCTGTCGGCAAGAATGTCATCGCCACCGGCGCCTCGGAGAATGACCGCACCGACCTGCTGATCTACAGCGATGGCCCGGAAACGATGGCGGATTTTTCCAGCCGTGGCCCGTGTGAGGATGGCCGTATCAAACCTGATCTTGTGGCACCAGGAACGTGGATTGCCTCCGCAAAATCCTCGGTCGCGCCGGATGACAATTCGTGGGCACCCATCTCGGATAATTATCTTTATGTGGGCGGAACCAGCCAGTCCGGGCCGCATGTATCAGGCGCCGCAGCCGTGTTCGTTCAGTATTATCGGACCACGCACACCAACATCACTCCATCGCCGGCACTCGTGAAAGCGGCGTTGATCAATTCCGCCGTGGACATGGATGATTCTTTCGGCACTACGCCCGTACCCAACAACGACGAAGGCTGGGGACTGCTCGACCTCACGGAAATCATCGGCTCAACTCGCGCCTTCTCCTTCCTCGATCAAACCGAGCTTTTGACGCATGATCTGAGTTTTACACAATCCCTTCTCGTTGCCAGCCAATCCGAGCCGCTGAAGATCACGCTCACCTACACCGATGTGCCGGGCTTTCCAGGTGCGATACCCGCGCTCGTCAACGACCTTGATCTCGAAGTCACCGGCCCGGACGGGCGCATCTATTGCGGCAACCAGTTTGATGCCGACGGCGAGTCTGTCCCGAACGCAGGAGCAAACGACAGAGTGAACAATGTTGAAGCAGTCCATCTCTTCGAGCCGTTGCCGGGTGAATACATCATCCGCGTTCACGCAAGAAACGTTGTCCAAGATGCGCGCCAGGACACTGCGGGCATTGACCAGGACTTCGCACTCGTCACATCCGGCGATCTTCCAGAACCGGGTACCGGGCTGGTGATACTGGACCGCGGCCACTACCGCGCACCCAGTACAATTCATATCACAGTGATCGATGGCGATCTCGCCGGCAACGCCTCGGCCAGCGCGCTGGTCAGCAGTTCGACTGAAACCAACGGTGAAGTGCGCGTGCTGTTCGCAGCAAGCAACACAGGCAAGTTCACCAACAGCATCCCAACCGCAACTGGCGCTCCCACCAGCGACGGCAGCCTTCAGATTACGAACTCCGACACTATCGAAGTCCGCTATTTCGACGCATCATCCGGATCGAATCGTTCCGCGTTTGCCATTGGCGATTTCGTGCCGCCTGTAATCACAGCCGTTGATTCTACGAACACATTCGGTCAGAGAATCATCTCGTGGCAAACGGATGAACCTTCCACCTCGATCGTGCGCTACGACACAAACACCTCGCTGACCTTGAGCGTCACCAACCTTGATCTGACGGGCGATCACTCCGTAGTGCTCACCGGCCTCATCGTGAACAAGTGGTACAAATATGCCGTTATCTCAACGGACGAAGCCGGCAACACAACAACCAACAACAATATCAGCGGAACCTATTTCTCCTTTCAAGCCCTGCCCACTGCGACGCTATTGCTCGTGGATTCCTATCACGAACCGCTTTTCGGTTCGCCCCCGTTGAGTGGATACACGAGCGCACTGAACCAACTCGGCATCAGTTATGACCCGTGGGACGTGGCGGCGCTGGCATCCTCACCCACAATCACAAACCTGCAACCCTATCGCGCCGTGATTTGGCGCGTGCCGGATTTGCTGGGTGTCTGGAGCGCAGCCGAACGCAGCGCCATCAGCAATTACGTCAAGGGCGGTGGCGGATTGTTTGTCGCCTCGATGGAGGTGCTCTCCCGGCTCGATGAAGCCGGTGCGTCATCTTTCTGGCGGAACGTGCTCCACGTCGAATCTTACGTGGCCGACGACACAGTGTCGCAAATCACCGGCACACCCGGCGCACCGGTTGGCGACGGTGTGGATTCGTCGCTTGATTATTCGGTGTATGAGACGATTTGGGGCGATCTCATCCAGTTGGGGATTCTTCCCGACGCAAATATATCCGATACGATCACGCCGAGCACAAACGCTGTGTCGATTCTCACGGACACCGGCGCAACCGTCGGCTTGCGCTGGCCAAAGACTGGCGTCATCGGCCCCGGACGCGTCGTGTTCTTTCCGTTCCCGCTCGACGCCGTGCCGACGGGAAACACCAACAGTGACGAACGCGCGCACCTGCTCCGCAACGTGATCCAATTTCTCGTGCCCGGCGTCAACGGCCTCGGCAGTGTGGCCTTTGACAGTCCGGCCTACACGGTGCCAAGTCTGGTCACAGTTGAAGTCGCCGACAGCGACCTCATATCTCTTGGCACCATCACCAACACTTTTTACAGCACCACTCAATCAAATGCCGTTTCCGCAACACTCACGGAAACGCCCGAGCCGGGAGTGTTTCGCGGCACGATCACACTCGTTGCCGCCACCAACCCGCCGTCAGCAGGAACGTTGCGTGTGAAGAACGGCGACACCATCGGCTGCGTGTACTTCGACGCCTCCGCAAACGCCAGCGTGCAGGCCACAGCCATCGTGGATACGAACGCACCCACTATCACGGGCGTCTCCGCCGTCCCGGATTATGTGGATGCATTGATTAGCTGGGCGACATCAGAGAACGCGGATTCCCTGGTGCAATTTGGCGAATCACCATTCCTGAACCGCACCGCCGTTGACGAGGCGCTCGCCATCGACCATGAACTGGCGCTCACCGGGCTGCGACCCAACAGAACTTACTACTACAAGGTGGTGAGCCGCGACGCCGCCGGCAACGCCAGCGTCAACGACAACAACGGTCTCCTTTACACTTTCACCACACTCGTTCCGCTCGTCCCGCCGTGGTCCGACAATCTTAACACCGGAATTACAAACTGGAGCGTGCAGACCGAGGGCAGTTCGGATTCGCGCTGGACTCTCGGTGTGCCAAACAATGGGAAGGAAACCAGCGCCAGTTCTCCGCCTCTGGCATGGGGCAGCAACCTGGATGGCGGTTCGATCAGTTATGCCGAGAGTTTCCTGATCAGTCCCGCCATCGACCTGACCGGAGGAAACAACGCCACACTCCGGTTCTCCCACAGCTACGATTTCTTTTTTACTTCGTGGGACATCCTTAACGGCGGCGAACTGCTCATCATTACGAATACCGCACTCAGTCCGGTTTCACTCGCTGCGTTCGCCGACGATGCAAATTTCGGCTGGGAGGAGGAAGAGATTAACCTCTCGCCATTCACAGGACAGGTCGTTTACCTCGTCTGGTATTATCAGTTGTTTTCCTTCGAGACGTCGCCCCGGCCCGCCTGGCTGGTGGACGACATTTCACTGACCGTCTCGAATGTCGCCGGCGGCACGTTGCAAATCTCAAACAACCTCTGGCAGGCACGATTTGTCATGACCGGCCCGACCAATTTCGCGGGCAAGGGGCTTTCCTCGGTCATCAGCAACGCCACGCCCGGCCAGTACGTCATCACTTACAACCCTGTTGCATTTTATGGGACGCCGATTTCAGAGACGAAACTGCTCTCGTCCGGCAGCAACGTGGTATTCCAGGGCAACTACACATTCACCGATGTCAACTCGAACACAATCGCCGACGGGTGGGAAACGACCTACTTCGGCGGCGTGTCCTCAAACCGCACCGCGCTGACGGACACGGACAAGGATAGCATGACCGATTACGCGGAGTTCATCGCGGGCACGGACCCGAACAATCCCCTGCCCTCTTTCCGAATCACGGCCTCGCGCCTCACCAACGGAACAGTTCGCTTGGAATGGCCAGCCGCACCGGGCCACAGCTACCGGGTTCACACAAGCACGAATGCGATTACCTGGTCGCCTCTGGGCGGATGGACTCCCGCCACCGGCGTGACAAACAGTCAAATCATCCTCCCGCTCGTCAACGGTCGTGCAAATCTGTTCCGGGTCGAGGCGCAACCGGGGAATCTACCCGCAACGTTCCGCGTCAGGGCAACGTTGCTCGCGGGAAACACGGTTCGACTCGATTGGAGTTCGGCGGCAGATCGCGGCTATCGCGTGCTGAGCACTACAGATGGAAACTCCTGGTCACCATTCTCCGGGTGGATACATGCCGTAAGTGCGAACACCAGTTTCATCCTGCCCCCTCGCACCAACGGCACGCCCCGCCTCTTTCGCATGGAAGTCAGGCCATAGTCTCGCGCGATTACGCGAATGAGCATATTCATGTCCTGCGTTGAGCTAGGGATTCTCAATTATTGGGAAACGCGAAATTCTCCCCATTTCCTCCAATACATCGGACCAGCTCAGCTACTTGCCATAGGAACCATCTGGCTGTTGTTCATCAGGCGCGTAAGCGATGACCTCAAACGTCGCTGTGCCACCTTTGTTAACCGGAACATTGTTGGCTGACCAGGTGCCGTCCCCATGGTTGGTTCCTTTCACGCCGTTGACCCAGACTGGGTAATCCAAAGCGGAAATCGTTCCGCTGAGATTGACGGTTGGTTGCCACAATTGGGAATCGGGCGTGACAGGATTCATGGTGATGACCACCTGGCTTGGAGCAAGGTTGATGTTGGTGACGCTCGTGTTGCCCACCGCATCGGTAACAACGATCGTCAAAACATTCGTGCCGCTGCTCAAGGGTAAATCCTCCACTCAAAACTTCCCGGCACTCAAGGCCGGAACCTTTCCGCCACCGCTGAGTTGGTCGTGATTGCCAGACAGAAATGATCTCCTGCTGCAATGGCGACGACATTACTCAATCCCGCAGGGACGGCTACGGGGTAAAGATCATTAACCATGCGACCCCAACCGATCACTGTTCCATCTTTCTTGAGCGCGAGACTATATCCTCGACCCGCAGCAATGGATGCGATGTTGCTCAACACTTGTCCGGCAATTATGACTTGTCCGGATAAGGTGTATGGGGAATTGGTCGTGGGCACGCCTGTTGCCTGCCCAACATTATTAAACCCCCAACCGATGACTGTGCCGTCATTTTTTAGTGCAAGGCTATGATTGTACCCGGCAGATATTCCCACGACATTCGACGATACAACGTCAACATTCTGTCCTCCATCGGAAGGCCTCTCGACAACGATACCATCTCTCTTGAGAGCAAGATCATTCCAAAACCAACTTCTCGACGCGGAAATAGCAACCACATTGCTTAGACTTGAAAACGTCTGGCTATTCGCACCCCAACATTCAACCGTGCCGTCTTGTTTGAGTATCAAAACATGAGAATCTCCCCCTGAAATGGCCACCACATTACTTAACCCCGAATTCATATTTACCTTTCCATTCTTTGTGTCGCCCCAACCAACGATTGTCCCGCCTTTTCTGAGTGCCACACCGAAGTCGTTTGCAGCCGTGATTGAAACAACATTACTCAGCGTTCCATTATCAATTTTTACTGCTCCGCTAGCACGATATGGAAAGGGTGTTTGATATCCTATGGCTTGACCTGCACGGTTTTGTCCCCATCCAAACACGGTGCCATCATTAAGCAAAGCGAGACTGAAATTTCGACCAGCAGACACGCCTATAACACTTTTTAACGGATGCGATGCGATTGTAACGATACTCGTCGAAAAGGGGTTGTCACCGACTAATGCAACTCCATTTGAAATACCAATAGATGGCCGCCCGGTCGCCTCCCCGGAAACATTTTGCCCCCATCCAACAACGTATCCTGAAGGTTGACCAGCCAGCAAAGCATGATTCGCCGAAATTGCCGAAATGATAGCAGCAACAAAGCATCTGTATTTCATAGATTGGGAGTAACGATGTCATTCACAGTTCGAGAGACGGTTTTACCAAACTTATCTATTGTCATTGTCCCATTCGCCTCCAAGGTATGAACTTGATTCCATCCAGTCATCGAATTGGTGGATGCCCCGGGAATTCTCCACTTGGCCGGAATGTCCCAAGTATAACGCCCACCGGGCGACCAAGGAGATGGCCAATCGAACGAATGCGCATTGTCGAAATTATTCCCTACAACATTATCGCAGCCAACGGAATGCCACACGTTAGCACCATGTCCAATGTGAGAAGCTGGCGGATGAGTGGTAAAGTAACCAGATATGTTTGACGCGTCCTTCCCTTCTTCCCAAATGTTAATCCGATAGAAAGAGACACTCGTTGGTCCAATTGTAACCTTTAGGTGCATTCCCGCCCCTGCTACACCAACACCATAATGATTGACCGATGTAATCTCAGCCTTCTCCACTCCGTCTGGAGCAATCACAGTAAACGGCACTGGCACGCTTGCGCCACGGAATTTGGCGGTAACTGTGGCAGTAGTCGCATTGCTGGGAGCGGTGAATTTTGTAAGCAATCCATTTGCCGGAGTCACACTCCGTCTGGTGTACTCCAGCTGGCAGTCAACGTTGGACTTTCGGGGTTGCTCCCCGGGACAACGAAAAATAAATTTACCTCCTCACCAACGCCAACCGTTCTCCGCTCGTGATCGTCCGGTTTACAGGCATAAGTCCATGATTTTAATCGGAACTTCTGCTGGCTGACACTGAAGGTGTAGTTTTTGAACGGGGCTTCAACGGTGAACTCGTTGGTGGTGTTATCCACAAGCGGAATGAACACGAAGCCATCCGTAAAAATGGATTTTCCAAAAACTTTTATCGAGGTCGAGGGAATGGGCTTTGTCGGCTTTTGCGCATACCACACTGGCCGGTCATCCTCAGTGGTTTCTCCATTGGCCGCGATTCTAAAAAGATTCACGCGCGAAGATTTGGCTTTGCCACCTGTAATCAACTCGAAAGCAACCTGTACAGTCATATCCACGTCCTCCTTATCTGTGGAATTCAGGCTTGGCCGCCGAAGCGCATCTTTTCGATGAAAGTCATAATGCCACAAGCGTATTGGCAACGGCGGTATGTTTTGCGTTGTATACGAGCCTCCGGGAATCCACCAATCGGTTCTACTTCCGAGTTTGTTTGGCCCGCCTAGCCCGCCCGGCCCGTCAATAACAGCCTGGTCAGCAGGGAATTGGTAATCTGTGCCGACCATTTGACCCGAGGCGAGCCAGGTTCCAGTCCAGAATGCTTTGCTCGGCTTGTTATATTGCCAAACCCGGTCAAATGTCGTTATGTCAAAACCATCGTCTGGCGGCCTCAACTCTACTTTCTCGTGGTACTCAAACATCTTGATACGAATGTAAGATCTCAGTTCCTTTCCCTCCTCTTTGGTTTTGCCATTCGGCGAGCTTGGATTGTTACCAGCACCGCCGCCTCCGCCGACGCCATTCCCTCCGTTGTCCGTGTTGGGGATCGCCCTGGCTTGCACCAATGCGGTGCCTCCCTCGTTGAGCGGCACGCTCTCAGCCGACCAACTGTTGCCATCCATAGTTGCCCGCACTCCATTAACCCAAACTGTATAGTTCGTATTATTGATCGTTCCACTGACAACCGAAATCACGCCTGACGGAAGCTCATTCTCTGGCAGGTCATTGATTGTCAGTTCGACGTCACTCTTGATGATGTTGATATTTGTGGTCGCCGCATTCCCCGCTGCATCAGTGGCAGTGAGCGTAACTATGTTAGTTCCATCGACCAGCGGCAACCCTTCCACCCACAAAAGACCATTACGTTCCGCCAATCCCTCTACCTCAGTCACCACTCCATTGCTGTCGGAAATACTCGCCGCAACCCGCGCGGTGGGATCATCCAGCCAACCTCGCAACGTAAAGCTTGTCCCGCTGACAAGCTCACCATCCTGTGGCCAGTGCAATTCTATCATCGGGGCGTTGGTATCAGAGGAAACATCAAAGACCACCACGTTTGTTACCGCGCCGCCATTCCCCGCTTTGTCACGCGCTCGCACCACAATGATGTTGGTGCCAACGGCAAGACGCACATCATAGCACTGCCACCAATTCGTGGTGATGCTCATTTCGTTCGTGTCAAAAAATTGATGCTTCACGTATGCCATCTGATTAGTGAAATCACCATCGGCATTGAAAATACTGTAGGACAAAAGACTTTCGATCGGCTCGGGGCAATGACCTTCAATTTGGATATGAGGGCGGGACGTTAGATCAACTGGATTTTCCACCACCAACAGCGGAGAAGCAGCATCCCGGAAGAAGGTGTGTCTTTCCCACCCAGACTTCTGCCCCTGCGTCCGATTGCGCACCCCAAGCCAAACATCATACCGACCGTCCAGAGTTCCCAAGTTGATTACCGCATTTGAGTTAAAAGCAGTCCAACTCGCATTGTCAAAGTTTGTGCTGTTCACAACCACCGCCATTTGACTCGGCACGCCCTCCAAACTTTCAATTACAATCGCCGCACTGTTGGAATTTACATAAGCGGTTTCGGAACGCACAACATACATGAGGGTATTGGGGTCAAAGCCGGACTGATATTCCAGCAGGTTGGAAATACCGTCACCATCGTAATCCCCCACCGCCGGTTGCTCCAACGTCCCAAAATGCTTCCACTCCCAGCCGTCATACATTCCGTCACCGTCACGGTCTGCTCCGGGTACTGTCAATATGTAGAACATCTGATTCGTTGGTTGGTTGGTGAAGTAATGAGTCTCGCAGGTCATCCCTGTCTCCAACCATGTCCACACAGAATTGGTCACATCGTTGCCCGCAAGTTCAGGCGTGGAGAAAATATCGTACACGACCTCGTTCGTCCCGCCCGCAATGTCGAAATAAACCGTCCAACCGTCATTCGCCGTCAACGTCGCGAGCACATTGGTCAAATACACCGGCCCGTTTGTGACGCAACTCGCCGATGGGCCGCTCATGCGGAGCATCATCCCGCCATCGCCAGATTCACCTTCCGACGCCTTCCGGGCTTCACGCTGGGCTTTCAACTTGGCATGTCGTTCTGCCAGGGCCTGCAACTCCGCCTCCGTCACCGGCCCAAGCGCAGCTTGTTCTTTGAATGCCATGTAATGAAACGCCATCTTCAACGGTTTGGAAAAACAAAACAATTCATCAATCTCACCACCAGCGGATTCCTCGCCATTGATCGAACTGCCTACTACCAGCCTCGCGATCTTCGGCGGCACGACAATCGTTGCCGCACCTTCCGCAACTTTTTCTCCGTCCAAAACCAACTCAGTTCCCTTCGCGCCATAGGTTAAAACAATCTGATGCCATTCTCCAGCAAACCAGGCAATCTCCGCTTTGAGCATCAGATGTTCGCCATCCTGACCCGCGCCGCTGAGATAAATCAGAGAGCCATCCTCGCTCGCCTGCAACGACCATAGCACTGCGGATTGTTTTCCATCTACCGCCACAAATTCCAGAAGCCGAGCCGAAACCCCCGGCCCCTGCCCCTCACCCGTGGATGCGCTGGACCAGTAAGGCATGAACCAAAACCGCACCGAAGCATTGTCCGTGGCAACCTGCACGCGGCCTGTTTCGTTCAAACTTGCAATCACAAACGGCGTGACGTTGCCGAGACGTTGAAGCGAATAACCAGACCAGGATTCCCGCAATACGCCGTAGTTCGGAACAACCACTTCTGCGTTAGAAATGCCTGCTCGTATGGGTTCGTCAAACAATTCCCGGTAGATGACGGGAGACAATTCCGGCAGCGGCAATTGAGGTAGACGAGGGACAGCTTGTAGTTTTTCCACAAAGACAAGTGTCATGCAGATCAGGACGAGATAAGGGACAATTTCGTTTTTCATAATCGCTTTAGTTACCCGCGTAACCCTTTAATCCAAAAACTAAACGTCTTCCGAAATCGGAAGAAACGCTAACGCGCCGCCGTTTACTGTCAAGCCCAATAAATGGGCAAGACAGCACCGCAAAATCTCATCGGTCCAATGGTGCGGAAACTCCGTTACCAGCGTGACCTGACACAGGCCATGCTGACAGCGCGCTGCTCACAGGCCGGATGGGATGTCAGCGAAAACACAATTGCAAAGATTGAAGCACAGATTCGGTGCGTTACAGATCGGGAGGTTGTCTTTCTCGCGAAGGCTCTCAGAAATTCCCGTGCAGGCCTTGTTTCGCTGACTCCACCAATTGCTTGTCGGACGCAAATGGTTCTGCCAAGCTCCGACTGCATGTTTTTTCGTGTTCTGTTGTTACTCTCCGCGATTGCGTTCGCTGCAACTGGCGCGGAACTCGTGATTGATTTCACTGACACCCCGCCGGACAAACTTCCCAATGGATTCAGCAGCCTGCTTTCGGGTCGCGGCAAACCTGGCGAATGGAAGGTGCTTCAGGATGAACTGCCCGCCGACCTCGCACCGCTTTCAGGCAAGGGCAGCGCCACCACCCGTCGCGCCGTCATCGCTCAGACGGGATTCGATACCACGGACGAACGTTTTCCCATTCTGCTGTATGACAAGGAAACGTTCGGGGATTTCACATTGACCACCCGGTTCAAGCTTGTGGACGGGACGATGGAACAGATGGCCGGCATCGCGTTCCGCGTCCGTGATGCCGACAATTTTTATGTGATCCGTGCCAGCGGGCTCGGCAACAACGTGCGTTTTTACAAAGTTGTCGCAGGTCAGCGCAGCGTGCCCATCGGTCCCGAAGTGCCGGTGGCGAAGAACACCTGGCACGAATTGAAAATCCAGTGCGAAGGAAACAAAATCCGCTGCTGGTTCAACGGCAACCCGCCGTTTCCAGAACTGCAGGACAACAGTTTCGCGTCGGGCAGAATCGGTTTCTGGACCAAATCCGATTCGATCAGTTATTTCGCCTCCACAAGGATCAGTTACACCCCACGAGAATCCCTCGTCGAGGTGCTCGTGCGGGATGCGGTAAAGGACAATCCGCGGCTGCTCGGACTGCGGATTTATCTGGCAGGCGAGAACGGCACACCGGTGGTGGCCGCGAGCAAGGACGCCACCGAGATGGGAATGCCGGGCGGCGAATCCGAGAAGGCTGTGCTGGCCAACGGTGAGGCTTTTTACGGCAAGGACAAGGGCACAGTAAGCATCGTGCTGCCATTACGCAATCGTAACGGTGATCCAATGGCCGCCGTGCGTTTCAACCTGAAGTCCTTCCCGGGCGAGATCCAACAGGCGACCTTGACACGTGTGCAACCGATCTTGAAAAAGATGCAGGCAAAAACGCAGACCGTGGATGAACTGAGGTAACCCGATCGGGTACTCGCGCAACGCGTCTTGACCTGCGATTGCAAACGGAGTTAACACATCCGCATGCAAGCGAAACCAGCCCGGCTACAACTGCTCCTGCAGTCGCTTGTGTTGGCTTTCGTTTACTTTGGCACCGGCAGGATTGGATTGTTTTTTTCCGATCCAACCACACACGTCACACTGGTCTGCCCTGCAACAGGCATGGCGGTGGCGGCCTTTGTGCGCTGGGGATGGCGGTGCTGTCCGGGAGTCTTTCTTGGCGCAGTCTGGGTGGAAACCTCCCTCGGATATTCATTGCTGCTCTCCTCGGGCATAGCCGTCGGCAACACACTCGCGCCACTGCAGACCGCGCAGTTGCTTGGCCGCATGAAGTTTTACGAGCGGCTGGCACAGCGGCGCGATGGCTTCAAGGTGGTGGTGGCCTCCACGCTGGGCATGATGATTTCGGCTGGAACAGGCGCGTGGTGTTTGTGGATGGCCGGCAAGCTCCAGGGAACGACGGTATGGCCCGTATTTCTGCGGTGGTGGATGGGGGATTCGGGCGGGGCGATGATGTTGACACCATTTCTTCTGACTTGGACGCGGAGTGAATGGCTGGTGATTGGGAAACGAGGGCGGGAGCTGGTGTTGTTGTGTACCGCGATAATGATCGTTGGATGGTTTGTTTTTTTTAGTATGCCTGCGACAGGTTCGTGGCGGCCATTGGTCTTTTTGACGCTGCCATTGGTGGTATGGGGATCGCTCAGATTTCGTCCACTGGGCGGGATGACAGTTTCACTGGTTATGTCGGTCCTGGCAGCATTGTCCCTACGACTTTCAATCGGGCCTTTCGCGGGCTTCGATGCCGATGATCAGGGTTTCCTCCTCTGGTCCTTTATCGTGACGAACTGCATTACGGCAATTCTTGTAGGTTCATTGCAGGCAGAACGGGAGAGCGACCTGGCAAAACTGCTGGCTAACGAGGAAGCGCTCGAAATGGCCCAATCCCAGGCCCGCATCGGTAACTGGACTTTTGATCCGCAGCGCGGCGTCCGTCAGTGGTCGAAGGAAATGTTCCGACTGCTGAGGTGTGACCCAGCAGTCCCTCCCCCCGCCTACGACGCGATCGCCGAACTGATTCATCCTGACGACCGTGCATTGCTTGAGGCGAATCGCAGACGAATACTTGAGAAAGGCGGGCCGTTCGAATTCGTTCTGCGAACTCACCCCGCGCAAGGAAGCGTCCGTCACCTGAATTGCACTGTTCAGACTGTGAAAACCGGGAGCGATGGAAGCCTTCGGCATTGCGGCACGGTTCAGGACGTCACCGAGAGAAGACTTGCCGAGCAATTGCGCGCGGAACAGTCGAATGTGATCGAAATGATTGCCCAGGGTGCATCCTTGGAGAGCACTCTGGAAAAACTGGCACTGGCTCTCGAGTCTCAGTTCGAAGACGGTCTGTGCTCGATTCTTCTGCGGGACGAAAACAGCACATGCCTGCATCTCATCGCCGGTCCAAGCCTGCCTGAAGTTTTTAACAAGGCCATCGACGGCTTGGAGATCAGGCCGGGCGCCGAAAATAGCATCACGACCGCATTTCGGGGAGAACGGGTTGTTGTCGAAGACATCGAGACGGGTACGCTGTGCGCGGATTTCCGTGGTATCGCCGCAGAACATGGACTGAGATCGTACTGGTCGATGCCGATCCTTGATACCCGCAATCATGTGCTTGGGACATTTGTGGTTTACTCCCGCACGCCTTCCCGGCCTTCAACCGACCAGCTGAAGCTGATCGAATCCGCATCAAACACTGCGGCCATCTGCATCGAAAGGTACAGGGCCGAAAGATCCATCCATGACAGTCAGAAACGGCTGCAGGTCGCCCTCGAAGCGTCGGGAATGGGAGTTTGGGAATGGGAGATTGAGACGAACAGCATCACCTGGTCAGGGGAATGTTACGAAATCGTCCGGCAGTATCCTGATCCCGTTTCTTTTGAATCCTTCATCGAATTGATTCACCCGGAGGACAGACAGAGAATTGCCAACGCCATGAATGACTCCGTCGCCGAACAAAAAGCCTACGCGCAGGAGTTCAGGGTGACGGGGAATGATCACAGGGAGCGCTGGGTGGCGGAGTACGGCAAACTGGGTTGTAATCCGCAAGGCAAGCCCACACGAATGATCGGCACAATGCAGGATATCACACGGCGCAAACAAACCGAATCCGCCCTCCAGCACAGCGAGCAACGCCTTCGCGCCATCATCGAAAACGAACCCGAATGCGTCAATGTACTGGATGGCAATTGTTGCCTGATCGAAATGAACCCTGCCGGCCTTCAGGCGTTTCAGGCCGATTCGCTGATGGAGGTCAGATCCCGCCCCTTGACCGAACTCCTCGCCCCGGAACA
>Ga0154020_10005346_pt1 | contig 15177 bp, 10 predicted proteins | sample Klosneuvirus_201_FD_109709 | JGI IMG/M metagenome (GOLD analysis project Ga0154020, IMG submission 109709) | Active sludge microbial communities from wastewater, Klosterneuburg, Austria - Klosneuvirus_20160825_MG | ecosystem: Engineered > WWTP > Aerobic digester > Activated sludge | place...
CGCCGGTAGCACGCTCGCGGTCGGCGACCGCACCGTGGAGCCCGGCCACGGCGTGACCCTGCGCCCCGACGTCCCCGCACCGCTCGCGAACCGCGGCAGCACCGAGGTCGAGTGCCTGCTGCTGCAGGGCCGCCCCATCGGCGAGCCGGTGGCGCAGTACGGCCCCTTTGTGATGAACACCCAGTCCGAGATCCAGCAGGCCTTCGTGGACTACCGGCGCACCCAGTTCGGCGGCTGGCCGTGGCCCGCCGATGGACCGGTGCACCCGCGCGACGCCCGTCGCTTCGCGCGCCACGCGGGTGGTCGAGAGGATCTACCGGAGCAGTGACACCGAGACCCCGAGCAGGTGCGCGTGGCCGCCATAGCTGGCCGCCAGCGCCTCGGGGTTCTGGGCGGTGCGCTCGAGCAGGGTGAGGTACTCGTAGAAGCCGTCGACGGTGACGCGGCCGAAGCTGTGCCCGCCGCCCAGGGTCAGGCCGATCCGCGTCGAGTCGGGTGACGACGGCGCCAGGGCGTCATCGGGCGCCGGGGTCGGATCCAGGAAGGCGCCGCCGCGCACCAGCCAGCCCGGGCGCGGGGCGAACTCGGCGCCCGCGCGCAGCGCCAGCGTGCTGTGCCAGCGATCCTCCTGCACCACGTCGGGGGTGGCGTCGCGCTCGAAGTCGATCACCGTCTGCGCGCGCCGCGACCAGGTCACCACCTCGAGATCGCCCAGCAGCGCCAGCCGGCCGCGCGCCCAGCGCACCCCGAGCGCGAGCCGATCGGGCAGCCGGAGCTCGCTGTCGGCGTGCTGATCCTGCGCCTTGCCCGACACCGCCAGCGGGGCGTCGAAGTCCGCCCCGCCCGACAGCGCCAGCGTGGTGCGCGACTTGACGCTGAGGCCGACATCCAGCCCGCGCGCCGCCTGCCAGAACAGCGCGGCGTCCAGGCCGACGCCCCAGCCGCTGAGATCCAGCGCCACGCTGCCCTCGGTGTCGATGAAGTCGAGCGAGCGCCCGATCCGCATGCGCCCCAGATCGATGTGCGCCCCGCCGGCCACGCGCAGCTTGCCGTCCCGGGTCAGCGCCCGGGCATAGAACGGCGCGATGCGCGCGACCTCGATGCGCGACGAGGCGATCTCGAAGCGCCCCGGCCAGCTCCCCGGCCAGGTCACGCCCGAGCCGAAGGGCACCCCGATGGCGATCCCGAAGGCATTGCCCCCGCGCGCCCAGCTGGCATACAGCGTCGGCGGGGTCGACAGCTTGGACTCGGCATCCTCGCTCCACGACCCATCACTCGCCTAAGCGCTGACGCTGGGCAGCGCCAGCAGCACCCCCAGCCCGAGGCGCAGCCCGGCGCCATCGGCCAGCGCCGCCGGGTTGTACCAGCCCGCCGCGGGATCCCCGCTGCGCGCGGTGGCCGCGCCCGCGGTGCCGCCAGCGCTGGCGCTCTGCTCGGCGACTGCGAAGCCGGCCGCGCGCGCCTGCCCTGCCCCCGCGATCAGCACCGCGAACCCAGCCAGCTTCACCAGCAGGCGGCTCATGGCATCACCCCCGTGGCCAGGAACGACGCCAGCTCGCTGTTGCCGCGCAGGAACTCGGGCTCCACCGGGATGACCAGGAAGGCGTGCTCGGCGGTGTAGTCCTTCTTGGGCACCCCGCCGCGCTGCACCAACACCTGGGTGAAGGCGTTGGGGATGATGGCGTCGAGCGTGGCCATCTGGATCATCACCTTGCGTCCGTCCTTGCCCAGCCGATCGGCCACACCCTGCGGATCCACGCTGTCGATGAACCAGCGCGCGACGTTCATGAAGCGCTCGCCGTCGAACGAGCGCCGGTCGACCCCCTCGCGCCTGAAGAAGGCCGCGACCTGGCCGCTGAAGAACGGCGAGGCCTCGAACATGTCCACGGTGTCGGCGCCTGGCACGTTGAGCACCGCGCGCTTGATCCCCGGATCGAGCGCGACATAGGTGGCCCCGATGATGCTGCCCAGCGACTGGCCGGCGTACAGGATCTCGTCGGTCTTGATGGGCGCCCCGATGATCGACTTCCAGTCCGCCTGGCGCAGCGAGCGCGCCAGCGCGGCGACGTCGACCAGCGACTGCCAGAAGTGATCACGCGTGTTGGCGATGTGCTCGATCTCCAGGAACGCCGCGCCCGAGGCCTGGTTCATGCCGATGACCGGCCACTTCGCCAGCTTGTTGCCCGAGCTGCCGTCGGTCGCCACACAGCGCCCGTCGGGCATGCAGCGCGAGCCAGCCTGACACGGGTCCAGCCCGGTCAGCTTGCCAGTGCGCGGATCGGGCACCGTCAGCGGCCCCTCCGACCAGCAGTAGGTGCGCTCGCCGTGGAACGGCCAGTCGATCGAGATCGCCGCATAGCCGCGCTGCGCCAGGGCGTCGGCCACCGCCAGCACGAAGCGGTGCTCGGTCATGATGGCGTGGCCGAAGATGACCACCGGCACGGGCTTGTCGGGGCGCAGGTTGCGCGGCAGCGTCATGGTGAAGGCCAGCCGCTGCACCTCGTGGCCGCCGTCGGTGCGCAGCCCGCGCGTGGTCTTGTCGAGGAACACCGGCGACGCGATGGTGCCGTGGATGACCTCGCCGACGTACAGCTGCGACGCGATGGCCAGCGCGAAGTCGGCCAGCGCTTGCCCCGGGGTCTGGTGCACGATCCCGCCCGGCTCGACCGGCACGTCGAGCCGCTCGGCCTGCCCGACCGCCGCCATCAGGGGCTCGGTCACGCTGAGCGTGGTGAAGCTCCACGCCGTCAGCACGTCGGCGCGGCTGGCCTCGGGCAGCGTGGCCAGAAGCTCCTGGACCTCGCCGCGCACGCGCTCGACCTTCTGGGCGTCGGCGTCGGCCACCGCGCGCACCAGGCTCTTGCCGGCGTCCCACACCGGCCGGCTGGCCTGCATGAGGTGGCCGAGCGGCATGGTCACCACCGGCTTGCCGGCGGCGTCACGCAGCCCGCGCCGCACCACGACCACGTAGCGCGTCTTCTCGGCCAGCAGCTCCTTCGGTTCGACGATGACGTTCAGCTTGTCGGCCAGCACGCGCAGGTCGGCCGCCACCTTGCGCGGGGTGGGACCGGTCTGCCACAGCTCGACCGTCGCCGGCGTCACCGTGGCCGGATCGATGGGCGCCGTGAAGCCGAACATCTGCCCGGCCGACAGCGCGAAGCCGTCCATGTCGCGCAGGCGCAGCTTGGCATCCTTCACGGTCTGGCTGTCCCAGCTGGCCGCCGGCAGATCCACCTTGCCGGTGGCCGGATCGAGCAGGAGGTTGATGGGCAGCGGCATGCGCTGCGACACCTTGTCCATGGCCAGCTCGGTGCGCGTGGTCACCGTGAACGACCACAGCGCCGCGACGTCGGCGCGCGGGATCCCCCCGCGCGCGAAGTGCTCGAAGTAGGGCGCGAGCTCGAGGCGGATCTCCTCCAGCTTGCGGGCGTTGTCCATGCGCTCCGCCCGGGTCTTGCCGGGGAAGGCGCGCTCGTGCGCCGGGGTGTCCAGCTTCTGGGTCTGGCGCAGGAAGTAGAACGCGGCGTCACACTCGACCGGCTCGCCCTGCTTGCCCTGCGCGCCCGAGCTGCCGCCCCGCACCAGCACGAAGTAGGTCGCGCCGCGCTCCCAGCCCGCGCGTGGCGGATCGATGGTCAGCTTGGTCGGCTCCGCGGTGATGGTGACGTCCTCGACGCGCCGCGGGGTGGTGACCGCGCCCTGCGCCGCCTGCCAGACCTGGACGCTCTGCGCCGTCAGCGTGGCGGCGTCGACCGGCGCGGTGAACTCGACGGTGGCCGCCATCGTGGTCGACCAGCCCTCGAGCGTGTTGAGATAGGTATAGAACTCGCGCTCGGCTTCGGTGATGTCACCGTCCAGCGGCACATCGAGGTGGCCGGCCACCTCGTCGCGCAGCACGTTGGTCGGCATCGGGATGACCTTGGCGTCTGGATCGAAGCGCGCGTGGATCACGCGCGGTGGTGGATCCAGGTCGATCTCCGCACAGCCGCCCCCCAGCAGCAGTGCCCCGGACGTCGCGATCGCAAGCAGCCCCTGTCGCACCAGTCGGCACGCAATCCGCTCCCGCTCCATGCTGACCTCCTCGCCCTCGGTCGCTGACTCCCCAGTCAGACCAGATGGCGCGGTGCAGCATAGGCGCGTTGCGTCGACGTGTCTTCAGAAAACGACTGTGATTTAGAGTACTTGTAACGTTGGTGCGGGGCGTCACGAAAATGACGCGCGAAGTTAGACGCGCTGCGACGCGAGTGCCGCTGCAGTCGGCTTGCGCAGATCCCAGACCACACCGAACAGCGCCAGCAGGCGGAGGATGTAATAGGTCATGTCGATCTCCCACCAGAAGAAGCCCTGCTTGACCGAGCTCTGGTGGTGGTGATGGTTGTTGTGCCAGCCCTCGCCCATGGTCAGCAGCGCCAGCAGCATGCTGTTGCGCGAGGTGTCGGTGGTGACATAGCGACGCCGCCCGAACATGTGCGCCAGCGAGTTGATGGTGAAGGTGCCGTGCCACAGCAGGACGGTCGACACGAAGAAGCCCCACAGCATCGCCCACACCCCGCCGAAGGGCAGGAACGACAGCGCCAGGATGGCCGGCGGCAGCAGGCCCACGCCGCGCTTGTTCAGCCACACCAGCTCGGGATACTTCGCAAAATCGGCGATCTTCGCCATGTCGGTGTCCGAGACCTTGCCCGACAGGTGCCAGCCCAGGTGTGACCACCAGAAGCCATCCTGCTTCGGCGAGTGCAGATCGGGCGGCTGGTCCGAGTGCTTGTGGTGTTCGCGATGCTTGGCCGCCCACCACAGCGCGCCCATCTGCGCCGCGGTCTGCCCCAGCAGGGCGAGGATGAACTGGAACGCGCGCGAGGTCTTGAAGCTGCGGTGCGAGAAGTAGCGGTGATAGCCCGCGGTGACGAAGAACATGCGGATGTAGTACATGATCACGGCGAGGCCGAAGCCCGACCACGACCAGCCGAAGTGCCAGACGCCCGCGACGGTCGCGGCATGCACGGTCCACCAGGGCAGCGTGGGACGGCCGAAATAGATGGAGCGTGCGCTGACCGCGGCGGGCATGCCCCACCGTAGGGACCAGCCCTAAAGGGTCGGACCACGCTTGTGTCACGGTTTGGTCACGGTGTTTTTGGCGTGTCTGGTGGTTGTGGGGCGCCGGAATCCGTGCGACAAGGCGGCCATGTTCATGCCTGCTTCGCGCCAAAAACAGTCGGAATCGATCGTGCGCAACCTGTTCGAGCTCGCCGGGGTCAACATCGGCGGCAACGCGCCGGGCGACATCCGCGTGAAGAACCCCGCGTTCTACGAGCGCCTGCTGCGCGACGCCAGCATCGGCCTCGGCGAGTCGTACATGGACGACTGGTGGGAGGTCGATGCCCTCGACGTCTTCATCGACAAGCTGATGCGCGCCAACATCAAGCAGAAGATCGCGGGCAGCTGGAAGCTGCGCCTGCTGACGGCGAAGGCGCTGCTGCTGAACCTGCAGTCGCGCGCGCGCTCGGGCAAGTCGGTCGAGGCGCACTATGACATCGGCAACGACCTCTACACGCGCATGCTGGATCCGCGCATGGTCTACACCTGCGGCTACTGGAAGAACGCCAAGACGCTGGCGGAGGCGCAGGAGGCCAAGCTGGAGCTCATCGCCCAGAAGGCGGGCCTGCAGCCGGGCATGAAGGTGCTCGACCTCGGCTGTGGCTGGGGCGGCTTCGCGGCCTGGGCGGCCGAGAAGCATGGCTGTGACGTGGTCGGCTACACGCTGTCCAAGGACCAGGTCTCGCTGGGCAAGCAGCTGTGGAAGGACCTCTCGGTCGACATGCGCCTCAGCGACTATCGCGAGGCCACCGGCAAGTACGACCGCGTGATCTCGATCGGCATGATGGAGCACGTTGGGCCCAAGAATCACCGCAACATGATGAAGGTCGTGCATCGCTGCCTCAAGGACGACGGCGTCGCCGTCATCCACACCATCGCCAACAACAAGAGCCTGCTGCACGGCACGCCCTTCATCGAGAAGTACATCTTCCCCAACGCGGTGGCGCCGTCGCTGGCGCAGATGGGCAAGTCCATCGAGGGGCTGTTCGTGGCCGAGGATCTGCAGAACATCGGCCCCGACTACGATCCCACGCTGATGGCGTGGTGGGCGAACTTCGACAAGACCTACTCGGAGATCTCGCACAAGTACGACCGCCGCTTCTACCAGATGTGGAAGTTCTACCTGCTGGCGGCCGCCGGCGCGTCGCGCTCGCGCGATGGCCAGCTGTACCACCTGGTGCTGACCAAGACCGGCCGCGCCCAGCCGGACTGCCGCAAGAGCTGAGTTCGCCTCGCTACGCTTTCTAAGGAAACGTCGCGCGTCACGCCGCGGCGGTGGCGGCGCGCTCCTGGGCCTGCTCGAGCTCGATGGGGTCGTGGGCGGACATCACACGGACCTCGCCGCGGCCGGCCAGCTCGCGCAGACGGATCTGGTTGGCCAGCCTCGCGGTGCGGTCGGCGTCGTCCAGGGCCTCGATGAGGCGGATCGGGATCGACGGGTGCGGGCGGTCGGTGATCTCGCTGTGGTGGAAGTAGGCGTCGCCGGCGTGCAGCAGCCAGCCGTCGCCGGTGCGCACCGCGACGCCGGCGTGGCCCGCGGAGTGGCCGGGCAGCGGGATCATGAGCAGGTCGTCGCCCAGACCCGCGATGTCGCGCACGCGGTCGAAGCCGAACCAGCGCTCGCCGCCGGGGACGGCCTTGTGACGACGCCAGTCGGCGCCGTGGGCCCACTGCGCCTTCATGTAGCGGATGCTGTCGCGAAACGTCGGCTTCAGCGCGGCGGTGAGCTCGGCGTCGTCGATGTGTACGCGGGCGCGCGGGAAGTCGCTGAGGCCGCCGGCGTGATCGAGGTCGAGGTGGGTGACCACGATGTCACGCACGTCGGCGGGGTCGAAGCCCAGCGCGCGCACCTGCGCCAGCGCGGTCTCGCGGGGATCGAGGCGGGCGCCGACCAGGGTCTTGAACAGGCGTGAGATCCGCGTGGTGCGCGGGTCGCAGTCGAGGGTGCCCATGCCGGTGTCGACCAGGCAGAGGCCGCGCGGGCCCTCGATGAGCAGGCAGTGGCACACCAGCAGGCCACGCTCGTTGACCAGGTGAGCCAGCGGGGGGCACATGCTGCCGCAGTTCAGGTGGTGGACGCGCAGGGCCATGGCCGAGCCTAACCCGTCAGCGCCGTCGCGACCGCCTGCTGCATCGCGGTCAGCGCCGGGGTGGCGTTGCCGAACACGACGATCTCCACTGCCGCCGGGGCGGGTCGCTTCAGGGTGACGGTGCCGGCCGGGGTGCGCAGGCGGGCCTCGCGCCAGGCGCCGGGCGGCGGCGCGGTCGGCGCGCACAGCTGGCCGTCGACCATCATCACGCTGCAGGTGTGGCCGGCTGCCGCCAGCGTCGCGATCAAGCCGCCGAGCGGCGCTTCGCCGGTGACCGGCACCGAGATGCTGAGACCCATGCCGAGAAGGTAGCGCGCTTCCTGGTCGGAAACCGGGATTCCGCACGCACCATCAGCGCGGGCTCAGATGCCGCCCCCGGTGCGCACCAGCGTCAGGCGATAGCCGCCCGCGCGCGGCACGCCGGCCGAGACGAAGCTGTCGACCGCCAGCCAGTGCTCGCCGGCGCCGGTCGACACGTCCAGGGTCTTGTCGGCGCGGCCCACACAGGCGTCGGCGCGCGGGCCGTCGAGCCAGTGCAGGTCGGTGTCGACCCCGGTGTCGACATAGACCCGGGCGCGCAGCATGGTGGGGGCGCCCAGCGTGATCTTGTAGACCCGCTCGGGGCCGCCCTCGTTCTGGGCGCCGCAGGCGTAGGTGGCGAAGCGTGACTCGGCGCCGGAGGTCGTCCCGCTGTCCACGAAGGGCACACGGTCGACGATGATGGGATCGTCCCAGGTGCCGCTGCCGCGCAGCGCGGGCGGCTCGGGCTCGGGGGCGGCACCGTCGACCACGAAGCGACGCACGCGATCCAGCGCCTCCAGCGTGATGCGGTTGCGCTGGTTGACGCCCTTCATCAGGCCGGCGTCGGTCAGGATGCAGCCGCGCACGCCGCCCTGGACATAGACCGACAGGTGCACGCCGTCACCGGCCAGGCCGCCGGCGCCCAGCGGGGTCAGGCGCTGCCACAGATCCATGTAGGGCACCTGGCGCGACTCGGCGACCGCGCGGACGACGGCGTTCATCTCGACGACCAGGGCGTCGGCGACCGCGCTGTCACCGCGCGGCGGGATGGTCGACAGGATGGGGATGACGCCGCGCCCGAGCAGCATGTCGGTGATCGAGCCCAGGTTCTTCTCGAACGGGTGCACCCCGACGTCCTCGGTCTCGTTGGTGCCGAACATGACGACGGCGAAGCCGGGCGTGGCGGCGGTGACCTCGCGGTCGACCGCGTTGGGCGCGCCGGCCAGGGCGTCGCTGCTCGACCAGCCCACGGTGGCGGCCAAGCTGACGCGGTCGAACGAGGTCGCGCTGGCGTCGGCCAGCGTCTTCTTGAAGTACTGGCGCGTCGGCTCCAGCGCCGCGCTGGCGCCGAGGTCGGTCTCGCCGTCGCGCGCGAAGCAGCCCACGAAGTTGGGGTCCACGGTGATGGAGTCGCCGATCTTGGCGAACACGTCGCGGCGCTGGGTCGACCCGGCCAGCACGGCCTGCAGGCGCGACGCCACCGTGGCGGTCAGCGGCGAGTGCGCGGCGCCGGCGGGGTAGCGGGTGCGCTCGGGCGGCGGGGCGGCGTCGCCCTCGGCGCCACCGTCGATCTCGTCCCCGGCGTCGCCACCGTCGCCGCCGCCATCGGCCTCGCCACCACAACCTGCCACCAGGGTGGTCAGCACGAGGACTGTCAGGAGCCAGCGAAGTGAAGCCATCGCGGGGACCATAGTCGAGGTTCCCGCCAGATGCTCACGATTTTTCCCGTGGAATCCCGGGGTTTTGTGAAATGGGAAGGAACTGTCTACTTGACAGTATCAGTGTCTAGATACATCGTGAAGGAGATGCGAGAGCGAGACGACATGGACCGCGAGTACAAGCTGGAGGAGCTGGCCCACAAGGCCGACGTCTCTCCGCGCACGGTGCGCTACTACGTGCAGCGGGGGCTCCTGCCCGCGCCGGTGTTCCGCGGGCGCGACACCGCCTACAGCGGCGAGCACCTGCTGCGCCTGCGCGCCATCAAGAAGTTGCAGGAGCAGTTCCTGCCGCTGGATGCCATCCAGGCCGAGCTCGAGCGGCGCAGCGCGCGAGAGATCCTCGATGCACAGGCACCTGCTACCAAGCCGGCGGGCGCGGTCGGGGTCGAACCGCCCGAGCCGCCGCCACCGCCGAGTGTGCCACTGCCGACGCCGCACCCGTACCGCTTCCCGGGGCGCACGCAGCAGCCGTACTGGCACCAGGACCTGCCGCAGCGCGAGCGCCTGCTGCGCATCCCGCTGCTGCCGGGAGTCGAGCTGACATTGACGGAAGCGGCCGAGCGCGATCCGGCCACACGCGCCCTGGTGGACATGATCGAGGCCATGACCAAGCGCCCCCGTGGGGGCCAGAAAGATGGAAAGTGAAATGAGCGCAACTGAGCAGGCGGGCTGCTGTCTCCGCACGACCGAGGGCGCGTCGATCCCGCTGCGCGGGGTCGAGGTCACCGGCGAGTTGCTGGGTGGCCATGCGCGGGTGGTGGTGCGGCAGCGCTACCAGAACACCGAGCGCCGTCCGGTCGAGGCGATCTATGTGTTCCCGCTGCCAGCCGACGCCACCCTGACCTCGTTCGTGATGGAGGTCGCGGGGCGGCGCATGGAGGGTGTGGTCAAGGAGCGCGAGGAGGCCTTCAAGGTCTACGACGACGCCCTGACCGCGGGCCACGGCGCCGCCATGCTGGAGCAGGAACGCCCCAACGTGTTCACAGCGTCGGTCGGCAACCTGCTGCCCGGCGAGGAGACACTGATCGAGGTCGAGTACCTGCAGAAGCTGGGCTGTGACGAGGGCGCCCTGCGCTGGATGATCCCGACCCTGGTGGCGCCGCGCTACATCCCGGGCGCGCCGGCTGGTGACCGCACCGGGCATGGCGGCGCCGACCCGACCAGCGTGGTGCCGGACGCCGATCGCATCACGCCCAAGATCGGCAACGTGGACTACGGCCTGAAGCTCGACCTGGTGCTGGATCTCGGTCGCGAGCTGGAGGTCGAGTCGCCGTCGCACGCGCTGCAGTTCACCCGTGAGCCGGGGACCACGGGGCGCACGCGGGTCAGCTTCGCGCAGCGCGAGGTCGCGCTGGATCGGGATGTGGTCGTGATCGCGCGTGGCGCAGGCCTGGGCGCGGATGACCGCTTCACCACGCTGGCGGTGCACCGGCCGGCGGGCCAGGTCGGGACGTTCGCGCTGACCGTGGTGCCGGATCTGCTGGCGGACGCGAAGAACGTGGGCCGCCAGGAGGTGGTGTTCCTGATCGACATCTCGGGCTCGATGGGCGGCGAGTCGCTGCCCCAGGCCGTCGCGGCGCTGCGCCTGTGTCTGCGCCACCTGCGCGAGGGCGACCGCTTCAACGTGCTGGCGTTCGATGACCGCATCGAGCGCTTCCAGCCCGGGCCGGTGCCGTTCACGCAGGCCACCCTGGAGCAGGCCGACGCCTGGGCGTCCCGGCTGGCGGCGCGCGGCGGCACCGAGATGCTGGCGCCGCTGCTGGAGGCGGTGCGCCAGACCGACGGGGTCATCGTGCTGCTGACCGACGGCCAGGTCGGCAACGAGGCGCAGATCGAGCGTGACGTGATGGCGGCGCGCAAGGCGGCGCGGATCTACTCGTTCGGCATCGGCACCAACGTCAGCGACGCCCTGCTGCGCGGCCTCGGGCGCCACACCGGTGGCGCGGTCGAGTTCATCCACCCCGGCGAGCGCATCGACGACAAGGTCATCGCGCAGTTCGCGCGCGCCATCGCGCCGCGGGTGACCGAGCTCAGCGTGAAGTGGGACGGCGTCGACGTCGGTGAGGTCTGCCCCGGCGAGCTGCCGGCCCTGATCGACGGCGAGCCGTGGACGGTGTATGGCCGCATCGAGCCGACCTCGATGCCGTCGGGGCGCGTCGAGGTGCGCGGCAAGCTGGACGGCAGGAGCTGGGGGCTGACCCTGCCGGTGGCGTGGGGTGAGGGCGTGTCGCGCCCTGCCCTGCCCAAGCTGTGGGCCGCCGAGCGCATCCGCGATCTGGAGGCCATGGCGGTGACCGGGCGGCGCGAGGGCCGCATGAAGGAGCGCATCATCGCGCTGGCGGTCGAGCATGGCGTGTCGTCGCAGCACACCGCGTTCGTGGTGGTCGAGACCCGCACCGGGGACCGTCGCGTCACCGGGCCGGTCGAGACCCGCGCCGTGCCGGTCAACGCACCGGCGGGCTGGGACATGTTCGGCACCGCGCGCGAGAAGAAGGAGGAGGCCAAGCGTTCGCGCAGCACCATGGCCGGGATGACCCGCGCGGGTAGCATCGGCAACCATCTGAACTACCCGTCAGCGCCGCCACCTCCGATGGGGTCGCCGATGCGGCCGGCCTCGGCGCCGGCCCCGATGGCCGCCCGCGCGAGCGCCAGCTACGGCGGTGGCATGGGCTCCGGCGCCAGCGCGCCAGGTGGCCCGCCGGACGCCAAGCCCGGCCTGCTCGGCCGCATGGCCGACAAGCTGGGCCTCAAGGGCAAGCGCGGGTCGTCCCAGGGTGAGGTCGCAAAGCCGATGAAGACGGTGATGCGCGAGGCGCGCGACGAGAAGTCGATGGACAGCGACGACGTCTTCGCGCCGATGCAGGACGCGGGGGCGTATGCACCCGAGGCCGAGGAGGACGCCTTCGAGGCGCCCGAGCGCAAGGCCGACGACGGTCGTGCCGTCGGGGGCGACGATCCGGTCGCCGCGCTGCTGGGTCGCCAGCTGGCGTCGGGGCTATGGGGCAGCGCCGGCGCCGACGACCGGGCCCAGCTGCAGGCCACCGCCAACGCGCTGCTGGTCCTGCTGCGCGCCGGGGTGACCGCGACGCACCGGCTCTATGGTGCGCAGGTCAAGAAGGCGGTCAGCGCGCTGATCCCGCTGGCGCTGCGGGTCGGCGCCCGCGACGCCGCCGCCGCCGAGCTGGCCCTGGGTGTGGCCTGGCTGGCGGCCTCCGGCAAGCGCAGCCGCAGCGAGCTGGAGCAGGCCATGGCCACGCTGAAGGCCAGCGCGCTGACGGCGCTGGTCGGCAACGAGCCGGCGATGCGCGCCCACGTGGACAAGCTGGCGCGCGCGTAGAGCGCCTCAAAAGGCCAGGATCGTCACATCCACCGCCGCGAATGCGTGGACCCGGACGGCCAGCTTGCTCTGCTCGCTGTCCGGGCCACGCAGCCCCGGCACCGCCGACGCCCCCACGCCGATCACGAACGGACTCTTGAACGGCGCCCAGCGCAGGAACAGCCCCGGCGACAGCACCTGCACCACGCTGGCGTTGGGGGCCTCCACATTCTCACCGTCCAGACGCGCCGCGGTCAGCGTGCCGAGATCGATCACCGATGCATACAGGCCCCATGCCCCGGTCGAGATGTCGACCCCGATGGGGGCGAACATGGCGACCTCGCCAGCGCGCTGGCCGTCGACCCACTCGGCGCCGCCGGTGGCGCCGACGAAGCTGGTCAGCGAGGCCATGAAGCGCGAGGCGCGCTTGCGCCGCCAGGCCCCGATGGGCTCGGCGTAGCGCTCCAGCGCGGCGCTGACGTCGCGCGCCTGGCGCGCCGCCAGCAGGTCGACGATGAGCGGCATGTAGCGCCGCACCGCGGGCGGGAACGGATCGGGCACGCCGAGCTCCTTGGCGGTCGAGTACAGCGCCACCAGGTAGCCACCGACGTCGCCGCGCGCGAGGGCGTCCTTGGCGGCCTGGATGGAGTTGATGAGCTGCTCGGCGCGCTCGCGCTTGTCGGGCGGCAGGATGGCGCTGAGGCCGTTCTGCCAGATCCCCAGCGCGGTCGTCACCAGCTCCATGGCCATGGCGCGGCGCTTCTCGAGCTCGTGCACCGGGGCGTCGATGAGCTGGCGCAGCACCGCCGTGGTGCGCCGCGCCGCCATGAACAGGCGTTGCATGAAGTAGGCCTTCACCGCCTGCGACGAGCAGTGCTTGTCGTACCAGCGGCGCAGATGCACGTCGCCCGAGTTCTTGACCAGGTCGTCGAGCTTGGTGGCGATGGCGTTCATGCGCTCCTCCAGCAGCTGCGCGCTCTTGACGGCGTCGGCCGCGGCGGTGCCGTCCTGGAAGGTGTCCCACGAGGTGCCGGCCTCCGACAGGATGGCGGCCAGGCCGAGGGCGACCACGCGGAAGCCGCACGAGACGTCGTCGGCGCCGCGACAGGGGATGATCTTGGCCGCCGCCACCGTCAGCGCGATGGGGTTCTCGCCGCGCCACAGGCCTTCGATGACCGCGATCATGGCGCGCCCGGCGCCCAGCCACTCGTCGAGGGCATAGATCGCCTCCTGGCTGCCCTCCAGCGCGGCCAGCGCGTCAGTGTCCTTGCGCGCCGTGAAGGCGGCCTTGAAGACGCCCGCGGTCAGGCGGCGCACCGCGGGGTCGACCGGGACGCCAGGCTGGCGATCCGACTCGGCCCAGCGCGCCTTGCGCTCCAGGCGGCGCGCCGCGGTGATGACCTTGCCGAGGTAGCTCAGGAGGTCGGGCTGTGGCTTGGCCTTCCACCACGCGGTGAGCGCCTTGTCGGCGCCCAGGCGGGCGCGCAGGCGCACCGTGGCGGCGGTCAGCAGGGCCTGGGTCTGCTCGTCGTCGAGCCAGTCGAGATCGTCGGCCGGCACCGTGATCAGCGCCTCCAGCGAGATCCCCACCATGCGGAAGGCGCAGCCCAGCGCGGCGCGCCCCTTGCCACAGGGGAAGCCGCTGCCGCGCGTGACCAGCATGGCGATGGGGTTCTCGCCGGCCTCGACGCCCTCGAGCAGGTCGGCCAGGCGCAGCGAGACCTCGCGCTGGTGGCGCATGCGATCGGGGAACTGGGTGCGCAGGGTGGCGTTGAAGGCCTCGGGCAGCAGGCGCTCGAGATCCTTGAGCAGCGCGACGCGGAAGACCGTGCCCAGCTGGCGGACGCTCAGGCTGGCGACGTCGTCACGCCCGACCACCAGGTCGCAGGTGTTGGGGAAGAAGGTCGCGACCTCCCAGTTGCCGTCGGGGCGGCACAGATCCTTGCCGAACTCGCTGACCACGTAGGAGATGACCTCGGCCTTGGCGCGCGAGACCACGAAGTCGGCCATGCCGTTGACCAGCGACGAGTCGAAGGCCTGGCTGACGCCGCTGGTGGTGACCTGGATCGACGTCGCGACCTGGACCTCGCCCGAGGCCGCGCTGGTGGTGCCGGTGTCGATGCCCGCCACCGCGGGGCGCGCGGCGATGGTGGCGTTGGCGCGGATGCGCGCATATTCAGGTGCTGGTCGCGTGGTGCGGCACGCGGGCATGAGCGCCAGCGCGGCCAGCACGATGCCCCGCCTCATCAGGGTCCCCCTCACAGGTCGAGCTCCACCACGAAGACATCCGCGGCGTCCAGGCTGACCAGCGGGTAGTCCTTGTCCTGGCCGAACTTCACACTGCCGCCGAAATTCCCGACCACCACGGTGTCCTCCACCAGGGTGCTGATGCCCCCGCGTGCCACCCACTCGCTGTCCTCGTCGTCCTCGTCATCGGCCAGCTCCAGCGAGCGCACCGCGGCGGCGCGCGCCTCGGCCAGCTCCTCGCGGGTGCGCTGGCGTTCGCGGCGCACCACGCCGCAGGCGTCGTCGTTGCCCGCGGCGCCATACAGACGCTCCCAGACCAGGCGGCGGCGCGAGGTGATCTTGCTGACGAAGGCGTCGCTGTCGTACTTGCAGAACGAGCGCTCGCCCGACTTGTAGTCGAGCTTCTGCGCCTTGCCAGCGACCACCACGGTGCCGCCGACCAGGCTCAGGCTGTGCAGCTCCTCGCTGCACGGGGTGCGCGCGACCGGGATGGCGCCGCCGGTCTGCACGCCGTTGGCGTCGAGCCAGACCAGCTGGGCGCGGGGCTTGGGCAGCGGCGGCGACGGCCTGGTCGGGCCCGGGCTCGGGCTCGGCGCCGGGGGCTTGTAGATCGCCTCGACGTTGACGCCCAGCGCGACCTCGCCAGCCGGGGTCAGCGCCAGCGCGGGCGAGCGCTCGTTGGCGTCGGCGC
>Ga0154020_10005348_pt1 | contig 15173 bp, 9 predicted proteins | sample Klosneuvirus_201_FD_109709 | JGI IMG/M metagenome (GOLD analysis project Ga0154020, IMG submission 109709) | Active sludge microbial communities from wastewater, Klosterneuburg, Austria - Klosneuvirus_20160825_MG | ecosystem: Engineered > WWTP > Aerobic digester > Activated sludge | place...
GGGGTGGGCGGGGGCAATGTGGGCGTAGGCGGCAGTGGCGTGGCGGTGGGTGGCTGCGTCGTCGCTGTCGGCGGCGGAGTGGTTGCAGTCGGGAGTGGCGTGCTGGTTGGAACCGGGGCCGTGGCGCTTGGAGTCTGGGTTGCGGTCGGCGTCGCTTGGGGCGTGGCTGTCGCTGATGCTGTCGCAGACGGCGTCACACCGGGAGTCCGGGTCGGGCTCGCCGTTGCGGTCACAGACGGGGTTGGCGCAGGCGTGGTTGTTGGGGTTGCCGTCAACGTTTGGATTGGGGTGCCCGTCGCAGTGGCAGGCAGCGCCACGGTCGGGATGATCGGTCCCAGGGTGAGCGTGGCACGCGAGGTGACGGTTGCGCTGGAAAGAGGCTGGGGCGTAATCCCGCCGGTGTTTCCCTGGTTCCCGCCCGGGGGCCCAACCACGGCCAGCAGGGCGAAACCAATCAGGTAGCACGGGACCGTCAGCAACAGAATGCCGAGCAGAATGCTCACGGCGGTGCGGCGCCGGCCCATCATTTGATTCAACCGTCCCATGCTGTTGTCTGCCTGTGTTCGATGTTCCTCAAATATACCGGGTCCCGCCCGGCGCGCAGCGGGACCCGATGCCTGTCGTTCTTCGTTCGTGAGGGCGCTACAGCTTTCCGCCGATATAGCGGGCGAGATCGCCGACACGGCACGAATAGCCCCACTCGTTGTCGTACCACGAGATGACCTTGACAAAGTTGCCGAGCGAAATCGTGTCAATGGCGCTGAAGATCGATGAGCGCGAGTCGCCCTTCAGATCCATCGAGACCAGCGGTTCTTCGGTGTAGCCGAGGATGCCCTTGAGCGCGCCTTCGGCCTGCTCCTTCATGACGGCGTTAATCTCTTCCTTTGTCGCGGGCTTTGTAAGGACCGCTGTAAAGTCGACAACGGAAACTGTCGGCGTTGGCACGCGGAACGCCATGCCGGCGAATTTGCCGACAAGTTCAGGGATGACCAGGCCCACGGCGCGCGCAGCGCCAGTCTCGGACGGCACGATGTTCATCGCCGCGGCGCGCGCATCGCGCAAATCAGGGACGGCCAGATCAAGCAGCTGCTGCGAGTTCGTGTAGGCGTGCACCGTGGTGAGAATGCCTTTCTCGATCCCGAACTTGTCATTCAGGATCTTCGCCACGGGCGCGAGCCCATTGGTCGTGCACGACGCGTTGGAGATGATGTTGTGCTTTGCCGGATCGTACTTGTTCTCATTTACGCCCATCACGATCGTGATGTCTTCGCCCTTGGCCGGCGCGCTGATGATGACCTTCTTCGCGCCCGCCTTCAGGTGGGCAGAGGCAAGCTCGGCCTTGGTGAAGCGGCCGGTCGACTCAATGATGATGTCTGCGCCGACGCTCGCCCACGGAATCAGGGCCGGATCGCGTTGCGAAAACACAGTCAGCTTGTCGCCATTGATGACCAGGTCGTTGCCGTCGACGGACACCGTGCCGCCAAACCGCCCATAGTTCGAGTCGTACTTGAACAGGTGGGCGTTGGTGGCGGCGGGCACAAGGTCGTTTACGGCGACTACGTCAAATGCGTCACTGTGCTTTTCGACAAGCACCTTGAGCACCTGACGGCCGATGCGTCCGAATCCGTTGATGCCAATCTTTATCTTAGCCACGTAAATACTCCTTTTGTTGTGTAAACGGTCAGCCAGAGCCCGGGACATGCGTCGCGGCAGCCGGAACGCTCTAGCTGGGTCTTATTATCCCCATGATCGCAGTCCCAAGCTTGCGCGGGTCATGCCGGTCGGGCGCGGCCTCATCCACCACATCCGCCTGTATTACCCGGGCCGATGATTGAGCCAGCCCGTTTGACGGCCGAACAATTTCCGGGCCGGCTCCCGCTGCGATACGATCGTTGGCGACCACGATGTCGATGATGCCGCGGCCGATATGCCGCTCGAGCGCGTCAACATGCTGGTCGAGCGAATATCCGTCAGTTTCGCCCGCTTCGGTCGCGACGTTGCAGACATACACAACGGGCGCTCTGGTTTGACCAAGCGCTTCGGCGATGCCTCTGACGAGGGCGTTGGGCAAGACGCTGGTGTACAGGCTCCCCGGCCCGAGCACGACCACATCCGCCTCGAGAATGGCCCGCACGGCGTCCGGAAAGGCGGGCGGATCATTTGGCTCAAGCCAGACCCGTTCGATGGCCCGCCCGGTCTTGCCAATGGATGACTCGCCCCGCGCCGACCGGGCCATGTTATCGGGGGCCGGGTCGGACAGGGAGTCTCTGAACTCGGCGCACAACGTTACATCTCTGAGCGTGCTCGGAAGGATGCGTCCCTGGCTCGCAACCACCCGGGACGACTCGATCACTGCCTTCTCGAAGCTGCCAGTGAGCTCGGCCATGGCCGCGATAAACAGGTTCCCAAATGAGTGGCCGGTCAACGCGCTCGCGCCGGCTTCAGCGCCGCTGCCAAAGCGATACTGAAAGAGCTGGGTCACCAGCGACTCGTCATCGGCCAACGCGGCGATGCACATCCGGAAGTCACCCGGCGGAAGCACGCCATACTCTCGCCGCAGACGCCCCGAACTTCCACCATCGTCGGCAACCGTGACGATGGCGGTGATGTTCGAAGTGTGGGTTTTCAGCCCGCGCAGGAGGGCCGACAGTCCGTGGCCGCCGCCAATAGCCACAACGCGCGGACCGATTGCGCCGAGTCGCTGTTGCCAAAGCTTGTCAATGATAGGCTGCCGGTCATTACCACGCGCGACATTCAGCAGGGTGGCATTGAATCGGATCAGACCGATCAGAAAAGCTGACACGCCCAGCGCTCCAAAGAGCAATGCGCGAACCAGGCGCGGGACGAACTGCAACGTCAAATAGTAGAAGACCTCTGGGACGTCCGCCTGGCGGTAGACCTGGACCTGAATGTAACCAATTCCCAGGCCAAGCATGGCCAGCCCGGTCAGCATGAGGAGGAGCCAGCGCTTCACACCGAGGCCTGGAACAAACCAGCGGGTGAGTCGGCGGTTGCCCCAGAACTGCATTGCGGTCTTTCTCAAGGTGATTCCGGGATTATACGGTTCATTGATGGCGCAACCGGCAACGTGAACCAGAACGCGCTTCCCTCGCCCAGGGTGCTTCGGACGCCGATTTCGCCCTGCATCAATTCGACAAGTTGGCGGCTGATCGCCAGGCCCAGCCCGGTTCCGCCAAAACGGCGCGTGGACGAGCTGTCGACTTGCGAGAACGGCCGGAACAGCCGCGCGATGTTCTCGGCCGAAATACCTGGCCCGGTGTCGGTTACCGTGACGCGTATGTGCCCGTCCTCGCGGGCCGCGCTCAACTCAATTGAACCCGCCTGGGTGAACTTGATGGCATTCGCCATGAGATTCAACAGCACCTGGCGGGTGCGTTTTGGGTCGCAGCGGACCGTCAGCAGGCTGCCCGCGGTATGGTCAATCAACTGAATGCCCTTTCCGGCAGCCTGCGCATCCAGGAGTCGGAAGACGGACCGCGCAATCGGCTCAATGGGGGTGTCTTCTGGCGTGAGCTCGACCTTTCCGGCTTCGATTCGGGCGAGATCGAGCACATCGTTGATGATTTCAAGCAAATTTTCACCGGCTTCGGTTGTCATCCGGGCGAGTTCAATCTGGTCTGTCCGGTGCACGGTCGCCCGGAGAAGCTCGGTACCTCCCAGGATGACGTTCAGTGGCGTCCGGAGCTCGTGGCTCATCATCGTCAGAAACTCCGACTTGGCGCGTGACGCGTGAAGCGCCTGATCGCGGGCCGTCTCGAGATCCGAAATGAGCTTTGCGCGCGCGATCGCCAGGCTGAGATTCTGCCCAATCAGAGTGAGGATGCGCAGGTCGTCGCCTCCCAACTCCTGCGCTGACTCTCCCTCGACCGACAGCGTGCCATAGACGGCTTCTCCATCCATCAATGGCACGCAGATTTGTGATCGGGTATTGCGCGAGAGCGGCGCGAGGCGGTCGAAGGGCGCATCCCGGCCGATGATTGGCGTCTTGCGCGCGACGGCCAGACGCGAAACGCCGGCGAGGGGCGATCGTGCTGGAAGTTCCGCTGATCCGCGCGCGCACAGCAGGATCAATTCGTCAGCATCCAGGCGGCCGATCACCACACCGGCATACCGCAGCTCCGTGTGGATGAAATCCGCCACCACATCCAGGACTGCCTGCAGTGATGCGCGGCTAAGGATTGCATTGCGTACGGAGTCGAGCGCTTCAAGCTCGCGCCGGCGGTGCTCGGCATCCTGGTAAAGCTGGCGAAATCGCGCCTCGCTCTGCTGAAGGGCGCGTTTGGTCTCCCGAATCTGGCGCAGGTCGGTGACCACGGCGACGCAACCCCCGATAGCGCTGTCGCGCGATCGCGGGCTCAGACTTACAAGGACTGGAATCAGAGACCCCCCAGCATGTTTTAGGTGTATTTCGATCGACTGTGTGCGTCCCGCGAGCGCGGCCGCGAGCGCACTTTCGAACGTGGAGCCATCTGGCTCGGCGACAAGCGCCGCGAACGGCGCGCCAAAGACCCTGCCCGCGCTCCAACCTGACAATTGTTCGAGCGCAGGATTCACGTATTCGGCGCGGGCGGAGGCATCGAAAAGGATCAAGCCCTGGCCGAGCGCCGCCATGACTTGCGCGTTAAGGTCGCGCTCGCGCTCGATCTCGGCGTACAGACGCGCCCGGCCGAGGGCATTTCCAATTTGTTCCGATATCGCGACGATGAGCGCGGCATCCATTGCCCCCAGCTCAGGCGTTTCATCTCGATCGGTCGTTTCGAGAAACAGAACGCCAATTGCCTCTCCCCGGTCAAAGACGGGTGCCGCAACGGCGCTCCGTCCGTTGGGCAGTGGGTTGATGTAGTCCGGGTCTTCGTGTATTCGGGGAACCACCTGGGCTTGCCGCGTTCGAATGGCGCGGCCCATCACACCCTGAGAGACATGAATGCGCGGCCAGACCTGGGTCCATCCGCGCTGGTGCCTCATGACCAACCACTCGCCTTCGAGTGTGTAAAGCGTGACCTGCGAATAGCCCAGGCTCCCTGATATCGCCTCAACTGCCGCCCGCCCAATTGCGTCCGGATCCAGCTCCAGGGCCAGCGCCGTACTGACATGGTCCCGGGCCAATAGCAACCGTCTTTGGCGCTCCGATTCAAGATACAGCGCGCGAAAACGCTGTTCACTGGCTGCCAGGTCCGCCTGCGCGCGCTTGATTTCGCGCAGGTCGGTGAGCACGCCTACGCCGCCCTCTGACGATCCGGTCAGGGATCGGGGGCTGGTCGTGACCATGAACGGAATCGCGGTTCCATCACGATGGCTCAAGGTCATCTCGGACGAGCCGAAGACTCCCGCTCGCCAGCCCTCGAATCCCGCGCGAAGTTGCGCGATCTGATCGGGTCCAACCAGCCCGGCCAACGTGCGTTCCCGGAGCTCAGGCAACGTCCAGCCCAGTAGTCGTTCAAACGCCTGGTTAATGAAGATCGGATTGCCATCACGATTGTAGACACACAGCGCCTGGCCCAATGCCCGGGTCACTTGCTCATACTGGTCGCGCTCGCGCTGGGCCGACTCGTGCAGGCGGGCCCGGCTCATGGCAATGCCGATTTCCTGCGCCACGGACACGACGAGCGTTACGTCGTCGGGGGTCAGGGGGGACCGCCTTTCCGTCCCGGAGGTCTCGACATTGATGCCCGCGATGACGACGTCTCCGTCAAAAATCGGCGCCGCAATCTCGGATCCGATGTCAGGCTGCGGTCCAATATAGTCCCCATCAAGACGGATCTCGGGCACAAACTGCGCCTCTCCGGTCCTGATCGCTCGGGCAATAATCCCCGCGCCGGTGGGAATCCGCAGCCACGGTGAGGGCCAGCCCACCTGGTGCATCAAAACCAGCGTGTCACCCGACACGGTATAGATCGTCACCCGCGGATAGCCGATCACCCGGACGATTGCTTCGACTGCCAGCCTGGCAACTTCAACTTCATTGAGCTCACGGGCAATAGACGTCCGAACCTGTTCGAGCAAGTCGAGGTTGAGCAGGTGCCGTTGCCGTTCCACGTCGATTCGCTCGCGGCTTCGCGCGCTGCGGAAGCTGAGCTCGGCATATAGAAGTACCGACGCTGTGGCTGTGATCAAGGCGAGCAACGGAACAGATTTCAGGGCCTGCATGACCCCAAACGTGGTGGCCACATGGGCTGCCATGATGGTCAAAAAAGTCTTCCGGGTTTGAAAGCGAAGCGCGGCGTAAAGCGTCAACAGGCTCAATACCACGGTCACTTCGGCCTGGCGAAGCGCGTATGAGACGAGACCGACAACCGCCACCATGCCGATCGCCACACACAGGTATGCGGTCGGGTGCTGTGAGATTTTCGCGTCGACGTCGCCGAGACGCGCCGAAAGTCCCACGGGTCCGGTTTGCATGGTCGCCCATTGTAGCGGCGGGAGCCGTTTCAACCGGTGTTCTTCAGGCCGCTGCTGACGCCGTTGATCGTGAGTTCTATCACTTCCCGAAGCATGCGCACGTCGTCGACGCCCAGGACCGGATCCGCCCCGTTCGCGCGCAGTCGGCGAATCATCTCGGCTTGAACATAGTTCAGGGGGTCAACGTATGGATTGCGCAGGTGGATCGACCGCTGCAGCATTGGCTCGTTGTCCAGCAGTTCGGATTGGCCGGTGATGGCGAGAATCGCGGCGCGGGCCGCGGCGTGTTCGTTTCGAAGAATTGCCCAGATTCGTTCGCGCAACCCGCCATCGGTGACAAGATCGAGATACTGCTCCGCGATGGATAGGTCCGATTTCGTCAGGCTTTGTTGCGCGTTGTCGATCAGCGTGGCAAAGAACATCCATTCGCGATACATTTCGGACAGCGTCGCGCGTGCGGAAGAGCCAAGCGCCAACGCGGCCTGAAGCGCAGTGCCCAGCCCAAACCAGCCCGGAAATCCAAAACGGCTCTGCATCCACGAAAACACCCAGGGGATCGCCCGTAGATCGGCAACGCTGTTGGAAGGCTTCCGGAAAGCCGGACGTGACCCCAGCTTTAGCAGGCTGATTTCGTCGATCGGGGTCGCCTGTCGCCAAAAGACAAGGAAATCCGGGTTCTCGTGGACCAGCACCTTGTAGGCGCCATAGCTGTGCGCCGAGAGATTCGTCATCATGTCCCGCCATGCGACGGGCGGCTCGAATCGCGCGCGCTGGGCTTCGTCGGCGGCAAGTAGAACGCCGTAGGTCATTTGTTCGAGATGGCGATGCGCGATGTCAGTGTCGTGATAGCGCGTCGACAATACCTCGCCTTGCTCGGTCACCCGGATCCGCCCATATTTCAGTCCTGCCGGCTGGGCCAAGATCGCTCGAGCAGCGGGTCCGCCACCTCGGGCGATGCTTCCTCCGCGGCCATGGAATAAGGTGAAAGTCACCCCCGCCTCGGCGCACGCGCGGGCGATGGTTTCCTGAGCCTCATATAGCGCCCAACTGGACGTGAGATAGCCGCAATCCTTGTTGCTGTCGCTATAGCCGAGCATGATGGTCTGATGATTGCCAAACGCGGCAAGATGCTGGCGATATCCTGGGTGCTCAAACAGGGTGGCCAGCACGTGCGGCGCGCGCTGCAGGTCGTCAAGTGTCTCAAACAGCGGCGTGATCGGCAATGATGCCCGCGCCCAGCGCATGAGCAGCAGGGGCTCAAGCACGTCCGAGAGTTCGCGGGTCATGCTGATGACATACAACCCGAAAACGCCCTCGCCATACCGCCTTTCAGCTTCGCGAGCCAGCATCAGCGGCTCGATGACTTGCAGCGTTTCATCGCTCAGGCCTCCGACTCGGTCGATGACGCTTGCGGCCGGCGCCGTCAAAGCGTCGTTGAGCAGAGCAACCTTGGCGCTTTCATAGTAGCGCGCGTAGTTGACCGGAGCGTCTTCGCCCAGCCCGCGCAGGGCAGTGAATATTTCAGCCACCGCGCTTTCGTGTCGGTCGGAATGCTGTCGGATGTCAAGGCGGGCCATATTCAGCCCGAACGTGTTGAGTTGGGCACGCAGGTTGGCCAGATCGCCGTCCACCAGCATGCGGCCCTTTCCAGCGCGCAGACTGGCGATGATGGTATCCAGCACCCGCGCCACGTCGGCCTCGGACACGGCCGGTTGCGGCGCCAGCGGCAACTGAAGCATGGGAGAAAGCGCCAGGGTGCGGGTGAAGCCCAACGGAAACAGCGGCTGGACCCGGGTGGCTTGTTGGGCGTCGTCGAGCCTGGATGCCAGCGCGGAAAGCGCCACGCGGTAGGGTTCGTTTGGGTAGCGCGCCGCCAGTTCGCGCACATGCGTCGACATGAGCGCGTCGCTGCCGTCCGCAATCGCGTCGACCGCCGGCGAGATGTTTACCCGGCGGCGTGAAGCGCTGAGCCGGCGCGCAAGTTCGCGCGCCGCCCCCCGGAATTTCTCCAGAGCGCCGCGCCGGTGGAGGTGAATAGTTTCTGCGGTTACCGCGGTCGTGACGTTGGGATTCCCGTCCCGGTCGCCCCCCATCCAACTGCCAAACGTCAGCCAGCGCCGCGGCACGCGCGCGTCGGGATAGTGTTTGGCAAGGGCGCCTTCCAAATCAGATTGAAGTTGGGGCAGGACTGACCACAGGGTCGCGTCAAAATACCACAGCCCGGTTTTGACTTCGTCCGTTACCAGTGGCTGTTGGGTGCGCGAGCGATCCGTCAACCAGAGCGCGGCAATTTCCTGGCGGATGCTCAGCGTGGTCTCGGCGTCATAAACCGGAGCGCCGGCGGAGGGCGGGCGTGGATCGCGCCACAACAGCCATTTGATGCGCTGCAGTTTCGTAAGCACGGTCCGTCGCTTGCTCTCGGTTGGATGCGCGGTGAACACCAGCTCGATAGACAGGTCGTCCAACAGCCGCTGCAGGTCCGGGGCGCTCGTGCCGCGGCGTTTCAACTCCGCCAGGGCAGCGTCTATCGACTCGCGCACGGGTTCTGGCGCGTCGGTCTGGGCCCGACGATTCCGCAACAGGCGGGCCCGGTAGTCCTCTTCCGCCAGGTTCACCAGCTCAAAATAGGTAGTGAACGCCATGGCCATGTCATAGGCATCGGTGGGCGTCAATCGCGCAACCGCCGCCCGAAGGTTCTGCCGGGCGGCCGCATCGCCCGCGCGGCAGGCCTTTGCGAGGTGGCGCAGTTCTTCGACCAGGTCCAGCGTGCGTTGGCCCTCGAGCGCAACGATGACCTGGCCCAACTGCTCGCCCAGCCAGCGCACCATGTCGGCCAGGAAGGTCAGATTGTGGTCGCTGGTCTTCACGGGCTTATAAACCGTAGATCGCGCTGAACTTCCGGGTCAGATACGTGATGTAGGCTGACGCCGAGAGTGGGCCGCCCGTGGCGCGCTTGATGAGTTCGGCCGGCGGGTACTTGCGGCCATGCTGGTGCACGTGCGCGCGCATCCAGCCCAGCAGCCTGCTGTAGTCGCCGGCGGCCAGCGAATCGTCGAGACCCGGTGTCTCGGCCTGGGCGGCTGCAAAGAGCTGCGCCGACAGGATGTTCCCCAGGCTGTAAGTCGGGAAGTAGCCGATCATCCCGGCTGACCAATGAATGTCCTGCAGGCAGCCCATCGTGTCGTTTGGCGGTGTCACACCCAGGTACTCCTTCATGCGGGCGTTCCACACTTCTGGCATGTCGTCCACTCTTAAGCTGCCGTCGAGCACGCCGGTCTCGATCTCGAAACGGACCATGATGTGAAGGTTGTAAGTCACTTCGTCGGCTTCGACGCGAATCAGGCTGGGCGCCACTTTGTTGATGGCCCGGTAGAACGTCTCAAGTGATGTGTTGGCCAGGACTGGGAACGTTTCCTGCAGGCTGGGGAACCACGTCCGCCAGAACCACAGGCTCCGCCCAACGATGTTTTCCCACAATCTCGACTGCGATTCGTGCACTCCAAGGGATGCGCCCCGTCCAAGTGGCGAGCGCACGTATGCGGGCGACGTGCCCTGTTCGAACAGGGCATGGCCCGTCTCGTGCATGATTCCAAACAGACAAGGATTGAGAAAATCCTCGCTTACCCGGGTCGTCATGCGCACGTCATTGCGGGTGAAATTTATACAGAAGGGATGGGCCGAAAGGTCAATCCGGCCGCGATTGAAGTCGTAGCCATACGCCCGCGCCACGCGCGCGCCGAACGCAAGCTGAGCGTCTTTGGGGAAGTGCTGGCGCACGCAAGCGTCACTCACAAGGTCGCTCCGCTCTGCAATCGCGCGCGCCAGCGGCACAGTCTGGGCGCGCAGGTCCGCGAAGATCGAAGCAACATCGCTGGTCTTGGTGCCGCGTTCATAGTTGCCAAGCAGGGCGTCGTACGGATGGTCGGTATAGCCAAGGTAATCGGCCGTCCGCCGCGCGAAGTCGAACATCGTTTCGAGAGACGTCCGAAACAGACTGAAATCGGCGGCTTTGCGCGCCGCGATCCAGTCGGCATGGGACTTCGCCTGGGCCCGCGCCCGTTCGGCAACAAACGCATTCGGGATTCGAGTTGCACGGCTCACGTCGTAGTCCGCGACCGCAACCAGGGCGGCCCGATCGTCGTCAGGATCTTCGCCGACCTCGGCCCGCGCCGCATCGATTAGCGCGCGCGTCTCCGTCGCCGTCTGCATTTGGTGGCTGAGCCGGCTCAATGTGGCGATGTGTTCGCCGCGCGTGCCGATGGCGGCAGGCGGCATATAGGTCTCGAGATCCCAGTTCAGGATTGACGTCGCGTAGTTCACATCCGCGATTTCGGCGAGGCGTGCGGACAGGGAATCAAAGGCGCTAGACATCCCCCCAATATAATCGCAGCCCCATGACCGAACGACTGTATCGACACGATTCATATTTGACAACGTTCACGGCACGCGTGCTCGAATGCCTGCCGAGAGACGCCGGGAATGCCGTCGTGCTGGACCGAACCGGATTCTATGCGGCGGCGGGGGGCCAGCCGTGCGACTTTGGGATGCTGGGGGGCGTGCCGGTCGTCGACGTGTCCGAGCGTGCGGACGGCGCCATTGTCCATGTTTTGGGCGCAAAACGCGACTTCGCGCCCGGCGACACCCTGACCGGGACGATCGACTTTCGCCGTCGATTTGACTACATGCAGCAGCACAGTGGTCAGCATCTGCTGTCGCAAGCCCTCGTTCGGACGGCTGGCGCGGAGACCCTGTCGGTGCACTTTGGAGATGAGGCCAGTACCATTGACGTGGATGCAGTTGCGCTTGGCGCGGAGAAGTTGGCGGCGCTGGAGGTTGAAGTCAATCGGGCCGTCCAATCAGATCTGGCTGTTGTCGTGCGTGAAGTGCCCGAAGCTGAGGTTGCCGCATATGGTTTGCGCCGGCCGCCCAAAGTGACTGGGATGGTCCGCATCGTGGAGTTCGAAGGATATGACTGGTCGGCTTGCGGGGGCACACATGTGCGGCGTTCGGGGCAAGTGGGCGCAGTTGCGCTCGTGAAATCCGAGAAACGGAAGGGCGGCACGCGCCTGACCTTCCTGTGCGGCAATCGGGCCATCGTTCACCATCGGATATTGAATGCGCAGGCAGTCATGCTCGGCGAACTCCTGAGCGTTTCTCCGCTCGAGGTCCTGCCTGCCTTTGAGCGCTGGCGTGAAGAAAGCCAGGCAGTGCGGACCCGGTTGAGTGAAGCGACGGAGCTGGTGCTCGATGCTGAGGCGGCCCGGCTCCGTGCCGCGGGCCGGCAAATCGGGGCGGAAAATTGGATCGTTGCCACCCTTGACGGCCGCGAACCAGATTCCATGCGCGCATTGGCCAAACGCCTGGTTACAGATGCGAAGACCGTCGTGCTGCTTGCCAGCGCCGGCCCGCGCACATTCTTCTGCTTTTCGCGCGCTCCCGATGCTATGGCGGACATGTCTGCCTTGCTTCGGGCCGCGCTGGCCCGCGTTGGCGCCAAGGGCGGCGGTTCGGCGTCGTATGCCCAGGGGGGCGGCCCGGCCGCAACCCGCGAGGCAACCGAGGCGATACTTGCCGCGCTGATTCCAGGCTGAATTGACGACAACAGGCGTTCGCCTGTATGATTGCTTCCGTGCAACGTTTGAAAACTCCCAACACCTCCGCGCGTATCTACGCTCACACTACCAGCGATGGCCTGAATATCGGCTGCATTGTCACCGACGACGGCGTCATCAGCATCGACCTGCCGCTGACCTTCGCCGAGGCGCTGGCCTGGCGAGCCGAGATCTCCCAGGTCACCGACAAGCCGCTTCGGGGCGCGCTCTTTACCAGCGCGCATCGCGTCTTCGGCGACGCGCTGCGCGCGTTGTCGCACAAGCCTGGCACTGCAATTCTGCCCGCGCTCGTGCACGAAACCGGCTTCAACCTGCTATACGCCCAACTGGAGCAGCAATTCCAAAACCGCCAGGGCGAACCCCTTTCGGCCGCGCAACTGCGGGAGCGGGGCGTGCTTCCCGAGATTACGTTTTCGGACTCGGCGACTTTTTCGCTGGGCGGGAAGGACGCAGTTCAGTTTGATGTGACGCGGGTCGGTGGTTTTATGCCTGGCAGCGCTATTGTCAGCGTCCGCGGAAGTGACGTGGTGTTCACCGGTGATTTGGTCACCCGAGGCACGCCTCCGCCGATTGCAGGCGCCAGTAATATCGACGAGTGGGTGGAAGCGCTGGCCACCTTGAAGAAGAGCAAGGTATTCAAGACGCTTGTGCCCGGGATTGGCCCGGTTGGCGATTTGGGCGCCACCACGGAAACGGCCGAGTACATCAAGGCGGCCCAGGTGGCTGTTCGCAAGGTTCACCGCGCAAATCGATCGCGTGACGTGCTGGCGGTGGTTCTCGGCGACGTGCTGGCCCGATATCCAGCCGCAAACCGTGGTCTCGCCGCGCAGCAGCGCGCGCTTCGCGGTCTTGAGGCCTTGTTCGACGCACAGCCAGTCGTCCCGATCGAGGCGTGAAGCGTTTCTGAATTCAGCCTGAAAAACGGAATCGGGGGGCGCCTTGGCGCCCCCCGGTATCTCCGCCAAATCCTGGCCGTAAGGCCGGGGATCTGGGCGGAATTGCGATGCCAGCAGATTTACTTGCTGATACGCGCGTCGAGATAGGTCACAGCCTCGCCCACGGTGGTGATCTTCTGAGCGTCTTCGTCAGAAATCTCGCCGCCAAATTCCTCTTCGAAAGCCATGATCAGCTCGACCAGATCGAGCGAGTCGGCCTCGAGGTCATCGCGGAACTTGGCCTCCATGACGACTTTCTCGGCCGGAACGCCCAAGAGCTTGATGACCAGCGCCTTGACGCGCTCGTAGGTGGATTGATCTGCCATTTAGTTAGTTGCCTCCCTGTGATAGATTGTGCGTGGATTCTAACTCACGCCGTCGTGAACAGGGAAACACCTCTCGCCAACCGGAGTTACGCATGACCGACCAGAACCTATCCCAGCGCAAAGCCGACCATATCCGAATCAACCTGGAGCGCGATGTTGCGTCGCGAATCTCGTCCGGCCTGGAAGTATGGCGCTTTGGGCATGAGGCGCTGCCGGAAATCGACCTCGCCGAAGTCGATCCTTCGATTGATTTCCTGGGTCGCCGTCTTCGCGCGCCGCTGTTGATATCCTCGATGACAGGCGGCACTGAGGAGGCGCAGCGGATCAATCTGAATCTCGCGGCTGCCGCGGAAAAGGCCGGAATCGCAATCGGCCTCGGCTCGATGCGGGCGGCCATCGCGCGGCCCGAAAGCGCGCCCACATTTCAGGTTCGAAGCGTTGCCCCAAATGCGATGATCCTGGCCAACATTGGCGCGGTGCAGTTCAACTATGGTTATGGGCCTGACGAGTGCCGCAGACTGGTTGACCTGGCCGGCGCAGACGCGCTCATCCTGCATTTGAACCCGCTGCAAGAGGCTCTTCAGCCAGAGGGCGATACAAACTGGTCCGGTCTGCTGCGCGCGATCGAGCAGGTATGCCGGCAGCTTTCAGTGCCCGTCGTCGCAAAGGAAGTGGGGTGGGGCATCTCGGAGCGAGCGGCCCGCGATCTCGCCAGCGCCGGCGTCGCGGCAATTGATGTCGCGGGGGCGGGCGGCACATCCTGGAGCCAGGTGGAAATGCACCGGGCGCGGACTGAAACGCAGCGCCGCATCGCAGCCGCGTTTGGGGACTGGGGCTTGCCTACCGCCGAGTCCATCCGGAATGTCCGTAGCGGGGCGCCGGCCTTGCCGATTATCGCCAGCGGCGGAATCGCAAATGGCGTGGAAGGCGCCAAGTGCATAGCGTTGGGCGCCGCGTTGTTTGGATTGGCCCGTCCATTTCTTCGGGCTGCCACCGAATCTGCGAGCGCTGTGTCGGACGAGATCGACGTAATCGTTGGTCAGCTGCGCGTGGCGATGTTTTGTGTCGCGGCCCGAAGTGTGAGCGAACTTCAGCGCGTCGCGCTGATCAGAAGCGGCGCCGCCTGATGCGTGCCGACGCTATACAATCCGGTCAGTGGACGCCTTAACGAACCCGGCGCCCTCGGAAATCCTTTCGGGCGTGGTTGTGTCCCGTCCGCCGATTCCGGTGGCTGAGCCCCTGCCGGAGCACTTGGCACGCGTCTCGGCCGGCGTGCGGGTGGCTGCGGCCCAGTTTGGGCCGAGCCTCGGAGATGTCGAGGGAAACCTTGCCCGAATTGATCGACTGATGGCGGAGGCTGCCCGGCACGCTGCGAATCTGGTTGTATTTCCCGAGTGCGCCATAACCGGGTATTGCTTCCCGGATCGGGCAGCGGCATTGGCGACGGCGCTCACTGACGATGATGCCGTGATCCAGTTGCTGGTTCAACGCTGCCGAGCGCATCATGTGGAGTGCGTTGTCGGCGCGCTCGTGCGGGCGGGTGATCATCTCCAGAACGCGGCGTTCCTGCTGGGTCCGGCGGGTGTGATCGGCCGGTACGATAAGGCGCATCTGCCCCATTTCGGCGCGGATAAGTTTGCCGATCCGGGGCGCACGGCGTTCCGCGTGTATCAGTGCGCGACTGGCCGGGTGGGAATGTTGATCGGCTACGACTTGAGCTTTCCCGAGGCTGCCCGCGCACTGGCGCTGGCAGGCGCCGAAATTATCGCGCTCCCGGCGGTTTGGCCTGGCGGCGCGGAAAGCGGTCCCGACATCCTTGCGCCCTCGCGGGCTCACGAAAACCACATCTTTCTGGTCGCGTGCAACAGCGTTGGCGCGGA
>Ga0154020_10005349_pt1 | contig 15172 bp, 13 predicted proteins | sample Klosneuvirus_201_FD_109709 | JGI IMG/M metagenome (GOLD analysis project Ga0154020, IMG submission 109709) | Active sludge microbial communities from wastewater, Klosterneuburg, Austria - Klosneuvirus_20160825_MG | ecosystem: Engineered > WWTP > Aerobic digester > Activated sludge | place...
ACACCACGCCCCACGACCCCACGACCCCACGCCCGACGCCCAACGAGGAACGCGCACGCGCACGCGCACGCCCACGATCGACGCAACGTTGGACGTAGGCGGTTGTCGTGGGGCGTGGGCGTGCGCGTCTTTCGTACGCGTCTTTCGCGGAGCGTCTTTCGTGGAGCGTCGGAACGCCTAGGCCGCGTAGACCAGCGCTCGGCCGGCGTCGAAGAGGCGGTGGGTGAAGCCTCCGCGTCCTTGCCGGGGAAAGGTGAGCTCGAGCGCCGCGCCAAAGCTCCGACTGACGATCGGACCGGCGACCACGCCGAGCTTGCGGCCTTGGTTGGCAGCGGTGAGATCGTCGACCACCCGCAGGAGCCGCTGAGTCCCCTCATCGGCGATCGAGCGCGGATCGACCCCGAGCTTGCGCAGCGGCGTCTCGAGGCGCTTGAGCGAGACCAGCGCGGTGAGCAGCAGCTTGGTCTGAAAGGCGGTGAGCTGGGCGAACTCGCGGGCGTTCAGGTCCTTGAGGAGCTCGGGCGCGTGCTGGATGCCGAGGCCGATGTGCCGCGATTCGTCCCGCTCGTAGTACACGAGCAACTCCGAGAGCACCGGCTCGATCCGGAGCTCGCGCACCGTGCGGAACATGGTGATGGCGATGGTCTCGATGAACAGCTGCATCCCGATCAGCTTCTCGGGGAGCGAGGGGGTGGTCAGCACCGACTCGAGCAGAAAGCGCGTGGCCGGGTCGAGATCGGGGAGCTCGACTCCGAGCTTCTCTAGGTAGTCGTGGAGCACGTAGAAGTGCCGCGCTTCGTCGTGCGCCTGGGAGGTCGCGGCCATGCGCGCCTCCAAGGACTCGAGCCCATCGGCCAGCTGCGCGCTGATCTTCCAGGCCGCCAGCTCACCCCACATCAAGCTGGAGAAGATCCGCGCGGTCGCCTTCTTGTGCTCGGGGCTCATGCGGAGGCCCCCATGCTTGGTGATCAGCGCGGCGAGCACCTCGTGTCCGTCCCAGATCTTCTCTTGGCCAGCGTGATAGATGTGCTCGAGCTTGCGGGCCCGGCGCGCCTCCTCGAGGGTGTGACCACGGTCGAAGATCTTCGTGTCCAGGACAGCGCCGCGCATCCGTCCCAGGCTACACCTGCTCAGGCGGCGCGGTCGATGTGGTCCAGCTTGAACTCGAGGGGTTTTCGATAGAGCGCCCGCGCGTCCTCCAGGGCCTCATCGACCGCCCCGCGCGAGAACTTCTCGTCGAGCCACCTGGCGTAACGATGGGCGCGAGCGTTGGCCACGCGGTAACGCTCCTCCTCCTCCGGCAGCAGGCCCTCGCGCAGTCGAAAGCGCGCGAACAGGCGCTCCCGGAGCTCCGGGACCGGGCACAACAGCCGCAAGAACAGGAACTTATCCAGCTCGGCCTGCAGCTCCAACTCGATCAAGGAGACCGGCCGGGTCTGCGCGTTACCGCAGAACATGAAGTAGACGAAGTGGGAGACGCCCTCGAGCGCGACGCAGAAGTCATCGATCGCGTCTGCTCGATCGAGCACGTCGGTCGAGTCGACGAAGCGCTGCGCCCCTTCGATGACCTCTTCGGCGATGAACAAACCCACGTCAGTGGCGTGCTCATCGGTCACGATCAGGAGCATCTCGCGCTTGCCGCGGAGGTCGACCACATCGACGAGGGAGGCCGCATCGACGCAGAAGTCCTCGACCCTCAGCGGGCTCTCCAAGCGATAGAGGTCCTCGATCAAACACTGCAGCCGAGACGACAGCACGTTCATCAAGCGGCCCGCGTCGAGACGGCGGGGATCAGGCCTTGAGCCAAGAGCCGCCGGTGAAGCTCGACGCTCTCGGGCGTACGAAGGAAGCGCTCGTAGATGGCGGCGGTGTCCTTGGCGACGGGGAGCGTCGTGCGCTCCGCCACCCGGGTCAGCACCTCGACGAGGCGCGAGAACCAAGCGGAGAGCTGCGAGAAGACCGGCCCCACGCCGCCGCGTACCAAAGAGGCCGCCGCGTCATAAGCCGCTCCGCCCATCTGCACGTAGTAGGGGACGTCGACCAGGGTCCGCTCGATGTGCGGAGCGAAGAAGCCGCTGACGAAGAGCGCGGTGTCGCCGAGCTGGCGGTAGGCCGCAAAGCGTTCGGAGGGCGCTGACTCGAGGGCGCGCTGGTAGAGCGTCGCGAGCGCGGGCGTTCCTCGCTCATCGCGGCCGACGCCAGCGTAGAGGGCTTCTTTGGCGGCGAACTCATTCAAGAGCTGAAGGAGGTAGGCGGAGGCGGAGTCCGACAGCTGGACCCTCTCCGCGACCAACGCTTCCTTCAGGAGCTCGTCGAAGAAGGCCTCGAGGGTGGTGTGGGTCTCGACTCGGGCGTTCATGCTGGCTCTCATTGTACGTTCTGACTCGGCCGAAATTCCAGACGCTTTACCAGTGATTCCAAATGTTTAGTCGAATGGTCGAACGTGAGCTGCCGATGGCCGGATCGGGCGTGGCAAAAAATCGTTTGATTTTGGGCTTCTGAAGAGTTTTAGTGCGCGGTTTTTGGCAACCGGGAGCCCGGGTGGCTAATCAATGGGGCGCGCGGCCCGCTCAGATCGGGCCTTCGGGAGCGCCGCTGAGGAACTGACGAATCACGGGATCCCTCGATATCGCCAGCTCGGCGGGTGTGCCTAGAGCGGCCACCTTACCCTCGTGGATCATGGCGACGCGATCCGCGACCTCCATGATCGAGCGGAGGTCATGCGACACCACCACCTGGGTGATGCCGCGCTGCTTGAGCTCACCGATCAAGTGATCCACGCGCCGCGCGTTCACCGGATCGAGCCCCGTCGTCGGCTCGTCGTAGATCACCGCTTCGGGTTCGAGGGCCAGGGCCCGGGCGATCGCGGCCCGCTTCTTGAGGCCTGCGCCCAGCTCGGCCGGGAAACGGTGGGCCCAAGGCTCGAGGTGAAGGCGGGCCAGCTCGGTGCTCGCGCGCGCTCGAGCGGCGGCCAAAGAGATCCCGCGGCGGTGCTCCACGGCCAAGGCCACGTTGTCGAGCACGTCGAGGCCATCGAGCAGCGTCGAGTGCTGAAACACGAAGCTCACGCGCCGACGGACCTCATAAAACTGCGCCTCGCTGTAGCCGCTGACGTCCGTGCCCTCGAACAAGATCTGGCCTTCGTCGGCGCGGATGAGGCCGACCAAGTGCTTCATCAGCACGCTCTTGCCGGCGCCGGAGATCCCGATGATGAAGGCCACGCTGCCCTGGGGGATCAGCAGATCTACGCCGGCGAGGACCTGTTTGTCGCCAAAGCGCTTCTTGAGGCCACGAAACTCGATCACAGTTCACCGGGCGTAGAGCGGGTAGAGGAGGATGTTGATGACGAAGTCGAGGAAGATGATCGCCACCGAGGTGTGGATGACCGCGCGGGTGGTGGCGAGCCCGACTCCCTCGGCGCCGCGTACCGCGAGGAAGCCGGCCCGCGCCGAGATCACCGGGATGACCGCCCCGAAGATCAACGCCTTCACCAGGCCGACCACCAGATCGCCCCACATCACCAGGCGCACGCTGGCGAAGGCGGCAAAGGGCACCTCGAAGGCCAGGCGCGCGGTGAAGATCCCCGAGATCTCGGCGGCCACGGCGGCCAGGACGATCAACGCTGGAACCATGATGAGGCCCGAGAGCAAGCGCGGGACCACCAGTTCTTCGATCGGATCGGCGCCCGACAGGCGCAGCGCGTCGATCTGCTCGGTCACCGCCATCGAGCCGAGCTCGGCGGCGATGCCGGCGCCGACGCGGGTCGCGATCATCAAGGAGCCGATGGTGGGCGCGAACTCGCGGATGAGCAGCTGTAGGAAGGCCGGACCGAGCAGGGTGTAGTCACCGATCAGCCGCTGGGCCTGGTAGCCGCTCTGCAGGACCATGATCATCCCGATGAAACCCATGGTGACCGAGAGGAAGAGCAGCGACCGGTTCCCGATCTCAAAGGCCTGTTCCAGGCTCTCCTTGGGCCGCACGCGCAGCGCGGCGATCACCGCGAAGGACTGAAGAAAGAGCGCGAGCAACCCGCCCAGCTCTCGCAGCGCGAGCCGCACCAAGCGTCCGAGCTCGCGGATCACTTGAGCACCCAGGTCAGAAGGTAGTCGAGCACCACGATGCCGATGGCCGAGCCGACGACCGACGCGTTCACCGCGCGGCCCACGCCCACCGAACCACCGCTAGCCCGCAGGCCAAAATGACAGCTCACCACGGCGATCGCGCCGCCGAAGAACACCGCCTTGATCAGCCCCGATAGCAGATCAGAGAGCGTGATCTGCTCGCGCATCAACATCAAGAACTGGAACATCTCCATGCCAGCCATCGCGCTCGCGGTCATCATCGCGCCCAGGACCGCGAAGCAGTCGCCGATCGCGGTCAGCGCCAGCATCATGACGACCATGGCCACGAAGCGCGGGGCGACCAGGAGGTAGTAGGGATCGATGGCCAGGAGCCGGAGCGCGTCGACCTGCTCGGTCACCACCATCGTGCCGAGCTCGGCGGTGTTATTGGAGCCGACGCGGCCGGAGAACATCAGGCCGATGAGCACCGGGCCCACCTCGCGGAGGGTCGCGAAGGCCGAGGCCCACGGGAGGAGTCGCATGGCCTGGAGCTGCTCCACATAGGGCAAGGACTGCATCACCATGATGCCGCCGGTGAAGAAGGCGGTCACGGCAACGATCGGGGCCGACTGCCAACCGAAGCGCTCCCCGGCGCGGATCAGCTCACGGCGATCGAGGCGCGGCGGGATGAGCCGGCGCAGGATCCGCCCGAGCATGACGGCCATGCCGCCACCTTCGGCGGTGATGGCCAAGGCGCCCCGGCCCAGCGCGCGCACGCCCTCAAATCGCAAAGCTCACGTCTCCCGAGGCGAAGGCGAGGGCCACCGCCGGCGCGGCGCCAGCGTGGATGTCGGCGGTAGGGCCGTCGAAGACCACCCGGCCCTGGTGGAGCATGATGGTGCGCGGCGCCGCCCGGAGCAGCGTATCCATCTCGTTGGAGACGATGATCGTCACGGCCTGCCCCTCGGCTTGGGCGTGGAGACGGGTGATCAGCGCCAAGATGCGGGCGCTGGTGACGGGGTCGAGACCCGCCGTCGGTTCATCGAAGAGCCTCAGGCGAGGGCCAGCGATGGTCGCCCGGGCGATCCCGGCGCGCTTTTGCATCCCGCCCGAGAGCGCATGCGGGAGGAGCGCGGCCGAGCTGGCCAGCCCCACCTCTGCCAGCCGCGCCTGCACGCGCTCGGCGATGACGGCCTCGGGGGGCGGCTCCACGCTGCGCCGGAGCGGGAAGGCCACGTTGTCGAAGATCGTCTTGGAGTCGAAGAGGGCGTTGTTCTGGAACAACATCCCGATGTGCTTCTGCACGAGCGAGAGCGCGGCTGGCTTGGCGCTCACCAGGTCGACCTCTCCGAGCAGCACCTTCCCTGCTCGAGGCCGTACCAGGCCGGCCAAGACCTTGAGGAGCAGTGACTTCCCCGCGGACGGCGGACCGATCAAGGCCACCAGGGCGCCGGACTCGAAGTCCAGGCTCACCTCGCTCAGGACATCGTGATCGTCGAATCCGACCGACACGCCCTCGAGCCGAATCACCGGGGCGTGATATCACATCCGACGAACGAGGTGCCCGCCATCCGGCCCATAAGCCCAGCCTCGGTGCTGCTGTGCGGCCTAGCCCTCTTGGGTAGCTGCAAGCCCAGCGCGTTCCTGCGCCCGCCCTGGGAGGAGGGGGAGGTCGGCGTCGTAGGGCTGGCAGACCAGAGCGGAGCGGCCATCGAGGCCACGGTAACGCTCAGCCGCGGCGGCGCACCGATCCAGCTCGAGGTTAATCGCAACGGCTCGGTGCGCCTCTGGGCTCAGTCCTTCGGGGTGGGCGACGTCGACTTCGACCGCTGCGCGCTACACGTCGAGCACGAGCCGAGCAAGATCCTGCACGCCAAGGAGGCGTGGCTCAGCGACGCCCTGAGCACCAGCGACACCGAGGCCAGCTGGTCCCCCGCGACGCTGACCTTTGGCGTCGGCGCCGAGTGCCCCCCGGTCGACGATCGCTGCACGACAGGCACCGTGGAGCGCTACTCCTTCGGCGAGAGCCCGGTCGACAACTTCGCGCTGGCCGCGGTCTCCGACGACGCGGTGTGGCTGCTCGGCGCGGGAGTGGAGGGTGACGATCGCACGACCCTCTCGCTCTTCGACGGCACGGGCCGGCATGATCAGCCGAAGACCGAGGTCTCCGGTCACGGCCGCTCGTTGGTGCTCGAGGGCGACGTCTTGTATGGCGCTACCGACATCGGCTGGATCTTCCGGCGCGATCTGCGGACCGGGACCTCCAGCATCGGCCGGATCGACACCTTCCTCAACGGGATGTGGCGCACCAAAGATGGCCTGTGGTTCGCGCAGGTCGGGCGGGAGCCCCGCTTCGTGGAGCTCGTCGGCGGCAACAGCTCCACCCCGCTCGGCGGCTATCCCGCGAAGTCTCGGACGCTGGTCGCGATCAGCGCCGATGAGATGATCTCGGGCGACGGCTTCGGGCTCATCCTCCGCTTCGATGGGCAGCTGTGGCGTCCAGAGCACGACGCGGGAACCTTCGCCGAGTTTTCGGCCAGCGCCACCGACGGCAGGAGGACGCTCCTGACCACGCGCTACGCGGACTATTGGATCAGCGACGTGCCCGGGCAATGGTCGACGACCCCGCATCCCGAGGTCACTTTTCCTGCGTCCGCGGCGATGTTCAGCGGGGGCCGGGCCATCGTGGTGGGTGCCGCCGGGGGCATTGGCCTCCTCCTGGGCGGCCACTTCTGCCGGCTCGAGGGCCCGACCACCGCGCCGCTGTGGGGCGTGTCGGTGGCGCCGAGCGGCAACGTCGCTTGGGTGGTAGGACAACGCAGCACGCCAGACGGCGAGCCCACGCTCCTCCGGGTGCGCGTGCCTTGAGGCCCCGCCGAGCTCAGCCCGGACTCCTGTTGCCAGTGATGCGCAGACTGCTCTACTCGGGCGAGATGAGATGGCGTTGGGTACTGATCGGCCTGGCTGTTGCGGCCGGTTGCTCGAGCTCGGAGTGCAAGTCGGAGGCTCCGGTCTGCTCGGCGGATGCGAAGAAGCTGACCCGCTGTGAGGGAGGCAAAGAGGTCGTCACAGACTGCTTCAGCGCCGGGCAGCTTTGCGAGGCGGGGGCCTGCGTGCTCGCCTCGCGCTATGGCGCGCCGGTATATCCGAGCTGCCCGAGCGATCCGCACGCCACGCCGGGGACCCTCGCCGCCAAGGCCACTGCGTACGACGACGCCGCAGTGCGCCTCCATGTGAACCCCGCGCTCGGCTGGGCCTTGCCCGTGCTCCTGAAGGGGCGCACCAGCAGCTGCGCGGTGGGGGCGACGCCGCCCTGCGTCTCACCGACCGAGCCCGCGGTGCCCGTATCCGCCGCGACGCAGGCGGATGTAGCAGCCTGGTTTTCTGGGGAGAACGACGGTCTGTGGAGCGCGCTGTACCTGACCGCGCAGGCGTACCGCTACGCCGCCACCCAGTCCGCCGAGGCGCTGAGCATGATCAAGCTGCTCCTCGCGGCAGAGGTGAAGCGGATGCGGATCACCGGCGTAGCAGGCCTCTTCACCCGCCAGCTCATCCCTCCGGGGGTCGCGGGCCTCTCCTGCCCCAGCGAGGGCGATGCGTACCTGGTCGACGCCGAGAAAGACGACAACAAATGGGTGCAGATCCGTGAGGACGGCTGCGTCTGGGTCGTCGCAAAAGAGACCCACGCATGGACCAAGACCGAGCATTGCGGTTTCACCGACTTCAAGGGCTGGTGCTGGCTCGACAACGTCTCCAAGGACGAATACGCGGGCCACATGCTCGCCTTGGCGGCGCTGCTCCGCTTGGTCGACGAGGCCGAGGTGCAGGCGACCGTGCGCGATCTGCTGGGACAGGTCGGCAGCCACTTGGTCCAGCACGAGCTCACCTTGGTCGACTGGGACGGCCGCACCACCGAGCACGGGCACTTCTCGCCGGCGGCCTTCGACGACTACCCCGGCTTCAACGCGGCGATGGGGCTGGCCTATCTCGCCGCCGCGATCGCCGCCAACCAGGACCCGGCCGTCATCGCTTACCGCGATCAATGCGTCTTGCAAAAGAACGGGCGCCACCCCTGCCTGGGCCTCGAGGAGCCGGAATCCTTCTTGGTGCAGCTGACCGCGCCGAACGCGGCCGGGCTCTACGTAGGACGGGAGGCCTGCGGCTCCAACTACAACAACATCTCCATGCACCTGCTCTCGCTGCTCACGCTGCTCCTCGTGGAGCCAGAGCCGGCGATCCGCTCGATCGCCCAGCAGCACTTGGAAAAGGAGGCGTTCTTGGCCGATCAGCCCCGGGCTCTGTCCAAGCAACACAACGCGCTCTTCGACTTCATCTTCGCCTCGATGAAGAGCCTCGGTCCGGGCACCAGCGGCCCGGCGCTGGACGCGGTGAACGATGGCGTGTGCCAGCTTCGCCAATTCCGAGGTAGCCAAGCGAAGGCCGAGATCCGCCGAACAGCCGATCAGGTCCCCTACTGCAAAAACCGCTTCGAGGAGGACGTCGGGCAGCACCCGCGCGAGACCTGGCAGCGCTGCACCAAGACCTTCGTGTGGTGGAGCGATCCCTACGACCTCGATGAGTGCAGCGCCAACGCGCGGGTGATCGATCCGCCCGCCGGCTACCTGCTCCCCTACTGGATGGGGCGCTACTACGGGTTCATTTCGCCCGAGCTTTGAGGTGCCGCGAGGCCGGTCGCGCGGCGGTGAGGCGCTCCAGGTCCTTGGCCGCCTGCGCGGCATCGCCCCGGGCCTGAGCCAGACGGCGAGCGCTCCACAGCGCGTCATCGACCCACACGCTGGCGGGGACCTCGGCGGCCACCGCGCGGTAGGCCTCTTCAGCCGCTCGGGGATCCGAGGCCTCGAGCGTCACCGCGACCTGGTAGTACGCGTCGTCGAGCAGATCGGAGTCGTACTCCCCGACGATCAGCGAGGGCTCTTGGCTGGCGATGATCTGGCGCCAAGCCCGGAGCGCCTCGGGAGCGCGCCCAACGCGGCGGAGCAAGCTCGCCTCGAGGAAGAGCGCATCGTCGGACCAGCTCGTCTTGGCCGCGCGGACCACGGCGCGCTGGGCGGTCTCCAGGGCCCGCGCCGGATCGTGCAGCTCGCTGTCCAGGAGCTTCGCGGCGCGGAGGAGCAGATACGGCGCGTACTCGGCGTTGCTCCGCCGCAGGAGGAGATGTTCGATCAGCTCCAGCTCCGCCAAGGATCCGCCGCGATCGCGCTCGAGCGACAGGCGCTGCGTGAGCGCTGGCATCACGCCCGGGAGATCGGAGGGAGCCTCGAGCGCGCGCTCGTACAGCCGCGCGGCCACGGCGGGCGCCTCGAGCTGCCAGTGATGGAGCTCGGCGGCGGCGGTCAGCGCCTGAGCCCAACGGCGGCTGTGCGGATGATGCTCGGCGAAGGACTCATAGGCCGCCGCCGCAGCCGCGAAGTCTCCTCGGCGCCGCATCCCTTGGGCCGCCTCGAGCTCACGGTCGGCGAGCGGATCGCGGACGCCCGGGCCTTCAAAGCGCGGACGCTCCGCCGCGGCCGGAAGAGCCAGGGAGAGCGCGGCCCCCCAGAGCAGCAGCCTCAGTCGATCCATACGGCTTTCTGATTCGCGAGCTCGCGGACCCCTTGCCAGGCCAGCTCTCGTCCGTAGCCGGAGCGCTTCACTCCCCCAAAGGGCAGGCGGGGGTCGGACTTCACGAGCGCGTTGATGAAGACGGCTCCGCACTCGAGGCGCCGCGCCAGGTCCTCGGCGCGCTGGAGATCGGCGGTGAAGAGCGCCGCCCCGAGCCCGTAGTCGGAAGCGTTGGCCACCGCGATCGCCTCGGCGGCGCTCTCTACCACGCACAGCGCGGCGACCGGACCGAAGGTCTCTTCGCTCCACACGGGCATGGTTGGGCGGACCGCGGTCAAGAACGTCGGTGGATAGTAGGCGCCGGGGCCGCTCGGCACTGCGCCGCCCAGCTCGAGCTTGGCGCCGAGCTCCAGGGATCGCTGCACCTGGGCGTGGAGTTGATCGCGCAGATCGAGGCGAGCGAGCGGGCCGATGTCGATCGAGGGGTCGAGCGGAGATCCCACCTTGAGCGCGCCGAGGCCGCGTTTCATGGCGGCGATGAATGCCGCCGCCACCGGGGCCTCGACGATGAAGCGCTTGGCGGCGATGCAGCTTTGGCCGGAGTTGATCATCCTGGCTTTGACCGCGATCTCGGCGGCGCGCTCCACATCGGCATCGGCGAGCACGATGAAGGGATCGCTGCCCCCCAGCTCGAGCACCGTCTTCTTCAGGGCTCGCCCGGCCAAGGCCGCGACCTCGGACCCCGCGTGCTCGCTGCCGGTGAGGGTGACCGCCGCGATCCGCGGATCGGCGATGAGCTGGGGTACGACGTCGGAGCGGATGAGCAGCGTGGTGACCAGGCCCTCCGGTACGCCCGCGCGCGCGAAGATGTCCTCGATGGCCAGGGCCGAGCCGGGGACGTTGCTGGCGTGCTTGAGCACCAGGCCGTTGCCGACGATCAGCGCCGGCGCGGCGCAGCGAAAGAACTGCCAAAAAGGAAAGTTCCAGGGCATCACCGCCAGCACCAGGCCGAGCGGATCGAGCCGCACGTAGGATTGCTTGGCCTCGGTCAGCACCCGCTCGGGGGCGAGGAGGCTCGGCGCCTGCTCCGCGTAGTAGCGCAGGACCCAGGCGCACTTCTCGACTTCGGCGCGCCCCTGGCCGAGCGGTTTGCCCATCTCGGTCGCCATCTGCCGCGCGTGCAGCTCAGCCTCGGAGCTGAGGAGCTCCGCGGCGCGGAGCAAGACCTCGGTGCGCGCGCTCAGGGGGAGGTCGCGCCAGCTCGAGTAGGCGCGGTGGGCGCGGGCCAGGCGTGCTTCGATCTCCTCCGCGGAGTGGACGGAGTGCCGCGCGACGACCTCGCCGGTAGCGGGATCACGGACTTCCAGGGTCGGGCTCATCGAGGCTCAACCTAGTCCGGGGGTCTGGACACGTCTACAAGCCGCCGCCGAGGCCGCCGCCCGCGGGGGTCCCACCGCCCGCGTGACCACTTCCGCTGCCGCTCTCGCTCGATCCGCCGCCGCCGCCACCACCACCGCCGGAGCCACCGCCGCCGGAGCCACCACCGCCGGAGCCGCCACCGCCGCCGCCGGTGCCACCACCACCGCCACCGCCTTCACCGCCGCCCCCAGGAGGCAGCGGATCGCCGGGATCGACGGGATCGTTTGGCCCGGGCAGAGGACCGGGATCGACCGGTGGATGCGGATCCTGCTGGGGCTCTTCGCCGTAGCTCGGGAGCCACTCCCTAGGGCCGTGATTGGTCCCCGGCTCCGGCTGGCAAGGATCGGCGCAGACCCAAGCCCCATCGGTGCACAGGAAGCACTTCTGGTTGCACTTGCACTGAGGGTCCGCGTTGCCCGGTCGGCACTGATCGACCACCACCGACACCGGGATCACGCTGAAGCGCGCATGGGCGAGGTCGATGTCCAAGCTAAACGACGGCAAGCGCAACCAGATCGCCATGTTCATGGTCTGTCCGGTGGGGCAGACCAGCGTAACGCGGTTGAAGTCCATCGCGTTGTGCTCGGCGTCGATCAGCAAGACCTGAGGCTTGCGCAGATCGAGGGTCAGCTGCGCCTCGCTTGGGAGAGCGTTGAGCTGATCCGGCGTGAGGACGCGAGGCGGCGCGGCCTCGACCGCAGTTGGGATTGGATTCGCGGGCCCCACGCCGCAACCAAACAGCGTGAGCGCAGCCGTGAATCGGAGTGTCGAAGGTTTCGTGTGCATCAAGCCTCCCCAGATCGCGTCGTTGCCCTTCGCATCGACCTGGTTCAACCTGGGCTAGCTCGCAAAGCGGTGCAGGCCAAAGATGGGGCCGTTCGAGCCAAAGAACTCTGCGCCGCACCAAAGATGGGGAATGATTGATGGATCGCAAGGGAAAGTCGGGCTCCGAAGGTCCTGCCGAGGCCGTGAAGAGCGCGGGAAGGGCGCGCGCCAAGGAACAGAGCCAGCTGATGGAGCTCTTCATCCACGTCGCCGAGTCCCTCGGGCTCGCTTCGGATCGTGACTTGGCCGAGCTCGGAGACGCGACCGTGGAGAACGTCGTCAACTGGCGCACGGGCGCGGTGCAAGAGTTCAAGGCGCAGAAGCTGAAGACCATCAAGACCAACTTGGCCGAGCACATCGAGCGGCTCAAGGCGCAGACGGGCGCCACGGATCGCACCACCGATCTGCGGATCTCACCGCTCGAGATCGAGGAGGGTTCGAGCCCGACCGATCTTCAGCGCCAGTTTCGCGACAGCGTCAGCTACGACTACCTCGGGCATCGCTTCCTGTACTTCGAGGCCATGGGCGCCTTGGCTTGGGAGAACTTGATCAAGCGCGGCTATGATCAAGATCGCTGGGTCACCGCCACCGAGGACTGCGCGCGGGCCTGGCTCGATCCACGCCGCGAGGGCGATCAGACCGCCAAGGGCCCCATCGCCGACGCGCTCGGGATCACCAGAAAGTCCGTAAAGCGAGGGCTCGATGTGGTGTCCCTGGGTCCCGGCGAAGGAAGCAAAGAGGTCGCGGTGCTGGGCCGGATCATCGACGCTCTCAAGAAGAGCGACGAGCGCCTCGGCTGGCTCAGCTACGTGCCCGTCGACGTCTCGATCCCGCTGCTCCTCGAGGCTGCGACGGGCGCGCGCCGGCTCTTCGGTGAGGTCGGGGCCAGCCTGCGCACGCGGCTCCAGGTCCGCTCCTTCTGCGCCGACTTCGAGGAGGGGCGGCTCTTGTTCAAGGATCGCCTCCCGACCGCGCTGCAGCCCGATCTGTCGGCGCTGCGGCTCATCCTCATGCTCGGCAACACCTTCGGAAATCTTCGGGACGAGGAGCGCTTTGTCAGACAACGCCTGTGGCCTCTTACGCGGACCGGTGACTTGGTATGGCTCGAGGTCGGGCTCCGGCTCCACCCGATCGAGACCGACCCGCTGTTTCGGATGACGCTGGACGGTGATCAGACCGCGACCGACGCCAACCGTCGCTTGCTCCTCGAAGGGCCCTTTCGGCGCTACGAAGCGGCGACCGGACGTGCACCGGCGGCGCTCGATCTCAAGGTGTGGCTCCGCGAAGACGACGACTCCACCCACGTGCCCGGCTCCGCCAACTTCTGCCACGACCTGGTGCTGCGGGATGAGCGGCGCGCCTGCACGATGCTCTACAGCCGGCGCTACGACATCGAGAAGCTGGCCGCCTGGCTCGAGGCGCTCGACTTCGAGGTGCTGCGGCTGCAGCGGGTGGAGGACGAGAGGAAGCGCGCCCGCGTAGGCCACCTGCTCCTGCGCCGGCGCTAGTGGAGCGCGTCTGAAGCCGACTTCCCAGTCCCCTGTTCACATTCACATTCCCCGGTCTGATTGCTGTTCCCCGTTCCCCGTTCCCCGTTCCCTGCGCCCGGCGCCCTTTGAATCAGAACCGGGAACTGGGCACAGGGAGCTGGGTACGAGAATCAGACCGGGGAATGTGAACAGAGGACCGGGAGCCGCGAACCGTTCGAGGCATGCGTGTTTTCGAAATGAACTCTCGTCCTAGGGCGCCTTTCCCCGCCCGATAAAGTCGCGGAGCCGCAGCTTGCGCATCCGCGGACGCAGCAAGAGATAGGCGCTCACCCAGCTGAAGATCGTGCCTCCGGCCACCGCCGCCATGACCGCGATGACCGGGACGCCGTAGATATTCCACTGCACCTGCGACAGCGCGATGAACGCGCCGATCACGAAGGCGCCGCCCAAGATCGACAGCGAGATCGCGGTGGCCGCGACGAGCAGCGTGCTGGTGATGCGATCCAGCGAGGCGCCCCGCACGTTGGTGGAGAAGTTGCCCGCCGCGAGATCGGAGAGGATCTGAGACATCTGCAGCGGCAGATCCTGCGACATGCCCTGCATCTGCAGGAGCAATCGATAAATCCCGCCCTGGAGCTGATCGGGCCCCACCCGCCCCATGAGGAGCTGTTCGGCGTAAGGACCCGCCACCTTGGCCACGTCGATCTCGGGATCGAACTCGCGGATGATGCCCTCGATGGTGGCCCCGGCCCGGCCCAGCATCGTGTACTCGGCCGGCACGCGGATCTTGTGCTTCATGGCGAGGAGCATCAGCTCCTGGAGCACCAAGGTCGCGTCGACGTCCTGGATCTTCTGGCCGACGTAGCGGTGAAAGAGGCCGGTGAGATCGTCGCGCAGCTCGGAGATCGACACCCGGGCGTCGGACTGGCCCAGGCGATACAGCGTGCGGGCCGCGGTGTCGGCATCCTTGAGCGCGACGGCCAAGGAGAGCACCACCAAGGTCTCGCGCATCTGCGGGGTGAGCCGGCCACAGAGCCCGAAGTCCAAGATGCCGTAGCGGCCGTCCTTGAGGAGCAGGATGTTTCCCGGGTGGGGATCGCCGTGGAAGAAGCCGTCGAGGAAGATCTCGTCGAAGCCTTCGCGGAGGATGCGCTCGGCGATCTTCTTCTTGTCGACCTCGGCCGGAAGGTGCGAGAACGGTGTTCCGTCCAGGAAATCTAGGGTCAAAACCGTGGCGGAGGAGAGCGCCTCATGCACCATCGGGACCACGATGTCCTCGCGACCTTGGTGCGTGCGCCGAAACTCTCGCAGGTTGCCCGCCTCCTTCATGAAGTCGAGCTCGCCCTGGATCGCGTGCTCGAACTCCCGCACCACCGCGACGGGATCGGTGATGGCCGACTCCTCGATCACCGCCTCGAGGAGCTGGCCGAAGCGGTAGAGGATGTCGATGTCGGCCCGGATCTCCTCGCGGATCCCGGGGCGCTGCACCTTGACCACCACCTGGGCCCCTTCGAGCGTGACCGCGCGGTGCACCTGCGCGACCGAGGCCGTAGCGATCGAGACCGGCTCGAGCGAGCGGAACAGCTCTTCGGGCGGGCGCCCCAGGCCGAGCATGATCGCCTGGCTGATCTCGTCATAGGACAGCGGCGTACACTCGGCCTGCAGGAACTTCAGCTCCTTGATGTAGGCCGCGGATACCAGATCCGGTCGTGAGGACAACACCTGTCCCAGCTTGATGAAGGTCGGGCCCAGCTCCTCCAGCATCATCCGAAAGCGGCGGGGCGCCGGGGCGTTGGCGGTCTGAGCCGGGACAGT
>Ga0154020_10005353_pt1 | contig 15159 bp, 18 predicted proteins | sample Klosneuvirus_201_FD_109709 | JGI IMG/M metagenome (GOLD analysis project Ga0154020, IMG submission 109709) | Active sludge microbial communities from wastewater, Klosterneuburg, Austria - Klosneuvirus_20160825_MG | ecosystem: Engineered > WWTP > Aerobic digester > Activated sludge | place...
AAAAATATTCCAGATTTTAATAACCTATCAGCAGAAGTTAAAGATAAAATTGGGGAATTAAGACGCCTTGTTACTAATGCTGTTAATGATGCTGCTGATGCTGCTGCTGCTTATGCTGCTGCTGCTGCTAATGCTGCTTATGCTGCTGCTGCTTATGCTGCTGCTTATGCTGCTATCGCTGCTGATGCTGCTCATGCTGCTGATGCTGCTGCTGCTTATGCTGCTGCTTATGCTGCTCATGCTGCTGATGCTGCTGCTGCTTATGCTGCTTATGCTGCTGCTTATGCTGCTTATGCTGCTGCTGCTTATGCTGCTCATGCGAGGGAAGAACAACAAAATTTAAACTTGTTATTTTTGGCTAGCTTGATTGAGGAGGTGGTTTAATGAAAGCAATAAAAGCAATAGCTTTTAATAAGGCAGATCTTGAGAATGTCAGAGAACTCGCGACCCGCATGTGGATTGATGAGACAAGGCCTACAGAAGTTGATTCACGTTCTGCAAACGTATTCTATATTCTTAAAGCCTTCTGTGAGCTTAATGGAATACCTGTCAATTTTGATCTTAATCGTAAGGAAACTGGGGTTGTAGATGATATTAATTGATGAATTATACCGGAATTACAACCGCTATTACCGAATCGCTTGGAAAGTGTGTAAACGTGCCGAGCTTGCTGAAGAAATCATCCAACAGACTGCGCTAAAGCTTATTCTCCTAACGGATAAGGTTAATAATCCAAAGAGTTTCATTAGTCAAGCGATATTCAATCAGGCTTTAAATCGAAGTCGAGTGCAAAAGAAATATGATTATAATTATAATAGTGTGGAAATTATTAGCTATCACACACCAGAAATAGAGCTTTTGCAGCGGGATAATAGAGTGGAGATTCAATCCTTAATGGGGGCACTTCCCCGGAAGCAGCGGATTGCTTTAGGGAACTGGTTTGGGTTAAGTGAAATCGCGCTAGAAAACAAAAACTATGAGTCAAATAAAACAAATAAGAGACTGGCTCTAATGAAGTTAAAAACAATTGCTAATAAGGATAACTTTTATTTAGACGAAGCTAAGGAGAATGTGGTGAGGGGAAAACTGTATGACAAGAAGTGAACAAAAGCAATACTTCTTATTAAAATTTATTGAAAGTATTAATAACCAGTATTCCCCAGAAGCCTCAAGTGCTATGATTGGGGGATGGCTTGCTGGGTGGGAAGACAAGGAGGCAGTCGAATGCCAAAGCGAAAAGAGCGAAGTGGGGAAGAGTTCTGGCGTAGCAAATGTCGAGAACTTGAGAAACGAGTTAGAGAGCTTGAGCGAGCAGTTAAACAGCATTCACAACGAAATATCAATAATCAGAGCGAAAATGCTGAATATAGAAAAAAAAGCAGAGACGTTAGAAACACTTTTTTAGAGAAAAAAACCTCTTGCCCAGAGTGTGGTAAGGGTCAGCTTATTTTTGTCGATTTTACGTATGTTAAATATCAATGTTGCAATGTTTGCGACTGGAGGGAGAAAATAAAATGATTGAGATTAGAAAAAGAGCAGCACTATTTGTAAGTTTAGCCAAAATCCCCGCCCTGTACATTCAATATCCGAATGGAAAAATTGAAGTTCTTGGCGGTCTTCGTAAGAAGTGGGAGTATATGGATTATGATGTTCGTCCGCTTGAGGAATATGCCTTTTTAACAAAAGTTAGTGACTTATGACAAACCTTTAAGGAGGATTAAAGAATGGAATCGAAATATTTAGAGAAGTTTAAACGTCTTCAAACTGAAGAAGCGCAAGCCCTATACCGCCTCCAAGGCGCGAGAGTGCTACTTGAAGTGTTACCGCAAAAAGAGATTAAGACAGCCGCAGGAATCATCCTTAGCGCTCCAAAAGACCACGTAAAAGTAACAGCTGAGAGTTTTCAGCCACAACTTGCTATCGTTCTCCTTATTGGTGCAGGATATGTTGATAGTGATAACAACCCTATTGATATGGATGTAAAGGTTGGGAATATTGTTATGGTCAATGAGCTTGGCCTTCGCTATTTCAGCACTTTCCCCGGCATTGTTGACTATACTAAAAACACATTAGCTTTAACGAGTGAATCAGAAATTCAAATGATCTTTGAGAACATGGAAAAATTTGAACAATATGAAGCACTTCTTAATGGCTAAAACATCAAAATTAACCTATGCTAAATATAATGCTACAATAGAGGGACGGTACCGGACTCTGCGTCGTGCAGCCAGTCGCCGCTCCTTACCTCTATTAATCTCCAAGGATGAATACCGCTCCCTCATGGATGAGGCGTCTTGTTTCTTTTGTGGTTGCTTGATAAATCAAGTGGTGGGTAGCGGCTACTATTTAGATAGGATCAATAACTCTAAGGGGTATTATCTTAATAACGTAGTAGTCTGCTGTCCGAAATGTAATTCACTTAAGAGCAATAATTTGTCATTTGAAGAGATGATTTTTGTTGTTCAGGCCCTAAAGCTTTTTAGAAAAAAATTCGTAAAGCGCAAGTAGGATACTAGAACTAAGGAGGAGCTTAAGCCCTCCTTGGACCATATTTATATGTTTTTCAACGTGATCCATTTTCTTTTCTAACATCGTTGTTCGTTTGATATGTACTTCAAGGCTGTCAGTATTTCGGGCGAGAGTTTTATCAATCTCTTTAACGTCTTTTTGAATATCGAGAATTATTTCTAACATTTTATCATTGTTCATTTGGCTGCCCGCCCATAACACTTCCTAACATATCTTGTTTTATTTGCTCTTTCATTCCAGGAGTGTTAACAACTGTAAGCATAAATTTTGATAACATCTCAGGATTTTGGAATAACTGGGTTTTAGCTGCAGGATCAAGAGTTTGAAGAAAGTTTAGGCCTTTTAGTGCTGAGCCGGCGCGTTTTGCTACTTCGTAGTTTAACTTAGGACTCATTGCAATAGCTGGAGCAATTAGAGCTGGATTGATGGTAGCGCCCCCAACCAAACCCCCAACCACAGCACCTTGTGCTACAAGACCTGATTTAATAAGAGGTAAGCTTGCAGCTGCGGCTTTATTTACGGCTATTTGTTGCACGTTTTTTGCTAAACCAGGAGCATACTGTCCAAGCTGATTCAAAGCAGTATCAAGAGAACCTTTTGCCACAGCTCCTTTTGGACTTAAGGAACTAACTTTAAATAAATTGTTATAAAGATTCGCATAGACATCACTAGAACCTTTTCGTATTGCAGCTGTCTGCGCATCTAAAATTGGGTTAAGTGAATCTTTCATTCCAGAATATTTTGTTTGAAGTTCAGCAAACTTTTTTGCAGCTTGATTCTCAACACCAGTTGACGTTAATGAAGCCGAAGCTGCAGATGAAACTTTGTTATGAATTGATGCTTTTACATTTCGTAAAACTTCAATAACTTCTCGCCCACCGTTTTCAGCAGCGTCTAATGAGAGTTCTCTGATTTTTTGTCCAAGTTGTTGTTCAAAAGCTACGAATTGTCGGACACCGTCTTTTCCAACTTGATCAGCTTGTCCTGCATAGCGATTGACATCATTTACGAATTCTTTTAAAAGCTTGTATCCTTTAGGATCAGAAATAGCCCCAACCGCCCCTTGGGATTGTTGCATAGCTAATAACTCATTCAAAGGTTTAAGTTTAAACTGACCATTAGGCATCATTTCGCCGAAACCTTTTTCAGCATACTCAGAGAAGGCTTCTTTGATTGATGAGCTCACTTTAGGTTTAAAAGTGGTTCCGGCTTCTTTTATGATGTCATCCATACCTGCCGAATACCAATTTGTAAGCGCAGTACGGGTTTCATTAGCAATAGCTTTTGTATGATGAACACTTTGTTGAATAAGGTTTGTTGTTACAGCTTCGGCTGATACCGAGCCCTTGCCTGCATTTACTAAAGCAGAACCAACTTCATCAGAGTTTCTTATCCAAGTTTGAGCAACATCTTCGCCCACCCCAGTTATTGCCCCTTGAGTCTTAGCTAATATATCAATAGAAGCTTCAGGTAATGAGCCAAGATTTTTGGCTGCGCGTTTGAACATACTTCCAATGACTGGGGCGCTAGCCTTAACTCCAAGCGTGAAGGCTTGCCCACCAGCGTTCAATACGGTTTCAAGGGCGATATCTTTAAGCTGCTCTTCGGGGGTAGCATCATAGGTGCCAATGAGTCTGCCAAGACTTGTGCGAGTCAGGGCAGCGCCAAGGCCAGCTGTTCCAGCCGCAGCGATTGATGCCCCGCCTGTGGCGGGAGCCGCAGCTACAGAAGCAAGTACAGCTCCCATAGTTCCAATATCTCCAGCATTATCTGTGAAGATGTCATGTAGGACTTCTTTAGTGCGGTCCCAAGCGTCTCCAGAGCCACCACCGTTCGGATCAACCTGATACCACATCCCGTCTTTATCTTTAACGGCTAAGTTCCCGCTTCGAGTCCGTTGAACATCTTCAAACTTCTCTTTGAGATAGTTCATTCTTCCACGCTCGTCGCCGATTGATAATTTCAATCTATCCATTACTCCAAGAGGGGATTTAGGAATAGCTTTAAAAGCATCAGTTCCGTTAGCGTATTCGGGACGCTCTTCAAGTGTTGCAGGATCAAGAAACTTCTGGATGAATGCGTCTTCATCATAAGGAACAAGTCCGCCAGTGGGGTCAGCAGGCTGTGGAATAGCCGCTCCGCCAGCCTGAGGTTGTGGCTGATTTCTGGAACGCATTGAATTTTCAACAGATCCTTGAATTTGATCCAAGGACATTCCTTTTAAATCTTCAATTTGATCTAAGTTGAGTTTCCCTTTTTTAGTTGGCATTTTATTACTTCCCTATAACTGGTACGCGTTTGGAGGCTTCGATTGCCTTCATCAAAACTTCATTCTTCGGATCATTTGGATTAGCTTTGATTCGGTCTTTTAATCTGTTTTCTGATTCAATGATCTGAGCATCTCTTGCTGGCAGTGGTCGAAGGCCTGTTCTTGCACCAAGCTTTGAGGCATTCATATTTCGAGATCTATCGTCAATTGAAACTAAATACTGATCAATAATCGCATTAGCGGTTTTATTTGAATAACCAAGTCCACCCCAAGATCTTACTGGAAGCATATATTTCTGAGCGGCTGCAACTTCGCCTTCACGCGCGACGGAAGTAGGATCAACAAGCTTTGCGTAATCTACGGCCATTTGGTAGATGATTCCATCCATAACAGCGCCTTCCGGTCCTACCATGACGTTAGTTCCAGACTCATTGATTAAGCTTTTTAATTTAAGTGCATTTGTTTGAATTTGTTGACGGCGATACCCCGCCTCATCAACCTTATCAAGTTCTTCTTGCATCTTAAGACTACGTTGTTGATTAAGTGTATCTTTAGCAGTTTGTTGTGCGCCAAAAAGCTGTGCCCATCCAAGTTTCATTTGTTCTTGTTGAGCCGCTGTTAGTGGCGCTTTTGAAAGATATTTTTGAAATGCAACTCCGGCTGAAGCCAAGTCTTTGGCTGCTTCGGGGTTCCCCGCTGTGAGAGATTGAGAGAAGAAGTCTTCAGGTGATTTCAACTGCTGTGGCATAATCGCGCCAGCGGCAGACTGGATTTGAGATACTGGTGCGCCCATAGAGCCCAGCTGTAAAGCTAGCTGTTTTCCGGTTTCTTCAAGTTGCTGACGCTTCATAAATTCATCTTGTTGAATAGAGTTTATCTGCTTTACAGTCGAAGCTGCTTCTCGGATTGCACTTCCTGTAGCATATTCTTTAGCGCCGTCTTGAAACATTCTTAAGGCTTGAAATAATTCATCCATTGCCATATTAATATCCCCCGAACGGATTTAACATTGAATTTAATGGTTGATAATAGGGTTGAGTGCTCGAGACCGGCCCCATTTGCTGTCCATAATTTATGGGAGCTTGTGGAAAACTGGTCCTTGCTCCGCTAAATGCGGATGGGGCTCTTGAGACTGGTGCCGCTGAAAAAACTGGAGCACTATAGTTATTAAATCCCATTGATGATGGTTGGTTCAAGTAATCCGCGCTATAAGAGGTTGTTCCTCCAGCTGCATCTGTTGCCGGCGCTGAAGAGGGTCCACCGAAGTAATTTGCGACGCCCATAGCCGCTCCTGCTCCGGCTATGCCTCCTTTAATTGCTCCAGCTGTTCCTCCACCACTCTCTGTAATTTGAGTACCACTTCTTGAAGCCGTTCCTAATCGGAAATTTCTTTCTGCGGATTGAATTTGTGATCCCAATCCAAGAATCGCTTGTCTATTCTGCATCGCTTGAGATGCAAGTCCAGAACGTATCTGAGCAAGACTCTCTGCAAAGCTTAAGCGTTGAAAAGGCTGTTATGATGCAATTTGAGATTGCTGTGCTGCCAGCTGCTGAGTCAAATCTAATTGATTTTGATTTAATTTATTGTTAAAAACAAAGTCTGTTGGCCCGCGCCCTGCCAGGGCTTGTTGTCTTGCCGCTTGTTCGCGGATTGATCTCATTTGTTGCTCAAGTGCTACTTGTTGTGGGGCAGTCTGAGCCTTTGCAAGTTCCATATCTTGAGCGGTTGGAGCGTAGCCCCCTTGAGAGTACGATTCAAGCATTTTTGCCAAACTTCGTTGGGATTCCACTCCGGCAGTTACGTCAGAATTCCCTGGCCCAAGATCAACCATTCCTTGGAGATTCTTAAAATTTTTCGATATAGCGTCTGTTGCCTCTTGTTCTGGACTTGTAGCATAACCTGCATTAACACTGCTGGTTTGAGTTTGAGATGATCCTTGTTTTTGACTTCCAGCATAGGCGCCCAGAAGTGCTCCTCCTACAACTACGGCGGTAGCAAGACCCATATTATAAACTCCTTATCAAGTTACTCGTTCCCCTGTCCGTTATTTGAAAACCTTGGCTTTCAAGTCGGGAAATCAGACCTTGGCTCTTAGTAGTTAAAAACATGGTTTTAAAGCCAAGACCCTTGGTATATTCTACCATACTGTTTATAAACTGATCCATAACGGCCTTACGTTCTTCCCTACGAACCTCAGGATTCACTACAATGAATTCCAACAAACAAAAGGCACTATTAGTATGGTAAACCCATGCAGCTACGGCTTTTTTACCGTTTATCTCGCCTATCCAGCCATCTGTTGACAAGTGGTCTAAGGGGATCACAGGCCAGCCCTGAGCTTTCCACCAGCCACTCACATCAGCGTAATCTTGAATAAAGTCGAAGCTGCGGACGTTGATCATCGTGGTTCCTACAGTTCCTGTACAAGAAAATAAGAATCATCATTAAATGATGGACCATAGTTGACGTTTGATGAGTTTGTTGTTGTATTGATGACAATATAGTAAGTAGTCGATCCTGAAGCCCCAGTAGTATCAACAAAGGATAAAAATCCTCCTGTATTTGACGGCGCTGTTAATCCTGAAGACTCTAGAGTAAAGTTAGCAATTGACGTTGCTGTATCACCCTTACAAAAAGATACAGTTCCACCCGAAGTCGTAGCTGTGACATTTATCGTCATTGGGCAGCTTGCTACAAGTAAGGTGGGGCGAGAATTTCCTATAATTGTAACTTGAGCAACCGTGATAGTTCTAACACCAGATCCAGCAGAGGTTGTTGCCGGTATTGAGGTGATGCTCCAGTTGGCTGTGCATTTCTCACTTGTTACAGCCGAAGCTGCAAGTTTCCCCGTTGTTACAGCTGAGTCATTTATTTTTCCGGTTGTTACGGCTAAATCATTTATTTTGGCTGTGGTAATATTCGCATCTGTGATCTTAGCTGATGTTACAGCCCCAGCAGCAAGCAATGATTCTGTTATTCCATTATTAACAATTTTAGCTGTGGAGATGGAACCATCTTTTAATTTTGATGATCCTGTGATCCCCGAGTTCGCTATGTTGTCATCATTTAATTTTGTTGTATTAACAAAAGTTTGTGGGGCCGTAATAAATGGATCTAAATCAGATTCCTCTAATAAAGTTCCATCATCATAAGTTTTTGATATTGATAAGGTTGCCATCTTCTATTCCTCAGTAACTTGAAGTTTAAAGTTTGTTAAAGAAGGTGTTCCAGCAACGGCTTTCATTCTTGCTGTAATGGTATGAGTTCCTGCAGCTAAAGTAAAAACAGTGGGTTTGATTTGGGAAAAAGCTGAAGTTAAAGAATTAACTTTAGTACCATTTACGTACAAGGCTAGATAAAACCCACCAGAAGTAGCATAACCCGATTCTCTTGTTAACTGCGCTTTATATAATTTACTGCCTACAGTAGTTAAGGAAACACTTAAATTTGTTATTTGATCATAATCTGTGGTATTACTTGTAGAGAATACTCCACAGCTTGACGACGTGGTGCTTGTAACACTTCTTTTAGCGTAAGTTACAGCTCCAGCATTTATCTTTGCTGTTGTTACAGCTAAATCATTAATCTTCGCTGTGGTAATATTTGCATCTGTAATTTTGGCTGTTGTCACTGCACTGTCGGCGAATTTAGTAGCTGTAACTGATCCATCTGTGATCTTTGCTGTTGTTACTGCAGAAGATGCAATTTTACCAGTAGAAATTGTGGCGTCCTCAATTTTCGTTGATGCAGTAATCCCCGCATCTAAGATATTAGAATCGTCAATTTTTGTAATATTGAAAAAGGTTTCAAGATCATTTTTGATATTATCTAAATCAACTTCAAAAAGTACATCGCCGTCTTGATATGTTTTACTGATCGATAAAGTAGGCATTAAATTATCTCCACACAATAGAGCGCGGCTCTTTTTACGGTTACGGTTCCCGTTGTTACTTTAGCTTTAAAAGTAACAGTATAAGTCGCTGCCGGCAAAATAGCAGATCCATAAATACAAGCACAACTTATTCCATTAAACCCAAAAGTTGTTTCTGCAATTGTAAGTGCAGGATTAACACCATCATCAGCTATGATTTGATATCCTACTGTTCCACCTGCGCTCGTTTCAACAGATAGGGTGCCACTTTTTGGACCCACCAAACAAAATAATGGTCCACCAGTTGTTGTAATTGAAACATTATCAACTAATGTAAATGAAGTTGAGTTTACTGTTACTCCACTTGCCCCAGTTCCGGCTGATTGCTCAACTGTAGGAGACTGTTTTTTTACCGTGGTTGCAGCACCTGTAGCTAGCTTCGCTGTGGTAACATTTAGATCATTAATTTTATCTGTTGTCACAGCCAAATCATTGATCTTTGCCGTTGTTACGGCGCTGTCCCCAATTTTAGCTGTGGTTACAGCAGTCGTATCAAGAAGTGTAGCCGTGATAGATTCAGCTACAAATTTAGCTGAAGTAATTGTAGAATCAATTAATTTTGTCGATCCTGTAATACCATTATCTTGAATATTATCATCATCTAACTTTGTTGTATTAATGAAGGTTTCAATTGATGATTTGATACTATCAAGATCCGCCTCGAAGAGTACATCTCCATCCCGATACGTTTTGCTGATTGATAATGTAGGCATTTATCGCACCTTACGCATTAGGATCGGTTGAAGGGTTGGCAATCGTTTCTTGAGCAATATCAGCAAGTTCATATTCTATTATCATACCATAAATTTCTACCTGCTCATCTAATCCGGTCTGTTCAATTGTGAGAGTAATACCTCGACCATACCCATCAATAGGAAGCATATAGGGGGCAAGATTTGAATCAAACGCCAGTACGGAAGTTCCTAAAATGAAATCAACCCCAAGCTGGGCGCCGGAAACTGATTGAGTAAATGCTAGGGATTGCGGCTGGGCGTTATCAATCTTGGCCTTAACCGTGAAAGTGTATTGTCCTTTTGGTTTAAACAGAAACCCAATCCGCTTAAAGGCTTTAACACTTACTGGGTTATTATCAACGTATATAGTCCCAGTTTTGATTCGGTAGATGATTGAATCAGTTTCATAATCAGAGTATTCGCCAATTTGACATTTGTTTATACGTCCATTGTAGTCGCCGAAAAGCAGCTGATCTTGGGCGTTGTTACTTCGAAGCATAAGACATGCAGCTTCGATCTCTGGCCAGCGATGCCATTCTTTAAACTTGGTGTTATATATGTATAAAGCATCATTCTGTGTTTGAGATGTCTCGCCAGTAGAAAGAGCAAAGAAAACTGAATTGAGGCTTGGAACATACTGACTAGCAGCATATTTCAACCTTCCTGCAGTAAAATCCTTGAATGCATTTTGGATCTTGCCACTCAAGAAGGCACCTTCGAAATCTCCATACGAGCTGGTAGCTGCAAGTGAATGAATCCCTTTATAGGAAACATACATTGAATCATCAAGATCGACCTGAGATGTGGCCTTGTGAGAAGTAGCTCCAAGGGAACTTGTGACCTCGTTGATTGAATAACTCTCTGGAGAGAGACCGTCGATACGGTACGTTTTAGCTCGTTTTTTTATGAATAGCGCGCCCTTAAATGTAGGATCAATTGCAACTATACCCTCTGGGTCGCCGTCGCCAACACTTACTTCTAGGATTCCGCTATCGCCATAGCCAGAGTATTGTTCTGGGTTAAATGGGCTTGAGTAATAGAGCCTGTCCGGCTCGGTTTTTGAATTCATCCATACTCGGCCTTGATGTTTACGCATGATACTTGCATTTGGCGGAGCGCCGAATACACCTCGAACCGTTGTGGTAGAAGTTTGTGGTTCATACATTTTGGGAAAGTTTTTGATACCATCAAACGTAATCAGGCACCGTTCATTGATAACAAGAAAATCAGCTGAAGTAATTGGACTTGTGCCGAGTGGAGAAACTGCTACAGCCGAGCCATCTGTGGTAAGAGTAAGGGCTGCGCCACCTTTAGTAGATGCAAGCTGAAAGTCATTTGCTGTGATTGTTCCACCCACGTAATAAACTGTATTTGTACTTATTCCCGTCGTGGACGTAATTGAAGTGAAAAGGATAGCATCGCCTTCGACCAAACCGTGGTTGTTTAGCGTTGCTTTATCTCCAGAATCTGTAAGAGTGATAGCATATGTTTTATTCGTGAGAACAAGTCTATTCCCGTTGGTATCATATTTGAAGAACTGGGCATCTGAATTGACAGCTAAAAGGACTTGAGATTTCGCGTTGTTGCTAGCATCGTAGTACCAGAAGTCTTGTCCGCCGACGATAGTCGCGGTGCGCGTGAGTGAAACGAACGTGGCCGAAGCTGCTGTAGGCGTGACTCCAACTGTGTACGTGGCTGTGTTCGTTGATACTGAATCAAGGGCCGTAGCTGTGACATTGAATTGAGAATCTGAAGTGACGACTGTGACTTTTTCTCCAGCAAACAGAATCTTGTTTGATACTGAATCAACATTCGTTGCAAAGGTTATGGTAACGGTTGTGCCCACGCGAGTAACAGAAGTTACGGCGGGGAGATCAATGTTATCAAAATAGTCAATTCCCTCACGCTTAAGGCGCGATCCGCTTGTAGCAAATATTACGTTATCTGCTATGACAAGATCATTGTCAGGTAGGACGCCGGGATCGACTGAGTCATTCAGTCCCCCGTTCCAGTTTGCTTTTAGGTATAGTTGGGTACGACGTGGCATTATTTAATTCCTTAAGTGTAATATTCAGTTACTTCTATGTAGCCTGATCCGCCAGCTCCGCCTCCGCCTCCACCAGTTCCAGCTGTTCCAGCTGTTCCAGCTGTTCCGACTGCATAAGAATATGTAGAGGATGGATCATTAATTATGGCATCTATGAATCCAGCGGCGGCTCCTGAAGCTCCAGAGTAAGCACTGCTTGAAGCCGCTCCGCCGCCCGGTCCGCCTGATCCGGTATTAGCTGGAGCATTTGCACCTGAAGCACCGGTGTAGTTCATACCTCCACCGCCGCCCCCGAAAGGAGTTCCCGGTCCTGCAATACCCCCGAAGACTACAGTTCCGATTTGTGTTGCCCAGTTTCCGTTTCCGGAGGCTCCTGAAAGAGCAGTTCCTATAGGTCCTGATCCCAGGGATGCAGTTCCACCAGTTCCACCAGCGGCAGATCCGCCAGCAGCTCGTCCGCCGCCTCCGCCTCCACCTGCTGTCATGCTTCCGAAGGTTGTATCTCCACCGGCGCCACCAGATGTACCCCCCGCTGAACCAGCTCCGCCTCCGCCGCCTCCGGCTCCTACCATACGAACGCGGAGATAAGTTACACCTTCAGGCGTATTGTAAGTTCCTGAACCAGAAGTAAAAGTTTGCATTGAGGGCGTGGTTCTTTTTCGTAAGCTTGAGAAATTTCCAACTGCTAAAACAGTTCCTGCACTTGCCCAAGTTCCTGCTGTTGTTTGAGTATTTGTAATTACGGCGACCAATCGATAGGGAACATTTGATCTTGCTGTTGCAGAATAAACAACAGTTCTACTATCCGCAGCTCCGGCCCCGCCTTCGGCGGTCGTTGATATAACTCCCATTTCTGGATATCTAGTCCCACTTGCTGCAAGCTCTAAAGTTCCAGCATTATCAATTAAGTAAACATATATATTTGAAGGTTGCCCACTTGCTTGACCAAGAGTAGATCCTGATGAAATAGTCATTGAGAGTGATGATGTAAGACTTCTTTGATTAAACGCTCCGCTGGTTAATGTGCTCGAACGCATTCCAACTTTAACTGCACCAGCACCAGCTGCGGGATCTGTGGACCCATCAGCTTGTTTTATAGCTATAGTTAAAGCACTTGCTGCAACGCTTGTGGCTAAACCGAGATTAGAAATTTCATTTGAAGCCGGTAATACTGTAGCTGCTGAAAGGCTATTTATCTGCGTTTGAATCGCTGAAGTTACTCCTGAAACGTAGCCAAGCTCGGTTGAAGTCACGGAAGATGCACTTACAAAACCTGATCCATCAGAAACCAGAGCTCTCGATACAGTTGTCGCAGCAAGCTTGTTAAGAGCGATTGAGGCGCCAGCCTTGATGTCAGCGTTCTCAATATTAGTTATTGTATTTTGATCTGCATCAATTGTTTTGTTAGTTAGGGTGTCAGAACTTGAAGCAGAAATTTTCCCATCAATCTGAGTCTGTATTGCAGAGGTGACTCCGTTGACATAGCCCAACTCTGTTGAAGTCGTAGTTGAGGCTGTGACGAAGCCTGAAGCATCGGAAGTTAAAGCTCGTGAAGCAGTTGTGGCTGCTAACTTGTTTAAAGCTATCGCGGCTGCCGCTTTAATATCCGCGTTCTCGATGTTTGATATTGAGTTACCAGTTCCATCAGCGTCGAAGGTTTTATTAGTTAATGTAGCTGTTCCATCTTCAGTTACAACACTTCTTGTTGCAGAATTATCCCGCAGCTCGAGCTTGTGTGAAGTGGAATTCATTCCGATATCGCCCTCGGCATTTAGCGTTGGGCTTGATTTAGGCTCTATGTTTAGAGACTTTTTTATTTTGAAAGACGTGTCAGCCATAAATCATTCTCCTTATAGCAACTATCATTATATCATATTAAGCCAAAAACGCGTCCACACTGTACTTGAAGGTCGCATCGGAGCCTGTTGACGTAGTCGTGCTCAATAACCTTAAGTTTGAGCCAGAAACATCTGTCGTAAAGGTTACTCCTAGCGTCCCAAGGGAAGCTGCCGCGCCTTGCGCGATGGAGGCATTAGTCCCATCTGTTACAAGTATGATGATTCCTGATTCAATATTTGAAGCCATTCGAACTATTGAGTAGTTTAGCCTTACAACAGTTGCGGTCGCGACGGCCACAGAATAAGCAACTTGGTTAGAAGTGTTATCGGTAAGCGTAACACTAGTTTTTCCCACAGTGCCAGCAGCAAGTAGGTCTATGGCTTCTTGTACTTCGTCGGCTGCTAAGCCAGAAGTTGCATTGCTGTAAGAGATTGCTGAAGCGTCATGAGCATCGATAGCATCGACCAGATGCGCATCGAAATCATTCTTGAGAACAGATATATCAACGCCATCTATAGTCTTTCCAGATGTGACTGTGATGTCATTCGTTATAGTTCCACCGTTGATTGTGACATTCTCGAGATAGGTGATAGCTGCGTTTCCGCCTCCGCTGGAAGGACTGAAATCCCCACCGAAACCGGAAATTCTATACTTTCCCGAGCGTCTTCTCCTAACGTATGATGAATCAGGAGAAACTTTTGGATAGTCAGTAGAGTCTTCAATCTTACCGGCCATGCGGTTAAGACGAGCATTAAACTCTTGAAAGCTTATTGCTGCTTCTTCTGGATTTCGTCCAACACTTCTCCATAAAGTTTTGAGGGCGCCGTATTTGATTACGATGCGGTCTTGGATTGGGAGAATGGGCTCGTCCCCGTCATTGGTTAGTTCTGTTACATCTTTTAAATAATCAATGTAGACTGTGAGAGCACTTTTTGTGACTGAAGGAAATACTGACATCTGTCTGTAACGATCAGATTCCATTTCTCCAGTTCCACTTGTGGGATCATAGTAATCACCAGTGTAATAAATGCGAGGATAACCTTCGGTCTTAGGCGCGAGAAGAGAGAGCTCTCTAAACTTCTGTCTTCCTACTCCCTCCATAGGGCGAGAATTCATACTGGTATAAACCGAAACTGTTTCTCTGCAATCAGTTGGAAGATTTATTTTATCAGTCCAAATTTTGAATGTTACAGCACTGTCTAATGTTCCAAGATATTCAGCTGAAAGTGTAACAGTTGTAGAGCCTGCAGTATGAGCTGAAATGATGTAAGATTCGTTAAAACTATCAGTCGAAAACAATTTTCCTGCAAAAGAGCCAAGGCTTACGCTAGGAGCAGTTGAAAGGATGACAGTTGTAGAATTCGGTGTTACAGAGGCGGTGCCTCCGAAGTATGCAGCATTGAATTTTATTGCTGTGTGACCTTCTAGCCATTTCCAGTTAGCAAAGGGTACGATTTCTTGAAGATACGTTTCATTAATAACCCGTTTGATCCGGGCTATTGTATTAGTATCCTCAGCCTGTACTTTTAACTCTTCGGCAACAGCGTCAACTATGTCTTTAAAGTCTACTAATGTAATTGACATTGTTCCCTCTCTTTCTTATGATTTGTTTTTAAATAAAATTGTAGCCACTGAATTACTGTCTATTGACTCAATCCAGATTCCGTTTGGAAACCGAATGGGAGAATCCGCAAGACGAAGAAACACTGTTTCGTCAGCAGCACTAATTGTGACCTTTAATTTTTTGGCACCAGCCCCAGCTGTAGCCCCATCATTCATTTGCTTGATATCACTAACTGTAATTTGATT
>Ga0154020_10005354_pt1 | contig 15158 bp, 11 predicted proteins | sample Klosneuvirus_201_FD_109709 | JGI IMG/M metagenome (GOLD analysis project Ga0154020, IMG submission 109709) | Active sludge microbial communities from wastewater, Klosterneuburg, Austria - Klosneuvirus_20160825_MG | ecosystem: Engineered > WWTP > Aerobic digester > Activated sludge | place...
CGTAAGGTCAATGCCACAACGGCCCTGTCACGCGAAGAGGCGAATGCCTTTATCGCGGACTATGTCGCGGGCCTCGAAGGGTACACCTACCTGGAAGGCGAAGCGGCACGATAGGGTCGCAGGCTCTCGTCCACGGTGTGGGCGCGAGCAACCCTCATGGAGAACGGTTGATGCGATCGTCCGAAGAATCCACGCCTCCTGTCGCGCAGAAGGGGATGATGGAGGATGTCATCGACATTTTTGCGAGTCCCCGCGCCCTGTTCGACCGAACACGGAACAGCAGCGCGGTGCGCCCGGCGGTGATTCAGATGCTCGTGCTGGGCATCCTTGGTATCGCGCTCCACAATCTGATGGCGCCGTACTTTGACGCCGAGTTTGCACGAGCCACCGCGCAGCAGGCCGAGGCTGCAGCAAAGGCCGGAACGGAGATGCCGGCGGGCGCGGCGGCGATGGGCGAGAAGATTGCCACGTTCACGGCGTATGCCGGTGGATTCATCGGACCGTGGTTCGTGGCATTGCTGGGTGGCCTGGCGGTGTTCATCGGTGCACGAATCGTCGGCGTCAAGCTTCGCTTCGGACAGGGCATGATGATCGCGTCATGGAGTTACATGCCGGCGATTATCGGTACACTTGCCACGGCCGTGCAGGGCGCGCTGTTGAGCGACCCGATGACGGTGCGTGGCGTGACCGACGCCTCGCTCGGACCCGCCCGATTCCTCGATCCGGCGACGGCGTCTCCGGTACTCCTGGCGGTGGCACAAAGCGTCGACCTGATCGCAATCTGGACGCTCGTGCTGTCAGCCATCGGCGTGTCGGTGGTCGGCCGCGTGTCGCTGGCAACGGGAGCGATCGCCACGGTTGCGCGTTTCGCATTGGTCTTGCTGCTCACCGTTGTGCCGGCGTTGCTACGGGGATAACCGTTTTCACGCGCGGAAACACGAAGGGCCCGGCATCGCTGCCGGGCCCTTCGTTTCTTCTGCGCGCTTATTTCGTGTCGTACCGCTTTGCCACTTCCGCCCAGTTCACGACGTTCCAGAACGCGGCGAGGTAATCGGCGCGGCGGTTCTGGTAGTGCAGATAGTACGCGTGCTCCCACACGTCGACGCCGAGGATGGCGTGTTTGCCTTCCATGAGCGGGTTGTCCTGGTTGGGCGTGCTCATGATGGAGAGCGTGCCGCCGTTGGACACGAGCCATGCCCAGCCGGAGCCGAAACGACCCATGCCAGCCGCCTGAAACTGCTCCTTGAAGGTCGCAAACGAACCAAAGGCCGCAATGATGGCGTCGCCCAGCGCGCCGGTCGGTTCACCGCCGGCATTCGGAGCCATGAGCTGCCAGAAGAGCGAGTGATTCCAGTGCCCGCCACCATTGTTGCGCACGGCCGTGCGCACTGCGTCCGGCACGTCATTGATGCGGCTGCACAGCTCGTCGAGCGACCAGCCGGCAAGCTCAGGTGCCTTGTCGATCGCGGCATTCAGGTTGGTGACATACGCCTGATGATGCTTGCCGTGGTGAATCTGCATCGTCTGCGTATCGATGTGCGGCTCGAGCGCATCGTGCGCGTACGGAAGTGTCGGAAGAACGTGGGCCATGTGCGCGGCTCCTGAATGAAACTGGAAAGTGAATCGACGGGACGACGGCTGACTCAGGCCGGCTTGGAACGCTCGCGCCACCAGCCAATGATGCCGGGAAGGATCGACAGGAAGATCACCACGAGGATCACCTTTTCGATATGCTGCGCGACGCCGGGGATGTAACGACCAAGAAGATAGCCGGTCAACAGCATGCTCCACACCCACGCCACGCCGCCAATCACGTTGTACATGATGAACGAGCGGTACTGCATCTGCCCGACACCCGCGACGACCGGCGCAAAGGTGCGGACGATCGGCATGAACCGCGCGATGATGATCGTCTTGCCACCATGCTTTTCGTAAAACGCCTGAGCTCGCAACAGGTGCTTCTTGTTGAAGAGCAGACTGTCTTCACGCGTGAAGATGCGCGGACCGGTGGCTTTGCCGATGCTGTACCCCACACTGTCGCCGACGATGGCGGCGATGGTGAGGATCACGCCCAGGATCCAGACGTTCAATCCGAAATCCGGCTGCGAGGCCAGCAGCCCTGCCGTCACCAGCAGCGAGTCGCCGGGCAGAAAGAAGCCCAGCAGGAGCCCGGTTTCGGTGAAGATGATCAAGGTCAATCCGACATATCCGGCCCACTGCACGAGCGCCGGGAGGTCGCGGAGTCGGTCGAAAAGTTCTCTGAGTAGCTGCACAGGGCGGGGGTAAGGGATCGGGCACCCGACCGATCGGCGATTCGTCGGCAGCGCGCCCGGAGGCAGACGGGGGGAAAGCTCGACGGGTCACACCGCCCGGTCAACTGCGGTAGCTTGCAGTGTGACTCGAGATGAGCTCGCGACGCCCGCCGCCGCATCTGCCCCGGAGGCACCTGTGCATACGGTGCACCTGCTGGCGCATACACACTGGGATCGTGAATGGTACCATCCGGCCGAGCGGTTCCGCGCGCGTCTGGTGGCGATGGTCGATGCCTTGCTCGCGCGCGCCCCCGGGGACATGGCGCCGTTTCTGTTGGATGGTCAGGCCGTCGTCCTGTCCGACTATCTCGCGGTGCGGCCCGATCAAACGGCGGCGCTGGCCGCCGCGCTGCGCAGTGGGCAGCTCGAAGCGGGTCCGTGGTACGTCCTCGCCGATAACCTGATGCCGTCCGGCGAAGCGATCGTGCGCAATCTCGAAGCCGGTCGGCGTCTGTTGCAGCGTCTGGGCGCCAGTCCACCGCCGGTGATGTATTGCCCGGACACGTTCGGGCACCCGGCCGCGCTTCCGGCCATTGCCGCTGAGTTTGGTTACGATGTCGCGGTGGTGTGGCGCGGTTTCGGCGGCGCATCGTTTCCGGCCACCGACACCGCGTGGTGGGTGGCGGCCGGCGGAGAGACCGTCCTGCTGTATCACCTGCCGCCCGACGGGTACGAGTATGGGAGCGCGTTGCCGGTCACCGCGCTCGCGGCGGATGACCGATGGCGTGCCATTCGCGCGGTGTTGTCGGCGCGCAATCGCACGGGCCACGCGCTCCTGACGGTGGGGGCCGACCATCACGCGCCGTCTCCCACCTTGGGAGCGAGTGTGGCGCTGCTCGCCGATTGCGCGCGACGAGACGGCGCGACCGTCACTCGGGTGAGCCTCGGCGAGGCGGCCGCGGCCCTGCTTCGAGGAGCCCGTGCGCGCACGAGTCTGCCGACCGTGCACGGCGAACTGCGCGACAGCTACGGCTACACGTGGACCCTGCAGGGGACGTTTGCCACGCGCGCGGCGCAGAAACGCCGCAACGCCCGTCTGGAACGCGCGCTGCTGCGCGATGTCGAAGTGTGGCAGGTGCTGGCGTGGCTCCACGGCGGCGCCGCGGCGCGCGCCGTCGCAGACGACGGCTCGTTGACGCTTGCGCAGCTTCCGGCCTTGACCGACCGGGCGTGGGAGACGCTGTTGCTCACGCATCCGCACGATACGCTCTGCGGCTGCTCGACGGATGCGGTCGCGCAGGCCATGGACGCGCGACAACTCGAGGTGGCGAGTGTGGTCCCGGAGCTCCGCGACGCGGCAATCGCGCTCGCCATGCGCAACGACCGGGTCGCCGCCCGGGCCGAGGCGATTGTCGCGCATCCCACGACGGTGATACGCAATCGTTGTGCGTACCCGCGCGGTGGTGTCGCCGAGATTCGCCTGCTTGAAACGCTGGGCGATGTTCGTGTTGGTCCCGGCAGTGGCAACACGGAGACGCTCCCGCTGCACGCCTTCGGTGGCAGGCCCGATGTGGAGGGATGCCTCGTGCAGTCCGGGCCATCGCGCGTGCGGCATGTGCGACGCGAATCGCCACAACACTATCCCGATGACGATCTCGTGCGCGAGCATCGGGTCGTGGCCTGGGTGCCCGTGGTTCCCGCGGCGGGCATCATCGTGCTGGGCGCGCAGTCCCAGGAGGCCGACGCCGCTGCCGACCGTTCCGCTGCGCCGCCGTCGCCGGTGACACTGGAGCAGGTGGATGGCGCGGTCCGCATGGACAACGGAACACTGCGGGTCGTCGCATCGCGCGACGGCGTGCGCATTGTGTCGCGTGGCGCTCGGCAACGGCGCGACGAGGAACACGACGATGAGCGCGACGATGAGCACGACGACATACATGAGCGCACGACGTCACTCACGCTTGTCACGCAGGCAGATGCGGGTGACAGCTACACCGCCTCGCGGCGCGGCGAGGAGGAACTGCTCGAACTCCACGCGGTGCACGCCGGCGCACGGGGACCGCTGCGGGCGAGCATCCGGCTGCACTGGCGATGGGCGCGCGGATCTGAACACATTCGTGTCGAGACGGAGCTGCTCCTCGATGCTGGTGCCGACCATGTGCGGTGTGATATGCGGGGGTGGAACGGTCGACACGATCATCGCCTCCAGTTCCGCTGGCACACCGATGTCGGTGAGGGCAACGAACAGGTGAACGTGCTGGCCGACGCGGCGTTTGGCCCGGTTGATCGCTCGACACGTCCGGCGCCCATCGGGCATGCGATTCCGCCCGAGTCGCCAGCGTCGACCATGCCGCTCCACCGGTGGCTGTCCGTGTATGCCGCCGATCGCGGCGCCACGGTGATCAGCGATGGCCTGGCAGAGGGCGAAGTCGGCGATGGGTGGATCGGTGTGACGCTGGTGCGCGCCGTCGGAGAACTGTCTCGATCAAACCTGCCCGAACGGCCGGGCCATGCGGGCTGGCCGTGTCCGATTCCTCGCGCACAATCGCGAGGACGCTTTGCGGCGCGCCTTGGCCTCGCGATACACGGACCACAGGACGAGCGCAGCCTGCGGCACGTCGAACGCACGGCTGATGCGCTGCTGATGCCGCTGGTCGGCGAAAGCAATCGCGATCGCACGGTGCGACCGCAGCGACTGGTTGGTCCGGAGTTGCGTGGTGACGGACTGATCGCGTCGGCGCTACGGCTTGACGACGCGAGTGGCCATGTGATGCTGCGTGCAGTCAACATCACGGAGCGCCCCGTGCGTGGCGCGTGGCGGCTTCCCGCAGGATGCTTTGAATGGCGCCGGACTCGCCTGGATGGGATGCCGGGCCTCCACGTGGATCACGCGTGGGTGCCGGTCGCCAGCGACGTGGTGTTCGACGTGCACTTCGATGCAGCGCCTCGCGAGATCGTCACGATTCAGCTGCGACGTCGCGATTCAGCGTGATCCTTGGCGTGATCGCTGACGCGGTTCGGACAACGCGTCGCCGATCAACGTACACGCCACCACGGTGGCGATCAGCAACACGCCGGGTGCCAGTGCAATCCACGGCGCCACCAGCAACCATTCGCGCCCGCCCGCAATCATGTTGCCCCAACTGGGCGCCGGGGGCTGAATGCCCAAGCCCAGAAAGGACAACCCGCTTTCCAGCAGGATGGCGTTTCCAACGCCCAACGTCGTGGCGACGACCGTACTGCCGAGCGCATTGGGCAACACATGCCGCCACAACACTCGCCAATCGGGCACGCCGAGCGCGGTGGCGCCCTCGATGAATGCGTGGCTGCGTATCCGCGCGACGTCCGCTCGCACCAGTCGCATCACCGACATCCATCCCGTCAGGGCGAGCACCGCCACGACGACGCGCAAACCCGGCCCCCACAGTGCGGCCGTCACCAACAGCAGAACCAGCCGAGGTATCGACAGCAGCGCGTCGCCGACGGCCAGTATGCACCGCTCCGTGAGTCCGCGATACCAGGCGGCGCAGGCTCCGAGCCCAACGCCGATCACCGCGGCAAGCAGCGAACCCAACACGCCTACGCCCAGCGAGACGCGCGCCGCGAGCCACAGTCGCACGGTGAGGTCGCGGCCGAACGCATCGGTGCCAAGCAAGTGCCAGTGACCACTTTTGTCGGTGGTCAGCGGCGGCGACAGTCGTCGTGCCAACACATCGCCGATGGCATTCGGATCGTCACCGCCAAACCAGGGCCAGACAAGCGCGCAGACGCACAGCGCACCGAGTACCACCACACCGGCCCGCAGCCGTCGATCACTCATGGCGTGACCGCACCGGGGTGCACGTCACGCGACGCGCGCTGATGGGGATCCAGTCGCCAGAGGACCACATCGGCCAACAGATTGGCGCCGATCACCACGGCGGCATACAGCACGGTGAGGCTGAGGACGACGGGATAGTCGCGCGCAGCAATGGCGGTCAGCATGGTGCGTCCAAGACCGGGCCACGCAAACACCTGCTCCACAAACACCGAGCCGGCGATGACGCCCGGGAGCATGAGTCCGAACAGCACCACCAGCGGCGTCAGCGCGTTGCGGAGCACATAACGTCGTTCCACGCGTGCGCGCGGCACGCCTCGCGCGCTGGCCGCGGCCACGTGTGGCGCGCGGGCGGCGTCGTGCATCGCCTGACGGGCATACCGTGCAACGCCCGCCGCGCCCGGCAGTGCAAGCACCAGCATGGGCAGCAAGGCGTGTCGTGCGATGTCGCGCCAACGATCAAGACCGGTGGCGAGCGCACCTGGCGATTCGATGCCAAAGGCGGGCAGTCGCAGCCAGGCCGGCGCGCCAACGGCCGCCGCACCCGATGTCGCCAGCACCACCAGTGCGAGCGCCAGCCAGAAACTCGGTGCGGCGTAGATGACGGTGCTGACGACCCCGACCGCCGTATCGGCGAACTGACGTGCCCGGAGGGCCTGCCATCCGCCCATGATGACGCCGATGACGAAACTCAGCAGCAGCGAGATGCCGCCCAGGGCGAGCGACACGGGGAACGCGTCGGCGATGATGGTGCGCACGGGTCGCGCCGTGGCGAGACTGGTGCCGAGGTCGCCGCGCAGCAGCGCGCCGATCCACTGCGCATATTGCGCAGGTAACGAGGCATCCAGACCGAAACGGGCACGCTGGCGCGCGACCTCCTCGGCGGTGGCCGTCGGGGCTACCAGCAGCGTCGCCGGATCACCCGGCGCCAGATGAATCAGCGCGAAGGTGAGGGTTGTGACGAGCCACAGCAGCACAACTGCATCAAACGTACGAATCGCGAAACGGCGCACGCGAGGATGATGCCGCCCAAATCGCGCACGTCAACCCGTGCCCGCCTGTTGGCCGCATCAATGGCGGTGCGATCGGACGGGCTGCGGCGCGTGTGCGGCCGCCTCCGGGGCGCGGCGCTGGGTGCGCTGTGGTGCGCGATGGCCAGCGGCTGTGCCGCTCCCCCCCGCGCAGAGGGCACCGTCGTGATGGCGTCGGGCACCGATCTCGAATCGGGCAACCCCGTTGTCACCATTCACGCGCTCAGCCGACAGATTCAGCGCCACGCACTCTTCGTGACGCTCGTGCGCTTCGACGACCGCTTGCAGCCTGTGCCCTATCTGGCGCGCGCGTGGTCGTGGGACGCCGGACAGCGTCAGCTCGCGTTGCGCCTGTCTGCACGCGTGCGCTGGCACGACGGCATCGTCACCACCGCGCACGACGTGAAATTCACGCTTGATGCGACCCGTGATGTGGCCGTCGGCTCGCCACGCGCCGGCGACCTCGCCGATGTCGATTCGGTGATTGCGCAGTCGGACACGCTCGTGACGATTTACTTCCGTTCGGCGCAGTCGCGCGTCCCCAACGTGCTGGCCGAACTGCCAATCGTACCCAAACACCTGCTCGATTCCGTGCCGCGCACCACGTGGCGCGCGTCGGCATTTGCCACGGCGCCGGTGGGGAATGGTCCATTCCGGTTTCTCGATCGCACCGCCGGTCGTCGATGGCGGTTTGTCCGCAACGACAGTTTCCCCGCGGAACTCGGCGGGCCGCCGGCACTGCAGCAAATCGTCGTCGCCGTGGTCGATGAAGCGTCCACCAAGTTTGCCGGACTGGTGAGCGGGGAACTGGACGTCGCCGGCGTCTCGCCGGTGATGGCGTTTCTGGTGCAGCGCGACCCCACGCTGCAGCTGCTGACGCCACCGGCACTGCTCAGCAACGTGCTGGCGTTCAATACCACCCGTGTGCCGTTCGACAATGCGGAGCTGCGCCGAGCCGTCACGCTGTCGATCGATCGGCAGCAATTGGTGGAGGCCGCTGTGGCCGGGTACGCCACGCCAGCCGGCAGTGCAATTCCGCCCGGGCTCCCGGTTTCACCCGCGCGGCTGCCTCCCTTCGATACCACGCGTGCCGACCAGCTGTTCGACGCGGCGGGATGGCGCCGTGGACTCGATGGCAAACGTGGCCGCGACGGAACGACTCTCACCATCGAGCTGCTGACTGTGGGCAGCGGCGACATGGCGATGGAGCAATTGGTGCAGTCGGCGCTGGCGGCGCGGGGCGTCACGGTGCGGATTCGCGTGGCCGAAATGGCCACGTTTCTCAGCACCGTTCGCGCGCCGTCCAAAACGTTCGATATGGCGTTGACGGGCATCCCGGGCGATATCGGCCTCGGGCAGTTGAGCGCCATGTTCATGACTGCGCAGCGCGGTGGTGCACTCGACTACACCGGCTTTCACCGACCGGCACTCGATGCAGCGCTGGTTGCCGCGCGCGCGTCGGCACCGGCAAACGCCACGCAGGCCTGGGCGCGTGTTGACTCACTGCTCGCCGCAGAGGCACCGGTGGCATGGCTCTACCATGCACGCGGGGTGCAGGGGGTGTCCCGACGCCTCGAGAACGTGACGATGGATCTGCGCGGCGAACTCACCACGATCGCGCAGTGGACGCGGCGCGGCGGATCATGATCGATCGGCTGAGTCCACTCCTGCGCGGTCGTCGCACCGAGCGCCGCGCGCTTGCGCGCGATCCGTCGTCGCCGGTCGCCGCGTTAGCGGACAGTCTCGCCGATGATCTGGCCCCGTGGCTGACGGCTGGAGCACCGATGCCGATGCAGAAGGCGCGCCTCACGCGTTTTGGAGGTCGCTGCCCGACGCACGGGGTATTTCTCGAGTTTGATCCGGCGCAGCCGTCGCAGCATTGGTGCGCGCGCTGCCAGCGAGCGTATGAGGCTCGCGAGCACGACGACTGGTGGGCGATGGGCGCGCAGCTCTGGACGGCCGAGCGCGCCGTTCACGCGGCCGCGCTGTTTGTCCTGCGCGACGATCCTCGTCACGCACAGTTCGCGGCACACATTCTGCGCGACTACGCCGATCGGTATCACACTTGGCCCAACCGCGATAACGTCCTTGGTCCGACGCGTCCGTTCTTCAGTACATATCTCGAGTCCATCTGGCTGCTCAACCTGTGCCACGCGGTTGCGCTACTCGAGTCGGACGAAACCACGCGCGCGTTGAGCGGCTGGAGTGCCGGCGACAGCGCACGAATTCGGGCGCGTCTGATCGAGCCGAGTGCGATGCTCATCGCCAGCTACCACGAAGGCGGGTCCAATCGCCAGGTGTGGAACGAGGCGGCGATCACGTCCGCATGGACGTTGCTCGGGCGCGAGACGGCGGTCCGCCAGCGCTTCGAGGCCAACGGCGGCGTGCGGTGGCAGATTCGCCATGGGCTCGACGCGGCCGGTTCGTGGTATGAGGGCGAGAACTATCACCTCTTCGCACACCGCGGGCTCTGGTACGGAGCGCAACTGCTGCGCGTGTACGACGAGCCACTGACGGCGGAGCTCGACGCGCGATATTCGGCCGGATTCACGGCTCCCTTTGCCGGCGTGCTTCCCGATGACACGTTCCCGTCGCGACGCGACTCCCAGTATGCCAGTAGCATACGCCAATGGCGCACCGCCGAGTGGTGTGAGTTGGGGTGGACACACACGCGCAGCCCGCAGTTGGCCGGACTGCTGTCGCGCCTCTACGATGACTCGGTCCCGCGACAGGACACCGGGCGTGCACGTTCGACCGCCGATGCCGAGCGAAATACCGCCGCAACGGCGCTGACACGCGCCGATCTCTCGTGGCGCTGGCTCTTGATGGGCGACGTCGCGCCGCTGCCGGCATCGACGGTGACGCAGACCAGTGTCTGTCTGCCCGAGCAGGGGCTTGCGGTGATTCGTCGCGACAGCGGCCGTACCTATGTCGCGCTCGAAGGAGGGCAGTTGGGCGGTGGGCACGGTCATCCCGATCAGCTCGCACTGACGTTGCAGACCGGAGCCGATCGCTGGCTCGAAGATCCGGGCACCGGCAGCTATGTCGATCCGTCGCTCTTCTGGTATCGCAGTACGTTGGCGCATGCAGCGCCGCAAATCGGCGGTGTGTCGCAGCAACCCGTTCCCGCGTCGATGGTGGCCTTTGACGCTCAGGAACATGCCGGGTGGATGGTCAAACGCGTTGACGGCATGGCCGATGGCGCAACGGTCGTGCGCTCGATCATCGTGTGCGATGGATACCTTGTCGACGTCTTGGAGTGGATCGCGGACAGCGCCGTGCTGATGGAGTTGCCAATCGCAGGCATAGCCGAAGTGATTGATGGGGATGCGTTCGGATGGACGGATCTGCCGCCGGGAGTGACGCTCCCCGAGTCGACGGCACTCTTCATGTCCGAAATCCGCTCACGCACCGTGCATCCGTCGATCGCGCTGCGCGCGTATCCGACACTTGCCGATACACCGAGCGGCGATGGCGTGGCGGAGGGTGCCCTCTCGGTGCGGGCGCAGTCTGCGCGACTCTGGTACGCGCTGCACTCGACGCCCGACCCTGGGCCGGGCGCGCCGATGATCGTTCGTGCCGAGGTGCCCGGTGCGCCCTGGCGACCACGCATTCATCGGCACTGGCTGCTGACATATGGTCAAACAGGCCGAATCGTCGGCGTGTGGAGCTGGCCGTCAGCGGCGCATCCGGACGGCGTGATCGATTCGGTCGAGTTCATGCCGTCGCGTGCGCGGCAGACGGAGATGTCCGCCGATGTGGTCGACGCTCCCTGCGTACGCGTGCGGTGCCGCAACGGTATCGTGTCGTCGCACACGCATCGTGACGATGGGTGGCACATCGACGTCGCCACCGGCGAAGCCGTGCGATCGATTCATCTCTCCGGCTTCAGCACGACCGATGGTCCGCGGCCGTCGGCCGCGGAGGCATCGGCGCCACCGCTGATGACGCCGTCCGCCACGTACGATGTGCCGTTGGCGTCAGTGGACGTCAGTGGTCATCGCTCCGGCGACCCAATTCCCGGCGCGACCACGATTGCCCTGGGCGAGCCGCACTACGTCAGAACCGAGCAGTCGTGGGTCGAGGCAGGGGCGCCAACCGCGGATCTGCAACTCGCCACGACCGCGACGCACTTCCTGGTTGACGTGCGAATACACAGCCGCCATGGCATCGTCGTGCGCGAGCTGCCGGAGCTCAATCCGCTCGACAATGAGCTCGACGATACCAATGCCGATGGACTGCAGTGGTACTGGCGCTCGGACACGTCTGCGTCACCTGACGTCGGACGCATCGCGGCGATGGGTCTGCACGTGCCGAGCGGGGCCAGACGTTATTGCGGTCAGGGTCGAGCCACCAGTCTGGCGATGGACATCATGCCCTCGGTCACGTGGCGCGTCATACCGGATGGGTGGGCCATGCGGCTCGCGTGGCCGCTCGATCAGCTTCCGCTTGGCTCGGCGCGCACCCTCGACTTCGAACTCGTGATCAACGAGCGTCCACCCGAACGCGAACGTCGTCGCGGCCAGCTGGCACTCAGCGGCGGTGGCGGCTTCGGGTATTTGGCCGGCTCGCGACGTCCGAAGGACAAGTTCGTGCGGCTTCGGTTCCCGGCGGCCAAGCCATAACGACGCTGCGATGACGCAGCCGGACTATCTTCACACAGCCCCACGTCTCTGGTGCCGGTACGCGGCGAGATTGGCGTGACTTTGTTTGCTCTTGCCCGGTTCGGATGTCTGATACGCTGCTGACGGCCGTGACGGTCGTGTTGTATGAATCGCAGGACCCGATCAACATCGGCGCCGTCGTGCGCGCGATGAAGAACATGGGTGTCTGGGACCTGCGACTCATCCGCCCCTGCCACTACGATCCCAATCGTATCGAGCAGATCGCGCACGATACGCGCGATCTGGTCGAACGCATTCGGCATTTTGACACCATCGACGAGGCGCTCGCGGACTGTGTCCGCGTCGTGGCCTTCTCGGGACGCCGACGCGCGGCACGATGGGCGCGCCACACTCCCCGGTCGGCTGCCGAAGATCTGCTCGAACATGCGCCATCGGGCCGAGTGGCCATCATGTTCGGACGCGAGGACCATGGGCTCCCCAACGACGCGCTCGATCGCGCGCACGCCGTGGCCACCATCCCGACCACCGAACATTTCTCGCTCAATGTGGCACAGGCGTGCCTGCTGGCGCTGTACGAACTGCATCTGCAGGCGGGCGACGTCACCAAGCGTATCGCCGGGCCAAAACACGCGGCCGGCGCACCCACCATGCAGGAATACGAACAGACGTTCGCGGACGCCCAGTCGGCGCTCGAGTCCATCGCGTATTTCAAGACGCGCAATCCCGAACTGGTCATGCGCGCGATGCGATCACTGGTGTTTCGCGCTGGCCCGGACGCCCGGGAGTTGCTGCTGGTCCGCACGGCCGCCATCGAAGTGCTGCGCACGATCGACCGCGAAACGCGCCGTGCGGCGGCCGACGCGCTGGCGGCACGGGACCGTCTGCCGTGAAGTTTGGACTGCCCGTGGCGCCGGGTGACCCGGACGACTGGCGGTCACGAGCGGCCGACGTGATTCCGGGAGGCTCGTCCACCGGAAGCAAGCGGCCCAGTGCGCTCTACGGGTCTCGCGCGCTGGACTCCGCACTGCCCACGCACTTCGAGCGCGCCGAAGGCTGTGTGGTCTGGGCGCCGGATGGGAGACGCTTCACCGATCTTGGCATGGCACTCGGGGCCGTCGGCATCGGCTATGCTGACGAAGCGGTGACGCGAGCGGTCCAGGGAGCGGCCGCGCTTGGCAACGTCTCGGCACGTCCGCACCGCCTCGAAGTCGAAGTGGCGGAACGTCTGGTCGATCTCATCCCGTGTGCCGAAGCGGTGCGTTTTCTCCGAACCGGCGCGGAGGCAACGGCCGCTGCCGTCCGCATCGCACGCGCCGCGACCCAGCGCACGCACATCATTGGGTGTGGGTACTTCGGCTGGCTCGACTGGTGCAGCGACAGCGCGGGAGTGTCGCCCGCCATCGCGTCGGAAACGACGTGGGTCCCATTTGGCGATGTCGACGCACTCGACGCGGCGGTCAACCAGCACGCGGGCGATCTGGCTGCGGTGATCCTCGAGCCGCTCATCCATGAGATTGCGCCCCGCAATTGGCTCGCGGCCGCGCGCGCGGCGTGTGACCGCACGGGTGCCGTGTTGATTTTCGACGAAATCAAGACGGCCTTTCGTGTACGCACCGGCGGCGTCCAGGAACTGCTCAGTGTCCTCCCCGATCTCACGACGATCGGCAAAGCCATGGCCAATGGTTACCCGTTGGCCGCCGTCGTTGGTCGCAGTCATCTCATGGAAGCGGCCAACCGCAGCTGGATCTCGTCCACGGCCGCGACCGAATCAACCGGGCTCGCGGCGGCGAAAGCCGTCTTCGACTGGCACGAGCGGGTGGATGTCCCCGAGCGTATGGCGCGAGCCGGTGGTGCACTGCTTGCTCTTGTGCAATCGGCGTTGGCCGACGCACCGTGGGTTGAGGTCCGCGCCGACGGGCCGCCCATGATGTGGCAACTGACCGCCGATGTCCCCGAAGCACTGGACGCGCTGATCGCGAGCGCTGCCCATGCGGGCGTGCTGCTCAAACGCGGCGCCTACCAATTCGGCGCCGTGGCGCACGACCAGCGGGCGATTGACAGCGTCGCCGCCGTGCTCCCCGGCATCATGCACGACCTGCAACCCGGTCCTCGACGCTGATGACAGACGCCCTCGCACTGCCGCTTGGAGGCGACGAGCCACTGATCGATGTGCACGCGCATTTTCATACGCCACACACCAACCGCGCCGATTGGCACAGCTACAATCAATCGCGGCTCTCGGCGGGCGACCGGATCGGTGTGCGGGTGCACGTCGCCTCCGTGCTTGGCTCATGGGGACACACGTCGCCCACGTACTTCGCATCGCCCGACGATCAGACCCGCGCCAACAGCTGGATGTTCGACTTTGCCGCGGCGAGTGCAGGGAAGGTACGGGCGTTTGCGGCCGTCAACCCCAATTTCACCGCGCACGCCTTGGCCGAGATCACGCGCGGGGTGTCGCGCGGCGCGATCGGTATCAAGCTCGCGGCGGGTCGACGTGCGGACGATCCGCTGGTGGATGACATCGCGGCGTTCGCCGCACAGCATCGCCTGCCGATCCTCCAGCATATCTGGCAGCATCGCCGCCGGGATTGGCCGAATCAGGATGCGTCGGACGGAGTCGATCTGGCCCGCATTGCCAGCCGGCATCCCGATGTCACGTTTTTGCTTGCGCACATCGGAGGCGGCGGTGACTGGGCCCATACGTTTCCTGCCGTCCGCGACGTGCCGAATATCGTGATGGATCTGTCGGGCAGTGGGATCGATCGCGGCATGATCGACGCCGCCATGCAGTCGGTGGGCGCCTCGCGCCTCCTGTGGGCTGCCGACCTGACCTTGTGCACGGGTCTCACCAAGTTGCGCGCACTCGCACACACGGGGGCGAGTCCCGACGAGATCGCGGCGATGCGTTGGAAGAACGCTGTCCGCATCTTTCCGCCCCATGCGTTCGTGCACGCGTTGCCGCCGCAGGGACCAACATGACCACTGATTCGCTCTTGCCGATCGACGTGACTGCGTGGATCGGTGCGTATCCCTTTCGCGACATTCCCCATCCGGAGCCCGAGATTCTGGCCCGAGTGCTGGAGCGGGAAGGGTTCGCTGGTGCGTGGGTGGGGCACTTGCCGGGCGCGTTTCATCGTGATGTCCTGCCGTCCAACCGGGCACTGTACTCAGCGCTCAAGCCATTTCGAGCCGTGCTGCAACCAGCGCCGATGGTCCGGCCCGATTGGCCCGGGTGGGAACGGCAACTGGCGGAAGCCGTCGACGAGGGCGCACCGGCCGTTCGGGTCTATCCGGCGCAGTGGGGGTTGGGCGCTGGGCACCCGGCGTGGGCCGAACTGTCGCATGCCTGTGCCGTGGCCGGTGTGGTGCTGCATGTGACCACCCGGTTTGAGGATCTGCGACAACGCCATCCGTTGGACACCGCCGGTGA
>Ga0154020_10005356_pt1 | contig 15157 bp, 20 predicted proteins | sample Klosneuvirus_201_FD_109709 | JGI IMG/M metagenome (GOLD analysis project Ga0154020, IMG submission 109709) | Active sludge microbial communities from wastewater, Klosterneuburg, Austria - Klosneuvirus_20160825_MG | ecosystem: Engineered > WWTP > Aerobic digester > Activated sludge | place...
CGAGCTGTCAGACCCGTTTGATGTTGCTGGACAAATTCTTCTTTAAGAATAACTTTTGGAGCTTGTTTTCAACCAATCGATTTTTGAACCCGGTCGTTCAATGGCAATGTCTTCGTTAAAGAAGCGCCTCCATGCTTGTTTTTTAAATCTCTCATTTAGATAAGATTTTACTGTTAGAACACTTATGTACTGATCGGTATTATTTTAGTAAAAATTAAAAAATAATGCAAATAAAAAAACCTCGCGCATGGCGAGGTTCTTACCCTTACTTATATATTTTTATTTATTTAAGTAATTTTTTGTGTAACGTGGCCGCATTATGGGCTACGACACGAAAGAGTATATTTGTGCATATTTTTTAGATAAGGTACTAAAAGTATTATGTACCGTAATTAATATAATGTCAAATACATTACACCGATATATGTTTTGTGAATTTAGTTTTTAATAAAAAACCCCGCTGTCATTTGACACGGGGTTCTAAATACGCCTTTTTCTTAAAAATAGACTTAATCCTGCTTAACAACCACTCATACATATAACAATGTTGAGAATCTGAGCTCCTTTAATCGACTCAGTTTATTGCCAGGGTATAAGAAAGGTTTCTTTAAGGTGTTTCTAACATTATACACCAATCAAAAAATATTGTCAAGTTATCAAAAAAATTGCCTCCTATAAATAAAAAAACCCGCTGTCTTACGACAACGGGGCACACCTCAAATTAAACCAACTCTTACTTTGCGGTAGTTATTTGCCGGGTGACATTTTTACCATTTGAATCAATTATCTGCATGATCAGCACTTGAGGAGCGATGTCATTTAGCCATTGTTGATCAAATTTTTCAGCATTTTTTTTATTTAGCACCACTTGTCCGGTTACGCTAAAAAATGTGAAAGTTTTTGGTCCATCATCAAGTAGGGCAACATCTTCTTCAAAACTCAATCTTCCTACTGGTGCAGGTTTTATGCCTACTCGAGAAATTCTTCCCGAACAATACATAATACCGTTTACAACCGGGAAAACTTCAACATCGTATTGCTTACTCCACTCAAGTCCACTTAATGGAATTTGAATACTTCCCACAGCTGTTTCTACAACAACTTGATTTGTATCTCCCACTTCAGTAAATATGGCTCTAAACTTTAATTCGTCAGAGACTGGATAATTTAACACGGCACCGGCAGGAATTGTTGACGAAAGATCCAAATTCAATCTCGAAGGATTTCCATGGAACCAGTCAGCCAATTGGCCATTTCGGTAGCTTCTGACAAGTAACGTATTCGTATACATCACACATCCATTTGCTGTAATTTTGCACCACACTGTTAAAGTATCAGGTCGCGGAGGTCCTCCGGCTGCTGTAAATGTGTAAAGAAAATTATGCCCAGTAGAATATCCACCTTGGCCAGTGAACCATTCATACGTAGTTCCACAATTTGATGGAAAGTTTGTAATGAGTTCTACTGTTTCAAATTTACACACTTTAACTGCAGTGAGCGGAATAATTACCGGATTTGGACTTACTGAATAGTACCGGCATTTATAGCGGGTTATTAAATTCGATGGATTGGTAATAAAACCAGTAACCGAAACACCGTAAGACCCAGAAGCCGTAATACTTATCGTAGAAGTTGTTTCGCCCGTGCTCCAAAGAAAGGAAACCGGTGTGAAATAATTCGGATAATCAGCGGTCAAAGTTTGACCGTAACAAACGTTAGTTTGCTGAGGTAAAATGTTAATGTTGCAGGCGAATGCGAAATTTGTCGTAATCGCCAAAATGAAGGTAATCGAAATCAGAAGTTTTTTCATTTGCTTTATATTTTTTGGTTTAACTTATTAATGAACTTTATCCCTGCAATTATACAGTATAAATATATTTTGTCAATATAATAAACAAACCCCGCTTTTCGCGGGGTTTTATAAGGCGCTTTATGATTACGGCAAGCAAACCTTTAAATGGTAGGTGGTCGTGCAAGACGAAATTTACGGTTCTTCATAGGGCTATATGGGTTTAAAGGTGAACTTTCTTATTAAAAGTATAGCATATGATTATATACTTGTCAAGCGCTTATTTAATCTTCTAAAAAACCCTTTGTTTTGCTATACTTTTCAAATTTCTAAAGAATACTTCCTAACTGTGGGACTTGAAGTCCACGCGGAACTAAACACCAAAACGAAGATGTTTTGTGGTTGTAAAAACGACCCCAACGAAACCAAACCGAACACAAATATTTGTCCTGTTTGCATGGCACACCCTGGAGCATTACCTGTTGCAAACAGGGAGGCAGTTCTTTCAGTTTACAAAATGGGCCTTGCAATCGATGCAAATGTCGCAGACTTTACAGAATTCGACAGAAAAAACTATTTCTATCCAGACATCCCAAAAGGTTACCAAATATCTCAATACAAATATCCAATTGTCTCAGGTGGAAAATTACACGGCGTAGATATTACTCGCGTACACTTAGAAGAAGATACCGCAAACTCAAAACATGATCGTGGAGATTTTTCTCTTGTCGATTTCAATCGTGCTGGAGTTCCTTTAATGGAGCTTGTTACAGAACCTGTAATACATACCGCAAAAGAAGCAAGTGACTTTGCAAAAGAACTTCAACTTCTTTTGGTTTATCTTGGTATTGCCGAAGCAAATATGGAAAAAGGTGAAATGAGAGTTGAGGCAAACATTTCTGTATCAGATGACAAAGATAAATTTGGCACAAAAGTTGAAGTCAAAAACCTAAACTCATTCAAGAGCGTTGAGAAAGCAATTGAGTTCGAGCAAAAACGAATGATCGAACTTCTAGAGGCAGGAAGAGGAGATGAAATAACACAAGAAACACGAGGTTGGGATGAAGTAAAACAATCTACATTTTCACAGCGCAAAAAAGAAGGCTTGGCTGATTACAGATATTTCCCAGATCCAGATCTTCCAAAAATGAAACTAAGTGAGGTTTTTGATAAAGATAAAATAAAAGCAGAACTTCCAGAACTCCCATGGGAAAGACGAGCAAGACTTAAAGCGTTCGGTATTAAAGATGAAGATACCGAAATGTATGTTTCAAATTTTGTGCTTGGTAAATTCTTCGAAGATACAATTTCTGATTTTAATGAAGAAAAAACGCTAATTTCTCTTGCTTCAAACTACATAACATCAGATTTGGCTGGGATTTTGAAAAATAATCCTGAACTGTCGCTTCCAGATCACAGATCTTTTGCCAAAATAATCGAAATGGCAAACAAGGGAGAACTTACTTCTCGAGGCGCAAAAGATTTACTTTTGATAATCACAAAAGAAGGCGGAGACCCAGAAAGTATCGCAAAAGAGCGTGGAATGCTTGCACTAAACGACGAAGGAGCTATAAAAGAAATCGCTTTGAAAGTAATCTCTGAAAATGCTGATGTAATTGAGCAAATAAAATCAGGTAAAGAAACAGCAATAATGTCGCTAGTAGGGAAAGTTATGAAAGCTTCAGGTGGTTCAGCAAATCCGGCTTTGGTTCAAAAAATACTAAAGGAGAATATTGAATAAACCCCTAAACTAAGGTAACCTATTAAAAAAACAAAATATGATAGGTGGACTTATTAATGACGACTATTACTTTTGCTTTGGCGATGAAGACATCGAAACGCTTAAGCAAAACAGTAGAATTTTGGGGTATTTTTATCAGCCTGCGTATACCAAATATGGCAAGGCGGAAATACTAAAAATCGAAATAAAAATACACAACCATCAAACAGAAGAAATACCTTCAGCTAAATTAACCTTTAATGCAAAAAATAAAGTTAAAGCTTTAAATTTACTCAAGGATGAATTCTCAAAACTATTACTAAAACCAACAGATTCCATTCTGAAATATGGAGGCTATGGTGTTAGATTTGGAGATTCAGGTGTGTACATATTTCAGCCAAAATCTGAAAGATTTCAATCGACTAAAACATCAATTGAAAATCTTTTTATACAACTAAAAAGCGGGCACTAATGCCCGCTTTTTTTATTTTAAAAATTCAAAAGTTTTTTGATTTGCTCTTTGTCTATCGAAGTTAAAAATGTAGCAAGTCTTGGGCCAATTTCCCGGTCAACAAGTAGCATGTAAATATTTTTGAAAAATTCTCTTTGAAGCGGAGCGTTTTGTTTTTGATCAAATTCTAGATTTTTTGGTATGTCGTACAGTCGTGTTTCCAAATCTTTTGAATCAAAATTTTCATCAAGAACATTTACGAGAGTTTTTATGTGTTCTTTCTGGGATTCGCTCAAAGTATTCCAAAATTCAGAGTTTGGACTTGTGCGAAGGATTATTGCTTCTTCAAGATTGTATTTCAAAAGCCAATTTTTAGCTTTTACAAGTCGCTCTTCGATAGAACCCAAATCATATTCAAATCCAGATTCTTTTAATTTTTCTTGAACCTTATTTGCATCCCAATTTAAGATTTGCCCGAATGCGACAGCTTGCCTAAAAGGAATTGGATTTTTGAAAGTCTCTTTTACAAGAGCGAGTTTTAGAGCGTGAGATTTTTCACCTTCGAGTGTGCCGGCTGAAAATGAAGCGCATTCTCGATCAAATTCATCATATTGTCTGTAAATCTCAGAATCAAAAGCTAGCTGAAATGCAGCATCAGGCATTGCACGAGTATATAACCAAAGCAAAAGATTTGGCTCATATATATCAAGTAAATCAGCAGGTGAGACAGCATTTCCTTTAGATCCTGACATTTTGGCGCCAGTTCCTCTAATTCCGACAAATTCATAACCAACAAAAAGGGGTGCGGTTTTATAGAATAGATTTTTCATAAAATCACATCCAACATCATAACTTGATCCAGGGTTGGCATGATCCTTTCCACCTGGTTCAAAAACGACACCTTCAAATATCCAGCGTGATGGCCAGTCTATTTTCCACGCAAGCTTTGCGAGATGGTCATTTTCAAAATCAATCTCGTCTTCTTGTTTTGTGTCGTGGCAATAATATTTTATTTTTGTTCCACCATTATAAGAAATGATTTTAGTATTATCTCGTCCTGAAAATCTTGAATAGACTGTAACAGGGAAGTAGTTGGCGATGAAATCTGCCTCGGTAATATTTTTCTCATTTTTCGCAATTTCCGTCATATGAGAGAAGAGTATTTGTCCGATTCTTTCGCGATTGTCGAGTGCAAATTTTATCTCTTTTATATAAGCACCTTTGCCATACATTTTTGACTGACGGATAAATTCCAAAGGCAAACCAAGTTCTCCGATTGCAGTTTCAAACTGTACTTCAAAATTTAGAGCATAAGATTCTTCTTTTCCTTCCGGGTCCGGAATGCTAGCGAGCGGTTTTCCAACGTGTTCGACAAAAGATTCAGGAACATTCGCAGGGACTTTTCTTAAACGATCAAAATCATCCCATGAAAAAACAAAACGAGTTTTCTTACCCTCTAGCGCCAAAGTTTTCATTATGGCGTAAGAAGTCATAACATCTCGGAAGTTTCCAAAGTGGACTATTCCTGAAGGAGAAATTCCAGCTGCTACAGTATAAGTGTCCAGATTCGGAAATTTTTCAAGCACGATACCGGCCACAACTTGTGACCAGTGCTGACCTTCTTTTCTATATTCCTTTGGACCAATTCGATTGTTTGTGTGTTCCATAGTGATTTTTTAATTCTATTCTAAAAATGCCTAAAATACAAAAGAAAAAGCCCTTCAAAATTGAAGGACTTAAAATATAAAGAAATTTTACTCTGATTGTTCAAAGTAGCTAGCAGGCTTAGGCTCAGCCGTCTGTTTAGGAGGACCTGACAAGATTAGAGTGGAGACAACTATAATTACTGTAATAACCATTGCTATCTTCAACTTAAGAATAGTTTTTTTAACTGTTTCGCTTTCTGTGATTTTTTTTAAGTAAACAGTACTTATCCATAAGATAGGAAATCCTACCATTATGTATACATGTGTCTTATTCTGGAAAGTCATATATATAATCCAGCCATACGCTAACGCCATTACAAAAGTCATAAGACTTTGAAGCAACGAAATGTTTAAGTTAAATGTCTTTACCATGGTTTAAGTTTTTAATTGATTCCTAGTAATTATAGCATATATTGACCTTTTGTCAATGATATGTTGATATTTACTAATAGAATTCGTGTATAATTTATCTATGTCAAAAAAGATAAAAGTAGCAATTAATGGATTCGGTCGAATTGGACGTGCAACTTTCAAGATAGCTTATGAGCGAGATGAGCTTGAAATTGTAGCTGTAAACGACCTTGGATCTATCGATAGCTTAACTTATTTACTAAAATACGATTCAGTATATGGAATGTGGCCTCATGACATAAAAAATGACGGTCAAAATATTATTGTCGATGGTAAAAAAATAAAATTTATTTCTTCTAAGGATCCAAGCGGTCTTCCTTGGAAAGATTTAGACATTGATGTTGTTGTGGAGTCTACAGGACTATTTACATCATATGAAAAATCAAAATTCCACTTAGATCAAGGTGCGAAAAAAGTTGTTATCTCTGCGCCTTCAAAAGGTGACGGTTCTGTAAAAGGCGAAACAATTCTACTCGGAGTAAATGAAGAAAAATTTGGCACATGCGACATCACATCAAACGCTTCTTGTACGACTAATGCTTCAAGTCCAGTTATTGCCATACTCCACGAAGCACTAGGGATTGAAAAAGCTATTTTAAATACGGTTCATGGCTATACTGCGACTCAAGCCCTTGTCGATGGCCCAAGTAAAAAAGATTTACGAGAAGGAAGAGCAGCAGCGCAAAACATTATTCCAAGTTCAACTGGTGCGGCTATTGCGGTCACTCAAGCTTTCCCAGTTCTAACAGATTTATTTGATGGAATTTCTATTCGGGTTCCAGTTCCAGCAGGTTCAATTGCGGACATTACTTTTATTTCAAAGAAAAATACAACGGTTGAAGAAGTTAACGAACTTCTAACAAAAGCATCACTTGATAAACACTGGGCAAATATTTTCTCTGTCACAAATGAGCCAATAGTTTCGACAGATATCTTGGGAAGCAAGTACGCTTCTATTGCAGACCTTGCTCTAACAAGGGTTGTGGGAGGAAATTTGGTAAAAGTCCTTGCATGGTATGACAACGAAATGGGGTACACTCATATGCTGGTTGAGCATGTGATCAAGACAGGGAAGACGGTTTAAGGACAGTAGCTTAGTATCTTAGTAATTGGTATATTAGAAAATATTAATAGGTTAATTAAAATAATTTTATGTCATTAGAAGAAGTAAAAAATGATAATGGGGAAATAGTTGGAGCGGTAGAACATATGGACGATCAAGGAATGCTCCAAGAAGAATACGGGCGACTTTCACTTGAAGTTATGACTGCAGAAGGCGAAGAAAAGGAAAAGATAGAAGCAAGATTAAAAGAGCTAGAAGCTAAACTAAGCCCACTAGAAGAAGCTGCTTAAAAAATGCGTATCTACATCGGCACAGATCATGCAGGATTTGACCTGAAAGAGACAATTAAATCTCATTTGTTTTCAAAAGGGCACACAGTAGAAGACTTGGGTGCATTTGAAAAAGTTGAAACGGATGATTATCCGGATTTTGTTGTTCCTGTTGCCGAAAAAGTTTCAAGAGATCCTGAAAGTTTCGGAATTGTTTTAGGAGGCTCAGGACAAGGCGAAGCAATGGCAGTAAATCGTGTACGAGATATCAGAGCAACTGTTTTTTACGGTGGACCAATTGATATCGTTGAAATTTCCCGCAAGCACAACAATGCAAATGTCTTATCTATCGGCGCGCGATTTGTAAATGAAGTCGAAGCGATAAAAGCAGTAGATACATTTATTGAAACCCCGTTTTCGGCAGATGAAAGACACATAAGACGAATAAGTAAATTTTAGAAATACTCATAAAAAGCCCTTACAAAATAAGGGCTTTTTATATTGACTTTTTATAAATAATGTGCTATTATTAAGTAGTAAGTAGATCTTTCAAAATGTTTTGATTGGTGACCATAAATTCTGCTTGGAGTTTGTGGTAACCAATTAAATAAAACTAAAAACATGAAACCAAATAAATTTATTCAGTTCTGTCTGCAGTTACGTAATCTCGCAAGTCTAAGAAATAACAGAAATCGCAAGGTATGTTTATGTTGTGGTTTTGAAAATAATTCAGTTGTTAGTAAGCAGATTTGTTTGCTGTTGAATGAATACTTAGGCGGAAACAGAAATAATTTTCCCGACAGTGACGATCTCAACATAATTTTGACTAAAGCCGAGGAAGTTTTTCCGGATCTCGAAAAATCAGAAAGAGAAGAAATGGTTCTCAATTTGATTTTCGACTAGATAGTTGAAAAGCATTAAATTATCAAAGACCATCGGAAGGTGGTCTTTTTATTTTGTAATATATATACTTAAATGATTAGACTTGACCGGCATCCTAAATGGATGCCGTTTTTTTATTGCTATACCAAACCCATCTTGGTAAACTAAATCTCATATGGCAGAAATTATTCCAGCAATATTACCTGAAGATTTTTATGAAATCGAAAAGAAAGTTCGATCTGTCTTTAGAGTTTGTCCAAACATCCAAATAGATATTTGTGACGGTGTTTATGTTCCAAGTCGAACATGGCCGTTTGTAATAAAAGAAGACAAATTTTTTGCCGACCTGATGGAAGAGAGGATGGGAATGCCGGAATGGGAAAATGTAAACTACGAACTTGATTTGATGATCAAAAATCCAAACAAGCGATTTGAAGAATTTATAAAGCTCGGACCTTCTCGAATTATTTTTCATTTCCGATCTTTTGCTAACCCCGAAGTTGCCATAGATTTTTTTGAAAATCTAGATCCATTTTATAAAAACAATATTGAACTTGGTCTTGCCATAAGCGCCGAAGAAGATTTGAAGGGAATTGAAGCCATTATTCCTCATATTCATTTCATCCAAGTAATGGGAATAAAAGTAATTGGAGTCCAAGGTTCACCACTAAATGTTGAGTATTTCAAACAAGCTCTCGAGCAAATAAAAAATATTAAAAAACTTTATCCTGACATGTTAGTTTCAGTTGATGGAAGTGTGAGTCTAAATACAAAAGATGAACTAATCGAAGCTGGTGCAGATAGGCTTGTGTCTGGCTCTGCAATTTTTCAAAGTGCGGATCCGCTCGCCACAATTAAAGCATTTAGATCTTAGCGATATATTTCATCTTATATATCCGGTATTTACTCACCTTTTTGTTATTATACTATTATTAATAATAGTATAATAAGCATACAAACTTTTTATGAGTAAGATAAATAGAGATGAGCAGTTAAAAATAAAGAAAATGGAGAAGATTATGAAAGGTGGCGCCAACCATTGGCGTATCGCTATTTTGTTTTTACTCGAAAAAGAACCAAATCTTACCGTAATGGAAGTATCCGAAACACTTGGTGCGTCATTTGTGACAATTGCTAGTCATCTACAGAAAATGGAAGCTAGTGGACTTATCTATAAAAACCAAAAATCAACTATGGTAGAACACGTACTAACACCCACCGGAAAAGAAATTATCAAATTATTAAGAATTATATAATAACAACTAAAATTTCAATTTATTAGTTATGTGCATAATATATTGATATGTAGCCAATTTATTTATGATATAATTTAGAGCATATGGCGATCCCAACCATTATACCTCCATCTATAGAAGAAATTCGATCTATTAGAACAATAGAAGGAAACGAACCACTTGTTAAAATTGCGGAAACTCAGAAAATACTGATTTTAAAAGAAAATCAATTTTTATTACCATTCGCAAGAAAATCAGTTGTAGAAAATCTCATAAGTGCTTCTGAAAATTTACCAGCTGGTCATAAATTTTTAATAGTAACAGCATACAGACCACTATCTTTCCAGAAAAAACTTTGGCGCCAACGGCTTTGGCAAATGATTAAAAAAAAGCCTCTTAGGTATATTTTGAATCCTTTAAGTTTATTCCAAGATGCTAGTAAATACACGGCCAGACCGGGTGGAAGCTCGCATCAAACAGGCGCTGCGATAGATCTGACAATAATAGACCAGAACAATAAAAGATTGGATATGGGTACAGAGCTTACAGATTTTGGGGAAAAATGTCACACCTCTTGTTCAGATATTAGCAGTGAACAAAAAAATAATCGTGAAATTCTTTACAAGACAATGATAGAAAGTGGTTTTGTAAATTATCCTCGTGAATGGTGGCACTATTCATACGGAGACAGGGCGTGGTCAGTTATGAATAATAAAAAAGAATGTGATTATGGTGCATTAAAATTTGAAAGAAGTGATATAATAAAAAAATAATGAGTGACACAAAACTAAATGAAAAAGATTTAACTCTTAAGGCAAACGAAATCCGCGAATCGATCATTGAAATGCTTTTGGAAGCAGGAAGTGGACACACGGCAGGACCTTTAGGTATGGCTGATATTTTTACTGCACTTTATTTTGGTGGAATTTTAAAACACGACCCACACAAACCAAGCGATCCAAATCGTGATCGACTAGTACTTTCAAACGGACACATTTGTCCTGTTTATTATGCAACCCTTGCTCACGCAGGATATTTGCCAATTGATGAACTAAAAACTCTTCGAAAATTTGGCTCAAGACTTCAGGGGCATCCGCACCGAGAATATTTACCAATACTTGAAACATCTTCTGGCCCTCTTGGTTCAGGTCTTTCCCAGTCTGCTGGAATGGCGCACGCTATCATAATGGACGAAGGCTATAAGACTGACAGATATGTATATTGCCTAATGTCAGACGGGGAACATGATGAAGGGAATACTTGGGAGGCGATGTTGTACGCTGGAAAAAATAAACTTCGAAATCTTATCGCCATTGTGGATCGAAATAATATTCAAATCGATGGCTATACCGAAGACATAATGCCACTTGAGCCTCTTTCAAAAAAATGGGAATCATTTAATTGGCATGTTCAAGAAATTGACGGTCAATTTTGAAGAAATCATGGATGCAATAAATAAAGCAAAAGCAGTTTATGAAAGACCATCAGTTATAATTGCGCGAACAATTCCTGGAAAAGGCGTAAAAGAATTTGAAAGAGATTTTACTTGGCATGGTAAACCACCAAGTAAAGATGAAGCAAAGATGGCGCTTTCAGAGCTACGAACACTTAGTAAGAAAATAAAAAGTGAACATGAATAAAACATTTAAAATTTTTTTTAAAATATTTTATGTGATTTCAATAATTACTTTGATTATTAGTTTATATTTCTCAGTAAAAGAATACTTATCGAACGGCGACAATAGTCTTGGGTTTATAGTTGCATCAATGATTGCTATAGGTGCTTTAATTTCAACCTTTTTTCTATATCTTTTACTAAAAGACAAAAAATAATATGTTAAACAAAGATTTAAAATTAAATAGCAAAGTTTTTAATGACGACACATTCGACCCGCTCAGTGCGAGTAGTGGTAAAATAAAATTATAATTGTATGTTAAATAAAGACCTAAAACTTAACTCAAAAGTGTTTAATGATGACTGTGAGCAAGTTCCAATTCGAAAAGGATTTGGGCAGGGACTTGTGATTGCAGGTGAGACTAATAAAAATGTTGTCGCGTTATGTGCTGACCTTACTGAATCAACTCAAATGCATTTGTTCAAAGAAAAATTTCCGGAAAGATATTCTGAAATTGGAGTAGCGGAACAAAATTTGGTAACGGTCGCCAGTGGAATGGCTGCGCTTGGAAAGATTCCATTTGTTTCGAGTTACGCTATGTTTTCTCCAGGCAGAAACTGGGAACAAATCCGAACGACGATTGCTTACAATGACCGGCCGGTAATTATTGTTGGAAGCCACGCTGGCGTTTCTGTTGGCCCTGATGGTGGAACTCATCAAGCCATAGAGGACCTCGCTTTAATGCGTGTAATGCCCAATATGGCTGTAATTTCACCATGTGATGCCATAGAAGCAAAGAAAGCGACAATAGCACTTGCAAAGAGCGGAAAACCTGCATATTTAAGACTTGTTCGAGAAAAGACTCCGATAATAACAACAGAAGAAACACCTTTTGAAATAGGGAAGGCTCAAATTATCTATAAACCGGAAGGACTTTCAGTTGTCGCAATTGTGGCAACAGGAGGCGTTGTACGAAATGCACTTATGGCTGCAAAAATGCTTGAAAAACAAAATATTAAGGCGATCGTTGTAAATGTCTCGTCTATCAAACCTTTTGACACAGAAACTATTTTAAAAGTAGCGAAGGAAACGAAGAGAATTGTAACTGTTGAAGAGCACCAAATCATTGGTGGACTCGGCGGAGCAGTCGCAGAATATTTATCATCTGCATATCCAATTCAAGTAACACGACTTGGTGTAAATGATAAATTCGGACAATCAGGAACACCAAATGAACTACTAAAACATTTCGGACTAGATACCGATGGAATTTACAGTAGTATTAAAAAATTATTTAATTAGCGCGATTTTTCTTATTTTGAAGAGCTAGACTCGCAGTGTCTTCAGCTTCTAAAATTATTTTTTCAAGGGTTTCTCTTTTTTCTTTTTCTTCAGCAAGCTCTTCCTCCATCTTCTTCAAAACTTCAGGGTCAGTACTTGGATCCATTTTCATCATGTGAATCATTTCCTCTAATGCGCTAACGGTCTCATGTTCCTTGTCATCAAAATTATCAATATTTTCAAACAGTCGACCCTTTCTTCTTAAATTAAGATTATTATCAAATTCTGCCTCTCGGATTTTCTCATCGGCAAATATTTGATGTTCTTTTAGTTCTTCAGGATTAAGCTTACTATTCCACACGCCATCTTCGTTTCTTAAAAAATTTTCCATATTAGTTTTTCCAAATATTTTCTTCAGGTTTTGGTTTACTGGTTGATAATCTATTTATAAGGGCTTTGTTTTTGATACCATCTGTCACATTTTTAGTCTCTAGTTCTACTATCATTTGATCAATCTCTTTAATGATCCTCAATGATTCATCTAGTCGATTTTTATCATTTGCAAAAATTTCAAACTCTTTCTTTCTCTCTTTTAACTCTTCGATAATGTCATTTCTATTTTGAATCTCTTTAGCTTTTTCTACCATTTTTAATTCTTTTTCAGAATTTTTAAAATCTTTTCTAATCTCAACAATTCGCTGAGTTACTCTAAATATATTACCAGTCTTATCTTCAAGTTCACCATTTCGATTATGTGCGACATCATCCACCATACTTTCAGCTCTCAATTTTTTATCTATATTTTTTTCAAAGTTTTCCATAATTAGTTTTCCTGAGAATCCTTATCTTCTAACAAATCCATTTTTTGATCCAACAGTCCCGCTCTCATATTTATTAAATAATCGTATGTCTTTTTCCTTTCTCCATCTAAGTCTGCAGGAATCCCATTAGGGTCCGCTGGGTCCCAACCTAATTTACCTAAATCTCCTTCACAATAATCTAGCTCTTTATTTAGATTTGCTAATTTTTCTTTTGCTAGCCAATTTAATTTTTCTTCTTGAATTCTTTCAGCTTCGATCTTGTCAAACTGACTACCTTCCTTGTCTATCAAAATATCTTCATTAAAGTTCTCCATATTATATTTCCTTAAGCTTATAATCTTCCGGTGCGTTTTTTAGGAATTCTTCAATTTTATCCATAGACAGCAAGCCTTTTTGAGCGCCTACCTGTTGAACAACTGACATTGAATTTATCGGAGCATAAGTTAGAGCTTCATCCAATGTCTTTCCCTTAGCAATCATTGAGACAACAGTCGAAGAAAAAGCATCTCCTGCGCCGGTTCTCTCTATTGGTGTATGAGGATAAATCGGCATATAGAAATTTTTATCTCCGTCATATGCATACGCGCCATTTATTCCATCAGTCATTACAACATTTTTAGGACCAAGGTCTGCCAACATTTTCATTAAAGTTTTTTTGTCAGCTTCGTCTGTTTCCAGGATTCTCTGAGCTTCTTCCACATTACAAAATAAAATATCTGAACGCTTGTACACATCAGCCAATTTATTTTTACCTAACTTCATTTGAAAAGTTCCAGGCTGGAAGGCCAGTTTTACTTCAGGATTTAGTTCGAGATATTTTATAATCTCATGGTGGAAAGATTCACTAGTTTCTCCAAGAGAAGTTAGATAAATCCATTTTGGTGCTGGTAAATCAGTCGACATTGAATAGGGAAACGGAGCATGGTTTACCAAAATAGTTCTTTCGACATCATACCAAAGTACATAGTGATAATTTGTAGGAAAATCTTTGTTTGTAACCATGAAATCAGTAGCCACGCCATTTTTTTCTAGTTCTTCTAAACATTCTTTTCCGTTTTGATCATTTCCCACAGTTGAAAGTAGGGCGCTAGTTAACCCAAGGCGCGACGCAGAGACTGCGGCGTTGGCGCAATTACCAACAGCTTTTACAACCTCAACAGATTCATAAGGAACCTTGTCTCCAAATCTCACACAAAGCTCGCAAGCAGTTTTATCTAACTTACAATGAACACTCGCATCTTTTAATTTTATAAATGCATCGGTCACAATATCTCCGATCGCTAAGACTTCCACAGTTTTTGACATACAAAGAGTATAACATTTTGGTATAATTTTTAAACATGATATCTGAAATGAAACAAACAAGGCTCGATCAACTATCTGATGGCATTTTTGCTATCGTTATGACTCTTTTGGTTATAGAAATTAAAATACCTGAATTTACAAGTAGTCCAACACCTTACACATTGGTCCAAGAATTTCTGCATTTGAAGCCTTTATTTTTAAGTTACATCCTAGCTTTTACAACTTTGTTTACATTTTGGAGAGCACACTATTTTATTGCCTCCGTGTATGTTAAAAATATTGATATTCATTTTACAAACATAAACGCGATATTTTTCTTTTTTGTAGCCCTAGTTCCATTTACATCTCATTTTTTAGGCGCATATAGTGGTTTTATTTTACCTGTACTGGTATTTGCGCTTAACATCATTTTAATAGGTATATCATTATTTTATATGAGAAATTATGCCAGTAAGTCTGAAACTATCGAGAATGCTAAAACTAATGATATACAAGAACGACATACACATATAAGAATACTATTTCCAGTTTACGCTTCATTTTTAGCAATATTCATTTGTTTTTTCTCAATAAATGTTGCCTTAACCGTACTTACGCTAGCAGTCTTA
>Ga0154020_10005357_pt1 | contig 15156 bp, 9 predicted proteins | sample Klosneuvirus_201_FD_109709 | JGI IMG/M metagenome (GOLD analysis project Ga0154020, IMG submission 109709) | Active sludge microbial communities from wastewater, Klosterneuburg, Austria - Klosneuvirus_20160825_MG | ecosystem: Engineered > WWTP > Aerobic digester > Activated sludge | place...
ATTCAAGAGAGCTCTGTTCATATTAAAACATCCTCCGCAAACAGACCGCCCCTGTCCGAGGGCAGTCGTGAAAAATCACAACCCCCCTCGCACGCTGCGAAGGCAAAAAGAAAGCTCCGCCTCCGGATCGCCTGAAAAGCAGATGAACCAAAAGCGGAGCTAAATTTTGGATCCTGCCAGCCGTGGGATGGCTACGAGTTCCCTTCATGTAATTATGACGCAGTTTGGGCGGAAATTTAGGTCAAACCTGCGTTCTGCGAGTCTTCTGCGCTGCGCGAAGGGTAGCGTCTGAGTTGTTGATCCACGCAGAGAGAAATGGCATTGCGCATGCTGCGCATCGGGCCAGTGATTTTCCGTGACGATTCTTGGTGAAAACCGTTACGCCATGGCTGGACGCCAAACTGCTCAGGTCTGGGCAGACCGACGCATGCTGGGGACACGTGTCTTGCTGTGCTGGCCCACGTAACAGATGCCGACTGATAGTCACCCGACCGATGTTATTTTCTGTTGTCCGCATCAAATTCGTGTCACGGATGGATATCATGTGAGCCGAAAACTGGATTTCCTGCTCGTTGCGATGTCATTGGGGTTGAACTGTCATGGTCGGTATTCTTTCTGCGTTCCTCATTGGACGATTCCAAGCGATTTTGTGTATTTCACTGGTTTCTCTCGGTATTGCTTGTCAGCCATCGCAGGAAACGGATGAGTATACGCTGTTAGCGGAAAGTGAAAGCAAGAGTATGCCGGAATCTCCGAACAGATCGTTGCTCAATGAAGCCAATTCGCTGGGAAAATGGTTTCACGCGAAGAAGACTCGACCGATCTGGGCGAAGCGGTTGGAAGTGGCTCAAACGGTGACAACGCTGGAGGGGGAAGAACAAGTCGAACCTGGCCACTACCTCTGCAAAGGGGAAGCTGAAGACATCTGGCCGCAGACAGAGAAGGATCTCAACAAGCGCTACACCGCAACCGACGAATTCACCGCCGACGATTGGCGAAAGTATCAACCTCACCCCGACGCTCAAGGGGTCATGGCCACACAGATCGACCACCCGTTCGAGGTCCAAGCCACCTGGGGTAAACTATCCGGCAAGCCGGGAGATTTTCTGCTCAAGAACTTCTCCGATCGTGTCACTCCGTTACCCGAAGACGTGTGGATTGTGGATCAGACGTTGTTTCGGCAGACGTATGAGTCAGTTGCGCCGATCGAGTGACATGAAAAGTCGTACGAGACGTTGCCTGATCAGGCTGCGCAACAATCGTAAGCCACGATCAAGCCAAGGATACCGCGGAGGGGCCGTCGTTCTTCGGACCTGTCCACTTTGTTTCACCTCAGTAGAGAGCCCGATCAACTCAACAATATACAAGTGATAATCCAGGCCCCCCGCCCAGATACAACTGCTGGGTTGGGTGACAATTGCATTTAGGCGTTTCGGAAACCAAGCCAGCTTCTGGCCGGTAGAGACATCTTCAACGACGGTTTCCATTGGTGTTTCCAGTGACCGCCATGGGAAGATTGCCGCGCCGGCGGCAATGGCGACGACGTCCCCTTTGCCGTCGATCACTTCCAAGCACTCCCCGCTCTGAGCATCCCATACCCGCACCGTCATCTCGCGAGACGTACTGACGATCCGTCGGCCGTTGGGGGAGTACACCACGCTTCTGACCGAACCATCGTGACCACGGAGGACAGCCAGCTCCGCGCCGCTTTTTCCGTCCCACACCCGCACCGTCTTATCGTCTGATCCGCTGACAATCCGCCGACCGTCGGGGGAGTACGCCACGCTGTTGACATAACTCTTGTGGCCGCGGAGGACGGCCAGCTCCGCGCCGCTCTTGGCGTCCCACACCCGCACCGTGTTGTCCTCAGCACCGTTGAACATTGCCCCCCCCGACCCGCTCACGATCCGCCGGCCGTTGGGGGAGTACGCCGCGCTGTTGACACAAGTCTCGTGGCCGCGGAGGACGGCCAGTTTCGCGCCGCTCTCGGCGTCCCACACCCGTACTGTCTTGTCCCAAGACCAGCTGATGATCCGTCGGCCGTTGGAGGAGTACGCTACGCTCGTGACCGAACCATCGTGACTGCGGAGGACGGCCAGCGCCGCGCCGGTCTCGGCGTCCCACACCCGCACCGTTTTGTCCGGAGACCCGCTTACGATCCGCCGGCCGTCGGGGGAGTACACCACGCTGATGATCGTACTCTCGTCGCTGCTGAGAACGGCCAGCTCCTCTCCGCTCTCGGCGTCCCATACCCGCAACATCTTGCCTTCGCTGACGATCAGTCGACCGTCGGGTGAGTATGCCACGCTCGACACTCCGGCGTCATGTCCGCGTAGGACGCGTAGTTCCGCGCCGCTCTTTGCGTCCCATACCCGCACCGTCTTATCCCTAGCCCCGCTTACGATCCGCTGGCCGTCGGGCGAGTACGCCACGCTGGTAACACACTCATCGTGGCCGAGGAGAACGCCCTTCCGAGGACCGCGCCTAAGTATGCCCGACATAACGCTAGATACATAGACACTACCCTCGTGGCCGAGGAAAGCAGAGAGCTCCGCGCCTCTTTCGGCATCCCACACTCGCACTGTCTGGTCTTCCGCACCGCTTACGATCCGACAGCCGTCGGGGGAGTACGCCACGCTTCTGACCGAACCATCGTGGCCGCGGAGGACGGCCAACTCCACTCCGCTCTCGGCGTCCCACACTCGCACTGTCTGGTCTTCCGCACCGCTTATGATCCGCCGGCCGTCGGGAGAGTACGCCACGCTGTTTACATGACTCTTGTGGCCGCGGAGGACGGCCAGCGCCGCGCCACTCTCGGCGTCCCACACCCGAACCGTATTGTCTCCAGACCCGCTGATGATCCGTCGGCCGTCGGGGGAGTACGCTACGCTCATGACAGCATCCTCGTGACCCCGAAGGATTCGCTGCACCGAACTCCCCAACGGGACGCTCGGGGGACGAATCGTGCGTAGCCAAGCAGAATTGGGTGCCGAAACTTCTCTCCCTTGCCGCCAGTGTTCTAGGAGTTGATACAGATCCAAATGCGCCGTAGCGCCCGGTGCCTGGCCTCCTTCGTAGTGCATCCCAGCCTGAGGACAGTCGTACCACCAGCCGTGATTCCACAGGTTCTGAAACAATCCCTGCGGGTAATCGTCGCGATGCCGATGAACGAAATGAATGTCCCGCGACAGAGCTTGGGCGACGAGATTGACAGTTTGCCTCTTTGGACGATTCTCGGAAAGGGTTTCTGCGACCTTGCCAAATTCGTGAACCAGTTCGAAGATGCGGCCACTCTCGTTGCTCGCTTCCAAAAAGTCGAGCGTCAGAAAAAGGGCTTCGATCTGTTGGTACGTGTCCTCGTTCTCGGCATTGGACTCGTTATGCCGAGCCTCGTGAGCGAGTTGGAAGAGTTGTTCGGGGAGTTCGGTCACTTTGCGCAGGTTTGCGGGACGAGCGCTGTAGGGCGGCTGCGTGCGCTTCCGTTGCTCTTCCAGCGATTCGAGAAAGTAGGGATGCCGCGATGCGTTCGCAAAATAGTCGGCGAGACGGCGATGTCGCAGGACACGCTGAGGCGAATCGACGAGAAACCGGTCACGGACAGATCGCTCGACCTGGCGATGATAGAAATGCAGCACGCTGCCGCCGGGGGCACCGCGTTCGAACAGATACGGGGCGAGGTCAAAACGGAGTCGGGACCAGAGCGCGATCGGAATCCGTTGAGCATCGACAGGGAGTTCGTGTCGGTTGTTCGCGGTAGCTGAGTCTAGCCAAGCCTTGTAGTCCGGATCATCGAACAGAACTTCGAGCAGCTCGTTCTCGGTGAGACCGTAAAGAGCCGAAACGATGTAGGTGGTCGCAGCTTTCACAGTGGGACCATGTTCCGTGGATTGACTCAGTCGATCAAACAGTCCCTGCAACAACGCCGACACGTCGGTGCCCAGCTCCGTGGCGTCGTCAAATGATCGCCACCGCCGAGCTTCCTCAAAGAGAATCTTCAGATACAGCGGACTGCGGCTTGCGGTTGGATCCGATTCAGGATGGCCTGTCGCTGTGCGGTGCTGAGCGTGCGGCCGGCTCGCGGCAGCCAAGTGTCGAACAGGAGCTTGCGGGCCTCTTCGAACGACAGGCTGTCGAGCGAGACCTGATTGGCCAACAAGCCACGTCGATTCAGAGCGTTGTAGGGTTCCGTGACGTGCTCGTCGTCTTGAACTCGTTCGGGAGCAGCGGCTTGATTTGTAGGATGGGCACTCTTGCCCGTCGAATCGGAAAGAGGACGGGCAGGAGTGCCCATCCTACGGTCTTGCGGATCCGACAGGCATGACACCACGAGTTTGGCGTGGAGCGGCAACGGGGTCGAACGGAGCCACGTCAGTTGTCTCGCTCCATCGGCGTCTTCGAGTTGGTCGAGGGCATCCAAGAATATTTGGATCGGCCGGTCCGCTGTCGCGCGGCCCAATTGTTCGTAGAACTCCTGCACGAGTTCTCGGACGTCGGCGGGTAACTCTCCTTCGAGCGGGTAGGACTGCCGCAGCTCACCACACAGGTTGACCAACAACGAACGCAAGTCTGAGGATTTTGCGGTAGTGCCGAGAAAGCGAGTGATGGAAACGCTGCTCGGATGTTGCTGGGCGGCTTCGCGCGCCGCGTGAGCCAACAGCGCCGTCTTGCCGCTGCCGGAGGCTCCATGCAACACCAGCAGGCGCGAATCCTCACCAGCCAAGTAGTCCAAGATGTCTTGCGTTTGCTGCTTGCGGCCGACAACGCCCGCCGACTTGTTGCCATGCTCATCGACGTAGACCGGAGCACGTTCGTCGGCAAACCGCTGGTGTGCGTCTCGCTCCAGTTCGAGAGCTCGCGCGGAACGTTCTGTCTCGTTGGAGGCGTCTGCCGCAACCGGAATGGTCCTCGGCTTTCCGTAGTCGTCGATCTGTTTCTGGATGATCAGTCGCAAGAAATCCAAAACGGACTGACACATGGCTTCGAGATGGCCAGTCGTGACATCCAGTTTTGTCTCGCCCTTGGCGTCGCGGAACTCGTGGAGAGTGACGCCCAGAGAGCCGTCCTTCGTCGGGTAAACGTGGCTCAGTCGAGTACGGAGTTCATCCTGCAATTGAACGAGCGCGTTGTGAGAGTTCGTATCAGCTTGGCCCACGTCGTTGAGGTCAATGAAATCGCGACAGCGTGTTTTGTCCGAGACGCTGTCGAGGTTGTCGATCTTCCGCATCACGGCGACGACGTGTTCATTGGCATCGGGGATATTGAGTGCTCCCTGCCAAATCTCTTGCTCCGTCGCGGAGGCCTGAAAGCGGATCGTCGACTGGATAAATTCGGAGTTGTTCTCGTCAGAAGATTGAAACCGCCGGGAAAGGTTCGCTGGCGGGAACGCTCGATTCACGATCGACCACAGGACGAATTGCACATCGAGCCACGCTGGTGTGTCGCGCGGCGTCTCGTCGTTCGCCGCGATCTTGCCGTAATCGACATCGTCGAGCTGCCTGATGCGTGAGCGAAGCACATACTCGCCGCGAAGATCATTCTGCCCGTACGGCTTCCCGTTCTCGTCGAGCAGATACCACTGCTCCAGAATCTGGACCGCTTGGCGGAGCCGATCCTCTGGGACTCCGGCTTTGGTGGTTTCTTCGGTTTCAAGTTGCTCGGCAGCGGTTCTCAGCTTGTCGAACTCACCAACCGAAATGGTCTCCGGCAACGGCCGCCAGCCGTAGCGATCGCCGAGCAGGATCAGGAAGTTTGGCAGCGGTGAGACTTCCTGCGACCGCCGCAGTTCTTCGAAACAGATCCGCATCGTCCGGTGATCCAACCCGGCTTCAGTCGGCACACCCCAACGTAGATCAATCGCCTGAAACTGAAAGCCCTGTTGCGAGCAAAGCTGTTCCAGCTTCGGAAAGACTTCCCGCTGCAAGGCATTCCGCTCGTGCTTCAAATCGCTGAACGTCGAACTGACGAAAAGTCGGATGATCGGCAGCAGACGTGGTGAAGAATTTTCACGCGACATTGGGAACTCCTGATCGGACACCGGAGGTGTTCATCATAAAGCGCCGTTGATTCCCGCTCGGCAATTTGGCGCAGCGCACTGTAAAGCCGCCTTGAGTGTATTGTCCAGCATACGCTTACCAGTCTGGCCCGATGAGCATTGTTGCGGAGAGACCAATCGAAGCTTGCTGCCCCATTGTCAGTACAAGGGTTATCGCATGCAACTCCCGTTGATCTGAATCTGTTGTTTCAGATCCGCCAGTCTCCTGGATAGACTTTTAAGTTGTCTGGCTGCAAAGGAGAATTCATGGTCCGGATTGAATGGCAAAGTCACTGGCAAAATTCCATATGGTACGCTCTGGCTGCGGAGCTGACCAGGTTTGGCTTCCGGAAAGATGACCGTATGGCTCGTCATGCCGCGAAGCAGGCTCCGGAACTATTTGAGGCCCTGGTCGACTACCTGCGGCCCTCTCCGAAGTTGCTCATCCGGCTGCTTCAGCGACTTGCCACACATCCAGAATGGGAGCCTCTGCCTTTGCCCTCCGAGCAACAGATTGCGTCGGTCATTGCCGATGATCTCGTTGAGGTGCGTCTCAGTCGTCTTTACATCTATCATCTTGTTCCCAGATTGCAGCGTCTGTTTGCGGCGATGAATGAAGCTGTGCCCAGCTTGTCTGACGAAATGGTGACTTACACGAACGTGCTTCGTCGTCGCTGGGAACAGGAGGATCCCGGTCGGCTGGACGAAGTTGCGCAATTCATTCCATTGAACTGGCGATTGGACCATGTCAACGTCTTCTCTGTGTTTCCGGTGAGTGGTGGAGGCGGCTGGATCGATTCGACAACGCAATCGGTCGCAATTGAAGCCGTCCCGATTACACTTCAACAGGAACCGCCTGAGGCGCGTCGGCTCACCTGGTTCATCGCACAACTGGCGGTTCAGGAGTCATCGCAGCAATTATCCCAGGAAACTCGCCCGCTGCTGAAATATGGATTGATTCCAGCAGTACTGGCTGCGGCGAAACTGAGCGAATGGGAGCAATTTGGAGACCATCATATTTACGACTGTCTGCGGTTCTGGTGCCCGGAATCGGCGACGAGCCGTTCGACGCAGCGGCGGCGATATGGAACTGGTGGCAGCAAGTCGATTCTCACCGGGAGGACTGGTTAAGCGGATTGCAATGCCTGCAGATTCCTCGAGAACGGTGGGGTGATCATTCCGATACTTTGTTTGAACCGAAACCGTTCAAAACGTGGACCAGGAAGTGACGGGGATTCATCGCATGAAAATTTGGCTCCTGTCAGATACGCATTGTGAGCATGAGGGCCTGGCGGTTCCGGAAGTCGATGCCGTGGAATGGCTTGAAGATTTTTGGATCGCCCTACACGCCGGATTTTTTTACTGGGCCTACATGAAAGCTCGATCGGAACTGGATATCGTCTGGCAGTCAATCCCCGATGATATCGATATTTTGATTACGCACGGGCCGCCGAAGGGAATCATGGACGTGACAGCCGACCTGTACACCGGAGAACCTGTACATGTCGGCTCAAAATCACTGATGCGGCACGTCGCCGAACGCATCAGACCACGGATTCATGCCTTTGGTCACATTCACGATGAACCCGGCATCAGCAACTTCGGGACAGTCACTCACGGTGTCACACAGTTCATCAACTGTGCCTGCTGCAGTTTGACTGGTGAGTTGGCAAATCATGGCATGATCATTGAGATCAGTCGCCCGGAGAATGTTCCGGATTGACGGACCTTTGGAATCTTCACGCCGCGACTCGCTATCACCCGACCAAGCCACCGCCAAGTGAACGAAGGTCTCCTCGTTCGAGCCGCAACAGCAAACTGGTTTTCAACGCGGCTTGGCCATTCCGGGAGACCTTCGGTCCAACGAAGTGGCTCGGTCGAGAGACCGGCCACAACAGCCCCGAAGCTCAAGGTGTCATGGCCACACAGATCGACCACTCCTTCGAAGTCCAAGCCACTTGGTGCCAACTCTCCAGCAAGCCGGGCGATTTTCTGCTCAAGAACTTTTCCGATCGCGAGACTGCGTCTCCCGACGACATGTGGATCGTGGATCAGACGTTGTTTCTACAGACGTATGAGCCAGTAGCGCCGCGCGAGTGGCGTGAGATTTTATGCGAGACGTTTTCCGATCACGCCGCGCAACAATCGAAAGCCGCGATCAAGACGAGGATGCGGAGGGTGCCGGTCGTTAAATGGATCTCCCCTTTGTTTCCATCCCTGAATGAGGAGTCACGGTTTTGGGTGCCACTGGCGGTGGATTTGGGCCACCAGTGGCACCCGGCGGTAGATGCGGTGGTGCCAGTCGTCGTCGCCGCGAAGCTCTGCGCCTCACATTCCAGGAAGTAAATCTGCTCGTGTCGGCACAGGACAGCGGGCGCGATGATGTGGTCACCGAGAAGTGGCTGCGGGGCTCAACCTAACCTTGCGTGGATGTGGTCCACCAAGGGCTTTATCTTCTTTGACAGAGTGTTGTATCCACACTCGCAGGCTAGCCGGTAGGCTTCTTCGGCCAGGGGCAGCGCTTCGCGAGGTCGATTCATGTTTTGGGCAAGCAGTGCCGCCTGGTTGACTAGTGAAATCGCCAATCCCTCGACATTTTCCAACTCGCGACAGATTCGCTCCTGTTCCTTGAGCAACTGCGTTGCTATGTCCAACTTCCCGCTAGCCCTGAAAACCGAAGCTTGGTTTGCTAGTAGAGCTTGGAGACCACCCTGGTCTTTCAGTTCCCTGCAAATTTTCTCCGCTTCCTTGAGTAGCCGCATTGATCCGTCCAGATCTCGGCGGCGAATGAGGATCACAGCACGATTACCCAGGGACTTGTATAGTTGAGATTTATCACCGAGTTCGCGGGAGATTTGTTCCCCGTCAATGTGCAGCCGTATTGCCGCGTCCAGATCCCCCAATGCTTCCCAGATCAACGCCTGATGCCCGAGAGAACGCGACAGCGCGGCTCTGTCATTTAGCGCCCTGCAGAGCGTCTCCTCTTCCTTGAGGACGGCGAGCGCTTCCCGGTCGTTGCCCTGGGCACGCAGGAGGATCGCGCGGTTCGTCAGGCAGGCCGCCAATCCTCGCTTGTCGCCCAGACTGCGGAAGATCGATTCGGCGTCTTGGTTCCGCTCGGCGGCGCGGTCCAGTTGTCCAAGCGCGCAAAGTGCAGCTCCCTGCACGTTCAAGCAGTTGCCGATCACGTTACGGCCTCCCATCTCTCGGCAAATCACCTCTTGTTGAAGCAGAAGATCCAGGGCACCGCGGTTGTCGCCGCGAAGGAGAAGAATGATCGAACGCTCGTGCAGTGCAGTGCTAACGCCCCACTTGTTGTTGATCTCCCGGCAGACTTGCTCAACTTTTTGGAATAACTGGATGGCCCGTTCAAAATCACCTCTCGCCCGTAGCACCTCCGCCTGGCCAAGAAGCGACTGTGACAGACCGAAACGGTGGTTGTGTTGACGAAAGATATTCTCCGCCTTGATGTAACCGTCCAGGGCGTCAGTCAGGTTGCCTTGATCCTGGGAAACGGTGGCGTGACCGATCAGAGCATCTGCCAAGGTGACGGGATCCTCCCGTTTGCGCGAAAACCTCTCCGCGTCCCGGAGCCTTTGCTGACTCTGTTGCCATTCGCCCCTCGTCCGGAGAATCGACGCTTGTCCCCTCAGGGCCAACGGCAACGTCTCCACGTTGCTGGCCTCGCGTGAGAGTTGCTCCAGCTCAACGTATCGGTCCCAAGCTTCCTCAAGGCAGCCGCGGTCCTTGAGGATTCTAGCCTGCCCGAAAATCGCCTGCGCCAGCACATTCCCCGCCTGGCCCGTTTCCTTACAAGCCGCTTCCTGTTCCCGGTACAGTGCCAACGCCTCGTCAAACCGACCCTCGTTCTGTAAGCAGTCAGCGAAATTGCCCAGCGTCCGCGCTAGACTCCGCTTGTCATTGGATTGCCGATGGACATCCACCAAGTGCTGCCGTAACTGCAAGGCCTCTGTTGTATGCCCGAAATTAGATAGCAGATTCGCCACGTGCTGGGCGAACATCGCGTCTGAATCCAGAAGCGGCCGGTACGCATCGAGCATCCTCAGGGAGGAGTGCGTTTCCACCTGTGCCCAGTAGCTGCTCAGATCCCAGCGGTGCAATTCACCCATCATGGCCAGAAACCAGCGGTTCGCGAGGAGTTCATAGAGTAGTGTCCAAGCGTTTCCTTTGGCCAACTGCCAGGGAAGTTCTTCGAGTCGGCGAGCATGAAGCCTAGTAGCATTGAACAGATCGTGCGGCCCGAGTTTCGTCACGCCGAAGTAATCGGCCAGCCGCAGGTGGGCTTGGCACCGATCCGTTTCGCTGGACAAGAACCGTTTCTGCACCGCCTGCCGCAGGTGGTCGTGAGAGAAACCGAGCAGGCCGCGGCGGCTAGTCAGCGAGTGCTCGGTCGCCAGGAACAATGGTGACCAGTGTGCCCGTGGCAACGGGTTATTACCCTCACCATTTAGGTCCAGCAGTTCGGCCTCGGAGAGCCCGCGACGAGCAGCTGAAATAAGGCTCAAGCTCCGGCGAACAAGGGCTTCGCCGAAGTCCTTTTCCCAGCGTTCGAGGATGCGTTCATAGAGTTCCTTAGGATCGGACGCGGAGAGATAGTCAGCGGCCTTAGCCGCCAGTTGTTCGTGTTTGCCGAACTGGCGCAATTCGTCTAGCACGGCGCGCAGGTAGAGGGCGTTGCAGGCGGCCGGGGTGGATTCCAGTTTCGCCACAATGTCCTGCGGCGGTGTCTTGCTGAAAATCTTGAAGTAGGCCAGCGCCGCGGGCGCGATGTCGGCCCGCGCGAAGAGCGGCACGTTCAGCTCCGGACAATCGCGTTTACCCAAAGCGTCGAGGCTCTCGCCTGGCAGCGAGGAGACGAGCACACGGAAATTGGCCGGGAAGACGACCGGCAACCAACCGAGTTGGCGGGCCGCGCTGTCCTCGGCAAGCTGGTTGAGCGCGTCAAGCACAAGCACGACCCGGCGCGAACCGGCGGCCTTCACCGTCCAGTCGTTGAGCGCGCCGCGCAGGGCGTCGGGTTGGAGCGGGATGTCGTCGGTGATGGCGAAGGCGCGCTTGAGTTCACTGAGGATGCGGCGCAACAGCCCCTGGCAGTCGGCGCTGTCCGGTGTGCTGCCGATGAAATGCTGGATAATGAGGTCGTCCGGATGATCCTTGCGCCAGCGGTACACCCACTCGGCCAGCAGCGAGGACTTCCCGCAGCCGGAGTCCCCGGTGAGCACGAGCGGTTTGCCCGCAGTGGAAATGTGCTCGTCAAGGCGGCGGAGCAAGTCTTCGCGTCCAACAAACGCAAGGCGGCGGCTCTGCGCGTAAGCCTCGTGCCGTGCGGCCTCCTGGTCCAGCGGGTCAGGCACCTGAGTCGTCGGGTAGAGATTTTCGATGATGGCGGTGAAGTCGGCCAGCACCTGCTCGCCCAGCGCCTCGGGATTGGCGTAGTTCTCGCGCTGGGCAAACTGAAGCTTACCGGCAACGTGTTCCTCGCGAATCTTGTTCTTCAGGTTCGCGAGCTTGGCGGCGGCAGAGGGTGATTCGCTGGTGAAGTCGGCCCGGTCAGCGTCTGCGGTCAGTCGGTCAAGGTAGCCAGGGTCGCGGAAGAAGAACAGCGAGCGGTTGGCCATCGCGGGGTTGCGCAACACGCCGTGCAGGATTTCCAGTTCGGTCACGGACTGTTCAAGATGGTCCTTCAGCCACTCCTGGGACTCGAGCAGGTCTGCGGAAATCGAGTCCGGCACCCAACCGTAGCGTTCGCCGAGCAGGCCGATGAACCACGGACGGCAGCGCTCGATCTCAGCGAGGCACAGCGGCAGCACTTTGCCTTCCGCCGATTGCTCCGCCGTGATGCCCCATCGCAAATCTACTTCCGTCCAGGTGACGGCACGCTCCTCGCACATCTTGCGGAGCTGCGGGAAGATTCTCTTGATGAGCACCTCGCGTTCCTGGTGCATGTCGCGGAACGTTGAGGAAATAAACACGCGAATGACGCGGTCGTGTTGATCGGCTGGACTTGTCATGAGGACCCCAACAAGCGAGTTGATAACTCCAGATTGAGAAGATCGCACAGTTCTTGACCGGTAAAAGCATCGCCAAAATCATCACGATTAAACCCTGACGGAGACCGTCGAGCAACGACCGACCTCAACTTTCGTTCGGCCGCTTCGCGAACAGCCTCGCGGGCGGCGCGAGCCAGCAGGGCGGTCTTGCCGCTGCCGGAGACTCCGTGAACGACCAGCAGCCGTGAATCGTCGCGGAACAGATAGTCCAGGATGTCCTGAGTTTCTTGCTGACGACCAACGACTCCATCCACCGACTCTTCGTCCACGACAAACACCGGAGCACGTTCGTCGGCAAATCGTTGATGGGCTTCCCGCTCGATCTGCAAGGCTCGCAGTGACGAGGCTTGTGTCAGTGGCGTTTCACGGGGTGATGGTGTTGCCGTTGGCGAATCGCTCAAGTAGGCATCGATCTGGCCGTTGATGATTGTCGTGAAGCGGCGTTCGACCCAGTCACACATCGCCTGGAGATTGATTTTGTATTCGTCTGTCAGGGTGACATCCCATCGCGCGTCGCCCTGGGTGTTGGGGACTTCACTGAGTTCGGTATCTTCCATATGGAAACAGCGGGACTGTTCGGGAGGTCGAGCGGGAGCAGCCTCCAGGCGATTGCGGAGTTCGGACTTGAGTTGTTCCTGCAACTGGCCGAGGCGTGCGTCGAGACGATTGTCGGTGACGCTCAGGAAATCACCCGCACCGTCGGGCAGATTAGTATCGGGGGAGAAAGAATCCCGATTCCGAATCTGGCGAAAGCAGGCGAGCACATGTTGCTCAGGATGCTCGACGGCAAGTGCTCCGCCCCAGATTTCTTGCTCGGTGGCCGACGCCTGGAAGCGGACGATCTCTGGAAACGGGGGCTGGCCGAAGCGGTCCATTGCGGACATCGGTTTCAGATGGAATCGGTCGGAATCCATTGTTTCCGGTGAGTAGGCTTTGTTGATGATCGCCCACAGAACGTCTTCGATTTTCATCCAGGCTTGCTTGTCGAGTTCACAGGCCGTGCCGATCCGCGACCGCAGGACATGCACCGGCGGGATGTTGTTGTCGTCCCGCAGATACCACTGCTCAAGAACCGAAGTTGCGGACGACGAGTGCCATGACAAAGTCGTGGAGCCGCGCCCGTCAGGAAGCGGGGCTTCTACTCCGCTTCCTGACAGGCGCGGCTCCAGATCAATAGTTTGCTTTGGGTCAGATTTTACAGCCGTTTGCGCCATGGTTGGGGAATCGATTTCGGCCGCTGCGGTCTTGAGTTCATTGAACTGTCCGACCGAGATGGCTTCCGGCAATGGCCGCCAGCCGTAGCGATCGCCGAGCAAGATCAAGAAATTCGGCTCCGGAGAAATCTCTTGCGCGCGGCGCAATTCTTCAAAGCAAATCCGCATCGTCCGGTGATCCAACCCCGCCTCCGTCGGTACACCCCACCGCAGGTCAATCGCCTGAAACTGAAAGCCACGCTGCAAACAAAGCTGTTCCAGCTTCGGGAAGACTTTCCGCTGCAACTCATTCCGTTCGTGCTTCAGGTCGCTAAACGTGGAACTGACGAACACGCGAATGATCGGCAAGGAGCGTGTTGATGGGTTCTTTGCTTGCACAATGACCTCCGACCTGTTGCCAGGCGATCAGCCTTCAAGCGAATTCATTCAGTTGACTCACGTTTAGATTACGCTGTGAATCAGCTTCCCACAAGCGACCAGTGCTGCGAAACATGTCTGCGTTTCCTGCGACACGACCCCGATTGTACACTTCCTGCAGATCATCCTGTAGTCATTTGATGCAAGGGATCCATAATGAATCAAAATGCTGTTTCGGCAGGTCGATCGAGCGCTGCTTCACCGCCCAGACCACCGCTGACGTTTCGCATCGGTGTCGTTGGACATCGGCCCAATCGTTTGGAGTCAGCCGATTTGTCGGGACTGGCGAGGCAGTTGAGAGAAGTCGTCAGGGCGGTCCACGACGAAGTGCTCGATCAGCATCAGGCTCATCGGGAACTTTACGACGATTCTGCGCCGATCGTCAGAGTTCTGTCGCCGCTGGCTGAAGGAGTCAATCGCAACTTTGCCGAACAGGCACTGGCAGAGCGTTGTGATCTCACCGTCGTGTTACCGTTTCACCTGGAGGAATTTGAGAAGGACTTCGCGCCAGGCGTGGCGCTTGAATCAGATTCCCTCAATCGCTTCCACATGATCCTGAGTCAGTCTTCGACAGTCTTCCAGCTGGATGGTTCCCGCAGCGATAAATCACTGGCCTACCGCGTCGCCGAGGATGTTGTGCTCAATCAGTCCGACATTCTGATTGTCGTCTGGGACGGGGAACGCCAGAACAAACGGGCCGGAACCGAAGACACGTTTGACGATGCGGTTCAGCGCGGTGTACCGATCGTCTGGATCGATGCCCACGCTCCGCACCATTGGCGGATTGTCACTCAGCCGATTCGGTTGCTCGAAGAGATTCGCCCCGGAGTACGTGCCGCGCTGACGAGGTCGCATGAGACGAAGGAGATACGAAGGCAGGTGCAGAGGCTGATTGAAGTGCCTCACACGGCGGCGAGGAAAGTGTCGCACGTTCGACGCAATGAACCTTATCAATCGGCACTCCTGCAGCGATACTATTGGGAACGCAAGCCATGGCTGAATTTTGCGTTTGTCTGGAAAATATTTCGCACGGCGGTCGGCGATGGCAGGTTGCATCGCGCACAGCTCGGCGTCAAAGATTAACCGTATAACAAAATTGCATTGACATTCTGCTGAAGGTCACCAAACTCTTCAAACGGCAAGTTGGCGAAGCATTTCTTCGTTGAGACAAGGGCAGTGAATTCCCTCGCCTCGATAGCGATCATTGCGGCGAAGTCACTCGCCCACAGCAAATTGTCCTCTGACAGGTTGCTCCTCGGCAGAGCCTGTCTCGTTTTTTCGGCTGAATCAGGAAAACAAATTCTAGCGAGGCATCGCGGCTTCGCCGCTCGCCTCAGACCGATGGATTGTAGTAGTTGCGCGTGGCGACATCCTGTCGAATCGCAGTCGCGGCGTCCTGCCGCGAAAGTTTTGCGCATTCTGG
>Ga0154020_10005358_pt1 | contig 15155 bp, 7 predicted proteins | sample Klosneuvirus_201_FD_109709 | JGI IMG/M metagenome (GOLD analysis project Ga0154020, IMG submission 109709) | Active sludge microbial communities from wastewater, Klosterneuburg, Austria - Klosneuvirus_20160825_MG | ecosystem: Engineered > WWTP > Aerobic digester > Activated sludge | place...
CGACCTCGACCTCGACGAGACGCGCCTCGCGGCGGCGGGCTACGTGACCAAGTACATCCCCTTGTTCGCGCTCGCCGGCCCCGACGGCCGCAGCAACGGGAAGCAGATCGCGGGCTCGATCAAGGGCGAAGGAGCCGCGGACGAGATCACGCCGCGGCTCCTGCAGTTGCTCCGCTAGCTCAGCGGCACTCCTGGGTCTGCGTCACGTTCGCCGCGACGCAGGTGCCGGCGAGCTTGCCGGGCGAGCACGTGCGATAGGTGCCCTTGGCGCCGCAGGCGGGGACCGCCGCGTCCGTCCAGCCGCTGCCCAGGCACGACGGGAAGCCCTTGAACGAGATGTAGGTGCAGCCGCTCGTCGACGCGAGGGAGTTCCACCGCTTGGTGTCGGCGCCGTCGCAGTTGTAGTCGTACTTGTACGAGCCCTTGCAGCTGAAGGTGCCGGTGATGGGGCTGTAGACCAGGCTCCCGCTGCAGTACGAGGACGCGAAGTAGCTCGACTGCGTGGGGAACACCGAGCTGTTCGAGCCGTGGCAGTCGCTCGTCGCCGCGTCGACCGGCGCGCGGCGGGTGTAGTCGGCCGGGCACGTCACCGCGGTCAACGTCGTCGCGCCCGAGATGGCGTAGCCGTCCTTGTCCGGGTCGGCGTAGCAGAGGCAGCTCGGCGCCGCGGTGTCGCTGGTGGAGGGGTTGCAGTCGTTGTCCTTGCCGTCCTTGCACTCGAACGCGCCCGGGAAGGCGGCCGGGTCGGCGTCGTTGCAATCGAGATCGCACCCGACGCCGTCCTTGTCGGCGTCCGGGTAGGAGCACTTGCCCGAGCCCGGATCGCAGGTGCCGCTGCAGCCGGTCTTGCCGCCCGCGTCGCACTTGACGCTGGTGCCCGCCACGCACTTGTGGGTGGCCGTGTCGCACTTCTCGACGCCGCTGCAGAGGTCGCCGTCGTCGCAGTCCTTGTCGGCCTTGCACGAGAACGAGCAGTCGGTCTTGCAGCCGTCCGAGTCGTCGGTGTTGCCGTCGTCACAGTCCTCGCCGGAGTCGACGGTCTTGTTGCCGCAACCCGGCTTGATGCACACGTCGCCCTTGCAGGTGCCGCTGCTGCCGTCCGGGCGCTTGCAGGCCTTGTCCGGGGTGACCGTCACGGCCTTGCACACGGGCTTCTTCGGGTCGGTCTTGTCGCAGGTGTCGGTCGTGCAGTCGTTCTTGTCGTCGCAGTCGGTGTCGGCCTTGCAGTCGAGGTGACAGGAGGTACACCCGTCGCCGGCCACCGTGTTGCCGTCCTCGCAGTCCTCGCCCGCGGCCGTGTTGACGTACCCGTCGCCGCACTTGGACGCAGCGCACACGCCCTTGAGGCAGATCGCCCCGCCGCCACAGTCGGTGCCGTCCGCCTTGCCCGTGCAATCGAACGTGCCGCCGTCGGCGCTGCCGTCGGTGCCTCCGTCGTCGGTCGAGGCGTCGGTGTCGACCGGCTCGCGCGCCGGATCGGAGCAGCCCACGGCCCAGGCCGAGACGAGAATCAGGAAGAGGGAAGTCGAGACGCGCATGGAGTGCCTCCGGAAGACGACAAGCGAAACGAAGAGCGAGGAGGTCTTGGTATAGTCCGCAAAGCCTCCCCGGGCCATCTTGGGTCGTCCCGGCGAGGCCGGCGTTTCGGGTCGCCGGTCTTGCCCGAAGGTCACCGCGCGCTCGCTCCCCAGAACTCGACGGCCGTCTTGGTGAGCTCGACGCCCTTGCCCGTGCTGGGATCGAGCGAGAGCACGCGACCCTCGCAGGTGAGCCCGTACAGCGTGGGGCCGAAGGCGGCGACCCCCCAGATGCAGCGGTAGCCGGTCCGCCCGAGGACCTTGGCGGCGCCGGTCTTGGCGTCGAACTCCACGAGGGCGTCGTCGGTGGCGGTGCGCGCGGTCGCGAGCAGCCGCGAGCCCAGGAACGCGATGTCCCCGGAGGCGACCAGACCGGCCGGGTAGCTCGCGAACAGCTTGGTGGCACCGGTCGTGCGGTCGATGGTGTAGACGCTGCTGCCCCCCGCGCCGTAGACGGTGCCGTCGGGCGCGGCGTCGAGCGCGACCAGCGAGGGGCCGATCGCGACGGTCCCCGTGCACGCGCCGCTCTTCAGGTCGACCACGCAGAGGCCGGTGGAGTCGATCCCGTAGAGGACGCCCGTCGGGTGCAGCGCGAGGTCGGTGAGCGTGGCGAAGGTGGGCCCGATCTTCTTGACCTCGCCGGATGGCAGGCGGATCTCGTACAGATCGGTGGCCGAGTGCGCGAGCGCGCGCGCCTGGCACCCGAGGAGGGGGTCGCAGCCGTGGCTGATCGGGCAGAGGCTGTCGTCGGGGCGGTGCTTGCAGCTCTTGCTCGCTTCGTCGCAGGTGTCGACGGTGCAGGACACCGGGTCGGCGCAGCTGCGGGGGACGGTCGTGCAGCCCTTGCCGATCACGCACGCCTCGGCGCCGTTGCAGAACACGCCGTCGTCGCAGCGGGCGTCGTCGGGGACGTTGCGGCAGAACCCCAGCGAGAGGTCGCACACGTCCCTCGTGCAGGCGAGGCCGTCGTCGCAGTCGGGGTCGGAGGTGCAGCCGGTCTCGGTCACGGGGACGTCGGGGGCGGTATCGGTGGCGCTGTCGGACGAAGCGCTGTCGACGAGCCCAGTGTCCGCGAGCCCGTCGGCGCCGCTGTCGGCGGCGTCGGTCGCCCCCTCGCCGGGCAGGAGCGCCGTGCGAGCGCCGCACCCGAGCCCGAACGACAGCGAGAGGAGCAGCGCGCGACGCATCGACCCCTCGTAGGTCGGGGAGCCCGCATCCTCAACCGAGGGCGGCGCACCGGCGCTCCTTTCGATAGGCTCCGAGGGTGCGGCGTGTCCTTTCCTCGGCTCTGTTCGCGGTGACGCTCGCCGCGAGCCACGCTTCTGCGTTCGTGCCGCCGAACCTCGGGCCGGCGGTCACCGACATGGTGACGATCCCCGCCACCCACGCGCCCCTCGGCGGCGCGCGCACGGCCGGCGGGCTGAGCTTCGACGCCCCGGTTCGCGACGTGGACCTCGGCGCGTTCGCCATCGATCGCTACGAGGTGACCGTGGCCGCCTACGCGAAGTGCGTGGGCGCCGGCGCGTGCACGGTGCCGGACAAGGCCGACTGCAACGTCCCCGAGGCGATCAGCTACGGCAAGCTCGGCCACGAGCAGCACCCGGTCAACTGCGTCACCTACGGCGAGGCGGCCGCGTACTGCGCGTGGGCGCACAAGCGCATGCCGAGGAGCGCCGAGTGGGAGGTGGCCCAGCGGGGCCCTGCGCTGTTCACGTTCCCCTGGGGGAACGAGCTCCCGGCGCTCGGAGCGAGCAACGGCTGCGATCACAGCTGCGCCACCGTCGCGCGCGCGCTGACCGGGGTGGACTACGAACCCGTGTGGTCGGACAAGGGCTTCGACGACGGCTGGGCCATGACCGCGCCCGTCGGCTCGTTCCCCGGGGACAAGAGCCCGTACGGCGTGTACGACCTCGCCGCGAACCTCGCCGAGTGGGTCGACCCCGAAGGCGAGGCCGACCTCGGCGGCAGCGTCTCGTTCACGCCCCTCGTCGCCACCGGCGATCGACAGCTGCGCGGGGGCTCGTGGGCGACCAACGTCTTCTCGACCATGTCGTTCGCCGGGCGCGACCGGGTCGACGGCAGCTTCCGTGGCGGCTGGGTCGGCTTTCGTTGCGCGCGCGACGCGACCGCCTTGTGACTTGAAGGCCCGCCCCCGACCCGCCAACCTGGGGTGATGTTCTTCAAGAACGAACCGGGGAAGAAGAGCCAGCCTGGCGCGGGCGAGCCCTCCGCGCGCGTGCTGCCGCTGCTCCCCCTGCGGGACATCGTCGTGTTCCCGCACATGGTCTCCCAGCTGTTCGTCGGCCGCGACCGCTCGATCGCCGCGCTCGAGGAGGCCATGAACCGCGGCAAGGAGATCCTCCTCTGCGCGCAGAAGAACGCCAAGACGAACGAGCCCGCCGAGCAGGACATCTACCCGTCCGGCACCGTCGGCGCGATCATGCAGCTGCTGCGGCTGCCCGACGGCACGGTGAAGGTGCTGGTCGAGGGCAAGCGCCGCGCGCGCATCGTCAAGTTCGTGCCCAACGAGTCGTGCTTCCTCTGCGAGGTCGAGCCGGTCGTCGAGCAGTGCGACGTGCGGGTCGAGGTCGAGGCGCTGATGCGCCAGGTGCAGACCGCCTTCGAGACCTACGTGAAGCTGAACAAGAAGGTCCAGCCCGAGATCCTGATGACCGTGCAGACGATCGACGAGCCGGGGAAGCTCTCGGACACGATCGTCGCCCACCTGCCCACCCTCAAGCTCCCCGACCGCCAGGCGCTCGTGGAGCTCGACGATCCGGCCGCCCGCCTCGAGCGCCTGCTCGAGCTGATGCAAGCCGAGATCGAGATCCTGCAAGTCGAGCGAAAGATTCGCAGCAGGGTCAAGAAGCAGATGGAGAAGTCGCAGAAGGAATATTACCTGAACGAGCAGATGCAGGCGATCCAGAAGGAGCTCGGCGGCGAACGCGACGAGCTCAAGAACGAGATCGTCGAGATCGAAGACAAGATCAAGCAGAAGCCGCTCTCCATCGAGGCGCGCGACCGGGCCAAGAAGGAGCTCAAGAAGCTCAAGGCCATGCACCCGACCAGCGCCGAGGCCACGGTCGTCCGCAACTACATCGACTGGATCCTCGGACTTCCCTGGGGAGAGAAGAGCGATGAATCGTTCGACATCGAGAGCGCCGAGCGCATCCTCGACGAGGATCACTACGGTCTGAAGCGCATCAAGGAGCGCATCCTCGAGCACCTCGCCGTGCAGGCCATGACCCGCGGCGTGCGCCACGGGCTCCGCGGCCCGATCCTCTGCTTCGTCGGCCCGCCCGGCGTGGGCAAGACCTCGCTCTGCCGCTCGATCGCGCGCGCCACCGGCCGCAAGTACGTGCGCATGTCGCTCGGCGGCGTGCGCGACGAGGCCGAGATCCGCGGCCACCGGCGCACCTACATCGGCGCGATGCCGGGCAAGATCCTCCAGTCGCTCAAGAAGGTCGGCACGAGCAACCCGCTGTTCCTGCTCGACGAGGTCGACAAGATGTCGAGCGACTTCCGCGGCGACCCGGCGGCGGCGCTGCTCGAGGTGCTCGACCCGGAGCAGAACAACGCCTTCGTCGATCACTACCTCGACCTCGACTACGACCTCTCCGACGTGATGTTCATCACGACGGCGAACTCGCTGTCGGGCATCCCGGTCCCCCTGCAGGACCGCATGGAGATCATCCAGCTCGCCGGGTACACCGAGTTCGAGAAGCTGAACATCGCAGTCAAGTACCTCGTGCCCAAGCAGAAGCGCGAGTGCGGCCTCGCGCCCGACCCGGAGAGCCCGCCCGACGCGCCGGCGCCGCCGCGCAAGGTCGACCTCGATCTCACCGAGGGCGCGCTGCGCACGATCCTGCACCACTACACCAAGGAGGCGGGTGTCCGCTCGCTCGAGCGCGAGATCGCGAGCGTGTGCCGCAAGGTGGCGCGCCAGGCGCTCGAGAACCCCGAGCCCGAGCAGAAGGTGGTGGTGAGCTCGCAGAGCATCCCCAAGCTGCTCGGCATCCCCAAGTACACGATCGGTCGCAAGGAGGAGCGCGACGCGATCGGCCTCACCAACGGCCTCGCGGTCACCTCCTACGGCGGAGACCTGCTGGTGAGCGAGGTGAGCGTCTCGCCCGGCAAGGGCAAGCTGATCATCACCGGCAAGCTCGGCGACGTGATGCAGGAGTCGGCGCAGGCCGCCATGTCGTACATCCGCGCGCGTGCCACGGCGCTCGGGCTCGACCCGGAGTTCTACTCGAAGGTCGACGTGCACGTGCACTTCCCCGAGGGCGCGATCCCGAAGGACGGGCCGAGCGCGGGCATCACCATGGCCACTTCGCTCGCGAGCGCGCTGATGAAGGTGCCCGTGCGGCAAGACCTGGCCATGACGGGCGAGATCACGCTGCGCGGCCGGGTGCTGCCGATCGGCGGTCTCAAGGAGAAGCTGCTCGCGGCGCACCGGGGCGGCATCACCACGGTCCTCGTGCCGGGCGAGAACCGCAAGGACCTGCGCGAGGTCCCGCGCCGCGTGCTCAAGGCCATGCGGCTCGTGCTCGTGGAGCACATGGACCAGGTGCTCCGCGAGGCGCTCGTGGTCCCCGATCCCGACGCGATGTTCGGCGGCGCGCCCTCCATCCTCGAGTACCGCGGCGGCGAGCTCCACGAGCCCACGAGCCCGGTGCACTGAGTTGCTGCGGGGGGCTCACGCCCCCCGTGGGTCGAGGTGGCCGCGCCACCTTCGCTTCGCTCGGTGTCGCAGACCAGCCTCGACGCCCCCCTGCGCCGCTCAGTTTCTGCGGGGGGCTCACGCCCCCCGGGGTCGAGGTGGCCGCGCCACCTTCGCTGCGCTCGGTGTCGCAGACCAGCCTCGACGCCCCCCTGCGCCGCTGCGCGGCGGGAGCTGCCGCGGGCAGCTGGGACGTGGTGGCTGCGTCACCTTCGCTTCGCTCGGTGTGCGGGCGGCTTCGAGGTTGCGGTTGCTTCCGGGGTGCGGGGAGCGGGGAAGTCGGGCAGACTCTCTGGCCATGCGTTTCGTCAGCTCTGCGATGGTGCTCGGCGTGTCCTTGTTCGCGGTGGGGGCCTCCGGGGCCACGCTGCAGGTCGGGCCGACGCGCACGTACAAGAACCTCGGCGCCGTCGTGTCGGTGGTGAAGCCGGGCGACGTGGTCGAGGTCGATGGAGGGGCCACGTATCCCTCGGTGCACTTCACGGTGCCCGGCACGGCGGCGGCGAAGATCACCATTCGCGGCATCCCCGTGGCGGGCAAGCGGCCGATCATCAGCGGCGGGAACAACGCCATCGAGGCCCAGGGCGACCACTACGTGTTCGAGGGGCTCGAGATCACCGGCGGCACTTCGCGGTGCTTCTACCACCACGCCGACGACATCACGCTGCGGGACTCGGTGGTCCATGACTGCCCGAAGCAGGGCATCCTCGGCGCCGACAACGACTCGGGCTCGCTGCTCCTCGAGTACTGCGAGGTCTACAAGTGCGGCGGCGGCACGCAGGATCACCAGATCTACATGGCCACCGACGAGAGCACGCACCCGGGCGCCGTGTTCCGCATGCAGTTCTGCTACGTGCACGACGCCAACGGCGGCAACAACGTGAAGTCGCGCGCCGAGCGCAACGAGATCTTCTACAACTGGCTCGAGGGCGCGCTCTACCACGAGCTCGAGCTCATCGGCCCGGACCCGAGCGGCGGCGTGGCCGAGGGGCTCAAGCGCGAGGACTCCGACGTGGTCGGCAACGTGCTCGTGAAGGTCGCCGACTTCTCGTTCGTGCGGACGGGGGGCGACGGCACGGGGCAGTCGAACGGTCGCTACCGCTTCATGAACAACACGTTCATCGGCGCCGGGCCGGGCTCGACCGCGTTCCGCATCTTCGACGGCATCGACGCCATCGAGATGCACGACAACGTGTTCTTCCGCGCGGGCGGCACGTTCAACCTCACGCGCACCGTCGAGGCCAAGTGGGTCGCGGGCGCGCAGATCGCGGGGCAGAACAACTGGATCCTCACCGGGATGACGGCGCCGACCGGGTGGACGGGCACGATCACCGGCGCCGACCCGGGCTTCACCAACGCCGCCGCGCGCGACTTCACGCCGACGGCGACGAGCCCGCTGGTCGACAAGGGTACGACCACGACCACGGGCGCCGCGGGCCACGCGTTCCCCTCGCCGTTGCCGAAGCCGCTGTTCCACCCGCCCCGTCGCAAGGCGATCGCGCCGGGGAGCGCCGAGCCGCGGCCCACCATCGGTGCGATCGACATCGGGGCCTTCGAGTACGGCGTGGCTCCGCCCGACACGGGCGTGCCCGACGGAGCCACGAGCGACACCGGTCCGGGAGCCGACACGGGCCTCGTCACGGACACGGGTTCGGTCGCGGATGGCGCGCCGATCGACGACGGAGCGATCGCAGACGGCGGCACCGATCCCGCGGCGCCGGTCGACGACGCGGGAGGCTGCGGCTGTCGCACGCCGAGCGGCACGACGCCCGGTGGAGCGACCGCGCTCGGGCTCCTCGGTCTCGCGCTCACCGCCCTCCGACGGCGGCGCGGCGCGTGACGATTTCGCCTTGACAGAGGCACGCCTGGCTCATACAACACGCGCCCTACCAACGGGCGGGTAGCTCAGTGGTAGAGCGCTGGCCTTACACGCTGGTGGCCGCAGGTTCGAATCCTGTCCCGCCTACCAGTAGTGAGATCAGCGGCAGTGCAGTGTTCCTGGGGCGGTAGTTAAGTCGGTTATAACGCCGGCCTGTCACGCCGGAGGCCGCGGGTTCGAGTCCCGTCCGCCCCGCAAACGGAAAGGTAGGAGCCCGATCGCCAACAGCGTTCGGGCTTCCGCCTTTTTGCTCTGCCATGAGCCCTCGATGACCACCGCGGCCGATCGCCGGACGGGGATGCTGTTCGCCCTCGGCGCGTACCTCTCGTGGGGGCTCGTGCCGCTGTACTGGCGCGCCCTCGGGCCGGTGCCGCCGTTCGAGCTGCTCGCGCACCGCGTCCTGTGGTCGCTGGTGCTCGCGGTCGTCGCGCTCCTGGTCCAGGGGCGCCTCTCGACCGCGCTCCGGCCCCTCGCGAGCCGTCGCACGGCGATCACCCTCGCGGCCTCCACGCTGCTCATCGGCGCGAACTGGGTCGTGTTCATCCTCGCGGTGCAGACCGGGCGGCTCCTCCACGCGAGCCTCGGCTACTACATCAGCCCGCTCGTGAGCGTGGTGTTCGGGCTCGGGTTCCTGGGCGAGCGCCTGCGCCCCGGCCAGAAGGTCGCCGTCGCTCTCGCGGTCGTGGGCGTGCTCGTGCTCGTGCTGGCGGCGCGCGTGCTCCCGTGGATCGCCGTGGCCCTCGCCGTGAGCTTCGCGCTCTACGGGCTCTTGCGGAAGGTCGCGCCGGTCGACGCGCTCGTCGGTCTGTACCTCGAGACGCTGCTGCTCGCGCCGCTCGCGGCCGGGTACCTGTTCGTGCGCGCGCGCTCGGGCGTCCACCTCGCGGGCGCGACGCCCGCGGCGCTCGCCGCCCTCGCGCTCGCGGGGCCCATCACCGCGGTCCCGCTCCTCTTCTACACGGGCGCGACGCGTCGACTGCCGCTGTCGATGGTGGGCTTCTTCCAGTTCCTCTCGCCGACGAGTCAGTTCTTGATCGCGGTCGCGGTGTTCGGCGAGACCGCGACGCGCACCCACCTGCTCGCGTTCGCCTTCATCTGGGCCTCGATGGCGGTGTTCGTCGTCGAGGCGCGCCGCGCCGCCCCGAGCCCACCGTGAGCGTGCACTCGACGCTCGCCGACGTCCTTGCCAGCATGCGCGGGTGAGCGCGAAGAGGCCCGTCCATCCCGCCACGTACCTGTGCACGGCGAGCGTGATCGGTGGGTTCGTGCTCCAGCTCGTCCCGGTGTTCGACAGCCCGTGGACGGTGATGGGCGTCTTCTACCTCTCGTGCGCGGCGCTCGGGCTCGACGCGGTGCTGGTCGGGGTTCGGAGCGTGCGCGGCGAGGGGCCTTCGATCCGCAACCTCTCGCCGGGCGGCTGGGCGGTCTTCGCGGCGATGTTCTTCATCGTGGGCGCGCCGGCCTACTACGCCGGCGCACGGCGCCGCGCGCGCCGCGGATACGAAGTTCCCGTCGACCCTGTCGGCTTCGGCACCTGGCTCGCGCTCGGGGGGCTCGTCCTCGCCGGGGTGACCCTGCTGGTGGTCGCCTGAACATTGCGCGAGCGCATGGAGCGCCGGGCAGGACAATGGTGTTAGGCTCGATCGGATGTCGGACCCGGGCAAGCCGATGCCGTCACCCACGGACGGCGGGAGCACCACGAACGAGGTCGCCGATGACGACCTCTGGGAGGATCTCGAGGTCCCCAGCCTGGCCGCCATCGAGGTGGAGAAGCCGGCGTTCGACGGCGCCAAGACCGAGAAGATGGACGTGCGTCCGATCGTGCCGCGCGCGAACGTCGCTGCACCTCCGCCGCGTGGCGCCCGCGCGCCGCGACCCGTCGCGACACCGCTCTCGCCCACGCCGACGCCCAACCCGTCCGCCGGTCGCGCGCCCTCCGAGGCAGCCCCCGCGAAGCCCGCTCCGGCCCACTCGACCACCCCGGTGGCCAAGCCCGCGACCCCGGCGCTCGAGCGCGCGGGCACGCCGCCCAAGCCGCAGCGCTCGACCCGCACGGTCACCCCCGATCTCGCGCCGAGCCCGGCCATCGTCGAGGCGGCCGAGCGCCCGCTCGCCACGCAGCCCGGCGTCGCCTCGCTGCAGGTGCAGCGCGCGCGGGGCCTCGTCGCCCAGCTCGAGAAGCGCCTCGTCTCCCAGCGCAAGAAGGAGCGGACCAGCGAGGCACCGCAGCGGGCGAGGCTCCTCGTGGAGCTCGGCCTCGCGTGCGAGCGCGCCGGCGAGCGCAAGCGTGCGCTCGAGGCGTTCCAGGAGGCGATGGCGGCGGACGAGTCGTTGCTGCCCGCGGTGCAGGGCGCGCGCCGCCTGTTCGCGCTCGCCACCTTGCCGCAGCGGCTCGCGCTGCTCGACCACGAACAGAAGCTCGCGCGCGACGAGCGCACGCGCGCCGATCTGCTCGTGGAGCGGGCGCGCGCGCTCGAGGCGGCCTACGACGACAAGCCGCCGGACGCCGAGCACACCGAGTCGGTGCTGGCCGCCTACCGCGACGCCATCGCGCTCGTGCCGCAGCACGCCGAGGCGTTGAAGGGCTACGAGGCCGCGCTGGGCCGCGCGGGTGCTTCCTCGGTCAAGGAGCTCGCCGCGCACTACGCGCGGCTCGCCGACGCCTGGAGCGCCGACGCCGAGCTCTCCGCGTCGTGCCACGCGAGCCGGGCCCGCGTCCTCGAGCTCGCCGACGACCTCGTGGGCGCCGAAGAGGCTTACGCGGCGGCGCTGGTCGCCGACGGCCGCGTCGGCCCGGTGCGCGAGGCCTACAAGCGCCTGCTCGCGCGGCGGGGCGCGTGGAACAAGCTCCGCGACGTGCTCGCCGAGGAGGCCGGCCGCGAGGCCGATCGGCCGCGCAGCGTGCGCCTGCTGCTCGAGGCCGCGCGGGTCTCGAGCGATCGACTCGACGACGCGGGCCAGGCGATCGAGCTCCTGAACCACGCGGCCGCGCGCGCGCCGACCGACTCGGCGGTGGACGCGCGGGTGCTCGACGAGCTCGCCCGCAAGCTCACCGCGCGGGGAGACGCGCGCGCCGCCGCCGACGCGCAGCGCGCGTTCCTCGCCCACGAGCAGAACCCGGAGCTGCGGGCGATGGGCCTGCGTCGCCTCGCGACGAGCTTCGAGAAGGTGGAGGCGTGGGACTCGGCGATCACCGCGCTCGCCGAGGCCCAGGCGCTCGAGCCGCTCCACCTGCCGACCCAGATCGCCCTCGACCGCCTCTACGAGAAGCGCGGTCACCACGACGCGCGCGTGGCCCTCTGGCTCGACGAGGCCGCCAAGGCGCGCGAGCCCGCCCGGCGCGCCGCGGCCTACGTGCGCGCGGCCCACGTGGCCGAGGACGCGCTGGCCCGCCCCGACGAGGCCCTCGAATACCTGCGCGCGGCGTGGGTCACCGACACGAGCAACCTCGACGCGCTCGACGAGCTGACGCGGTTGCTCCTCCCGCCGAACGAGATGCGTCACGGCATCGGCGGCGGCGAGGGTCGCAGCGCGCGGTCGCTGATCGAGCTGTTCGAGCACGCGGCCCAGACCACCCGCGAGCCGGCCCGCAAGATCGCCTTCCTCGAGAAAGTCGCCGCGCTCTACGAGGACGCGCTCGGCAACCCCGTCAAGTCGGCCGAGGTCTACCGCAAGGTGCTCGTGATCGAGCCCACGCGGCGCTTCGCCCTGCTGGCGCTACAGCGCGCGTGCGAGCGCTCCGGCGATTTTCGTGGGCTCGCCGAGGCCATCGAGACCGAGGCCGATCAGGCGACCGACCGCGATCACGCGGCGCAGCTGCGCCTGCGCGCCGCCGAGACCTACCGCGCGCGGGTCGGCGACGCGGCGCGCGCCGTCGCGCTCGTCCAGCGCGTGCTCGCCGACCACCCGGGGAACCCGCCGGCGCTCCGCGCGCTGCTCCAGGCGCAAGAGGCCGAGGGGCGCGTCGCGCAGATGGAGCAGACGCTCGAGGCGATCCTCGCGAGCAAGCACGCCGCGAACGACCCGATCGCCGTGCACCTCGAGCTCGCCGAGCTCCGTCGCTCGCGGCTCGGGAAGAAGGCCGCCGCGATCGGCTCCTACCGGGCCGCGCTCGTGCTCGACCCCAAGAACGCGGTCGCCCGCCAGGAGCTCACCGAGCTGCTCGCCGAGGAGGGCAAGCACCAGGAGGTCGCCGAGCTGTTCGAGAAGATCGGCGCCGCCGAGGTCGACCCCGCCGCCGCGAGCGTCGCGTTCGTCCGGGCCGCCGAGGTCTGGGAGGGACGCCTCGGGGACGACGAGCACGCCCAGCAGGCCTACGCGCAGGCCCTCGCGGTGAGCCCGCTCGACCTCGCGTCGTGGGACGGCCTCGCGCGCATCGCCGAGCGGCGCGGCGCGCTGCGCGAACTCGAGGCGGCCTACCGTCTGCGCATCGAGCGCGAGGTGACGCGGGGCACCAACGTGCTCTCGCTGCGGTTCGCGCTGGCGGAGCTCCTCGTGCGGCGCGGCGACGACCTGCCGGCGGCCGCCTCGGCCCTCGACGAGGTGCTCGCCGAGGCGCCCACCCACGCCCACGCGCTCCGGCTCGCCGAATACGTGAACCGCCGCACCCACGACGACGGCTCCCTCGCGCGCACGCTCACCATGCAGGCCCACGCCTGCAAGTCCCCGCTCGGCAAGCGCGGCGCCCTCTGGGAGCTCGTGCGCTTGCAGGAGCGGCGCGCGTCGAGCGCCCCGCCCATCGCGGCCTACGTGCTGCTCTACGAGCTCGACCCCACCGACGACGCGGCGATCGCCGGCATCGTCCGGCTCGCCTCGGCGCGCCTCAACGAGGGCGCCGAGCGCAGCGACGACGGGATGCCCAACGTGCGCGGCCTCCTCGCGTTCGGCCTGCGGCAGCGCATCCTGCGCACCAAGGACCAGGGGCTCGCGACCTCGCTGCGCCTGCGCCTGGCCGATCTCCTCGAGGACTCGGTCGATCGCAAGGAGCTCGCCGAGGCCCTCACGCTCTACCGCGCCATCGTCGCCTTCGACGAGCGCTCCACGACGGCGATCGACGGGGCCCTCCGCCTCGCGCAGGCGCTCGGTGACCACGACGCGCTCGTCGCCACCCACGAGCTCGCGGCCGGCATCGCCGACAAGGTCGACGACGTGGTGGAGCACCTGCTCGCCGCGTCGGACATCGCGCGTCGTCGCGGCCGGGAGCCGACGGCCCTCGACCTCGCGTCGCGCGCGCTGCGTGCCGATCCCGACTCCGAGCGCGCGGCCACCACGGTCTCCGCCCTCTCGGCCGGCGATCCGCGTGGGCTCGTCGATCGCCTGATGGAGGCGGCCTCGTCCGCCAAGTCGCCTCCCCGCGTGGTGGCCCTGGCCCGCGAGGGTGCGCACATCGCGGCGCGCAAGCTCGAGAACGTCCCCGTCGCGGTCGCCCTCCTCTCGCAGGCCCGCGAGGCCGCCCCGCCCGACGCGCCGCTGCTCCTCGATCTCGGCGACCTCTACGTCGCGCAGCGCGCCTGGGCCGAGGCCTCCGGCGCGTTCGAGGCCGCCATCGGGTGCGCCACGAGCGACGCGGAGCGGGTCCACGCCCACCGCGCGCTCGCCACCCTGCACGAGGGGGCGATCGAGGACACGCTGCGCGCCAAGACCCACTGGACCGAGGTCGTGCGGCTCGAGCCGGGGGACGTCGGCGCCCACCTCAAGCTCGCGAAGCTGCTGCGCACGCACGGCGACCTCGCCGGCGCGGTGCGCGCGGTGGAGGCGATGCTCGCCGATCCGACCAAGCTCGATCCCACGACCCACGTCGCGACCCTGCAGCAGCTCGCCGAGCTGCGCACGGCCGCGGGCGATCGGCGCGGCGCCGAGCAGGCCCTCCTCGCGGCGGTGCGGCTGACGCCCGACCCGGCCGAGGAGCCGTTCGGGCTGCTCGAGGCGCACCACGGCAGCGACGCGGCGTTCGCGCAGGCCCTCACCGATCTGTGCGCCGAGCCGGGCGCCGATCCGCGCTGGCACCTGCGGCTCGGTCAGGTCCTCGTCCATCGCCTCGGCCGCCCCACGGACGGCCTCGCCGAGCTGCGCCGCGCGGTGCAGGCCTCGGCGGCGAGCGGCGATCGCGCGAGCTGGCTGCTCTCCCAGCACGGCTTCGCGGAGGCCTTGCTCGGCGTGGGCGCGCTCGAGGACGCGGTGCGCGTCGTGCGCGAGGTCCTCGTCGTGGACCCGGTGCACGCCGGCGCGCTCGACGCGGGGTCGCGCGCGTTGACGGCGCTCGCGCGCAAGGACGAGGCGGGGATCGTCGACGAGGTCCGCACCTACGTGGGCTACCTGGACGGCGTCTCCGGGCTCCGGGCGCGCCGGCTCCTGCCGACCTCGCCGCGCCCCCAGGTGCTCGACGACGCGGCCATCTTCGGCCACGTGTTCCCCGCCGCGGCGCGCATCCCCGCGGTCGAGGTGCTCGACGCGATCGCCGATCAGGTGGGCAAGATCTTCCCGCCCGACCTCACCTCCCTCGGGCTCGGCCCGCGCGACAAGATCGGCCCGCGGTCGGGCCACGTCCTCCGCGCGTTCGTCGACCGCGCGGCGCTCGCGCTCGGCGTCCCCGAGATCGACCTCTACGTCCACGAGTCGCGCGAGCAGCGCGTGCTGGTCGAGAACTTCGACGTCCCGGCTCTGGTGGTGCCGGCGGCGCTCCGCACGCTGCCCGAGCTCGAGGTGGCCTTCGCGATCACCCGGCTCGTCGCCAAGGTCGCGACCCGCACGTACCTCGTCGACAAGCTCCCGCCGCGCGAGCTCGAGGAGCTGATCCTCGCCGCCGCGAGCGGCTTCGGCGGCAACGTCGGACGCCTGCGCCCCGACGTCGAAGACCTCGCCAAGAAGGTGCAGAAGGCCATCTCGCGCAAGGCGCGTCGGCAGATCGAGGAGACCGCGCCGCACGTGGCCGGCTTCGACATCGCGCGCGTCATCCGCGCCATCGACCAGGGCGCGA
>Ga0154020_10005359_pt1 | contig 15153 bp, 11 predicted proteins | sample Klosneuvirus_201_FD_109709 | JGI IMG/M metagenome (GOLD analysis project Ga0154020, IMG submission 109709) | Active sludge microbial communities from wastewater, Klosterneuburg, Austria - Klosneuvirus_20160825_MG | ecosystem: Engineered > WWTP > Aerobic digester > Activated sludge | place...
TCCATCTCTTTCGCGAAATGAACCATCTCATCAAGTGAAGGAGTAATCAATCCACTCAATCCTATCACATCCACTTTCTCGCGTCTGGCAGCTTCCAGAATTTTTTCAGCCGGAACCATTACGCCTAAATCAACAACAGTATAGTTGTTACATGCTAACACTACCCCTACTATATTTTTGCCGATATCATGCACATCGCCCTTCACGGTTGCCAATAATATTTTGGCAGCTGCCTTTTCTTCCTTGCCACTTAATCGCTTCTCTTCTTCTAAAAATGGAGTCAGGTAGGCAACTGATTTTTTCATTACCCGCGCACTTTTCACCACCTGGGGTAAAAACATTTTTCCTGCTCCGAATAAATCACCCACCACATTCATCCCTGCCATTAAAGGACCTTCTATAACATGCAAGGGTCTTCCATATTTCAAACGTGCTTCTTCTGTATCGGCATCAATAAAATCAATAATACCTTTTACCAATGAATGTGTAATCCGTTCCTCTACTGTTCCCTTGCGCCATTCATCATCCACTTCCTTTTTCTTTGCCGATCCTTTTACAGTTTCAGCAAACTCAAGCAAGCGCTCTGTAGCATCCTCCCTCCTGTTAAGCAGCACGTCTTCTACTCGCTCCAATAAATCCTTTGGGATTTCGTCATACACTTCCAACATGGTTGGGTTAACGATTCCCATATCCATGCCTTCTTTGATAGCATGATATAAAAATGCTGAGTGCATGGCTTCCCGCACTTTCTGATTCCCCCTGAAGCTAAATGAAACATTGCTTACACCGCCACTTACATGGGCGTGTGGTAGATTTGTACGAATCCACTTTGTCGCCTTGAAAAAATCAAGCGCATAATTTCTATGTTCATCAATCCCGGTGGCTACGGGAAAAATGTTGGGATCGAAAATGATATCCTGTGGTGGAAAACCGACCTCGTTCACCAGTATATCATAGGCCCGTTTGCAAATATCTATTCTCCGCTGATAGGTGTCGGCCTGACCATCTTCATCAAACGCCATAACAACCGTTGCGGCTCCGTAGCGTTTAACCAGTTTAGCCTGACGTTTGAATTCCTCAACACCACCTTTCATACTAATGGAATTGACAATACCCTTTCCCTGAATACACTTTAGCCCAGCTTCAATCACCTCCCATTTACTGGAGTCGATCATCACTGGAATTTTAGCAATCTCAGGCTCTACGGCCATCAGATTTAAGAATTTAACCATGGCTGCTTTCGAGTCAAGCATACCTTCGTCCATGTTTACATCAATCACCTGCGCGCCACCCCGAACCTGATCAAGAGCTACCGTCAAGGCTTCGTCAAACTTATCTTCTTTAATTAGTTTCAGAAACTTTGCCGATCCGGTAACATTGGTACGCTCACCGATGTTTACGAAATTGGAATCGGTCGAAAGGACTACTGATTCTAAACCACTTAGTTGTAAAGGACGATAGTCGATAGTCGATAGCAGATTGCTCATTTTATTTGATTGAATTACGAAGGGCTTGGATACTTTTTATGAGATCAGTCATATAAGAATAGAAGTAATCAAACTTTGATTGATCAATAAGTTTTCTTCTTCGAGCCTGATAAAGGCAACTAACTACTTCAATACCTGACCTTAAAGCAAAGCTTAAAAATCTGCGAAACTCAGGATTTGTTTGACCAGTAGAACCTTCAGCTATATTTAAAGCAATTGAATCGGAGGCGCGTTGAATTTGAGAAGTTAAAACATATAGTTCTTTTTTTGGAAAAGTATCAGTCAATTCAGAAATCTGACCTGATAGCTCAACCGCACTTTGCCAAACCTTTAGATTTTCAAACTTAAAAGCCATAAATCTTACTCTGTAATAGCCATGGACAATCGACCATCGACTGCACGCGGTTTAAACTTACTTGCCACTATCGCAATTTTCTTTATATGCTCCGGAGTTGTACCACAGCAGCCCCCCACAATATTTACTAAACCTTCTTTAAGGAATTCTTCTATTTGTGCGGCCATTTCATCGGGTGTTTGATCATAATGACCAAACTCATTCGGCAATCCCGCATTAGGATATGCACTAACAAAAAATGGCGCTTGCTCATTGAGTATTTGTAAATAAGGTCGGAGTTGCTTTGCACCTAAAGCACAGTTTAATCCTACACTAAGCAAGGGTACATGCGAAACTGAAATTAAAAATGCATCGGTTGTTTGACCTGACAAGGTTCTACCGCTGGCATCGGTAATGGTACCCGATACCATAATGGGTAATTCTTTTCCAATTTCTTCATACAATTCCTGAATGGCAAACAAACAGGCCTTCGCATTCAGCGTATCAAAAATTGTTTCCACCAAAAGTAAATCACTACCCCCTTCTATGAGACCCTTTGCCTGCTCTTTATAGGCTTCTTTTAGTTGGTCAAACGTAATAGCCCGGTAACCAGGGTTATTGACATCGGGCGATAAGGACAATGTTCGATTAGTTGGGCCCATGGCACCAGCAACAAACCTGGGTTTTGATGGATCTTTCCTTGTAAATTCAATAGCTACGTCTTTGGCTATTTTTGCTGACTGATAGTTCAACTCATAGGCAATGCTTTCCAAATGATAATCGGCCTGCGCAATGGTCGTGCTGCTAAATGTATTTGTTTCTAAGATATCGGCCCCAGCCGCTAAGTATTGCCGATGGATATCTTTAATGATATCAGGTCGTGTTATCGACAATAAATCATTATTTCCTTTAAGTAGGTATGGATGGTCCTTAAACCGATCGCCTTTGAAATCGGCTTCTGTTAAGGCATGCCGTTGAATCATAGTACCCATGGCACCATCAAGCACTAAGATCCGTTCCTTTAAAATGTCGTGTATCTGCACCTCTTTCTGTTTAGTTTTTATCCAGAAAGAGCCTGTTGAATGGCCGCCTATCTTTTCCTAATCCGATTGCAATCGTTCAGGAGGGGAATTAGCACCAAGTTATTGGCAAGGTTGCTAAGACTTCATCGGGCCCTGTCCCTCAGTCTTTCTGGATAAGCCCTGCAAAGAAAGGCATTTAGGTAATAATAATAAAATATGGTTGGTTAATTTTGTGCTTCAATCTTTAACCTAAGTGTATTGAAACTAGCTGCCATTGATATTGGATCAAATGCCATTCGCTTTCAGGTATCCTCAGTAATCGAAAGTGGAGATCAGATTCTGTTTAAGAAAATGGAATACGTTCGCTTTCCCTTACGACTTGGACATGATGTATTTACCACAAACCGTATCAGCGAAAAAAGTATTACAAAGTTTAAGAAGTTAATGCGTGCCTTTAAGTTACTCCTTGAACTTTATGAAGTGGATGACTATATGCTTTGCGCTACCTCGGCCATGCGTGAATCGGAAAATGGGGCTGACTTAGCCGAGGATGTGAAAAGAGAAATTGGACTCGATATAGAGATTATTGAAGGCCAGCGAGAAGCAGAGTTAATCAACACTGCCATACGATCTTACCTCGGTACTAAAACCTATTTACACATTGATGTGGGTGGTGGTAGTACAGAATTGAACGTTTACGAAGGAGGCGAGAAAATAAAAACTCAATCCTTTAAGATAGGTTCGGTGCGCATGTTAGAAAATCACGATTTGCCTGTGGTTTGGAGTGAGATGGAGCGCTGGGTAAAGGAAAATGTAAGACAGGAGATGGGAAAAGTAACGGCCGTGGGAACGGGAGGTAACATTAGCAAAATCTATGATCTCGCGAAGTTAAAACCTCATAAAATGATGTCGTTAAAAAAAATTGGGGAAGTCCAGGAAATGATTCAGGCGCATAATCTCGAGGAGCGTATTTACAAATTACAAATGAACCCCGATCGCGCTGATGTGATTCTACCAGCCAGTACCATTTATCAGCGGGTAATGGGATGGGCCAAGGCCAAGTACATTTTTGTGCCTGAAGTAGGTTTAAAAGATGGAATGATGCTTCATTTGTTTGAACGTAACAGTCGGCAGGGGAAAATAAATTTTATTAATACGGAAGATCAATCGAAGGGCAGCAAAGGGACCTACATACCAAAAAAGAAGTCGTAGAACTTTTATTGGCTCCTCTTTCCTAAAATAATTGAACATCCTTAATAATCTCGCGCGTTACTTCGTAAAACTCTTTGTGAACATTGAAAGGCGGTTCGCCATTTTGTTCCTTTATAACATAGCTGCCATCTTCGCGCATCGTATAAGCATTTACATTATCCTTTAGGTTATATCGCAGGATATTCATCGCCTGTTTGCGCAGCATTTCTTGTTCTAATAAAAATAACGACTCTACCCGTCTATCAAAACTGCGAACCATGGCATCAGCACTGCCAATGTAGACTTTGGGCATTCCTCCGTTATGAAAATAGTAAATGCGTGAGTGCTCAAGGAAGTCACCTACAATAGAAATCACTTCAATGTTTTCGCTTAATCCTTTACGACCCGGACGTAAACTACACATCCCCCGAATTATCAATTTGATGGTTACTCCGGCCTGAGATGCTTCATACAACGCATCGATAAATTCCTTGTCCTGAAGGGAATTTAACTTAATAACAATACCCGCTGGAAGTCCAGACTTTGCATTTTCGGCTTCGCGTTTTACCAGATTGCACAATTGAATGCGCATATCGCGTGGGGATGTAATGAGATTACGGTATGCCGCTGGTTGCGAGTGCCCGGTAATTACATTAAAGAATTCAGAGACATCATTCGCATACGCTTCATTGGTGCTTAGCAATCCTATGTCTGTATAGAATCTCGAAGTAATTTCATTGTAATTACCGCTGGAAAGATGAACGTACCGGTAAACCTTCTCACCCTCACTCCGCACAATCAACAACAACTTTGTGTGCGTCTTTAAATTATTGACCCCATAAATTACAAAGCATCCCGCTTGCTGAAGTCGCTGTCCTTCACGCAGGTTATTTTCTTCATCGAATCTGGCTTTAACTTCGAAAAGTACCGACACGTGCTTACCGTTCTCTGCAGCCCGTAACAAGGCATTGCTAACTCGAGACTCTTTCGCTAAACGATAAATGGTAATCTTTATAGAAAGAACCAATGGATCATCCGCTGCTTTTTCCAATAATTCCAGTACGGGTTCCATGGAATTATAGGGATGATGCAGGAGCACATCTTTTTGCTTCAGGATTTCAAACAAATCACTTTCCCCTTGTTCGGGAAAAGAAACTGGTTTGACGGGTGGCTTAGGATTTAAGCGTTTGCTTTTGAATTCGCGATGGCCAATAATTTGAAGAATCCCTGTAAAATCAATTAGCCCTTCCTTAGGTATTCGAAGAATGTTTAGATCATCTAGATCCCACTGAATTTTTAACAATCGAACCAACGATGGATCGGGGTTTTCTTCAATATCTATCTTTACAACTCGACCCCTTTTTCTGGTTTGAAGTTTCTTTTTGAGTTCCTCCAAAAAGTTGGCTTCTATATCTTCACTTTCTTCCAGCGCAAAATCTCCATTTCGATTAATTCGGAAAAGGTTAATGGCCGCAATGCTCACATTCCTGAAAAGGTGCTGCATATTTCTCCGAATGATGTCTTCAATTGGCACAAATGAAATTGACTCATCCGGATTTTCTATTTCGTAGAACCTTGGAAGATTGCTTGGCACCTGGATAAAAGAAAAACGCTCCTGATTGTTAACGTCTTGAGGCACTCGAGTAACCACGCCAAACAACAATCGGTTATACTTCAAAACGGGAAACGTGTGATAATTATCAAACAACATGGGCGTGAGCATGGGATAGATAGTACGTTGAAAATACTGTTCTACCTGTACACCCTGCTCAATCGAAAGAGATTCGCAATCGACTATATTGAAACCATTCTTCTCAAACTGCGGTTTCAGCTTCTTGATGTAATACTCATTCTGATCTCTTACAAATGCCTGAATTTCAGTAAGTAACAATTGGCGAAAGGGAGTCTCACGCAATCCGCTATAATCGTAGCGCTCCTTTCCATAATCCAAATAATTGTAAAGGCTTCCTAACCGAATAGTGCAAAACTCGTCAAGATTGGAGGCCGTGATTGAAAGAAATTTAAGGCGGTCAAAAATACTGCGATCAATATGCTTGGCTTGATCCAATACGCGATAGTTAAACGCAAGCCAACTTAAATCCCTGCTGATGTAATTACTTTCCTGAATATGCTTTATTACCCATTCGTTAGGCTTGCCTCGCTCTCCCTCCATCATAATTTGATTTTTAGATGTCTATACGGGCATACTTAGCATTTTTCTCAATAAACTCTCTACGCGGTGCAACTTCATCACCCATAAGCATCGAGAACAAATGATCGGCTTCCGCTGCCGATTCGATTGACACCTGTTTTAGGGTTCTACGTGATGGATCCATCGTAGTCGACCAAAGCTGTTCGGGATTCATCTCTCCTAATCCTTTATAACGCTGCACGCCAACGCTATCTTCATTTCCACCCTTACTCAATTCTTTAACAATAGCTTCACGCTCTTCTTCATTCCAGCAGTAACGCTCCTCGCGGCCCTTCTTCAAGAGATACAGGGGTGGAAGGGCGATGTAGACATAACCTTGTTCAATTAAATCGCGCATATAGCGAAAGAAGAAGGTTAAAATTAATGTACGGATGTGACTTCCGTCAACGTCCGCATCAGTCATAATAATAACTTTATGATATCTTAACTTGGTAAGGTTGAGGGCTTTGTTATCCTCGGCTGTTCCAAAGCTTACACCCAGCGCAGTAATCATATTCTTGATTTCCTCATTCTCATAAATCTTGTGTTCCTGGGCCTTTTCAACATTCAGAATTTTTCCCCGTAAGGGTAATATTGCTTGAAAGTGTCGATCGCGGCCTTGCTTGGCTGATCCACCAGCAGAATCTCCCTCAACCAGGTATAGTTCACAAATACTCGGATCTGAGCTAGCACAATCCGCTAATTTACCAGGCAAGCCTGTGCCGGAAAGCACATTTTTGCGTTGAACCATTTCGCGGGCCTTACGTGCAGCAATTCTTGCCTGTGCGGCTAAAATGACTTTACTAACGATGAGCTTTGCTTCTTTGGGGTGCTCTTCCAAATAATGCTGGAGCACCTCACCAACGGCTGTATCTACCGCCCCCATAACATCTGAGTTTCCAAGTTTGGTTTTTGTCTGACCTTCAAATTGGGGTTCAGCCACCTTCACTGAAATAACTGCCGTAAGGCCTTCCCGAAAGTCATCACCACTGATTTCCACTTTAGCCTTTTCAAGCAGCCCTGATTTATCTGCATAACTCTTTAGTGTGCGGGTTAGTGCACGCCTAAATCCTGCAACATGAGTTCCGCCTTCATGCGTATTAATATTGTTGACGTAAGAAACAAGATTCTCGCTGTAAGAGGTGTTGTAATTTAAGGCAACCTGAATGGGTATATCACTTTTGTCATTCTCAATATAGATGGGGCTTGGAATTAGTTTCTCTCTCGTAGAATCCAGATATTCAACGAATTCACTCAATCCACCTACAGATAAAAATGAAGATGATTTCGGTTCACCACTTTCGTCTTTATCTCTGAGATCTTTAAGATTGATCTTAATACCCGGATTTAAGAATGACAGTTCTCGCAACCTGGTAGCTATAGTTTCATAGTTATATTCGGTGGTAAGTATGAATATTTCGTGGTCTGGCTTGAAGTGAACTGTGGTTCCTTTTCTGTCAGACTCCCCTGCTATTCTTACTGGATATTGTGGTACCCCGCGATGATACTCCTGCTCAAATATTTTACCTTCCCGGTAAACGGTAGCGATAAGGACAGAAGACAAGGCATTAACACATGAAACACCAACACCATGCAGACCGCCTGAAACTTTATAGGTGTCTTTGTCGAATTTGCCACCCGCGTGGAGCACAGTCATTACTACTTCAAGTGCAGACCGTTTTTCCTTCTCGTGCATGTCGGTAGGAATACCCCGACCATTGTCCTCCACAGTAATAGAATTGTCCGGATTTATGGTCACATGGATTTCATCGCAATAACCTGCCAAGGCCTCATCGATAGAGTTATCTACGACCTCATAAACCAGGTGATGGAGCCCTTTAACCCCGATATCTCCGATATACATGGCAGGTCTTTTCCGGACTGCTTCTAAACCTTCTAAAACCTGAATATTACTGGCCGAATAGTTAGCTTGCTTGGTGGGTTTTGATTCGCTCATTTTAACTTTTTATAACCTTCAAAAATAAGGTTTTGGAATGCTTTTTCCGCATTTTAGGCTTATAAAACGGAAGTATTTTTTACGGCTGACTAAACGATTTTGAGAGGTGTTTCCAATAACTAACTAATTGTTTAGTTTTAGTGTATACATCAACAATTGAGTATGAAAAAAATCGCGGTTCTATGGATCTTGGTTTCTACTACTTCGATCACCTTTTCTCAAGTTCCAAAAACAGAATTTTGGATTTTGGAGGAACCCATATTCAAAACAACAAAAGATTCAGCCGACTATGCCCGTGCGCAAGTTCAATTCAAAAGCTTAATAACCGATCGAACTAAATTTGATGCAATTGATAGTTTGATGAAGGTGATACAAGGTATTCGCCAACGCGGAATCATTGGAACCCGAAAAGTATATAGTCCCTCTCCTGGCTTTACTCAATATCAGGGATCAATTAAAAACTATGATGAGATTAAGAATCTCAGTATTTCAGAAAAAGGCTTGAGGCGAATCCCTAAAGATGTTTTGCTTTGCAAAAATCTTGAGGCATTAGAACTGGTCAACACGAGTATTCGAAAAATATCAAAAAAATTGAATGGCCTTTCCCTCCTTTCAAGTATTTACATCTTAAATAATAAACCATCCGGAAAACTTAAACTCGGAAAAAACGAATCGGTAAAGACGCTGGGAATAAGAGGTGTCAATCCGGAAACGATACCAACCTCCTTTAGGAAGTTCCGGAATTTAGAGAAACTAGATCTTGCTGCAACAGGCCTAACCTCCTTTCCTAAAGGTGCGTCAAAGAATAAAAAATTGAAAGAACTATTGTTGAGCAGCAATCAAATTGCTCTGGAAGCTGATCGAATATCTGTCCATCCAACGTTGGAAAAACTTGAACTTCAGAAGAACAAGATCAAAACTCTGCCCGCATCAATTAGAAACTTTCCTAACCTAAAACGATTAATCCTAAATCACAATGAAATAGAACATGTTGATCCTGCAATTGCCTCTTTAACAAAACTTGAGCACCTATCTTTTTATAAGAACAAATTAAAAGCGATTCCGGAAGGTATTTATGCACTTCAAAACCTCAAAGAGATAGATCTTTACTATAACCAAATCGAACGATTTGATGATCAAATCTCAAATCTTAAAAATTTAGAGATTCTCTATCTTTCTCACAATTTAATCTTAACTGTACCTGAAAGCTTGTGCTCACTTACTCAACTTGAAGAACTCTACCTCTCTAATAATCGGCTTACGGAACTACCTCAAGGGATGGGCTCTATGGATAGACTCAAGGTTTTAAGGATAAACAACAACCGGTTACTCCAAGCCCCAAGAGATTTACCTAAGTTAATAAAGCTTGAAAATCTCGATATTTCATCGAATCAATTGACCGAATTACCGGATGGCTTATTAACACTACAATCTTTAAAACTTTTGGTTTTAGTAAATAATCCTTGGGACGAAACAAGTCTAAATAAGTTGGATATGTTTACCCAGCACTTCCGCAATAAAGGTGTTGTAATACAAATAGAAGATAACCCGTAAAAGTTTAGAACTACTGCTTAGGTTTATCTTTACTACTTTTTTTATCCTTGCCATTATCCTTTTCGCTCATCAACTGCAGTTTTGCTTTTTGCAATTCCTCTTTCTGTGCTTGATTAATGGTTGGATAGCTTATATCCAGTTTACTAAACTGTCTTGTAATAATACCCGCGATAGCCAGCCTGGCAAACCACTTGTCGTCTGCCGGTATAACAAACCAGGGGGCATAATCTGTTGACGTTGCGCTCAACGCATCTTCATAGGCCTTCTGGTAATCGTCCCAATAAGCGCGTTCTTTCAAATCCGACAAGGAAAATTTCCAATTCTTACTGGGGTCGTCAATGCGTTCCAGAAATCTTTTCTTCTGTTCCTTTTTTGATACGTTTAAAAAGAACTTTAAGATAACAGTACCATTGTCAGCCAGGTTTTTCTCGAAGCGTCTTATTTGCTTATACCGTTGTTGCCAAAATTTGTCGTCAATCTTTTTTACTGTTTCGATGCCCGGAATGCGTTCGCTCAAAATCCATTCAGGATGTACTTTGGTTACCAAGACATTCTCATAGTGCGACCTGTTGTGGATTGCTATCTCGCCCCGGGCCGGAAGTGCAATTTCATGGCGCCAAAAATAATCGTGATCCAACTCGGCCGAATGAGGTGCCTTAAAACTATATACTTTTACCCCCAATGGATTGAATCCAGACATGATATGTTTTACTGCGCCATCTTTACCGGCTGCATCCATAGCCTGCAAAATGATTAATACACTGTATCGATTATGGGCATACAACTCATCCTGTACTTCAGCCAAATGTTTACGGCCATTTTCCAGCATGAGTTCTGAATCTGCCTTATTGAGAATCTTCCCCTTGTATTCCGTATCAAAGTCTTTTAGTTTGATTTGCTTGCCAGGCTTAACTGCAAATTTTTTTAACTGGATCAACTTTTCGTCATTGAGCATAAAAATTGGATTTAGTTCCCTAAGCTAAGCAATTGGTCTATTCCAGTACCATGATTTAAATCAGACTTTTAAAAAAGTACTAAATTCTTACCTAATTCCATGAATTTGGTTCAATTCTGTTTAAATTGATGTGTGTTGAACAATCTCAAAAAAATGAAGATCCTGGCGATTCTGACATCCACAGTCATTTGTTTTCTAGCGCCAGTAATTACCAGTGTTGCTCAAGAGGATAAAGAAGCGATTAAACAAATTATAGCCAAAGAAACTATTGCTTTTCTAAACGTAGACTATAAAAAGTGGTCTGATTGTTGGCTAAAGGTACCCTACGCGTATTGGTCGTATTCAGATTCAACCACCATTAGTCGAACGGAGAGTTGGGATTTAATGGATAAGACTTTTGCGGATTACTTTAAGAATGCAAGGCCTTCGAGCGGTAAGGTGAGTAATGAGTGGATTGAATTCAGAATTTATGATGGTGGAGCTTATGTAAGATTTACCCAAAAGGTGATGGATGAATATGAAACTACTGAGACCTCTCAAATCCGGATATTAGAAAAAAAAGAAGGACAATGGAAAGTAGTTTGTGTATGGGCTATAGCTCGATATCCTGATGGAAGCCAATGATTTCTTTTTTGTTCTTAAAAAAGTTTAGTAATTTAAAATCAAAACCAACTCCATATGAAAGCATTTAAACATTTATTCTTTGCAGGAATGTTTTGGCTGGCATTCTCATCGCTCGCTGCCCAAGACAGTAAAGATGTAGCAGCTATTAAGGCTGTTATTGAAAAGGAAACCACCTCTTTCTTTAATGTAAACAGAAAAGATTGGGAAGATACGTGGCTTCAGGTACCGTATGCGTATTGGTCCTATTCTGACTCTACAGGTACCAGTTTTATTGAGGGTTGGGAAGGTATTCAGAAGTCCTTTGATGACTATTTTAAAACCCAGAAATCCAGCCGCACAATAGATGTAGCCCATCAAAAATCAGAAGTAAAAATTGAACGAAACTGGTCAAGTATCCGCGTTTATGGCACTGGCGCCTATGTACGCTACACCCAAAAAGTTAATGACGAAATTGATCGCGATGAAACTTCTCAAATCCGAATTATGGAAAAAAAGGATGGCAAATGGAGGGTAGTATGCGTTGGTGCTATCGCCAGTTATCCAGAGTAATCTTGTTTTAATATTGTCCGGATCGTAAGAGAACCAGTGTGCAAGCCTGAAGAGCCTCCGCCCCTGATTCTTCAACCATTTTTTCAAATTCGCTATTTTCTGTTCCCGGATTAAAGATTATCCGCTTTGGTTTCAAGCTCAATAAATATTCATAATACATTGGTTGATGCTTGGTGCCAATGTATAAAGTGATTGTATTCGCGTCTTTGATAATGGGATGTTGATCGATAGGTAAAATATCTATACCATACACCGTGCCCTTCTTTATTCCAACCGGCACAATCTCATGATCGTATTCTTTAAGCATGCCTGCGGCAATATAGGCATAGCGTGAGGGGTTGGTCGTTGCTCCAATGATTACTGTTTTCTTCATAACTTAATTTGCCTTTATATATTTACGAACAGCCGCCTCGGCACAACGCTCACCATCCATGGCGGCCGAAACAATTCCTCCGGCATAGCCTGCTCCTTCCCCACAAGGAAAAAGTCGCTTTGTCTGAACATGCTCGAGCGTTTCATTATTTCTCGGAATACGAACCGGAGATGATGTTCTACTTTCTACCCCAACAATCTGCGCATCATTTGTTAAATAACCCTTCATTTTACTACCGAAATTCTTAAAACCTTGCTTTAAGGCCTCGCTAACGAATTGCGGTAATACTGCTCGCATATCTAACGAAGCTAAGCCGGGTTGATACGAGGTTTCCAGAAGGGAATTAGAAACTTTTCCATTGACAAAATCAATAAGCCTCTGGGCAGGTGCTGTTTGAGTACTTCCGGCAAGTGCACATGCTTTTTGTTCTATCTCAGCTTGAAAAAACATCCCGGCTAAGGCACCTTTGTCAAGGTATTTCTTAAAGTCGGGCTCGGCTACAGCTACCACAATTCCTGAATTTGCAAATTTTGAATCCCTTCGTGACGGGCTCATACCATTCACAACAATTTCGCCAGGCGCGGTTGCGGCAGGTACAATAAATCCACCCGGGCACATACAAAATGAAAAAACACCCCGCTCTTGCCCATTCACCTTTGCCTGATGCACCAATGAATATGAAGAAGCGGGTAAGTAAGGGCCACGATTTATTGGACAGTGATATTGAATCTGATCAATCAGATTTTGTGAATGTTCAACCCGTACCCCTAAAGCGAAGGGCTTTGCCTCGATATGTATCTTTTTCTGGTGAAGAAGATGAAAAACATCACGGGCCGAATGCCCTGTTGCCAGGATCACCGCATCAGCTGTCATACGATCACCCTTTTGAGTAACAATTCCCTTTATTTCATCAATGTCCAGAAGAAAATCTGTAACACATGTGTTGAAATAAATTTCGCCACCCGCATCGAGAATGGTTTGACGTAGTTCGGCAACAAGCTTTGGTAATTTGTTTGTGCCTATATGCGGATGTGCATCAAAGAGAATATCGTCACTAGCGCCATGAGCAACTAAAATTTCCAAAATACGCCTCACATCTCCGCGCTTTTTCGATCGGGTATAAAGTTTACCATCCGAATAGGTACCGGCCCCTCCTTCTCCAAAACAATAATTGGACTCTGGATTGACAACGTGTTCTTTGTTGATAGCAGCAATATCTCGTCTACGCGTTTGTACATCTTTGCCACGCTCTAAAACAATGGGTTTAACTCCCAATTCAATCAAGCGAATGGCGGCAAATAAACCAGCGGGGCCCGCGCCAACAACAATAACTAGATTCGAATTTTTGACCTTGTGATCACGCTTTCGATAGGTAATACCTTCGCTGACCTCATTAGAGGGCATCAGTTCAACCTGTATCTTAACCTGAACGTTTTTCCCGCGGGCATCAACGGAGCGCTTTTGCAGATTTAAAAAAACAGTACCATCATCTTGAATACCTAGCTTTTCAAATAAGGCCGGCTTAAGTAAGCTAGCGTCAAAGGCCTCCTCCGGGCTTAATGTAACTTCTACGGTTTTCTTCATATGGAAAGGTATTTATCCTTTCAGGTTGAAATTGAATGTAAAGTTAATGTTTATCGAGGCGATCATCGCCTGCCATCAAAGGAAAAAGAATAGCCAAAATTAAGACCAAAGCGGAAAGTTTGAGAAAACTTATCCTGGTTTACTGAACTGAAGTCTTCCTGATAAGATGGATCTACATCAAAAATTCTGTAGCCAATGTCATACCCAACAAAAGCATCTATGGTAAAACCATCGCCATTGTTCCGTTGCATTAAGCGACTTCCCAGCAATATTCCATACTCGGCCCTTTGTTCGGAGGCACTAGCTGTAATTCTATTATCTGGTGATAGCGGGTAATTTATATTTACAAAATGGCTAAGGTTAGTAAACCTAATTTCATGGGCAAAATACCACATACCCATCTTCATGGGGTTGTAAAACTTTTGCTTAAGGCCAATCGCATAGCCACGATCAAAGACTTCTCCCTCTGGAACATCCGAATCGGCAATATAAAATGGATTCCGTATGGCTTCAAATTCAAACTCATGCCCTAATCTTTCCTGATTATAAAACTCGATACCAAAAGGCATAAAACCCACAAACGAAAAGGCTGGATTACCTCCTATAATCACTCCTTTATACTCTGGATATCGGGGGCTAAAATAAGTAAAGCCTTTGCGCGATTTTGTTGTGTTAACTTTTGCTGGTGATTTCGCCAAGGTATTAATCTCATTCGCCAAGATATTATTTTCATAAAATGGTTTATAGTAACCCGACAGCGTTCCATCTTCTTCAAACAACTCCCAGGTTCCAACCCGAAAGTCATCTTCAATATTGCCTTTAGTGTGTAATGACCCGGAAGGATAATAACCTTTATAGATACCTTTCCCATTCACAAAATCACATTCCCCTTCTAATCGGCCATCCTCAAAATAATAATTCCAAAGTCCATGGTTCTTACCCTCCCTAACCAGTCCCTTCATTTTTAAATTTCCATCCGGGTAATACTCGCGGTACTCACCACTACCTGATTGATAGGTGATTTCACTCTTAAGTTTTCCACCGGGTGCTTGCGTACTCCAATAGCCGTTTTTCTTACCGCCCACGTATTCGCCAGAAGAACTTAATGTGCCATCTTCAAAGTAATACTTCCATAATCCGGTAGGCTCATCATTTTCATAACTTCCTTCCGAAGAAATTTGACTAGAAGCATAATAACTCTTCCATAGGCCATTCCGTTTTCCCGCTATAAAATCACCTTCATTTTCCAGCACACTTTCCTCTGAGAAATAACGCCAATGTCCTACACTTTTTACTCCTGCTTTAGGTCCCTCGGCCAAAACCTTGCCGGAA
>Ga0154020_10005360_pt1 | contig 15152 bp, 24 predicted proteins | sample Klosneuvirus_201_FD_109709 | JGI IMG/M metagenome (GOLD analysis project Ga0154020, IMG submission 109709) | Active sludge microbial communities from wastewater, Klosterneuburg, Austria - Klosneuvirus_20160825_MG | ecosystem: Engineered > WWTP > Aerobic digester > Activated sludge | place...
AAAGTCTCTGAGTCTCGACGAGTTCAGGAGGTTGGACAGGCTACCCGTTCGACAGGCGTGTATTCCTCATTACATAGCTAGAAGAAGAACGGGACAGAGCGTTCGATAGATCCTCATAGTGAAGTGCTAGTGCCGCAAATTCCGGCCCGACAGATGTTCGTATGGCACAGGATTGTAAGAAACCGCCTTGATAACGCCAACAAAGACCAACTTGTTATCTCTCGCTGAAAAGCGACCAAGACCTGGGTAATCTGGGAAGATCTCCAAGTATACCGGCTTCATCGGTACCATCACGACAAGAGCCGCGTCACCAATGCGAATGTTTCTAGCGACCAGGAGAGGGATCAGAAAGGAGGCCATTCCAACAACATTGGATTATAGGAAAGCCGCCGAACCGTGGGTGGTCTTCAATCAGTGAGCCGTTGCGCCGATCCAATTTGGATAGAATCTCAGCAATGCGGCAGGGGACCTAAAGCCAGACGTCAGCAATACTGTCACCGATAAATCGATCAAGATCAAGCGATTCAATCGAGTGCAGTCGCACGTGAGCCGTGCCGATGTCGAGGATGGGAGTGTAGCCCGCTTTAATAAGGCCAGGATGCTCGATAACAATGATCTATCCCAGGAGACGTGAGGTCAATTAGCTCTGACCAATCCAGGTCGACACACAACCCCAGGAAAACCAAAGAACTTTACCTGGGCAGTGAATTCGGTGATCTCCTTGTAGTTGGAGGTGAAAGGCAAGATGACGCTGCCAGACTTCAAGAGCATCAGCTTCTCCTCATCCGTCGGTGGAGGCGGTTTCCGGAATTTTTTTGCCTTCTCCATGGCTCGTGGGTAAAGAGTGCGAGGACCTGTTGGGGGATTCGAAGTGTCGTCCCTCCGATTGGTCTTCAGCTTGACGCGGACCGTGATGAAATCGCCAGAGCGAGCTTCTTGAACATCTGGACAACAGAGATAGTCAGCTTACTATTTTCGCGCCGAGTAAGAATCTAAGAAGAACCTATTTCATGGTGGCGAATTGACATCACTGCGCAGTGGAAATTCTGGGGAGCGATCACAATCTCCATGTCAATCTTCATCACACCATACTTCACCATGCCGCACAAGATGACCTCTCCCTTCTCCAGCCCCGATCCCATGCTGAGGTGATACACATTTGAGACGAGAAATCGCAGAGGCTTTTCGCATTTCTTCGTGTTCAGCTCAGCGATGTTTTTCTGGTCCAGTGCGCTCAACAGAGAAGGACCAGTGTACCTGAGGAAAGATATGACAGCAAATCACAATTCAACAATAAGCAGCGGAGAGGAAGAGATACCAAGGGGCGACATCGTCCGACCTGAAACAGATATTCTCTCCTGTCACCGCGCACACTGGAATCGCTTTAATATTTTCCGTCTGTTAGAAAAAAGGAATGAGACACCTGCGCAACGCAATCACGACCTTTCACTATCTCCCGCAGAGCATGCCACCCGAAAGTGAAATATTCAAAATCATTGGGACCAATTCGGAACAAAGGAACGAAGCTGAAGCCTCGAGGAGAATAAGCTGGACAAAGAAACAATCGTACTCGAAGACCGATGCGAGTGAGGTTCTGCATCATCTCAGCAACGATTGAGTCGAACCTCACCTATTGCAACTGAGCTGAAATTACATCGCAAATTACAATTAGATAAGAGTTTACCTGGTCCCACTTCACAATGTCCATCTTGTTGACGGCGAGCACTAACTCCTTGATGCCCATCGTGAATGCGAGGAGAGGGTGCACTCGCGCGGCTCCAGTGTGCCTCACCACACCTCCAGAAAGATAATATTGAGTCATGGTGCAAGAGGGGAACAGAACAAACATTGTGAAGGCGAACTGGCCTCGAATTCTCCAGGGACGGCAGAAATGACGAGGAGGGAGACATCGGCAAGAGTCATCGCTGAGATGGCGCTCCTGACGCGACCCATGTTTCCAGAGACGTCAAAAAAGGTGAAGTCAACCTACGAAATGCCAAATATTTCGTCAGCGGGGAGCACATCGCCAACCATTCGTCAAGTAAAATCACCTTTTGAGCGAGTTGTTGCATGAAGGTGAGGTGAAGCGTGAGGCTCTGCTGCAGCTCTACGGAGGAGGAATGGATCAGAGCCTCAGGTGGAAGCTCCTTTCGGCTTCGGAGCAGCTTCTGAAGGTTAGCTCGCTTCGCGTCGCCCTCGACAATGCCTTCATCATCGAAAGCATTGCACATGCGCAGGATTTGTCCCAGAACTGCGCTCTTGCCGGCGCCGGTACGACCCAATGTCACCACGTTGATCTTCCGCTTCTTCTCAATCGACGGGCCAATCTACCATTCGTCAATGAATCGATGAGAAGCTCAAAGGATAATCATAAGATGTCAAATGACCTCATTCAACGCGAAGTGCAACAGCCTCTTGTGACCAGCTTGGAAGCAGCTCTCGGCGAAGAGTTCCCACGACTGCCTCGGCCGCGAGGGGAAGACGGATGAAATCGGCGTGTGGAAGAGCGTCTTGCAGGTCAAGTAGAGTGACATCCGCGTAGCACGATCGCAGTGACGGCCGATGAGCGCTTGCAGCTCCGGCAGCAGGAGGAGGAAAGAGAAGCCCCTAAGAAAAGGTAATATCAAGTAACGCCGAGAGCTCGACGATGGCCGCTCAAGGCCCACCAACGACCATCAGACCGACCCCTCCAACAAAAATGATCTCATCAAACAATAGATTGTGATATTTAATCTCTGTCATATTTGAGCGCATATCAAAGAGGCAGCAAGGGCCAGGTTCACCGGCGGAGGATGAGAAATAGGCGAGAACGTCTTGACAAACTCGATTATGGGAGCTCAGCAAGCGTTGCTCTTATGACTGAGGAGAGAAAGACAAAATTGGTACGACTCCTCAAGCGTAGCCATGCTCGATCCAAAGAAAGCTAGAATGCTCGTCTTGCTCGATGCTCTCCCCGATGGGACTGAGTTAATAGCATCTAGCAATGCTTTCCCTCCTGCCGCATAACCCGGTCGTTGAGATCCATTTCCAGGTTTGCTCAAATTGCTTCCTTCAGATAAATCATATCCATTCTCTTCTACTATCGCACTTGATCACATGGGTCGCCAGAATGCAGCGCTCAAGTGCTTCACGGTGCTGGCGGTGACCGCTCTCGTATTCTTCCTCGCCTTCACATTGATATTCGCCGCCTACAAGAGTCGCCAGAACTTTTCTGGCGGCGCCTCCTCTGAGCCGCTCCACGATCCAAACTATAATGGCAATGGCAAACAGAATTCAATCCGTGCTGGCCTAGTCAACAAGCTGCTTGCCGTGGAGGGTACGGACTTCCCCCGTAATTGACTCATCTGCATCGATCCAGCGGGGAATGTATCATCAAATAATATTTAACTATTTTAATATTGGTCTTTTTGCGACGTTGGCAATTGATCCGTCACGTACTTCGTCGAGGTCGAGCTTTGGGAATAATTCGTCGCGAGAGTTTTCCCGCGGCTGCTTGCGACGAACTGTCGGGGAACTGGAACTGAAATAATTACGTTTATATGTTATATAATTTAGATGCGATTGATTACGGGTCAACTGCGCGCTTTCGCTTCGATGGTGGCTCGACGAGCCAGGCCCTCGAGGTACTCTTAGGCCTCTCTTTCCAAGATTCCGCCTCTCCTCCCCCATTTCCAACCCCATCGATCGGATTTTTCCTTTTTAGGTAATTCAAGTGATGACGAATCCGCCGTTCTTATTGGCCAAGCCGCTCGAGTCAGACCACTGCAAGAACCTCCCCGGGCGATTTGTCAAAGGAGGTGACCTTCTCTTTCTCTTCATGCGCCGAACTCGTCTCGTTGTCATTTTGATATTCTTCCTTTTTTTCAGTCGGCTACTTTGCCCCCATGGAAACTACAATCTTTCGATATTTGCTACAAGAAAAATGCAAAGAGAAGAATGCCGAAGGCAAGTCTCCGCTGGTCCTCGACGTCGGTGGCAACATCGGGTTTGGTTTTCTCTGCTCCAGAGCTCAGCTCAGAAGCAATGTTTTTTACAATTATATTTCATAGGTATTTCGCAGCTTACTCAGCGAAGATGGGATGTCGCGTGAAGACCTTTGAGCCTCTGCCGAGGGCCATTCGCTTTCTCAACGCCACTATTCTGATGAACAATCTTGATGCTCAGGTTCCTTTCTCCCTTGTTGATGACGAGTGGATCTATTCCGTTGTAACTATTCTTGTTTCCTAGATTGAAGTGCATCATGTCGCCATGTCGTCTTATGAGGCAACCTCGACTATCTCAGAAAACTGCGCTGACACGGGTCAATCCCGTATCGGAGTAGAGAGAGGTCCAACTACTGTCTTCATCTGGGCGCTCTTGCTCCGCGACCCATTTCTCACAGTTGTCTTGTCTGTACTGTTAGGTATGAAGTCAGTCGATATTCGGATGGAAACTCTTCAGAAGTACGCCACCGAGGACGTCCTCCTGCTCAAAATCGACACCGAGGGCTTCGAAATGAATGTATTCGAGGGAGCGATCATCTCGAAGGCGAAGCGAGATGCTGACTCCCAAGGCGCTAATAGCACTGGAAAAAGCGAAAATATGAAAAAGGACATGGTCGTCAAAGAGTCACCAGAAACGGTTTTCGATAAGATCCGTGTTGAGAATATTCTCACTGAAATGAAACCAATCAACAAGAAAGAAAAGATCGAGTTCCTCAAGAGCATGGTCGACAAGGGTTATACAGTGTGGAACTACTGTGAGCACTACTCAGGTACCCGCTATCTCATTTAGATTGCTTATATCTGTTTCGTGCCCTGCTCCTCGCCGTCTGTTCAGATCAGTCCTCAAGTTGGGACACGAGAGTCTTGCAGGACCTCGACAAAGACCGCCTCGAGCGCTTCGCCAGAGAAGACCTCGACCCAGACAATTGGTTTCCCTGCGAGGACATTTTACTCACTCTACGTTCTTCTCTGTGAGCACCGATATGTTTCTCGCCTATTTGACAGCAATGCAACATATATTCAATGAAGGAAAAGTTGGTCACAAGGTCGCTCTTTCAATCAACTCCTGTCGATATGAGCAGCATTCAATAGAGCATAATCTAACTTGGCAACAAATTCATCAAAGCTGTCAAGCTCGGGAAGGAGAAGCTGATAGAAGCAGACGTTGCTCTGAGGGAACAGATGCTGACCGCCTCTGCGGCGAATCGGTTGGACAGTGATCATATTTCGATCAAAGTTGGTCAAGTCGTCGGGAGCAGCCAGCACGCGGTTATGTAGGCCTCCAACAGGGATCGCCCGAAGCTCCGTCACGAACCAGAGAAACCGCCGCAGCCTATCTTCTTGCGAGGCTTTGAGATAGGCAAGCAGGAAATCTGGTGCATTGCATTGTTTCGAGAACCCGTCAAATTTCAAGAGGCCAATAAGATCCTGCGGTGAGATTTCCTCTTTCCCGCAGAGTATGAGTTGGAGCTCGTGAGAAGTGAGCGATTTCTGGATCTCGTTCATCTTCTCGAGGTAGAAGTAGCCCTCCCGAACCGCAAGGAGTGCCTCGCTCCGATCGGAAACCATCTTATCAATCGCCTTCGCCTCAATTACATTCCAATTCTTTTCCTCTCTTCGGTCAATCGATTTTCCTATGTCGCTTAGGCTTAGCTCCCCAAATATTTCGGTCACAAAGTCGAGATCTTCGTGCAGATTCGAATCGATAGCGTTTTTGAGGTGATTGTAGGCTTCTGGATCAACCTACAATACAATATTACAAGACGATCACTTCAAAAGAGCTGGGGAGAGAATGGCGACGTACTTCTTGATAATCTGAAAATAGAACCTCTTCATTTGTCAAATATTTGTAAATATATTTCGGGAGGGAGACTGGGGCCGTTCGCTGGTCGAGCAAGAGGTTGGCGAGGACGAGGCCGAAGAGGACGTAGTGATCGGTCACTCGTTCTCGGATCTTTGCCATTGCAATTTCCTTTTCGTTTTCTGATTCCTTTTCTACTTTCTGTTCTCTTTTATATGTTCTCCCGATGAGGGCGGCGATTTCGTTGTTCTTGAGGGGGACGAAGCAATGAGATTTCGCGTCGCGAGAAAAGAGGCCAAACTGGGGCGAGTAGATCTCCTCGAAGAAGGTCGAGTACATGGCTGTCGTTACCGCCCCTAGTTAACAAGATCATAATCAGCCGTCGAATCCAACAGAAACATCGAGCGGAATGAAAGAGCACCGGCATCGATGCCTTCCTCGCCCGAAAACTCCACCCATAGAAGGGAGTCAACAGTGCGGAACTTGAGCTGCATTCGCAACCCGTCCACGACTTTCCCTCGCTCCAGCATCATTCGGTATATTGATTTTGAGAGCTGCTTTTGGGATTTTCGAAGACCGGGACGCACTGCGCAGAGCTTGTCGAGAGCGCCGCGAACGAGCTCGAGCTTTTCCTCGAGGGTCTCTTTCGAAGGCTTCTCCATGATGAGGACGAATACTAGGCAACCAATTCCTGATAACAATAATCATTAGAACCCAAGAATGGGTTATCCTATTTTTAACAAATAAAATCTCATCGACCATATCTTCGCGAAGGCAAGGTTCAGTAGTGAGGTCGCCAAAACGCCGAGGCAATCATCGCCCCTGACCCTCACAACTCGCGCAATAGTTCAACATGGACATTTAGAGTTAATACTAATTTCTATTGTTAATATTAATATTAATATTAACAGTAATATTGGAGAGAAGAGATTGCACAGCAGATATAAAAACCACAGCGAGAATGCGAGCTCGCCGCAGTGATCACCAGTCAAATTTAGACAGAATCCTCATTCAATGGATGAAAAAATTCAATATACCTTACCGTGTTAAACCAGAGGAGGAGAGCTTGGCGGACGAGTCGAAGGTACCGTACAAGACAATGAGTCACTCGGCAGTGGGCTCTCGCCGATATTGATAGACTCGTGTGGATTGACTGAGCCCTCGGCTATCATCGAGCGTCCTGGACTTGCGTCCCCTTCTCGGCACCTGTCGCTAGTTGCTTTCAAATCCTCAATCTTGTGAGCGCTGATGAAGTCACGTGCGCCGACACCGCCGATGCTTCGATAATGTCCACATCACCGTCAATCCCAAATGTAATCCAAGATGTGGATGAGATCATTCGGGTTCACATAGCTCAAGAGATAAGGAACAGTCAGGTGAACAACACGAACTTTATTATTTAAAGCGAATTGGGCGCGGCGGATCATACTCATCAAAATGAAAAAATATAATGGAATTATTTCCTTCAAATGGAAACTTCCAAATCAACAAAATAGATGGGGCAGTTGAAGGGAATCAATTTCAACTGAATCGAGGGGTGGCGCCTTGTCCTAATACGAAAAAGGTCGGCCTATAGGCGAAAAAGCAAAATTGAATTGCCAGTCTTTTCAATAATAAGAAAATGATGATCGAATTGGAAGCTCCAAATCGATGATCGAAGAGGAGGCGGGGCTGTGAAGTGGAGTAGGCGAGTGCAGCGACGTTGGTGATGCAGCTCTCATCAGGATCTGCTGGGAGAGCTTAGATGTGGATGGGCATGGTCATGGGAGAGGGCGTGGCAGTGGCGAAGTAGGCGGAGGAAAGGGAGGCGAGGGCGTCCATCATGGTCGCCGCTTCCTCGTCGGCCTCCATCTCGGCCTCCTTGCCGTTGAGGCTGTATTCAAGCACGTTAGGGGAAGAGGCCGCAGTGACCGCGTCGGCGGCAGCGGCAAGGGCAAGGAAGTCGTTGCTCCACGAGAGCGTGCCCATCCTAGTAAATGATGATGGTCAGAGGGAGATGCAAAAAAGCAATGGACTCGAAGGGGCAGAGCTACCTGGCAGGGCTTTGAGGCTTGAGGCCGAGAGGCACGTGGAAAACGCCAACGTCTTGGGCGGCCGCCTTGAGCTGCTCGGATGAGGGCACACCGTAGTCCTGTGAGACACGCGACGGTTGCGACGAGGTGAGGGGCGACGGCGACGTTGTCATCGACCCAGACGAGGGAGAGGGAGTACTAAAGAAGCGAAAGATGAGAAAAGACCGACAGCAATGACAGCATCACAGGGCCGAAAGTGGGCGCAGGATGAGGAAATAGTTAAGAATTTCAGAATCAATCCGAATTAACGAAGAAAAACGAAAAATCGTACGCAGCAGAGGATGGAGGGAGGGTGAGCTCCTGGGCGGGCTGCGGAGCAAAGTTGGCGAGGACGTGGGCGGGGCTCTGACCGAGCATGGAGCTATTGGGCGTCATCGTAAAATCATTGTAGATCATATTGGTGGGATTCGATGGCACAATGGGGCCACTCGAGGCCGAGGCGCCATCTTGGTGCAGCGGAGGGGCAGTGAAACTGGGCATCGGTTGGAAGGCGCCAGCTTGTCCGTAGGGCATCATGGAAGCCATCATGTAAGGGTTCTGACTGTAGAAAGCGTTCATATTCATGTAGGCGGCATCAGGGAAGGAGGCGGGGGCAGAATCAAGTTGAGGCATCGGAGCGAAGGCGGCCATTGGATTCGCTTCGGGGCGCGACATAGCAGTGAAATCGGGAAAAGCCTGGCTTTCAAGGACGCGGAGAAATCTTTCCATGACCTTCGAAAAGAGGCAACGTCAATTATGGACAACCGTACGAAGCGGCAATGCAAAGGGAGGGGGTAAGAGGAGGGGCGAAGAGGAGAAGAGGAAGCGGTCACATTCAAAAAAATGGTCGACCGGAGCACGAAACATTGACAACTATAGCATCAGGGCCATCGAGATAAATAGAATACATGAAGAGGGAGAGGAACTGGAGCGACGGCAAATTATGGGCCAGCGACAAAGGTCGGATAAAGCGCCTCACATTGGAGACCCGAGGTCCTGACGCGATCCAACAAGGCTAAGGACATTAACACATAGAAACGACAAAGATAACTCGGAGGAGGGCGCAAGGTCGGTGGAGGAGGAGGAGGAGAATCAGGAGGAGACAGGGGGACTGAGGGAGGAGCGAGCCGCACCGGCGTGACCCCTTTCTTAAAGGCAAAGCTGACGATGCCGCGCTCGGACAAGTAATATTTGGTCTTCTCGAGCACCCAATCGTCCTCCTCCACGTTACGCTTGACGTCGCGAGCAAAGTTGTGTCGATCGAAAACATCTTTGGTATCGTAAAACGTGCGCCCATTGTACTCGTACACCGGAGTGATGCCGAGCTCGGCGAGGATCCGCTGTAGGTTAGAATGTTGCATCGAGATCGGCGGGGATAGAGTAATGAGGAGGACGATCTCGTGTGGAGGAGGAGCTACTCCAAGCGGATGGAGGAAAAACTGCGAGCCACGGCTCTCGCGCCACTCGACTTTCCCTTGTCTGTCGCAGCTGCCAAAATAAGTAATGTCTCAAAGCAGAAACGATTTCCCCTTTTGGTCAAGTTTAACGATATAATTAGCGCCACACTTGCAAGTGCATGAGCTTTCCTTAGGAGCGATTCCTAATATTATTGATTTCCCAGTGACCCTAGTTTCTGTTGCCCCAATGCCTTCCGAGCCGAAGCTCAGTGACGGTGATTCGCTCGAAGGATTCCTCCGTTGGGGTTGGTCAGCACAACCGGAATAAAATATGTTTAATCGAAATAGCATCAAACCCTTTTTCAAATATTGATAAAAAGTAATGGGTCGATGGAAACGGACCGGGTCACACATGTCAGGTTTCTATAAGATTCCATGGTGTGTTGAAGTTCCAGGGTTCCATCGTCCATGTGCATGATTTTATCGAGCTGCGCTTCTATGATGAAATCACGGAATCATGGAATTTGATTAATAAGAGGCAGCGCCCGATGTTCAATAATCAATAGAATCATTTTCTTAAATATATTCTTGAAACATCGCCTGAAATGATTCTCGGAAGTCGCATTTGGTTTCAATAAAGGCACCATCATTGGCCACTCCAAAGAGCTCCAAGATTCACACTGACACGACGTTGATCTCTTCGGAGATGGTCAGTTGGTCACGTGCAAGATTGGTGGAATGCCGCCCTTTCTCAGGTGGCACAAGTCTGACACAAGCGAACGACGGTGACTTGAGTTCGAGGAGTCACGTCACGCTCACCGAAGAGCTCATGAGTCAAGATCGGAGGGCCATTCGTGCCGACAGCGGGGTGCCCGCAGGACCGATGGGCGATGTGCTCGGGTGCGGCCTGCATCTAAGCGATCCGTAGGTGTTACGCATTCCAGTGTCGGGATCGTGAGTTCGATTCATTTGCGAGTTTTAAGAGGAATTTTGGAACTTTCTAAAAGAAATACTGTAGCATGAAACGGGTACCCGTATGAAACACACTGCAAGCGATTGAAGCGAAGTCAGCGACCAGTGACGACAAGAATCCCAGAGGTAATTTTCGACTTATCTTATGTCATAATGAACAATGAATGGGATGAGGGTGACCGTGAAGCGTCAGCGGCAGTGAACGAGTCCAGGCGGTGAAGCGAGCGGGAAATCTAAAAAGGGCTCCCGGCTCACAAAAAGGTCATGAGGATGGGTTCTTTGAGTTCGTTCACTCTCCTGCCTGTGGATCGGGCGATCTACTTCTCAAAATTCTTTTAAAGATGGCGACGGTAGTCGATGTCTCTCGCGGGAGTGGAAGGCCCATGTCGGTAGGCGCGGACGCGGCCTCGCTTTCCTGTCGGCTTTTGACGCGTGCTCGCCCCCTCGGGATCCAGGGAGCCTCTATTCTCCATTCACCGTGTGTCTGACACGAAGGTAATATTTTTGTTAAGTGGTCACTGTGCCAGTCGCTACCTAAGCGTGTTTTCCCCTTTGAAATGCAACGGCCTTTTTGTTTTCCCCTTCGTAGTGTTGACCTCGTCCTTCCCTCCGGCCTTTCTTTGCCCTCGCATTGGGTTCTCAAGAATTATTTATATTATTTTGTAGTGGTTTCAGGCCGGCCGCTTTGTTCTCCCATTCGACCAGCACGTTGTTTCGTTCGGCTTTCGCGCGCCCTCTGCGCTGGCCACCCACAGCGAGATCTCCCGTCCCTCTCCCCAAATTTGTCGTTTTTTCATTTGTTCAGAAGGTAGAGCGAGTTTGGCGTCCAGTCGATCTTGGCGTCGTTCCCCTCGCTCTGCCTCATCGTCGTTCGTGCCACACACGTTGCTCTTTTTGGATTTACTGTAGATTCGGCTTCGCTATCCCGAAGTCTACGACCCATTTTGTTTGGTCGAGGCCTATTTGAGATATCATTCGGTGCTTCTTGTGTGTTGTGAGGAGTGTTGTAGGGTGTGCTTGTTTCCAGCCTCGAAGCCGCACACGTTTTCAATACTCGCTCTCTGATTTTGAATGAGCGGCTTGTCCTTGTGTGTAGTGACTGCCGTCTCTCTTTTACCCGCCTCCGTCCTTCTCTTGACAAGTCTGCCGCTTCCCTCAGTTTCTTCGTCACTTATAGAACTTCGTGGGCTGTCACGGTGACCCCGCTTGCATGACCCCATGGATCCCATGCATGCGTGGCCTCAATTCTTGTCCTCCTCATCTCATCGTGTGAGGTACTACGCTTCGATATTCGACGCTTCTTCGCGATTGGCCTCTCCAGTCTCGTTGGCCTGTCGAATCTCCTTAGGATCTTACTTCCACCCTTGCTGGCTCTTTTACATCCTCTCCTTGTTCTCCTTCTATTCGCGCCTTCACTCTCTTACCTCTCTTCACTCTCTTACCTCCATCATTCTAGGACGGGTAGTAGGATTCCCGGACCCCCATATCCCCACGCTTTCCTCAGCCCCTTTGATATCGACCTTTGTCGCCTGGTATGTACGAATCTTCGTGCTGTCATTTGTTGTCTTTGCATTCTCTTTCTCTTTTCCGATGATATCATTTGGACCGCATCTTGAGGACATGTTCTATCTTACAATGACCTCACCGTTGCTGTTGTTTATTGTTTATCCACTCTCGTATGGATGCCCTTCTTCTTCTATTCTCTTCTTTCGACAGGCGGTCTTCTACCAGCGGTCTCCTTACGTTCTACTGACTTTGTGACGGTTGTCAGGGTGTAGCTATTCCCCTCAGAGGATCCCCTCTCTTTTATATAATGATGGATCGGTGATAAGTAAATGATTTCTCTTTGTGAAGTCTGAGCTCGTTCCTTTGTTTCTTCGTGTTCGTGCGCGAACTGTCCTATCGCTTTTTAGCGGGTTTCGATGATCAAATTCGTAATCAGCGCTATCGATAACCTGGTGCTGTCATTACCTTCGCCTTCGTGATTGCTTTGAGTCCTCCTCCACTTGGGACGCTCGTTACTTTCCTTGTTCAAAGGAACGCCGAGGTCTGATTGCATGAGTAAGGATTCTCTTCTAACTCATGGAGTTTCGCCTTGTTATTTTCGAGGATTGTTTCCCTCCTTCAGCGTTATGAAAGGTGCTGAGTTCGGTGGGATTTTTTATATTACGACCAGATTACGACATCTCTATTGCTGGGGTATTGTCACCTCTGTGCACTTATCCCGTTCAACCTCTATGATGTAGTTTCATTTTGTTTATTCCGAGGATTGTTTTTCTTTTTTACCACTTTGAAATGTGCTGGATTTGGTGGGATTTTTATATTACGACCAGTTTACGACTCCTATGTAGTTAGCGAGTTGTCGCCTTTCATTGAACGTGTCGCCTTCCAAGCGATCCTTTCATAGTTCGTTGAGATCTTAGGGCCATATTCTGATTCTACATGGCCAGTTACCACATCTCCATGTTTTTTCAGAATCTCTGTATTTTTTTACGTGGTTCTATTGGCGTGAGAATTCTTGTTTCATACTTCGAAGGTCGTTCACTGTAGGTCTTCATCTATCTCCTTCACGCCTTCTCATCAATAATCGGCGATATTACCATAATTCTTTTCGTATGTTCTTACCCCATTCTATCATTCTACGAATTTTTTTAACGGACTTTTCGGCCAATCGATTCTTGGTGTGCCCCCAGCTCCTCCAAACGGAGGAGCCTTGATTTTGATGATGTCGGCTCACTTCCGCCCTCCCTCGTGCTTAACTATTTTGTTCCAATGGTCTGGATTTTTTGCAATACTCGTAACATTTTGTCCTGAAGTTATGGTATTTTTATTATACGACTGGTTTACGACCTCATCGTCCCTGCCTGTAACGTAGTGAAAGTAATCATTGCTCGGATGCCGTTCCCTTCCCGTCACGACCAGTTGTGATATGTAATGCATATTATGATTCCCCACGCCAAATTACCTTCCAGTATGAAAGATCCGGCATTCTGATATTTTTTAACTTGGTACCAGAGGAGGTATTGGAGTGTGTTTGTCCTTTTCCTCCCATGGCTTGCCCTCCCGTCGCCTTCAAGTTCCCCACGAGGCTTCATCAATGATCACGGATACTATATTCGTTTTCAGCGCAATTATTTGCCCTGGGTAGTGCTACTGTATATTTAGTGCCTCCTTGCGCTCGCGTTGGAAGAGGTCGAAGTTTTCTTGCTTCCCACTCCCTACTCTCCACCTTGTGAGGTTTCCTCGCGAGGACAAACACTTCGAACTCTTTATCGATTGATTCGATTTCATTTAATTTTTTCTCTGTGTGTTGCGTAGCATACTCAGATTTCATATTTCTATTCATACTCACGACTCAATGACGACCACATCGAGTGTTCAACGCTTTGTTCTCTTTAGGTGTCGCTCCGACTCGAGTGGTCGGCTGGAGCAGCCTGGTGACTTGACCTCACCGACACTGACCAGACCTTATGTCAATGTTTCCTTGAGACCTCTTTTTCGTTTCTATGCAGCCATTGGTGATTCGTGAGATCAGACGATCATGTTAGGGAGACTCGTGTGACAGGTGCAAACAGTATGGGTCGGGGTCTTCGTTTCCATCCCTCCCCTGGAGAGAACCATTCAGATTTCCAATAAATTGCGTTTTCCGGTCGACAGCAGTCGGACCAGTCGCTGTTCCAGCCTTCCATAGTCGCGTGCCCACTGTTCAATGCCCAGAAAGGAGGCCATCTGACTCGATAGGCCATCGACTCAGCGCTGCTCAAGCAACTCAGCAGAGTCTAGAGAGGAAGATAATCGAAAACAACCTTGAAGTAATGGTGAATGGACATACATACACGGTGTCCCAGGACGTTGCAGGAGGGCATGGTGAGGCGTAGAGGGTTCAGTTGTCTCGTACTGTATACAAATATGGAGAGCTTATAACAGCTTCGCCGGGATATCCCACGCTTCATTATCGTTTAAGTTATAATGAATATCTGAATGAGTAAGTATCGAGAGTTTCCATTTCGGACCAGGAGAGACCGACGGCCACTGGTACGTCCATATGCCCACTCAGGCATTCCAATTGAATCTGAGCGCAGTCGTTCTCCTCCTCTCTGTCCTCTGAGTCTTCTCACGATCAGTCCGTTGTGTCCTGGTCCCTACGTGGCATCGCAAGGATATATCCATTATCGGTTTGCCATTTGATGTGCGAATGGCAGCATCGGGAGAGCTCTCTGCCAAGATTGAGGCGATGCGCTCGACCTTGCGTTCAGTGAACGATCTCGTCCAGGTCTGTCCTTCACTCCCTCTACAATTTGCAAGAGCACGAATGCTTGTGATATACACATAGACAGAGATAATTTTTTGTATTATTAGGGATCTAGGGGTTCAGCGGAGCACTTCCGACCGCGGGCGGGTGCACCTCTCAATGCGGCGGCTCTTGGTTTGCGTTCGACGAGAGCGGGGTTCGACGAGCTCTCGCCGACCAAGAAGCGCCGTGTCAAGAAAGGTCCTTTCGAATTGGCCCGTGATTATGCATAAATGAACGTATTTATATATATATATGATGTAATTGTTAACTGGTCTCATTTTATCTGGTCGATCGTGACGGAGCGAGGTGGGCTTTCTCCCACTCGTCACCATCGCCTCCCTCGTGTATCTTCAATGCTTGTTGATCTGATTTCTTTGTTTCCATGAACGAAACACAATTTAATTTCATTATCCCCATGATGACACATGTCATGTAGACGATGAGCCTTGGACGCGCGTGGAGCTCGCCACGCTGCTTCAGGCAAAGCAATCGTGTGGCGTCGACAAGGTCGCGCCCTCCTTCCCTCCCTATCCCCGTTCTTTCTTCGATTGTGATCTTTTCTTTTTAGAAGAGGTTCGAGTACATGACGTCTTATTCATTGAAGAGGTCGCCCGAGGACATCAAAGTGGAGCTCGCATCCCGCGAGTTCAAAGC
>Ga0154020_10005362_pt1 | contig 15151 bp, 11 predicted proteins | sample Klosneuvirus_201_FD_109709 | JGI IMG/M metagenome (GOLD analysis project Ga0154020, IMG submission 109709) | Active sludge microbial communities from wastewater, Klosterneuburg, Austria - Klosneuvirus_20160825_MG | ecosystem: Engineered > WWTP > Aerobic digester > Activated sludge | place...
CAGGTGCGCGTTCCCGAGCTGTACCCATACGAGATTCCTCGACGCGCACCACATCGAGCACTGGGTGGACGGCGGCGCGACCGAGCTCGACAACCTCGTCCTGCTCTGCCGGCGGCACCACACCTTCGTGCATGAGCATGGGTATCGGATCGAGCGGAACGCCCAGGGCACCGAGTTCGTCGCGCCTGGCAAGCGGCCCATGCCCACGCGGCCTCGGCTCCCCGAGTCACCGAGTGCGCCGATCGAGCGGCTCGCCGAGGCGCACGCGGAACGCGGGCTGTCGCTCGGCGCGCTGTCGCTGATGCCGCAGCATTGGGACGGGGCGCGTGCCGATCATGCGTGGATCGTCGGCGTGATGTGTCAGCAGACCTTCGGGGCGGGGCGCTCGATCGCTGGCGTGTAGCACCGCCGCGACGCATGAGCTTCGGGCCGTCGAAGTTCAGATCGGGAGCGTCGATGCCGACGTTGCCTGGGTGTTTGTGGAGCTCGATCGCGGACTTTGGGTTCGCGCCCGCACGGGACCGGCGCCCGCACGGGACCGGCACCCGGCACCCGGAACCCGGACACCCGGATCGGGCAGGGCCCTAGCCCCGGATCGCCTCCAGCGCCAGCAGCTTCATCCGCTCCAGCGATTTGGCCGTCCGCTCCACCCACTCGTTCTTCTCGCCGACCCGCTCGGCCATCTCGAGCGAGCGCTCATAGACCTGAATCGCCTTGGTGACCAAGACGCCGATCTTCTCCTTCAAGAGCTCATCATAGTAGGGCTTGGCGTCCCTAGGCAGATCCGGCGGCGGCTCCACCCCCAGCATGTCGTCATAGAGCCGCTCGTACATTGAGCCGATGCGAAAGCCCGAGGCGGTGGCCCAGCCGGCGTGCCCGGCCCGGATCGCGCGGATGAAGTTGTTCTGCGCGCGCAGGAGGAGATCGCACTTCTCCTCGAGGATCTGGCCCATGTCCGTCTTCCAGGCCTCGCCGCTGGGGTGCTTCGGGGTCATGGCCAGCTGCTCGAAGCGACGGGCGTAGATCTCGCCGAGGTAGAAACGGCTCTGCGCCACCCAGTACGTCGCGCTCAACACCTCTTGCTTGGACCGCTCCTCGTAGAAGCGCACCGCGCCCATGAACTCGCGCTCAGCGGTGTCGAAGTCCTTCATCATGAACATCGCCACGCCCATGCCGGCCCGCGCCTCGAGCTCGTCCATGGTGGTGATGCCCGGCTTCTGCCGCACGGCCCAGTAGGTGTCGGCGACCTCCTGCCAGCGATCGAGCTTGGACAGCGCCAAGCAGGCTCGGTAGTGCGCGTCCTTGGCGGTGCTCGTCTCGGGGAACTCGCGGATCACCTGCTGAAACCGCCGGAGCGCTTGCTCGGGCTCGGCCAGCCCCTCGTAGGCCAGGCCGGCGTTGTAGATGGCCACCGGCACCAGATCCGAGGTCGGAAAGGTCGCGACCAGGTGCTCATAGACCTTGATCGCCTTGTCGTGCTCGAGGGCGTCGAGGAGCTGGTTGCCCTTGGAGAGCAGGTCGCTGGCGTCGAAGGTGTCGAGGCCGGTCAGCGGGTCAGGAGCCGGCTGAATCCGGACCTCCTCCATCTGGATGATCCGGGGCGGCTCCACCTGGGGCGGCGGAGTGCCGGTGGAGGCGCAGGCGACGAGCAGGAGGAGGGGTGCCGGAGCGGTACGCATCAAGTTCACCAACGGCAGAAACCGCTGGTGGGTTCATCTTGATTCGGTTCCGTTTGGCTCGCACCTCGGAAAAGGGGTGGGTATCGGCCGCAGATGGGGTTAGCGCTCGGGGCCCAGGAGCGCGCGCCGCAGTGCGTCGAGGCCACGCAGATCGTGAACGTCCTCGGGTAGCTCTGGGATCACCCAGACCGGCAGGCCCCTGTTTTGCCCTCGGAGGCCGGTGATCAACGCCTGCTCCTCTTCGGCCGAGGTGTGGAGCGCCCGCGCCGCCGCGTCGAGCCGCGCCGCCAGGGCCTCGCTGCCGCCCGCCTCAGCCACCGCGCGATCCAAGGCCGCGCGATCGGCGGCCCGCGCGCGGAAGGGATCCGGGGTGGCGCGGTTGAGCAGAAAGCCCGCGGTGTGGAGGCCGTCGCGATCCAGGCGCACCTTGAAGTCCTTGGCGTCGGCCAAGGGGCCTTTGCGCGGCGAGCTCACGATCAGAAACTGCGTCGTCTCGGCGCCCAAGATCTCGCGCACCGAGCGAGCCCGCTGCCGAAAGCCATCGAACATGTCCTGAAAAGAGGCCAAGAGCTCGGCCAAAGCCTCCAGCGCCTCGGCCCCCGTGAAGCGGCCGATGCTGCGCATGACCAGGGAGGAGCCGACGTCGAAGAGCTTGGTCGAGACCCGGCCGCGCTCCTTGTACGGCTCGAGCAGCCAGCGGGTCGCGTCGTTGTCGAGCGCGTCCATCAACTTGGTCGGCGCCTCCAGGAAGTCGATGGCGTGCGCGGCGGGAGGCGTGTCGAGGACGATGAGATCGAGCGGATCGACCGTGCGGGTGGCCAGCTCATGGAGCTTCTCCATGGCCATGTACTCCTGCGATCCGGCCAGGGCCCCGCTCAAGGCTTGATAGAAGCGGTTTCCGAGCAACTTGTCCCGGCGCTCGGCGTTGGGATGATGGCGCTCCACCGTCTCATCCCAGGTGCGTTTGATGTCGAGCATCATCGCCGTCATCCGGCCCGAAGGCGCGGACAAGGAGGCGCGCCCGAAGGCCTCGGCGCTGACCTCGCTCTCGGAGTTGCCGATCTCCGGGAGGCCGAGCGCGTTGGCCAAACGCCGCGCGGGATCGATGGTCAGCACGATCACCCGCCGCCCTCGCCCCGCCGCGGCCATGGCGATCGCCGCAGAAGTGGAGGTCTTGCCCACGCCGCCCGGGCCGACTGAGATCAGCACCCGCGTTCGCTCGAGGACCCGATCGAAGTCGCTCATGGCCGCGCTCCGAGGGCCCGATCGATCTCCTCGACCACCCGCTCCAGCAAGGCCGGGTCAGGGATGTCGGCCGGCGCCTCTGCGATCGCCAGCACCGGCATCCCGGCCTCGCGGGCCAGACGCTCCCCGTGCGCCCGCTCGATCTTCTCGCGGAGGAGCCGGATCTGCGCGGCGTCGAGATAGGGCGCCAGCTTGGGGCTCGCCAGCTGGGTCAGGCGCCCGAAGGCCTCTTGGTCCTCTGCGCGCAGCAGCGGCGCGTGCCAGCGGTTCAAGAAGGCCACGCCGCGGGCCATGCGCAGCTTGGTCCCCGCCGCCGCCGACAGCTCGAGGGCCTCATTGACCGGCATCTCCTCGGGGAGCGCGACCAGGTGCAAGCAGGTGTCGCTCGGCGACTCGACCAGGTCTGCCATCTTTTCGGCCGCGGCCTTGAGGACGCCCTGGGGGACGGTGTCCGCGACCACCCGCGACACCGAGAGCATGGTGATGGCGTGACCCGTCGCGGGTGCGTCCAGCACGATCCGCGTGAAGCGCGGCCGCCCGTCTTTGCCCTGCTCGGTCGAGTGATACCAGGCCTTTCCCATCAGGGTGACCTCCGAGAGGGAGGGGATCGACCGAAGGAGGTACTTCACCAGCCGGTTCTCGAAGACCAGGTTGTAGAGCGCGCGAAAGCGCAGGATCAGCAGCGCATACTCCCGCAGCGCCCCCGCCGGGGTCATGCGGCAGAGCCAGAGGTTCGGGAGCACCTCGCGCGGCGTGTCCACCGCCGGCTCCACGCCGAGGTAGCGGGTAGCGTTGTCGTTGGCGCTGACCTCGAGCAAGAGGACGCGCTCACCGGCGCGGGCTGCCCGGAGCGCGAGCGCGGTGGCGATCAGGGTTCGGCCCACTCCACCCTTGCCAGCGACCACTTGAAAGGGCCGGCCGAGGAGCGCGCGCATCTGGTCAACAGAGTCCGGCACGCCGCGATTTCGCGTGGCATGATCGCCGGGAATGCGCAAGCACCAGTGGTGATCGAGGCCCTCAGACCAGGAGCGCGTGATCGTCGGTCACGGTGCGATCTTCGCTCCGCTGCCGGTTTTGCCGGAGCCGCTCGGAGGTGAGATCGCCTAGGGTCGCCTTCAGCGTGGGGTGACGCAACAGCGCCGCGTCGAAGTCGCTGCGGGCCAAAAACAGCACCTCCCCGCCAGCCCTCGAGGTCACCGTCGCGGTGGTGGGGCTGGCCTTGATCAAGGAGATCTCGCCGAAGATGTCGCCGCTCTTGAGCGTGGCGACCCGGTTGTTCCGCGGACCGAGCTCCTTTTGAGTGACGTCGAACTCGCCGCGCAGCACCAGGAACAGGCCTCGTCCTTGTTCGCCTTCTTCGATCAGGATGTCCCCCGCGCCCACGACCTGGGACTGAAACTTCCGCAAGAGCTCGCGGCGGTCGTCCTTTTGGATGTCCTGAAACAGCGGGCTCGTCGCCGCCAGGTTCGCCAGGAAGCGCCCGCGGGTGAACTTGCGCAGCGCCTGGGTGATGCTCTCCAGCTCCCCGGCCTGCAGCTCGAGATCGGCGCGAAACAACGAGAGGAGCGCGACTTCCCCTCGCGCGGTCACCGTGGCGGTCCGAGGCGCATTGCTGACCAGCGCCATCTCTCCGAAGACCGCGCCCTCGGAGAGGTTGGCCAGCACCTTGATCTCGGTCCCCACCTTCTTGCTGACCGTCACCACGCCGTCGGCCAGCATGAAGAAGGCGTCGCCGGGCTGACCTTCGCAGATGATGATCTCCCCGTCGGCGAAGCGCCGGAGCCGCAGGCTGCCCAGCACCCCGATGAAGGGCTCCTCGGCCAGGTGCGAGAACAGCGGGATCGGCGGGAGCTTGGCCGGGATGTCGCTCACCATCGAGGTATCAGAGGCGACCTTCACGGCCTCGTCATAGAGCGCATCGGCGACCGCCAGGGTGTAGCCCTTCACCTCCACGCCCTCGATCAAGGGCTCGACCGGCGGCAGATCGCCGTCGCCCAGACGATCGGACTCCGCGGAGTACAGCTCAGCGAGGATGTCGAGGAGGTCCTGATACGAAGGGTCGAGCGCGATCACCATCTTGGCGGCGACCAGGCCGAGCAGCGGCTGGCCGGTGCGCAGGTAGTGCCACGACAGCGCGCGATACACGCCGGCCGCGCGCTTCTTCTGTCCGACGTTGAGCAGCGTATCGGCGACCCGGAGGCGCGCGCGAGGAAAGCGCGGCGCCGCCTGGATGACGGCCAGAAAACCGCGGAGCGCGTCGTCGTAGTTCCCTTCCGAGAGATCACCCTCTGCGCGCGACAAGACCTCGGAGACGGAACGGCCCATCCCCGGAGCTTAGCAGCGGGGCCTGGTGGGAAAAAGGGCACCCGTCACTCGGAGAGGGCCCGGCGGTACACTGCGTCGATCAAGAGGCGGGCGGTCTCCTCGTCGACCAGGTGGGGGTTCACGGGTCGCCGCAGGGCCGACATGATCGTCCGCACTCGGCGCACGCTCATGGCCGGCATCGCCACGCAGGCCTGATCCCCGTGGAAGAAAAGACACACCGCGTGCTCGGCCCTCGCGACCGACTCCGGGAGCCCGCGGGCGGCCGACAAGTTCAGGTTTTGCAGCGCGAACTCGGTGGAGAGCGCGCGCTCAAAGGCCGACCGTGGACCGACCTGAGCCGCCAGCGGATCCTCGCCGGTCTGACCGACCACCGCCTTCTCGAGCTGTTCGAGCTGCTCGAGGAGCTTGGGGACGTCGTCCTTGCTGGGGGTGCTCTTGAAGGCATCGTCCGGGACGAAGGTGTGGGCCCGACCCCGGCGCCCGCCCTCGAGCACCATGGTCTCGAGCACGACCTCGGCGCCGGCCTCGAGGACCAGGGTCTCGCCGACCCGCACGTCATCTCCGACCGAGAGCAGCACACCGGGGGCGTCTTGATCGCCGACTCTGAACGCTGCCCCGGCCAAGGCCAGGATCGATGACGCTTTGCGCCCGAGCCAGTGCAGGTCGACGATGGCGGTCTCGAGGCGCTTCATCCGTTTTGAGTCTTCACACGACCATCGGCTGGCCGATCTTTCTGAGATGGCTCCACGTATAGATACCCGTTCCATGCCCATCGCTCCAGTCGAAGCGCAGCGCATAGTTCCCGACCTCGGCGATCTTGAGCAGGCCCACGCCGACCTTCTGGGGAGGCTCGACCTCTCCGGGGGAGTGGCCCCGGCAGCCGGCGCAGGGGCAGGCGTTGCGGAGATCGTCGAAGGGATACTGGGTGCGCGTGGCGTCGTCCCACACGATCACCAGCCGCCCGTTGTCGCGATCATTCCTCACCTCGACCGGCTCCGGCTCGCTCATCGCTTCTCGATCTCCTTGAGCATCTTCTCCTCATCTTTGAGGCGCTTGGTGGCCTGATCGGCGGCCTTCTTCGCGTCATCCACGATCTCGCCCGGGGTGGAGAGCCGCGCCGATCCGAGGCCCGCGCCCGAACGAAGGGCGCCGAAATAGCCGCCGCCGAGCAAGCCGGCGAAGAGGAGCACCGCGGCCAGCTTCAAGATCAGCTTGGCGCCGCTCCATAAGACCTTCCACACGATCACCAGGCCTAGGGCCAGCCCCAGGCCGAGCCCAAAGGAGGGCCAGTGCAGATCGACGGCCTTCTCGACGCGCTGGGCGACCTGGCCGACCTGCTCTTTGACCTTGGGCGGGATACGCCCCTCCAGCTCCTTTCGAAGCTCACCAGCGGACCCGCGATCGTCGGCGAAGCTGATCTTCTTGGCCTTGGCCCGCAGCTCTCCGGGCACCTTCTCCAAGGCGTCGGCGAAGTGCACGATCCCTTGGCCATCTTCCCACTGGAAGACGTCGACGGTGCGCGCTGCTGGCGACGGATCGGCCATCGCCGATCTTCCTCGCACACTTTCAGCCGGGCTGCACCCCGCCCGGTGCCTCGCGCTTTTGAGGGGCGAACATCCCCGGCGAGACCGGCTTGAAGCTGGGGCTCTTCAGGGTGCGAAGGAACAGCGGGATCTCGAGGCGATTGGAGATCGCGCAGCGATACCGCTCGACCAGCGAGATCCCGCTCGCCTCGAGGAGGCCCTCCGCCCGGCAGCGCACCAGGATCGGCGCGTCGGAGATCGCGGTCTGTTCGAGGACCACCTCGAGGAGGCGGTGGGTGCTGGGATCGACGTAGAGACGCCACTCCGCGGTGAAGCTGGGCCCGCGATTGGGCTTCCGAAAGCGCACCGAGAGCACGTGGGGCCGCCCCGATCCCGCGTCGCCCCGGTGATGGAGCACCACCGAGGCCCCCTCGAGGGCCACGGAAAAGGGCAACAGCAGGAGCCGCGGGGTCTCGACCCCAGCGTAGCCGGCGCGAAAGCGCTTAGGGGAGTCGGGGACCGGGCGCCCGTGCTCGACCACCCAGGGTTCACTGTCGACGCCCCAGCGCTCCCCAGAGGAGAAGGCGAAGCGGGCCCGGTAGCCGAGCGGGGCTGGCGCGACGGCAAAATCAACGAGGGTGCTGGGCTCCGGCCAGTAGGAGAAGGAGGAGAACAGCGGGGACCATTCGTCCTGGACGAGCCCTAAAAGCGCCCCGTTTTGCTGCAAAACAGGGAGCGTCCCGTAGGCTTCCATCATCCGCTCGAGCTCGGCGAGCCCGGCCGCCTGGGACTCGGCGTTCAGGGCGGCGCGCTCTCCATCGGGAAAAAAGGCGTCGAGCAGCGCAAAAGCCACCGATCCGGCCAGGGCCAGCGCCCCAGCGATCAGGACCAGGTGGCGGGTGCCCGGCGTCACCAACGAAGTATAGCGGTCTCGGTCCCGGCCTGCGCGGAACTGGCACGCCCCCGGACTTCATCGTACGATGCAGGGAAGCCATGCCCGCCTTCGGGCCACCACAGCTCGGCTCGGACGACATCGTACGATTCGTCAACGCTGAGCACTTCCTTGAAGAGTACGCCCAGAATCTGCGGCTCGGGCGCCTGTTTGTCCGGACCAAACGGAGCTTTCAGCCGCGGGATAGGCTGATGGTCGCCATCGAGGGTCCGGGGGTCGACTGGACCGTGGGCGCTGACGCGGTCGTGCTCTTGTCCAAAGCGGGCTATGTGGGCCTCGAGCTCCGCGCCTTCGAAGAGCAGGTCCTCCCGACGCTGGAGCTGCTGGCCGACGAGGTGAAGGCCGCGGGTCGAGCGCCTCCCCGCCGCACCGCGCCGCGGGCCGACAAGACGCTGATCGGCGGGATTCCAGGGCCCGAAGAGGGCACTCGGGTCGAGGCCAACCCCCTGCTGGGCCGCCCCGACTCTCTCCCGCCCAGCGCCGAAGACACCGCCGATCCGTTGATGGAGGTCCGCCCCCGCGCGAGCTTGCCCTCCCCGACCGCTCCGAGCATCGCCGCGCAGCAGACCGACTTCGGGCGCCTGCACCGCGAGGTCCCGTCGCTACCGCCGGCGCGGGCCGAGCGCTCGGACAGCGACGGCTTCGGTGATGATCCCGGCGAGCGCTCCTCCTGGATCGACCGCAGCCCGGTGTATCAGGGCGATTTCGTCGATCAGAACACCATGCCGCTGCCGGCGATCGGCCTGGGGCGGGCGGGCATCCCCTCCGAGCCGGCCCCCCCGCGCTCGGTCTTGCCGCCGATCGACCCGCCGTCGTTCGACCCTGACGGTGACGAATATGAGGATGAGGACGAGTCGCAGGACCTGCCCATGCCCCCGCCGCCCGCGCGGATTCCGCCGCCGGCCGTGTCCAAGCCCGCGCTGGCCCCCCCACCCAAGGCCGCGATCCCTTCCAACCCCTCCTCGGTGCAGCCGATCCCGCGAATTCAGGCCCCGGCGGAACCCCCCGCGCCGGAGCCGCCCGCCGCTCCGCCAGGCGTCGAAGCGGTCGGCCTCGAGGCTCTCGAGCTGCTCCGCCTCCCGCGCGCCACCACCGGCGGCGTCGTCCGGGTGATCGACCTCGGCGATCTGGCCGGCTGGTACCTCTCCAGCATGCGCCATGGGTCGATGAGCTTCTTTGGCGGCCCCAGCGGCGCGATCGGCGACGAGGTCTCGCTCAAGATCGCCGCCGGCCGAGTGATCACGCTCCCCGTCACGATCGCCGCGCGGATCGGGCCGTGGGTCACGGTCTCCTTCGGCGATGTGTCAGAGATCGAGGATCTGCTCAGCGAATCGGCCGAGGAATGGAGGAGCCCGCTCGAGCGCATCGTCCCGGAGCCCGCAGCGGAGGCCCCAAACCTCACCGCGCCCAACCTGGCCGCGCCTGCCGTGCCCTCGATCGCCCCGCCGCCCAGCCTCGCTGCGCCCAGCCTCGCTGCGCCCAGCCTCGCCGCGCCCAGCCTCGCCGCGCCCAGCCTCGCCGCGCCTAGCCTCGCCGCGCCCAGCCTACCTGCGCCGCCGAGCCTACCCGCGGCGTCGATCTCTGAAGCCCCTGCGCCGACCTTCGATGAGCCCGGGCCCCCGCAGGCCGCTCGTCTCGAAGGCGATTTCCTCATCTTCCGGGGCCCCAAAGACCTCCAGCACGAGGTCGACAGCAACCTGCGAAACGGCGGCCTCTTCGCCGCCTCCCCGCCCTTGGCCATCCGCCAGCACAAGTCCTTGAAGGTGGTGGTCGGCAGCATCGAGACCCCGCTGCGCATCGAGGCCGACGTGGTGTTCGCCGCGGGCGGGAAGGTCGGCTTCGCGGTCACCAGCTTCCACGACGCCGTCGCCGCCATCGACAAGATGATCAAGCAGGGGATCACGGCGAGGGACCCGGCCACGCCCACCCAGGCCCCGCCGGCCCGCGACTCCGGAGCGCCCGGCGCGTCGATGCCCGCCCCCGGCATCAGCTCGATGCTCCCGGGCCCGGAGCTCCCCACCAGCCTCGGCGGCACCCTGGCCCGGCCCTTCGGCGCGATGGAGCTGATGGGCCTGGCCGATAAGCTCCTCGAGCCCAGCCCCGATCTCCAGAGCGCGACCGTGCTGCTCCTCTTCGACATGCTGACCCGCCACCGAATGCGGGGCGTGCTCACGCTGAAGAAGAAGGACGAGCAGCGCACGCTGTATCTGCACGAGGGCAGCGTGGCCTTCGTCGAAGCCCGTCCAATCCTGGAAGAGCAGTGCCTCGGGCGTATCCTCATCAGTCAAAAGAAGCTGACCGAGGGCGCGCTGAGGGAGGCGCTGGAGCGGGCGCGGGCTACGCGGCGCCCGCTCGGCCGCACCCTGGTGGCCACCGGCAGCGTCACCGCTCAGCACCTGATCAGCGCGCTCAGGGAGCAGACCAGGGTCCGCGTCGAGCCGACCTTCGAATGGGCGCAGGGGAGCTTCGAGTGGAGCCCTTGGCAAGAGCCCCCGACCAAGGCCGATCTGGTGCTCTCTTCAGGCCAAGGCCTGATCGTGAAGTACCTGCGCCACCTCTATGAGCAGGCCACGACCCCCGACGTCGAGGCCTTGATCGCGCCCAACGCCACCCGCGTGCTCATCCCCGGCGACGCCGACGCGCAGTCCCCGATGTTCGGCTTTCAGCCCAAGGAGCTCCGCTTTCTGGAGGGCTGGGTCGACGGCAAGCGCACGATCGGCGACGCCGTGACCGGCAGCCCGATCGGCCGCTTGGCCTCGCTCCGCCTCATCGCCTTCTCGCTTTCGGCCGGAATTTTGCGCTTCAAGGACGGCCAGCGCGCCGCCGGCAAGAGCGCGGCCCCAAGGCGCTCCACCGATGGCCGTGGGCACGGCGCGCTCAAGAAGTCGCTGGAAGAAGATCTGCGCCTGATGCGAGATCAGAACTACTTCGAGCTCCTCGGGGTGCATTGGTCGGCCCATCACCGGCAGTACGCCACCGCCTACGCCAAGGCCAAGGCGCGCTTCGATCCGAACAAGGGCGAGCTCAAAGACGCCCCGCCGCCCATCCTGAAGCTGGCCAAAGAGGCCTGCGACATGATCGACAGCGCCTACAAGAAGCTCACCGAGGTCGAGGAGCGAAACCGCTATCGGAAGTCCCTGCACGACCAGACCGAGCGCGAGTACGCGGCAGACATGCTGGTGAAGCAGGCCGAAGTGATGATGCTGCGCGGCGATCGCATCGGCTGCATCGAGGCCTTCGAGACCGCGGTGGAGCTGGCGCCCACGGCCCGCAACCGCAGCCTGCTCGCGGCGGCACGCGAAGGTCGCCCGCTGTAGCAGGCACCGGTGCCTAGCGTGCGGAAGCCCGCATAGGAGCAGAGTGCCGCAGGGCTGCGCTTTGTCGGCCTCGGTCCCTGGACGGCCCAGAGGAGCGTCGCTACAGTCCCCCCCGTCGTGAAACACCTCCTCCCTACGCTGATCCTCACCTCTGCTTCGATCGCCCTCCTGGCGGCGGCTCCTCCAGCCAAGCCAGGCTGCGCCGACAAGCCCGAAGTCAGGCTCTTTCACTGGGCCTGGAACGCGCAAACCGGCCTGATGTACGCGGCCGGCGGCAAGCAAGCCACCGAAGGCAGCTTGATGTGCAAGAACGGCGTGAACCTCAAGCTCATCCGCGAGGACAACACCGACAACATGCAGAGCCAGCTCTTGGCTTTCGGTGAAGCGCTCAAGGCCGGCGAGAAGAACCCCTCCAAGGGCGCTCACTTCGTCATCATCATGGGCGACGGCGCGGCGGTCTTCCTGAAGGGTCTCAACGACCGCCTGCTCAAGCTGGGCCCCGACTATGGCGCCCAGATCGTGGGCATCGCCGGATACTCCCGCGGCGAAGATAAGTTCATGGGCCCGGCCGAGTGGAAGAAGAACCCCGCGGCCTCCAAGGGTGGCTTGGTCGCCGGCGTGCTCCGAGACGGAGACTGGAACATCGCGCTCAAGTGGCTAGGTGACAACAAGCTCAAGAACAACCCCGACGAGACCAGCTACGACCCGGACGCCCTCAACTGGGTCGCGGCTTCGGACTATATCGACGCCGCCCAGAAGTACGTCAGCGGCTTCTGCACCGAGCTGAAGAACCTCAAGACCGGCGAGAAAGAGAAGAAGTGCGTGCAGGGCGTCGTCACCTGGACCCCCGGCGACGTGACGGTGGCCGAGCAGAAGGGCGGCCTGGTCAGCATCGTCTCGACCTATGAGTACCGCTCCCAAATGCCCGCAGTGATCATCGGCAACAAGAAGTGGATGAGCGAGAACCGCGCGGTAGTGAAGGGTCTCTTGAGCTCGGTCTTCGCGGGCGGGGACGCCGTGCGCTCGGGCCCAGAAAACCTGAAGAAGGCGGCGGCGATCAGCGCCGCGGTCTATGGGGAGCGTGACGCTGATTACTGGGCCCGGTACTTCAATCTGCGCGAGGACAAAGACAAACTAGGCAACGTGGTGCAGCTCGGCGGCTCGGCGGTGGCGACGCTCTCCGACAACACGCAGGTGTTCGGGCTGACCGGGGGCGGCAAGAACCTCGTTGCTGCCACTTATACTATCTTCGCAGAGATCGTGCGCTCCCAGTATCCGACCTTTCTTGAGACCTACTATCCGGCGGATCAGGTGATCGACAGCTCGTATCTCAAAGAGCTGGCGGCCGGAAAGTAGGGAGAGCGGCCATGAAACTAACGGCATTCTCCAAAATCTTCATCTCGCTGGTCATCCTCGGCGCGGTCGGCTTCATCGGCTACAAGAACGGCTGGCTGGAGATGATCGCGCCGCCGGCCAAGAAGCAACCGTCCAACGTGCCTCCGGTCGCGACCTTGCCGGACCTCCCGGAGGGTCCCATCGTTGCCCCGGTGGCCAACCCGGGCGGGGACAAGCCAGGCTGCGGAGACAAGCCCGAGGTCCGCTTCTATCACTGGGCCTGGAACGCTCAGATGGGCCTCATGCTGGCCACCGGCGGCAAGCAAGCCACCGAGGGCAGCCTGATGTGCAAGAACGGCGTGAACCTCAAGCTGATCCGCGAGGACAACACCGACAACATGGCCGGCCTATTGGTTACCTTCGCCGAGAAGCTGAAGGCGGGACAGGCCAACCCCAAGGAAGGCGCCCACTTCATCGCGATCATGGGCGACGGCTCAGCCACCTTCTTGAAGGGCCTCAACGACAAGCTGAGCAAGCTCGGCCCCGACTATATGGCCGTGGTCGTCGGCTCCGCGGGCTACAGCCGCGGCGAGGATAAGTTCATGGGTCCCCCGGCCTGGAAGGCCAATCCTCAGGCGGCCCGCGGCGGACTGGTGGCTGGCGTGCTCCGCGACGGCGACTGGAACATCGCCATGAAGTGGCTGGGCGACAACCGCATCCCCAACAACCCGGATGAGACCTCCTACGACCCGGACGCGCTCAACTGGGTCGCCGCCAGCGACTATGTCGACGCAGCTCAAAAGTACGTCAGCGACTATTGCACCGAGCTCAAGAACATCAAGACGGGTACCAAGGAGAAGTACTGCGTCAACGGCGTGGTGACCTGGACGCCGGGCGACGTCACGGCTGCCGAGCAGAAGGGCGGCCTCACCACCATCGTCTCGACCAAAGAGTACCGTTGGCAGATGCCCAACGTGATCATCGGCATCAAGAAGTGGGCGGCGGCCAATCGCCCGCTGGTCGAGGGGATGTTGGCGGCGACCTTCGAGGGCGGCGATCGCATCAAGGTCAGCGACGACGCGCTCCGGCAGGCCGCAGCGGTCAGCGCGGTGGTCTACAATGAGAAGGACGCAGCCTATTGGTACAAGTACTTCCGGGTGCAGACCGAGAAGGACAAGCAAGGCCTGATCGTCGAGCTGGGCGGCTCCTCGGTGAACAACCTGGCCGACAACCTTCAGCTCTTCGGCTTGACCACGGGCTCCGCCAACGCCTTCGCCGCGACCTATACGGTCTTCGGCGACATCGTGAAGTCTCAGTATCCGACGCTGGTCCCGGGCTACTATCCGGTGAATCAGATCCTCGACACCTCCTTCGTGAAGGCCCTCGCCGAGCGGAGCAAAGGCACCGAGCTGCCCCGCGCCGACATGCCGGTCTTCACCAAGGCCGACATGGTCAAAGAGGTGGTGAGCCGCAAGTCTTGGGACATCCAGTTCGAGACCGGCAGCGCCAAGTTCACAGCCAAGGCCCAAAAGGACCTCGACGCGCTGTATCGGGACCTCGTCGTGGCGGGCGGCACCTTGGTCGAGATCCACGGCCACACCGACAACGCCGGCTCGGCCGACTCCAACCAGCAGCTCTCCGAGGCCCGCGCCTTCGCGGTCAAGGAGTGGCTGGAGAAGGAGTCCCCCGCCAACTTCCCCGAGGGTCGCCTCCGCATCTTCGCCCACGGCATGACGCAACCGGTCGCTCCCAACGCCACCCCCGAGGGCAAGGCCAAGAACCGGCGGGTCGAGATCGTCATGGGAACCAACTAGTGTACCGCGCCCGTCATGGCTGGCCGTATCGCTCGCTCTTTTCGCGCCTGTTCGCGGGGGCCTTCCTCCCCTGGCGGGCGCTTCGACTCACGTATTCTCGAACCGTTCCGTCTCCGCGCCGCACGAACAGACACGAAAACTGCTTCGCGATACAACGACCCATGACGGGTGCGGTACACTAGGGGCCGGGCGTGGACGCCAAGACCAGTTTACGCGGGCTCTTCTACCCCAACCGCGCGATCGACGCGCGCATCGCGGTCGGTCTGGTGGGATTCTGGGTCGCGCTGTTTCTGCTGCTCTGGGTGATTTCGCCCTGGGAGAGTATCCCAGGCCCGGGGGAGGTCTGGGTCGCGCTGGGCAACTTATGGTGGACGATGGGGCTCGGTCCCGAGCTCTTCACCACCATGAAGCTGATCTTCCACGCGCTCTTCTTCACGGTCGTGATCTCGATGACCCTGTCCTACGCGACAGTGATCTCCTTCTTCCGGCCGCTGGTGGTGGGGCTCTCCAAGCTGCGGTTCTTGGGGCTCACCGGCCTGGTCTTCCCGTTCACCCTGGCGACGGGCGGCGGCTATGCCTTGAAGGTCGCGCTCCTGACCTTCGGGATGTCCTCCTTCTTCATCACCTCGATGGCGCAGATCATCATCGAGATCCCCCGGGAGCAGTTCGATCATATGCGGGTGCTAGGCGCGAGCGAGACCCGCATCGTCTACGAGGTCGTCATCCGCGGGACCCTGGATCGAGCGCTGGACGTGCTCCGGCAGAACGTGGCGATCGGATGGTCGATGATCACCATGGTGGAAGGTATCTCGCGCTCGGAGGGCGGCCTGGGCGCGCTCATCCTTAACGAGAACAAACATTTCCGCCTGGGTGAGGTCTACGCGATGCTGATCGTGATCCTCATCCTGGGCCTGCTCATGGACTATCTCATGGGGATCCTGACCCGCATCTTGTGCCCGCA
>Ga0154020_10005363_pt1 | contig 15148 bp, 11 predicted proteins | sample Klosneuvirus_201_FD_109709 | JGI IMG/M metagenome (GOLD analysis project Ga0154020, IMG submission 109709) | Active sludge microbial communities from wastewater, Klosterneuburg, Austria - Klosneuvirus_20160825_MG | ecosystem: Engineered > WWTP > Aerobic digester > Activated sludge | place...
CGGGAGCTGGAAGAAGCCGAGCGCGAAGCGGCAAAACAAAAGCGCCAGCCCCGTCTCACCAAGCCGCCCAAGATGGTCTACAGCGTGCCGCCCGTCTATCCGGAGGCCGCCAAGAAGGAGAAGCGCCAGGGCGCGGTGACCGTTCGCATCACCATTGATGAGGAGGGGTACGTCCAGCGCCTGGATGTGCTGCAAAGCGCCGGTGAGGACCTGGACTACGCGGCCATGGGCGCCATTGGCAATTTTGTCTTTGAGCCCGCCGAGGTGGATGACGTCCCCGCCGCCATCCAGGTGGACTACAAGCAGAACTTTGTCCTGCAGGAAGAGGTCAAGCAGGTTGTGGTGGAGCCGCCGCCGGAGGAACCCGGTGAAGACCCCGTGGCCCCGCCCGCCGTCACCCCGCCGCCCGCCGAAGGGGCCGCCCCGCTCAAGCCGGTGAACTACTACGGGCGCGTGCGCGAGAGTGGCACCAAGGTCAACGTCCAGGACGTGGAAATTGTGGTGGTGGTGGAGAACGCCCCGCCGGACGCCGAGCCGCTGAGCGCCATGACCGACCGGGATGGACGCTTTGAGATGCGCGGCGTGCCGCCGGGGAAACACCTCATCCGTATTTCCGGCACCGGGTATGAACAGTCCACCTCCATTGAAGAGTTCAGTGAGAAGGAGGCGGTGCGCGCCATCTATTACCTGCCGCGCAAGAGCTACAACAAGTTTGAGACGGTGGTGGTGGGCAAGCGCGCGCAAAAAGAAGTGAGCCGCATTGCCCTGTCCCGCGCCGAGGTGAGCCAGGTCCCCGGCACGTTTGGTGATCCCATTCGCGTCATTGAGAACCTGCCGGGCATGGCGCGCGCCCCACTGTTGGGCGGTGCGTTGCTGGTGCGTGGTGCCAACCCGCAGGACACCGGCGTCTACATTGACGGCGTCCCCATCCCGTTGCTGTACCACTTCCTGGCGCTCACCAGCGTGGTCAACGCCGAGTTCCTGGAGACCATTGATTTCTATCCCGGCGGGTTTGGCGCGCGTTACGGCCGCGCCACCGCGGGCATTGTGGACGTGAAGTCCCGGGACCTGCGCCTGCGCGGCTGCCGCGGCACCGCCAAGGTGGACATCATTGACAGCGCGTTCTTCTTTGGCTGCCCGGTCACCCTGTGGGGACCGGAGGTGGACAGTGACGCGCCCAACCCGCGCCGCATCACGTTTGCCGGCGCCGCCCGCCGCTCGTACCTGGACGCGTTGCTGCCGCTGGCCCTGCAACTCCTGTTGCCTCCTGGTGCAGGCAGCCTCACCGCAGCGCCGGTGTACTGGGACTACCAGTTCAAGCTGGAATACCGGCCCTTCACCGCCCACACCTTCAGCCTGTTTGCCTTTGGGTCGGATGACACGCTCAAGGTCATCACTGGCGGCAACGCGGACAATTTTGGCGCCACCATTGGAACGCGCCAGGGCTTCAACCGCATTGTGGGCGCGTGGGAATGGCGCCCGTCGTCACGGCTCACCAACCGGTTCTCCCCGTGGGTGGGCGTGGAAATCAACCGCTTTGGCGCCAACGCCGGGCCCATCAATGCGGGCATTGAAATTCGCACGCGCACCTGGGGCCTGCGGGATGACCTGACCTACACGTTGATGGAGGGCCTCAACCTCAACGCCGGCGCGGACATGATTGGGACCATCTTCAACTTTGACGGGTCCCTGCCGTTCTCGCTTGAAGTAGGCGCGTTCCCCCGCGTGTTCCCGCGGCTGTCCCAGTCCATCTCCCTCAACCAGGCCGGCACCTCCACCACCTGGGGCACCTACGGCGAAGCAGAAATGGGCCCGTGGAAGGGCTTCAAGCTGGTCATGGGATTCCGGTTTGAGCTGTTTGAGTTTGCGCGTGCGTACAAGTTCTCCGCCATGCCGCGCGCCGCGGTTCGCTATGAGGTGTTCCCGGGCACCACGCTCAAGGCGGCGTATGGCGTCTATGAAAAGCTGAGCGCGCCGCAAACGCTGGCCCGCAACATTGGCAACGTGAACCTGGCGCCGGAGCGCAGCCGCCACCACATCATCGGTTTTGAGCACAAGCTCACGCCGTTTTTGAACCTGGACGTGCAGCTCTTCTACAACCGCCGCAGTGAGCTGGTGGTGGAGTCCAACCGAATCCTGGCGGTGAACAACGGCGTGGTGCAGCTGGAGAACTACGCCAATGATGGCCGCGGGCAGAGCTACGGCGCCGAAATCCTGCTGCGCCATGAGCTGACCAAGAACTTCTTTGGCTGGATTGCGTACACCATCATGCGCAGTGACCAGGTGCCCAAGTACAACCTGCCGTTGCGCCTGTTTGAGTTTGACCAGACGCACATCCTGACGCTGGTGGGGCAATACAAGCTGCCCTGGCATCTTCCGTTCCGCGAATGGTCCCGCCTTGGACGCCTGCCGCGCGGCGCGTTCTGGAACACCGGCTGGGCGGCGTTGTCCGGGGACTGGTCCATTGGTGGACGGTTCCGCCTGGTGAGCGGCAACCCAACCACGCCGTACACCACTGCCACCCATGACCTGGACACCAACGCGTTTGTACCCAAGTCCGGCGGCATCAACAGCGCGCGCCTGCCCACGTTCCACCAGCTGGACATTCGCGTGGACTACAAGATGGCCTTTGACAGCTTCCTGGTGAATCTCTACGTGGACCTTATCAACGCCTACAACCGCAAGAACGCCGAGGCCCTGTTGTGGGACTTCCGGTACCGGGAGAGCGCGCCGCTGGCGTTGCTGCCCTTCTTGCCGGTGGTGGGCCTGGCGGCGGAGTTCTGACCATGGTCCACGCACTGGTGTTTTCTGCGTTGATGCTGGTGGCAGATGCTCCTGCCGCCGCTCCTCCTGTTCCGGCGGATGCAGCGACCGCGCCCGCGCCTGACGGGGCGCCCGCTGGCAAGCCGGCGGCGGAAGAAAAGGGTGCGGTGGACAAGGCGCTGGACCGCATGCCGGCCATCCTGTGGGACAAAGACGCCACCACGGATGAGAAGGTCTCCAAGCTGGTGAGCGTGTCCATGGGCGCGGTGGGCGTGGTGGCGCTGGTGGCCGCGGCGTTGGGCGTGGGCCTCACCGCCGCGCTCCAGTTGTCCCCGTACCCGGAAGGCAGTGATTTCCGGAAGCAGCCGCGTTCCACGTACATCATGGCGTCCATGGCCATCTCCGCCGTGAGTCTGGTTCTGGGCGTGGTGTGTGTGCTGGGCGCCATCTTTGCCGTGTTCATTGCGTGACCGGCGGGGACTGGCGCCCTGTTTGTTGCCTGGCGGCTCAAGCCGCGGCAACAAAAACGCCAAGCCGGCCTGCGCCGGCTTTCTTTTGATGCGCGGGAAACGTGTGATCCGCACGCGGCTCTTCATCGGCCCGTGGTTCTGTTTCTGGGAGCGCGAGGCTTGCCGGGCCGGCTTTCCCGTCGACAACCGCACGCCAGCTGATACCAAACGCCCTCACGGCGATGAAACGCGGGTCGAGAGGGAGCCCTCCCTTCCCTCGCTACCCACTGCTTGACTGCAACTCAGTTGTCCATGCCTGCCACCTGACGCAGCCCATATTCCAGGGTGCCGTCGGCGTGGCGTACCGCAACCAGCTGGTTGGTGATTTTCACACGCTGGCCCGTGGGCATGGCAAAACGGAACGTGCGGCTGGAGTACGGCCGGTCCAGTTCCAGCTCGTCTTCACGGCTGGTGCGTTTCCCATCCACGGCCAGCTGGTCATGCACATGCGCCCAGCCACGGCGGGCGGCGGCGGGGATGCGCGGCAACAGCCCCCAGGTGTCCCCAAACACGCCCACGTCATAGGCAATGCGCGCCCCACCGCTGGCGGCATGGCCCAACAGCCACAGGGGCCCTTCCTCCGGCGCGGGGTTGAGCGTGAGGTCCCCGCCCACCAGGGACGTGGGCTGGTGAATCACCTCATCCAGCACACCGCCCACCTGGTCCACCGCCATCCATTCCACGCCATCCACCCACAGGTGCCCCAGCGCGCCTTCAGGGCCTTGCGTGAGGACGTGGGTGCGGTGGGTGCTCACCGCGGTGTTCCACGCAGCACCCAGCCCGCCCACTTTTTGCGCTTCCTGGGCGTTCACCACCACGCTCAGGTCCACAAACCGCCAGCTTCCCGTGGCGTCACGCAGAAGGCCCACGTACGCCAGCTCCAGGGGTTTTCCATCCGCGGCCTGGCGAACCTGCAGTGCGGCGTGGGTGCCCACTTCCACCGGATCCAACGTGAGGCGCGCCAGGGGGTTCCCGTCCTGGTCCAGCAGCGCCACCTGGACGTCATCCCACTGCGCGCCCGCGTGCGGAAACCCGCTGTTCATGGACAACAGGACCACCAGCTGGCGCGCGGTGCGGGGCACGCGGTCCGCGTCTGAGAAGTCCGGGTGGGTGTGCCCCAGCGCGTGGGCCACGCCGGTCCAGGACCGCGCGTCATGCAGCACGTCCCGCAAGAACCAGCGGCCGCCGTCAGACCGGTCCTGAAGCACCAACGCGCGCGCGCGCATCATCTGGTCCAGGGTGGGCTCGTACAGCCAGGTCTGGCCGGTGTGCGGGTCCCGCCGCGTGGCGCGAACCTGGGTGACCCCACCAGGGCAGCCCACGTTGGACACGTAATGCTGCTCACCCCCCGGCGCGCCGGGGACCAAGAGCTCCATCTGGCCGGCACATTGGCCGCCGCGCACCATGGAAGGTTCGCGGGACAGGACGCGTTCGGTGACGTGACCTACGCCCGGAACCTCACGGGTGAGCTCAAAACTGCGTCCCTGCGTGGTGGCCAGCGTCACGGGCGCCAGGGCCGCGGGCAAATTGGGGCGCCGGCAGCCGCCAAGTGCAGCCGCCGCCAGCAACAGGAGGCATCCCAAAAGCCGGGGCATCATGGATGGGCGCGTTTGTCCGTCACCGGTGGGGGCGTTGGCAAGCCCTCACCGCAGCACGCCCTCCATCACGGCCCGGGCCACGGGGTGGTAGCCGGCCTTGGCTTTTTCAAAGGTTGCCCGGGCGGCGGTCAGGCCTTCCGGCGTGGCCTTGAGCGCCGTGTACAGCGGGCGGAGGTACTTCATGCGCCCCACCGTGCGCAGCGTGTGGTCCACCTGGGGGAGGGCCGCGGCATGGCCGGCGCGCACCGCCAGGGTGAGATATCCCACGCGCACCTCCATGTTCCCGGAGTGGCCCAGGTCAAAGGTGGTCTCCAGAAACGCGCATTCGGCCACCGGGAGGTGCTCCAGGCGGGCCAGGACCACCTGCCAGTCCGTGGGGGAGAAAGCCTTGAGCGTGTCCACCGGCGGGCGCGTGCCGTTGCGCCACGCCGCGCACAACGCCACCAGCTCATCCAGGCGCGCGCTGTGGGGCAGCGGCGCGTCCTTGGGGAGCCCCGTGCCGTGGATCCACGTGTCCAGGTCCACCGCCGCGGCGGCCTGCGGCAGCGTCTTGCGCAAGAACGCCACAAACGTGTCTGTGGTGATGGACTGGAAACGGAACGTTTCAATGTACGCGCGCAAAAACACATCCCACGCCGGGCGGCCCACGGCGGCCTCCAGGCGCGTGAGGAAGAGGAATCCCTTTTCATAGGGAACCTGTGAATAGACCTCATCCGGGTCCGTCCCCTGCAACTGCGTGCGCAGCCGCGTGAGCGGGCCGTCGCGGCCCAGACGCTCCATGTCCTCGCGCAGGCCGGCCAGACCAATGGCCGCGTGGAGGGCCGCGCCCTGCGGGCCTTCCAGCAATTCCTGCAGGCGGCGTTCGGCGTAGACGGTGAAACCTTCATTGAGCCAGAAATGTTCCAAGGACGCGTTGGTGACCAGATTGCCCGTCCAGCTGTGGGACAGCTCGTGGACCACCACGTTGACCAGGCTCTTGTCCCCGGCCAGCAACGTGGGCGTGAGGAATGTGAGGCGCGGATTTTCCATGCCGCCGTAGGGGAAACTTGGCGGCATCACCAACATGTCAAAGCGGTCCCACAAATAGGGACCCAGCAGCCCTTCGGCCGCGGTAACCATGCGCTCCACGTCGGAAAATTCGCGCGCGGCGGCCGGCAGCACCTTGGGTTCGGCCCATACGCGGCACCGCGGGCCCAAATCCTGGGACGCCAGATCCCCCACCGCCAACGCCAGCAGGTAGCTGGGAATGGGCTGCGGCATTTCAAAGCGGAACGTGGTGGTGCCCGCAGGCGTGCCCGCGCCGTGACCCACGCTGGCGGCGGCCATCACCGCGGTGAGGCCTGCGGGGACGGTGAGTGCGGCGCGGTAGCTCACGCGGATGCCGGGCGTGTCCTGGCACGGCACCATGGAACGCGCGTGGATGGCCTGGCACTGGCTGAACAGGAACGGGTGTTGGCCACCCGCCGTCTGTTGTGGCTCCAGCCACTGCAACGCCGTGGCGTCCGGGGACGTGGCGTAGTGCAGGGTGACGTGGTCACAGCCCTTGGGGAGCGTGAGACGCAGGCGCGCGCCCAGGATGGCGTCGGCGGGGTCCAGCACCCACGGGATTGCGTTGCCCTGCGCGTCCTCCACGCGCTCCACGGCCAGCGCCCGGGTGTCCAGGTCCAACGGCCCACCCTGCGCGCCGTCCAGCGTGAGGGTCACCTGGCCAGTGAGGCGGCGGGCCGCCATGTCCACGGTGAGCTGGAGGTCCCAGGCACACGTCCTGGGTTGGGTGTCATCGGCGTAGGAGTGGGGGTCTTGGCGCATGCGCGCGGCGTAGCACACAACGGGGGCTGTGCACCCATGGCAACGGAACAGAAACCGCAGGGCAACGCGCGCGCGTCAGCGACGGCGGCGGCGCGGGACACGGGTCTTGCGTTCCCCGCCGTCATCACCGGTGCCAGCATCCATGCGGTCTTCGGAACCGGAGTCTTTGACGCGCTCGTAGATTTCCTGCGCGCCGGCGTAGAGCACCGCACCCAGCACCATGCACACGGTACCCAGGACCACCGGGTGCACCGCGCGTCCCTTGGCGGTCACCGCGGCGGCCACCGCTGCTGCGGCATTTGGCGCGGCCCGCTGCGCCGCGGGCGCGGGAGCAGCGCGCGCACCACCGGCGGGCCGGGCGCGCACCACCGGCCCCGCAGGCACCATGGCCGGCGCAAGTTTGGCTTCTTCCGGCGGGGCTTCGGGCGGTGGCGTGTTGCGCGGCGCCTGCAGCTGGATGGTGACGTCAGAGATGGCCAGGGTGTTGTTGTCCGTGCGGCTCTTGCCCAGCTGGCCCGCCTTGTGGACCACAAAGCGCATGCCTTTGATCATGTCATCCGTGCTTTGGTACCGCAGCGACGGATTGCGGTTCATGGCGCGGTGGATGACGCCTTCCAGCATGAGCCCCGGCGTGCCCGGGGGCAGGCCCAGCGGCGGAGGCCCCTGTTTGAGCTGGCTGGTCATGATGGCCACGTTGTCTTCACCCGAATACGGCACCCGCCCCGTCAACAGGTGGAACAACACCGCGCCCAGCGCGTAGACGTCACTCACCGGCGTGAAGTCCCGGCCGCCGGTGATGTGTTCCGGCGCCACGTAGCCCGCGCTGCCCACCACGCGGCCACGCATGGTGAGTTCTCCGGCGGGTTGTTCATGCGCGTAGACCGGGCGGGCCAGGCCAAAATCAATGACCTTCACCACGCTGCGGCCGTCTGCCTGGCGCGCAAAAAAGATGTTCTCCGGTTTGAGGTCCCGGTGGATGAGGCCCGCCTGGTGCGCCGCGCCAACGCCCGCGCACACCTCCTCCATGAGCGCCAGCGCGGTGTCCAGATCAAACCCGCCGGGGGGCACCACCGCATCCAGCGTGTGGCCGGTGAGGTGCTCCATGATCATGAAGATGGTGTCCCCCTCCTGGCCGTAGTCCAGCAGGCTCACCACGTTGGGGTGCATGATGCGGCTCAGCAGGTCCGCTTCCTGGCGGAACCGCGCCACGTGTTCGTCAGACTCCACCAGTGCCTGTTGCAGGACCTTGACCGCCACCGTGCGGCCGTTGCTCACGTTGGTGGCGCGGTAGATGGCGCCCATGCCGCCCACGCCAATCTGGTCTTCCAGACGGTAGCGGCCCTTGAGGATCTTTCCGGACATCGGGTCGGGCGGAAGCTCGCGTAGGTGCACGTTGTCCCGGGGACACACATCCCCTTCGCGGTAGCGCTGGCCGCACACGGGACAGATCTTCAACGGGCTTCTCCCCAACACCCCGGCATCCCAAAAAGCATGGCACGGAGGGGTGGGGGGAAGCATCCGACACGTGCGCGCCGGTGCGGTGACGCATTGGCGTGGGTAAGGTGATTGGCCCATGCGCCGCTTCAACCCTGGCGCTGCCTTCCTCCTGGCGGCGGTGGCCGCAGCGTGTCTCCCCCTTGCCGGGGCCTATGACTGTGAGACGGACGCGGACTGTGCGGCCACGCACGTGTGCCACCTGGAATCCTGCGCACCCCGCTGCACCGATGATGGCGACTGCACCGGCGGGGCCTGGTGTGAAGGCAGTGCGTGCGTGAACACCGCCGCACCATCCAGCAGCTCCAGCGGCGCGCCGGGTGAAGACGGAGGCACCGCCACAAGCAGCACCAGCTCTGCGGGGTCCGGCGTCACTGGCGGATCTTCGGGGGCAGGGTCCTCCAGCCGTGGAGGGGCAAGTTCCGCCGCCAGCGCGCGTTCCAGTTCCAGCGCCTCCAACGGCGTGACCGGCGCTTCAGGGGCCAGCAGCGCGCCGGCTTCGGCGGCCAGCGCGTCTGCGCCGGCCAGCAACCCGGCATCATCGCTGTCGTCGTCATTGTCGGTGGGCGCATCCTCATCGTCGGTGGTCACTTCCGCGGGAAACTCCTCCACGTCGGCGGGGGCGTCCTCATCGGCGTCGGCATCATCTGCGTCGTCGTTGGCGGGCTCTTCATCGCGGGTCATGTCCTCCTCCGCGGTGCCGCTGCCGGATGCGGACAGTGACGGGTGGCCAGATGGCGCGGACAACTGCCCGGGTGACTTCAACCCGCAGCAGGAGAACCAGGACAGTGACGCCCAGGGAGACGCCTGTGACGTGTGCCCGGCGGTCCCCAACCAGGCCACCCATGACGAGGACGGCGACGCCATCCCAGATGTTTGTGACAACTGCCCGGGTGTCCCCAACCCCGCGCAGGGGGACGTGCAGGAAGAAAACAACGGGGAGGTCCCGGACGGCGTGGGGGATGTGTGTGACCCGCGGCCGGCGCAAGGTGGGGACCGCGTGGTGTTGTTTGAGACGTTTGAGGCCGGCACCGGCGCGCTCACCACCGTGGGCGGTGGCTGGACGTGGACCACAGACCAATACCGCCAGCAGGGGGATGACCCTGCGCGTCAGGACCTTCGCGGCACCACCGGCAACGCGCTGGCGGTGGAAACGGGCATGGTCCTGGACGGGCTGCGTCCCATCCAGGGAGGTGTGGCCAGCGGGGCGGTCACCATGTGGATGGATACCGGTGGCAATGGTCTGCAGTGTTCGGTGGACCTGCAGAGCAACGGCGTGGGGACCTTGGGCATGCGTGTGGTGACCAACGGGGGCGCGGGCAACCCCGTTGGCGGTCTGGCGTCGCAGCCGGTGGCCTCCGGCGGGTTCTACCGCCTGCAAATGGTCACCTTGGGCAACAATGTCCGCTGCCGCCGCTTGGACCAGGCGGACGTCCTCAACGCTGCTGCCACCGGCGCGGGGTCCGGGTTTGTGGGCGTGCGCACACGCCGGGCGGACGTCACGTTCCGCTACCTCACCGTCTACCAGTTGGGACCGTGACGGCACGCAGGTGCAGGTCCACGTAGTCCGCCACGCCGTCACACGGGTTGGTCCTCTCCTTGAGGCGCCAGTAGCGGCGGGTTCCGGTGCGGCGGAACGTGAAGCGCCCCTGGCGGTGGCAGGCCTTGCCCCCGGCAATGTGGCTCACCCGGGTGTCCACGGTGCCCACCAGCACAAAGCTGCGCGCATCCACCCGCTCCAACACGCCTTCCACCTGCACGTAGTCGCCTTTGAGCTCCTGGCGGCCGCGCAGGGCCAGCAGCGCGCCGTCCCGCGTGACCTCGGCGGTGCCCGCGTGATCCCAGCTCACCCACTGCAGCGTGAGCGGGTGGGTCCCTACCAGCTCCTCCAACGGCGCGTCCTGGGCCACCACCGTGGCGGTGGGCCTCTCCAACACCTGCGCCGCCAGAACCTGGGCACACCACGCCAGACCCAAGAACAATCCCATGGCCGGGATCCTCCTCTCCCACGTGTGGTGCCGCAACCGCGGGCGGCAGAAAACAAAAAACCCCGCGTTGCCGCGGGGTTCTTGTGCACTGCAGGTCTTGGTGCCCGGGGACGGAATTGAACCGCCGACACGAGGATTTTCAATCCTCTGCTCTACCAACTGAGCTACCCGGGCAGGTCCTCCTGCAGAGCGGGCCGCGAGCTACCAGAGCCTCCCGCCCGCCGTCAACGCCAACTTTCAAGGCATGCGCCGGCGCCCGTCACCGGCTCCAGCCGGGGTCATGGGCCACCATCATGATGGACTGCCCAATGAGCACCCGGTCTCCCTCGGCCAGCACGGTGCGGGTGATCCGTTGCCCGTTCACAAAGGTGCCGTTGGTGGAGCGCAGGTCCCGCACCTCCAGCTGGCCGCCCTCGGTGCGGAACTTGGCATGCACCCGGGAGACGCCTTCATCCGGGATGTACAGCTCATTGGTGGGATCCCGGCCGGCCACCACGTCCGCATCATCCATGAGCGGCAGTTCACCGCCCAGGTAACGCCCGGCCACAAAACGCAGCACCCGCCCGCTGGAATTGCCTTCCATGTCCTGACCTCCCCTAGGGGCGCTGGACGCTACCACGCACATTTGGCAGCCCGCGCAACCTTGACGTGGGGGAGTGAAGGTTTCACACGCACTGGCGCGCTGGTTTGATTGTGTTGCGCACCGGCATGTTAGCGTCCACGTCAACGCCGCCCTTGCGGTGTGCGAAAGGACCATGGAGCGCCCCCGCATTCTTCTTGTGGATGATGACGAAGACATCCTCAAGATGTTGAAAACAGCGCTGTCCAAGGACTGTGACATCACCACCGCGCCGGACGGGAGCAAGGCGTTGGATGCCGTGCGTGGCCAGACCTTTGACGCGGTGGTGGCGGACCACATGATGCCCGGCCTCACCGGCGTGGAGTTGCTGACCCAGGTGGCCGAACTTCAGCCCCAGAGCGTGCGCGTGCTGGTCACCGCCAGCGAACGCGTGGAGGACCTGCGTGGCGCCGTCAACCAGGCGCGCGTCCACCGTTTTGTGAACAAGCCGGTGCGGGTCATGGAGTTCCGCGGCATGGTCATGGATGCGCTCACCGCGCACCAGCTGGCCCATGAAAACCAGCGCCTCTTGGTGGAACTCAAGGACAAGAATGACCAGCTGGTGCGCGCGTTGGGCATGGTGCAGGACCATGAGCGCAAGTTGGAACGCGAGGTGGAAGAGCGCACGCGCGAGCTCAAGGTGGCCATGGCCGAGCTGGAGAAGCTGGCCCTGCGTGACGGGCTGACCGGCCTGTACAACCACCGGTTCTTCCAGGAAGCGCTCACCCAGGAGCTGTCCCGCGCGTCCCGTCACCACCATCCGGTGGGCCTCATCTTCATGGATGTGGACCACTTCAAGAACTACAACGACCTCAACGGTCACCCCGCCGGGGACGTGCTGCTCAAGGAACTGGCGCGCATCCTGGTGGACGGCGTGGACCTCCCGGAAATCCAGTTCCGCGGGCGGGTGAGTGACATTGCCGCGCGCTACGGGGGTGAGGAGTTTGTGGTCATCCTCCCGCAAACGCCCAAGGATGGCGCGGTGATTCGCGCCGAGCGCCTGCGTACGGCGGTGGCGGCGTACAACTTTACCGGCGGTGCCACCCAGCCCAACGGCCGGGTCACCATCAGCGTGGGCGTTGCCTGTTACCCGGATGACGCCATCACCAAGGCAGACCTGGTCACCCAGGCGGACCAGATGGTCTACCGCTCCAAGCGCTCCGGCCGGGACCGCGTGAGCGTGTGGGGGCGGGACGCGGTCATGGAAAAGCCCAGCACCTGACGCCACACCGTGCCCGTTGCTGCGCGCCCGCGTCATCCCCTGTAGAACGCGCGCGTGGCCCGCCCCAAATCCCTGGATGTTCCCCGCCTGGACCCCGCGCAGCGCCGCGCCGCCGTGCAATCCCTGTTGCCGTACGTGCGCCCGCACACGCGCCGCCTGGTGGTGGCAGTCACCGCGCTGGCGTTCTCCAGCGTTGCCGGCCTGGCGTTCCCCTACGCGGTTGGGACCTTGCTTGACGGCGCGGTGGGCGGCCGCGGTGGCGCCCCGGTGGTGGGCTGGCAGCAGGACATCAACCGCGTGGCCTTGATGCTCATGGGCATCCTGGTGCTGCAGGGTGTCTTTGCGTTTGTGCAATCCCTGGGTTTTGCCACCGTGGGTGAACGCACGCTGCTGGCCCTGCGCAAGGACACCTTTGCGCACCTCATCCAGCTTCCCTACGGGTTTTTTGCCAGCCGGCGGGTGGGTGAACTCTCCAGCCGCATCACGGCTGACCTGCAACAAATCCAGGACACGCTCACCTCCACCACGCCCCAGTTCCTGCGGCAGTTCACCATCTTCCTGGGCGGGGTGGTGCTCATTTCCCTGACGTCACTCAAGCTCACCGCGGTGATGGTGGGTTCCATCCCGCTGCTCATTGGTGCCGCGGTGGTGTTTGGCCGAACCGTTCGCGGCGTGTCCCGTCATGCCCAGGATGAGCTGGCCGCCAGCAGCACGGTGGTGGAGGAGACGCTGGCCGGGGTGAGCGTGGTGAAGGCGTTTTCCAATGAGGCGTTTGAGGTGAACCGCTACCAGGCCAGCCTGGAGCGCTACCTGGGCGTGGTGCTGCGCGGGGCAAAGCTGCGCGCGTCTTTTGTGGCGTTTATTTTCAGCGCGTTGTTTGGCTCGGTGGTGCTGGTCATCTGGGTGGGCGCGTCCATGGTGCAGGACGGTTTGCTTTCCGTGGGGGAATTGACGCGTTTTGTGCTGTACACAACGTTTGTGAGTGGAGCCATGGCGTCTTTTGCCGAGCTCTACAGCCAGGTGCAGCGCGCGCTGGGGGCCACCCAGCGGGTGTTTGAGATTCTCCACGAGGAGAAAGAAGCGTTGGGCGCGTTGGACGTCCCCGCGGAGAGCCACAAGCGCCTTGGCGGTGAAGTGGCCTTGGACCACGTGGGCTTCTCCTACCCGTCCCGCCCGGATGTGCAGGTGCTCAAGGATGTGAGCGTGGCGGTGAAGGCCGGACAACGCGTGGCGCTGGTGGGCCCGTCCGGCGCGGGGAAGTCCACCCTGGCCGGGTTGTTGTTGCGGTTTTTTGACCCGCAACAGGGACGTTTGATGCTGGATGGCCAGGATGCGCGCAGCTTGCCGTTGCGGCAGGTTCGCGGGTCCATGTCCATGGTGCTGCAGGATGTCACGCTGTTTGGTGGCACCATCCGGGAGAACATCCTCTACGGCCGTCCCGGCGCCACCCCGCAGCAGGTGGAAGACGCCGCCAGCCAGGCCAACGCGCACGCGTTCATCACGGCACTCCCGGAAGGGTATGAGACGGTGGTGGGCGAGCGCGGCATCAAGCTGTCCGGCGGGCAACGCCAGCGCGTGGCCATTGCGCGCGCGTTGCTCAAGGACCCCGCCATCCTCATCCTGGATGAGGCCACCAGCTCCCTGGACAGTGAATCCGAACGCGCGGTGCAGGACGCGCTGGAAGTGCTGATGCGCGGGCGCACGTGTTTCATCATTGCGCACCGGCTTTCCACCGTGCGCAATGCAGATGTCATCCTGGTGCTCAAGGACGGGCGCATTGTGGAGACCGGCACCCACGCCGAGCTGCTGGCGCGGGACAACGGTGTCTACCGCGGGCTGACGTTGCTGCAGCTGGAAGCCGCGTAGTTACACGCCAAACGTCACGCCCAGAAGTTTCTCACTCAGCTGCCACAGCCGTTCCTGCGCGGCCACATCCAGCGCGGCCGGCGCGGCCGGGACCACGCGGCTCTTTTCAAAGTACGCCCCGGTGGTGGTGGCCCCTTCGGCTGAAGTGGCCACGTGCAGCGAGGTGAGCGCACCCTGTTGCGGGCTGATGAGGAACAACTGGAACACCTTGATGAGCAGCGGCGGAAAATCCCGCGCCAGCTGCGTGACCACCACGCCAGGGTGCACCGCGTTGACGGTGATGGTGCTGCCCGCCAGGCGCCGGGCCAACGCGGCGGTGAACATCACGTTGCACAGCTTGGACTGGTTGTACGCAGCCCGGTGGCTGTAGGGGCGGCGTTCAAACATGGGGTCTTCAAAATCCATCTTCCCCCGGCGGTGCAGGCTGGAAGATACGTTCACCACGCGGGATGGCGCACCGGCGCGCAGCGCGGGGAGCAGCAGTGACGTCAACAAGAACGGCCCCAGGAAGTTGGTGCCAAACGTGAGCTCAAAGGCATCCACCGTGGTCTGCCGGGTGGTGGGCCACAGCCCCGCATTGTTGACCAGGATGTGCAGGGCAGGGTGCTTCTGGGTGAACGCACCTGCAAACGCGCGGATGGACGCCTTGTTGGCCAGGTCCAGCGCCATGACTTCCACCGTTCCGTCCGATTGGCTTGTTGTGATGTCCGCCTTGGCTGCTGCTGCCTTCCCCACATCCCGGCACGCCAGGATGACAGTGGCGCCTTGCAGGTACAGGCCCCGGGCCGTTTCCAGTCCAATCCCCACATTGGACCCCGTGACCACGGCCACCTTGCCGCGCAGCGTTCCCATGTTCAGCGGTACTCCAGGCCGGCTGTGGGCGTGGCGGCGGTGGAGCGCATGGTCTCCCACAACCCCCGGCCCACCTGGCGCAGGGTGCTTTCCAGGATGTCCTCCAGAAACGCGCGTTTTCCACGGAATTGCAGCAGGCGCGGGGTGCCGGTGATGCCGCCCAGTTCGGCGGCCTTGGCCACGCCGTCTTTTTCTGTTCCCAGCGCGTCCACCAGGCCCAACGCCAACGCCTGCCGGCCGGAGATGATGCGCCCATCGGCAAAGGCCTTGACCTTGTCCACGCTCAGCTTGCGGCTCTGGGCCACAATCTCCACAAAACGCGTGTAGCTCTCCTCCACCAGGTGTTGCAGCTGGGCACGTTCCTCGTCGGTGGGGGCGCGGGCCATGTTGCCAATGTCCTTGAACTTGCCGCTCTTGATGGTGTGGGA
>Ga0154020_10005364_pt1 | contig 15148 bp, 11 predicted proteins | sample Klosneuvirus_201_FD_109709 | JGI IMG/M metagenome (GOLD analysis project Ga0154020, IMG submission 109709) | Active sludge microbial communities from wastewater, Klosterneuburg, Austria - Klosneuvirus_20160825_MG | ecosystem: Engineered > WWTP > Aerobic digester > Activated sludge | place...
ACGGCCCACAGCTCGGCCGTCCCCCCGCTGGGCACGGTCAGCCGCACCCGCAGCTCATCCCCCGGCGCGAAGCGCTGATCGCCGGTCTCCGCGCGCAGCTCGAAGCTCCGCCCGCTGACCGGGTGAGCCCACACCGAGACCGCCAAGGGACCCTTGAATTGCACGGTGTCGGCGGGCTCTCGGTAGACCAGCACCAAGGCGAGGGCCGCGATCGCCGGCAGCGCGAGCACCCACGATCGCCCGGCGAAGAGGGGCGCGTCCTCCTGGTCGAGCTGAAGGAGCTTGCGCGTCGCTTGAGCCGGGGGATGGGAGGCCAAAAACGCGCTGCGTTCTCGCTCAATTTCGGCCAGCCGGCCGCGGCACTCGGCGCAAGCGGACAAGTGCGCGGCCAGATCTTCCCTCTGTTTCGGGGCGAGGAGCCCTGCCGCGTGCTGATCGAGTGTGCTCAGGGCGGGATGACTTAGCTGCTCCATCGGCGGACCTCCTCGACGGTCCGGGCATCCAGGGGCGCGCGCCCTCCTCTGCTAAAGACGCCCGACACGGCCCGAGTGTAACGGTTCTTCGCTGGCGCATCGAATGCGCATGCAGTACGGCCAGATGCAGGGCTCACCCGAAGGGTCTTTGCTCCCCGATGACGACGACGCTGGCAGTCTGCGCGCTTTTGACGATCGCCCTGAGCGCGTACTCCATCGGCCACTATCTCTGTGCGGCGGTCTTCCTCCTCGGGCGGGCCAAGACCCGCAGCTTCCCGGCGCGGCCCACCGACTCGGTCGCGGTCCTCATCCCCGCAAAGAACGAGGCGGAGCGGGCGCTCAGGGCCATCACCTCGCTGGCGCGCCAAGACCACGCCGGTCCGATCGACGTCTACCTGCTGATCAAGGACCAGACCGACAGCTCCATCCCCTTCCTGCGCGCGCTCTATCCGGGGGCGAACTTCGACCTGCCCCCCGGCGCCTTGGTGGAGCTCAGCGAGAGCGACGGTCGGCGCGTGATCGTGGCCTATACCGGCGCAGATCCCAAGAGCGACAAGATCAACTGGGTCACGCGTCGCCTGAGCACCAAGTATCTGGCCATCCTCGACGCCGACCACCAGGCCGACGCCGACTGGATCCGCACCTCGGTGTGCCTGCTGATCGAGCGGGGCGCGCGGATCATCCAAGCCCGCCGGGCCCCCATCTCCGCGCGCGGCCTCTTCCCGCTGTGGGACTCGCTCCATCAGCACATCGGCTGCGAGCTGTTCAACGCGTCCTTCAGCCGCCTCGGCCTGACGGTCTTCTTCACCGGCACGACCGCGGTGATGGAGACGGAGCTCCTCCAAGACAACCCCCTGGGTGAGTGCATCACCGAGGACATCGACTTCAGCTATCGGATCCTCCTCCAAGGCGTGCGGATCATCGACAACCCCTGGAGCGGCTCCAGCGAAGAGACCTCACCTGACCTCTACAGCTTTCTGGCCCGCCGTCGCCGCTGGTCGAGCGGCCACACCAGCACGTTCCTGCGTCAGCTCAAGGGCGTAGTCCGCGCGCCGCTCTCCGCGCTCGAACGCGCCCAGTTTCTCTATCACGGGTCGCACTATCTGGTGTCGGTGGTCGTCTTCATCCTGCATCTGGCGATCGGCCTGGTCTTCCTCCAGGCGACCTCCCAGCCTTCTCGGATCGCCGCGGTGCTGGCCAGCCTGATCCTCGCAGTGCGAATCGCCCGCACGCAGCGCACGGTCGACCCCGCGGCGCGGGTGGCCGAGGCCGCGGTGGTCTTTCTGTGGATCTTCCCCGCGATCGTGATCGCCATGAACCTGACCCACGCGGTGATGATCAACGATCTCTCCCGCGCCGCCTTACCCATCCCCTACGCGCTCCAGGCCGTGGGGTTGATCGGCCTGGGCGCGCCCCTGATCGTGCTCCTGATCGGCCTGGCCGGATTTGGCCAACTCAGCGGGGGGACCTTCGCGGCGGTCGTACTTACTTATCCCGTGGCCTTCTATCTCGATATTTCGGGGGTATTGCTCGGGATGGCCGACTATCTCACCGGCCGCGGTCGGTGGCGCCCGGTGGCGCGGGCCGAACCGGCGGTGGTCCCGGCGGCCAGCGAGGTCGCGCGGCTCTTACCCACGCTCGATATCAAGGAGAGCTGGCGCCTGAGATCCCTGCTCAGCGTCTCCAGCGCGAGGATCTTCATGCGTCTACGCACGCTCTTCAAACCCTCTCGGGTGGTCCTGGCCGGCGTCCTCGGCGCGATCTTTTGGGTCGGGGTACTCTACGAGCCCGCCAGCCGCATCGAGGTCGCGCGCGGGCGCTGCGAGGCCCTGGAGCACGACGGCGAACCGTGGATCGTCCCGGCCAAGAAGCTCAAGGGCTACTGCGGCACGCCCGACCCGGATCAAAAGGCGGAGCAGGCCGTTCGCACGGGGACCTTCAAGGTGATCCGCGAAGACAAGCTGCAGTCGATCGATCCGACCTTCTGGGACCGCCTGGACTCTACCTTCTTCTGTAACCTCGCCACCTTTCAGCCGGACAACGCGCAGGTGGTTCCCGGCCAGGGAGTGAAGCTGGCGCTCGAGCCGCGCGCCGTCGGCGAGAAGTCCTATGCCTCGGGGTCCATTGCCACCAAGCCGGGGAAGGACGACCAATTCACCTACGGTCGCTTCGAGACGGTGCTGAAGCCGGCCAAGGGCTCGGGGGTGATCACCGCGTTCTTTCTGTATCGCTTCGACCCATGGCAGGAGATCGACGCCGAGTTTCTGGGCAAGGACACGACCAAGCTCCTGGTGAACGTCTATTACAACCCTGGGGAGGTCGGCGACCTCTACAACTATGGGCACCTCGGGACGCCCGCGCTGATCGATCTCGGCTTCGACGCCTCCTTGGACTTTCACCGCTACGCCATCGAGTGGGAGCAAGACGAGATCCGCTGGTTCGTGGACGATCACCTGATCCACGTCCGCCACGCGCTCCGGCCCACGCCCATCCCGCACCTCCCGATGCGGCTCTACGTGAACCTGTGGCCCTGCTGCAGCGAGAAGCTGGTGGGCCCCTTCGCGCCCGGAGACACGCCGCTGGCGGCCGAGCTCAAGTCGGTGACCATCTCGCGGTGGTTCCCTTCACCCCTGCCCCACCTCCTCGAACGCTTCGACGCGCTGTTCTCCTCGGACGACGGCCAAGAGTGGCGCAAGCGCGCCAAGTGGATTCAGTAGCGCCCCTCAGGGCGTATCGCGCCGCGCCGATAGCCGGCCCAGCCGCGCCCGGTGCGAGATCCGATCTCGCACCGATCAGAACTTCCTGAGCGTTTTTGAGGAGGCGACATCTTGCTTCCGGGGAGCGCATGCCTTGCGCTCGGACCTTGGTGGCTCTGCTCACGTTGGCCCTGGGGGCTTGTCAGGCCCCGATGCGCGGTCGCTTGAGCACCGAACCCGACGCCGGCGCCGCGGCAGACTCGGGGGTGGTCGCGCTCGGGCCGGACGCCGATGCGCTCGAGGTGGACGCTCAGGCCCCGCACGACAGCGGCGCTGAGGCCGACGCTGGCCGCGTGGTAGACGCAGCGGGCGCGGCCGATGCCGTGGTCGACGTCGACGGCGCGGGCGCGGCCGACGCCGCAGGCGCTGCGGACGCCGCGGGCACGGCCGACGCCGCAGGCGCACCCGACGCCGCGAGCCGTCCCGACGCCGGAGCCGTTGGTCGACCCGACGCCCAAGCCGGTGACGCGATCGACTTCACCCCCGGCACCGTGCCCGCCTCGGCGCCGAGCTGGGTCGCGCCGCTGGTGCCGGGGACCTGGGCCGCCATCAGCCAGAACACGATCCGCGACGTCGATCCGGCCCAGGACCCCGCCCTGAACCCCAACTATCCAAACGAAGCGCCCTGGCGCGGCAACAGCGGCCTCGAAGGCCTGATCGCCGCTTGGGGCGGCGGCGCGATGGCCTACGGCTTTGGCCCCAAGGGTTCGTTCTTGGTGTGGGGTGGTGGCCACGCCGACTATCACGGCAACGAGATCTATAGCTTCGACCTACAGACGCAGCGCTGGAGCCGGCTGAGCGATCCCTACCCCACGCCGAGCTTCTCCAGCATCGAAGCCTATCCCGAGGGACACTATCCCGATGGGAGCCCCGTGCCGCCGCACACGACGGATCGGCTGGTCTATCACCCCGGGACCAACTCCTTCGTCACGTTGGAGGTGGAGAGAAACAACTTCGGGGGATACTTACTCCCGATCCCCTATATGTTCTCCCTCGACCAGCGCCAGTGGCGACATGGCCCGGTGAGCCCTCAATACGTGGCCTACATGGGCTGGAGCGCGCTCGATACGCGGCGCGATCTGATCTGGATGGAGGGCGGAGGCGCGGGCGGGACGCCGCTGTCGAGCTTCGACCCCAAAGGCCAAAACGCCGACGGAACCTTCGGCAGCTGGGTGAACTATCAGCCGCAGCTGGCCGCGCTGGGGGCGATGGGCGGCTACGACCCGGTCAACGACGCCTTGATCGTCACCAGCTTCCGCAGCGGCAGCGACATCTTCGGCATCGATCCGGCCTCCCCCACCACTGCCGCCGTGACCTTGCAGCAGACCGGCGAGATCCCCCCGAACCGCCCTCAGGCCCACGGCTGGGAGTGGTCGGGGCAGCGCGGAGCCTTCCTCTTCTGGGCGGGCGGGGACGTGTATGAGCTCAAGGCCACCGGCGCCTGGCGGACCGCGCCCTGGCGCTGGACCAACCTCAGCAACCCGGCGAACACGACCGCGCCGGACTATGCGTCCAACGGCGTCTTCAGCCGCTTCCGCGTGATCAGCTACGGCGGCCTGGACATCGCGGTCACGGTCAACAGCACCTCCGGTCAGGTCTACGCGTTTCGCGTGCCCTGAGGGGACGCGCGCCACCTCGGCACGACAGTTGCTGATTCGGCATCCGTGCATCAGCAGCGGCGGCCCGTGCCCAGACGGAACTATTGGCTTGGACTCACGATCGCGGCCGAATTGCTCGGCTGCAGCGCGGGGACCCGCGGCCTCGATCCTCAGTCTCCCGACGCGGGGGCCTCTGTTTTCCGTGACGCGGGCGGGGACGCTGGGGTAGCGCCGCCCGACGCCCGAGTAGCGGCGCCCGACGCGGGGGGCGTGCCGCCGGACGCCGGAGATCCTCAGCCTGACGCGGGCGTAGCACCGGGCGACCTCTTGATCGTCAGCGATGAGTTCAACGTCGCGGTGCTCGACTTGAGCAATCCGAGCGCCCCAGTCGCCCTCGAAGATCGGGCCGGCAATCAAGACGAGCCCCTCCCGCTCTACTCTCTGGCCTACGATCCCCGGGGATACTTATATGAAGGTCGATGGGGGTCGATCTGGATCTTCCGTCTGGAGGGGAACCGCTTCAACTATCTCGCCAGCTTCGAGCCGCCGATCCCTGACGACGCGCCGACGCCCAACGTGCTGGCTTTGGCGGTGGACGGTGGACGCCTCTACGCCGCGTTGGGCGATTCCGGCATCGAGATCTTCGATCTGGCAGACCCCGCGGCCCCCGCCCTGCTCACGCAGATCCGGCCTCTTCGCGCCATGAACGATCTCGTGCTCCTGCCGGGGGATCGCCTCGCGACCTACGATCACTGGGACTCCGCGCTGTACACCTATGATCTGAGCGACGTGCGCCGCCCTCGGGTCGAATCCGTCCGCATCACCGACTGGGTCGACTCCGGCTCGCGGGCCATGGCCACCCTCGGCGGCATCGTCGCTATCAACGTCCTCTACGCACCGCCGGGGAGCGGCCCCTTGAGCGGCATCTTCTTCTTCGACGCGCACGATCCCGCCGATCCCCGCGTCCTCGGGAGCAGCGGCGACTCGAACATCGCGGAAGGTCGCGACATCTCCCTCTACACCGCCCGCGGCCACACCTATGGCTACTTCGCGGCCGGCGCGCAGGGGCTGGTGATCGCCGAAGCGACCGACGTCCCCGACGCTCCCCGGGCGACCCTGGCGCTACCCTTCGTCGCCGACTCGGAGATACTCGGCGAGCACCTCTATGTCGGCACCGCGTCCGACAAGCTGACGGTGTACTCCCTTGGCGAAGGCACACCTCTGGCGCCCGCCCTCAAGACGGAGCTGAGCCTGCCGGTCTCGACCGTGCGCCTGCTCGCCGTGAAACGCTGAGTTCGAGGCTAGTCCCAGCGACTGGGAGCACCAGCTGCGGCCTGAAGGCCGCGCCCTCGCCTCCCGTATTTGAGCAGCACTCGGGCACTTCGAAGCGGCCCGAACCTTGAAGAAGCGCACCCCGCTCCGGTCATTCGGACCGGACAGACTCAGGAGGAGTCAGGCATGAAAATTCAAGGATTGATGTTGGCCCTGTGCTTGGGCGCCGCAGCTTGCGGTGGCCAAGCGAACCCCGAAACGCAGAGCACGCTCGCCCCCCTGGCCTTGTGGCAAGGGTCCGACGCGGTCTTGGCCGGGACCTACGATCTCAACACCTCTAAGCTGGAGCTCACCGACGACGCTCAGCGCGCGATGGTGCAAGGTGGCTTGCGCCTCGTTCGCCCGGGCACCACGCAGGCGATCCCGGCCGGAGAGAAGTTGGCGATCGGCGACTCCCTGGAGATCGTCAACGGCGAGGGAGCGGTGATGGGGACGCTCATCGTCGAGGACGCGAGCTGGGTCGACACCCTGGGCGAAGAGGCGCGATCGGTTTGGGCAGCGCTGTGCGCTGACTTCGGGTTGGCCTGAGCGATGGTCGGCGTCGAGGCAGCAGCCCGCTCTGCGATCATCGTCCTTCCGCTCCTGTGGTTGGGGTGTGGGGCCGAGCCGACGACCACCGTCGCGCTCAGTCAGCACGTCGATCACCTCATGTGGGTCGTCGACGATCAGCAGCGCGAGCTGCTCCTCGACACCGGCGCCCCCACCACCATCGTCAAGCCGAGCGTGCTCGGCGCTATCGCCGGCGCGCAGGCTCAGGCCTGGCGAGACCCGGCGGGCTTCAACGACGGGACCGCGACCGTCCTGGCCTCGGAGAAGCTCCCCGCGCTCGAGCTCAAGAATGGCCTGATCGGGATGGACCTCTTACGGAAGCGCCGCTTCACCTGGGATCACCCGGGCGCGCGCCTCATCTTCGGGGACCCGAGCGCGCTGCTCCCGGCCGAGCTCGAGACGCGGACCATCCCGCTCGACATGGCCGGCACGGGTCGCTCCTGCGTCCTCGAGGGCGCCTGCTCCGATCACCGCGGCGCCAGGGCGCTGGTAGAGGCCCGCCTCGACGGGGTGCCTGTGACCTTGATGCTCGACAGCGGGACCCGAGAATTGACGGTGTTTCGCGATACGCTGGCCGCCCTGCCAGCCAAGGATCGCCCCACGCGGCAGGTCACCGACCGACGGCGCGCGACCTTGACCCTCTCCCGGCTCGACCAGGTGGAGATCGGACCGCTCTCGTTCAACGACGTGCTGATCCAAGTCTTCGACGTCGACGCCGGGGCGGCGCGCCTGCGGGTGGAGGTGGGCCGGAAGGTCGACGGTTTCATCGGCGCCGGACTGCTCTTTCAGCTCTATCCGACCTTCGACTTCGAGGGCGGCGTGCTCGAGCTGCGGGCGGTGGACGGGCAAAAGAACGTGGCCTCGCGGATGCGCGGCATCGGTATCGGGGGCATGATCGAAGGTGACTGCCTGCGGGTCACCAACCTGGCCTTGGGGCTGACGCCGGATCGGCTCGGGGTGAAGCTCGACGATTGTTTCATCGAATTTGGTGGGTATCGCGCCGAGATCCCGGGGGCAGAGCGCGCGTTCTTTGGGCAGCTGCCCAGCCTGCCGGTCGGCACGCAGATCCCTATGACCCGCCGAACCGAGACGGGGACCGAGGTCCTACTTATCCCGGTGGAGCTGTTTCTGCCGGAGCCGAACGAGCCCCAGATCCACCTGAGCCCGCGGCCGTAGACGTGTGAATCTCCCACAGGTCCAAGAAGTGGTCCTCGACCAACTTCTCCGCCCGAACTCCCTCCCTCTGCTCCATCGCCTGCATATAGTCCGGGATGGGGCTAAGTAAGTACACGGCGCTAAAATTCCGAGGAAGTGCCCAGCGCTCTTCCTTCTTCACGTCGAGGAACTGCATCTTGGTTCCCGGGCGCAGGAGCGTGCTCAGGGCCATCAGGTTCCCTGGGTTGTGACGCTCGAAGTTACCCACGATCAGCGCGTTTGGGGTGCGATTCACCGCCGCCGCCACCTGCGGGAGGCTCACGCTGGTCGCCTTGGTCCACACCGCGGCCTCGGGCGCGTTGTGCGCGGTGCTGAGCAAGGAGATGACCAGCACCAGCGCCCCTAGGCCGGAGCCGAGCTTGGGAGGGGAGATCGTCCCGAGGAAGTATCCCAGCGCCAGGAGCACACCGAGCCACGCCGGGGTCAGGTAGCGCATCGAGATCGAGCGGATGCCGCCGAAGAGGAGGTCCGGGACGAGCAGCATCCCGATCGGGAAGACCACCAGGAGCAGCGCGAGGAGCGCGGTGCTGCGAGGGGCACGGCGGGCCATGAAGACCAGCGCAGCGAGGATGAGCGCGACGGCCAGCCCCATCACCGAGAGGGAGAGGGGAGTCTCCAGCTCCGGCCAAAAGTCGACGATCGTTCGGCTGAAGTTATGCCCGAGGATCCGCCAGAGGGCGCTGACCGGGATGATGATCTCCTTGGACCAGCGCATGGAGATCTGAAAGGCGTCGAAGTGGCGCAGGAGCGTGATCACCCAAGGAACGAAGCAGAGCGCGCTCACTGCCAAGGTCACGAAGGCGAGCCGGCCCACCCGCCGAAAGCGCAGCCGCTCCCGAAACAGGAGATAGAGCAGCTGGGTCAAGATGACCGAGGCGGTCGTAAAGGAGGTGTAGAGCGAGACGACGGTCATCAGGCCATAGAAGGCCCAAGCGCGCGCCACTCTGGGGGCGGGCTCGCCCTTCTCGGTGCGCCGGATCGCCCAGAGCAGGCCGGCGTTCGACAGCAGGATGAGCAGCGTCCATAGCGCATACTCCCGGGCCTCCTGGGCGTAGAGCACAAAGAAGGGTGACAGCGAGAGGAGCGCGACGCTCATCCAGGCCGCCCGCGGCGAATCGAAGAGCTCCCTCGAGAGCCAGTACATCCCGCCCAAGCAGAGCAGGCTCACCCAGGCAGAGAGCGCGCGCAGCGTCCCCAGGCCATCGCCAAAGAGGGTCACCCAGATCCGCGTCAGGACATAGTACAGCGGCGGGTGCTGGGGATCGTTCTCGGCCAGGTCCCGGGTGGCCTCGGCGACGCTGCGGCTCGGGTTGTGGCGCTGATACTTCTGGACCTCGGAGACGTCGAAGATCTCCCCGGTGTACAGCGCGGCCTTCCACTCCTCGACGGTATAGCCGGCGGCGAAGACCCGGGTGGCCAGCTCGTCGTGCCACAGGAGCTTGTGGCCCAGGCCGTAGAAGCGAAAGAAGACTCCGAGGATCAGCACCGCCGCGATCGCGACCGCAGCGCGTCCTTGACCCTTGGGTAACCAAACCATAGCTTCCCGGCCTCGGTACCGACGTTTGAGCAAAGAGACAATCAAACGGATCGACGCGCTGCTGGGGAGCGTCCTCTGCTGGCTCCTCACGGTCCATCGGTGGTTCGCGGAGCTGCTCGGCGGCGGCTCGGCTGCTGGGCCGGTAACCCCCCAGAAGATCCTATTTCTGAAGCTGATCGAGCAGGGCGCTACGGTCATCGCCGCGCCGGCCATCAAGGCCGCGGTAGCCAAGGTGGGGCGCGAGAACGTCTACTTCTGCGTGTTCGTGGAGAACCGGGCCATCGTCGACATCCTGGATCTCATCCCCCGGGAGAACGTCCTCGAGATCCGCCACAAGACCCTGGTCCAGTTCGCCCAGGACGCGCTCAAGGTGATGGCCCAGGTCCGCCGGCTCGGCGTCGACACTGTCATCGACATGGAGTTCATGGCGCGCGCCCCCGCGATTTTGGCCTATTTGACTGGGGCGCGCTGGCGTGTGGGCCTTCACCGCTTCACCGCCGAGGGTCCGTACCGAGGGGATCTGATGACCCATCGGGTGCACTACAACCCATACCTTCATACTTCGCTCGCCTATCGGCTCTTGATCGAAGCGCTGGACCAAGATCCCCAGGATCTGCCGCTCCTCAAGGTGCCGGCGGGCCGGCCGGAAGAGGAGCGCCACCGCTTCCACCCCACGCCCGAGGAGACCGCCAAGGTGCGGGGGTTGATCGATGGCGGCGCCGCGCCGAGACCCGGCCGCCGCCTGGTCGTCCTCAACCCCAACACGGGCGATCTCCTGCCCATCCGGATGTGGCCTACCGAGCGCTTCGTGGAGCTCGGACAGCGCATCTTGGCCGAGCAGCCCGACGCGATCTTGGTCATCACCGGCGCGCCCTCAGAGCGCAAAGGCGCCGAGGATGTCTGCCGGCGGATCGGCTCGGAGCGCGTGGTATCTGTGGCCGGAGCCACCACCTTGCGGGAGGTGCTGGTGCTCTACACCCTGGCCGACGTGCTGGTGACCAACGACAGCGGGCCCGGACATTTCGCCTCGATGACGGACATTCACAATATCGTGCTGTTTGGTCCGGAGACGCCGCAGCTCTTCGGTCCGCTCGGGGAGAACCGGCACGTCATCTGGGCCCAGCTGGCCTGCAGCCCCTGCGTGAGCCCCTATAATCACCGCTTCTCCCCCTGCACCAACAACCGCTGCATGCAGGCGATCAGCGTGGACCAGGTCTATCGCGAGGTCGTGGCGGCGCTGGAGGCCAAGCGATGACCGAGCTCAAGCGCTATCCCCTGTCCGAGCGGAAGAACCTCGTGCACCGGTCCAGCTTTGGACGCCTGCTCGAGCCGGCGCCGGCGCACTGGGACATGATCGAGGCGTGGCCTGATTTTCTGGGTGCGCGGGCCTTCCGGAGCCTGATCGACGGCGTTCACCGGGCGTGGAAGGCCGATAAGTTGGTCGGTATGTCGATCGGCGCGCACCTCTTCAAGGTCGGGCTTGGTCCAACCCTGGTCGATCTCATGGAGCGCGGCGTGCTGAAGGCCGTGGCGATGCACGGGGCGGGCGCGATCCACGACTTCGAGCTGGCGTATCAAGGCGCGACCTCTGAGGACGTACGCACCAGCTTGGAGGATGGCTCCTTTGGGATGGCCGAGGACACCGCCCGTGCCTTCGCGGCCGCGTGTAGGAGCGCCCAGGCTTCGGGTGAGGGCCTCGGGCGCGCCTTCGGCAAGCAGATGCTGAGCTTGCCCTTCGCGGCGGAGAGCGTGCTGGCGACGGGCGCGCGGCTCGGGATCCCGGTGACCGTGCACGTGGCGATCGGCGCCGACATCGTCCACATGCACCCCGAGCTGGACGGTGCGGCCTTGGGCGCGGCGAGCCTGGCAGACTTTCGAGGTTTGGCAACGACGCTGCAGAGCCTGGAAGGTGGGGTTTGGATCAACGTGGGCAGCGCGGTGGTGCTCCCCGAAGTATTCCTCAAGGCGCTGACAATTAGCCGTAACCTGAGCGGTGGCCCTCGGGAGTTTCTGGCGGCCAACCTGGATATGATCCGGCACTATCGTCCTAAGATGAATGTCCTGGATCGACCTACCGCGGGAAAGGGCCTCGATATTACCGGGCACCATGAGATGCTGCTGCCGCTGCTGCGGTTGGGCGTGCTGTCTAAACCCTGAGCTAGCTCAGGGGCCTCCTGGTGTTGCTACGGAGGCCGTCTCCTGCAACGGCTCTCATCCACCGAGCCGCGCGCTCAGTCTCCGGTAGAGCTCCACCGACGCCTCGACCTCGGACTTACGGATGGAGACACTCTCGACGTTGATGCCGATCGGCAGGCGCTTCTCGCGCGCGTAGCCCTGCACGTCGATGAATACGCTCTCGCACAGATCGATGGAGCGCTCCAGTGTGTCGGCGGAATGGCGCAGCTCGTTCTCTAACCATCGCGGGAACGAGATGCCGAGCCACTTCATGAACTCGAGCGTACGCACCGAGCCGCACGGGGAGAACGTGAGCACAATCGGCGCGGGAGAGCGACCGCACGCCTGCAACAGCAGGGCGTAGTCGGAGAGCAACGACTTCGTGGAAGCCGCGTCGTACACCGATTGCGTGATGAAGAAGCGACACCCGGCATCCTGTTTGGACAGCAGCCGCTGATGCTCGTCCTCCTTCGCGCCGTGCCGCTCCGCAATGGCGATCCCACCCACGACCAGGTTGGGAGCGGCGAGAGAGAGCGCATACGCCTCAGTCAGCGGCAACGCCGGGCCGCGCGGGCGACCCCGCGGTGCCCCCACGAACACGCTGAGGCGCCGCTCGGGCCCTCTCCGCACCGTGTCGATCCAGCTCGAGAACACCTCCGGCGGCTGCGCCCCCACGCATCGGTACACGATCTTCGGAATGGCGAGCTCGGCCAGCGCACCGTAGGCGTAGACCTCGGGATCGACGGTGGGTAGGAACGGAAACGGTCGTGTCTCGTCGCCTCGCCCCGGTTCGTCCTGGATGTCGTAGACGACCAAGCCGTCGGGCGCGAGCGTCCGAAGCCGGGCGATCTGTTGAGCCGCGATGTCATCCAGCCGATCGGGGTCCGTCGCAAGCTTCGGCGGCGCGATGCCGTAGAGACGAATCCCTGGGAGTCCACGGTCGATTTTTTCGAAAAGCGCATTCACTGGGAGGCTCGTGAGCTCGAAACTCTCTTTGTCGCCCCGGCGCCGTCAAGGAGGCTCAGCTGCGGGGCCGCCTCTCCCGGCCATTCACCAACTAAGGGGCCGGAGCCGGCCCGGTCCGCTGTCCTAGCTAGACGGTGCCCCAAAGCAGAATTCGGAGTTGCCGCGAGTTCTAAGCCCCGTTGCAGCTGACGGCCTCCGGGGGCTACGCTCCAGGAGCACGCAGCTGAACGTCTTCGACGTTAGGTCGACCAGAAATGTTTGGGCGGTCGTGATTGAGCGCCAAGCTTCGGGACCATTTTCGTGACCCGCAGGAACCAGATTCTCCTCGTGTTCGGCGCCACTCTATCGAGCTTGGGTTCGGCGCTGTTCACTAGCCTTGCACTGGATCGACGCCTCCCGAATTCGCTGGTGTCGCTCCTTCTTTACCTGCCTCCGGGTCTGCTCTTTGGTGGCCTTGTTGTCGTGCCATGGACGAGGTTCATGGCTCAACCGCGCTCGTATTCGGCGGGCGCACTCGCGGTTACCGTTGTTGCGTACCCGGGCGCGCTCCAGGCGCTCGACTTTCATCTTGGAGGAAACGCAGACATGTGGCTTGCCGGCCTGGTTGGGGCCGCAATTGTCTCCTTTTCAGCCCGCCCCATCAGGCCGATTCACGTCCCGCAGCTCGCTGCCACCGGATTTTTCGCGACGCTTCTCTCCACGACCCTTGCGGCATGGATCCCTCGCGGCTTTCCTGCCCAGCTCGCGACCTTCCTGACCTGGCAAGTCGCAGTCGCCATTTGGTTCAGCAGGAGGCCCAAGCGAGAATCCGACCCAGACCGTCGGGGCTACGCTTGACGGCCTCCTCCACCACGCCCACGTCCTCAAATGCGGACCGCGAAGCTGGCGGACGAAGCTCAAGAGCGACTTGCGGACTCAGGAAACGGCAGCCGACGCGCTCACTCGTTGGCCGGATTTGAACCGCCCGCACAATGGCCGGAAACCCACGGAGGAACGCTGAGACGCCAGCCTCACCCGACCCGCGTGGGTCGCGACCCATAGACCTCCCCCCGCGCATCAAAGAACCTAAGCCCCGTGCTCGGCCTCCCTTCAATGACCAGCCGACTATCATGCACGGCGTCATGATGCTGAGTACACAGCGAGGTGAGTTGGTCATCGTCATGCCTCCCGCCCATAGCCCGCGCGCGAAGGTGATGGACATCGACGAAGCGAAAGTTCGGACAGCCGGGGACGCTGCAGCGGTGCTTATCGCGCAGCGCGATGCGCCGCCGGGTCGCCGTGGTCAGCGCGCGCAGCTCGAGTCCGCAGTACGCGGAGACGGCGCGCACCAGCCCGCGGGCGCCCTGCGTCCGGAGGAGCTCGGCGATGGCCTCGGGGATCGGACCCATGTGGGTCGACTCCGTGGGTTCGGCGATGCCTTCGTCGATACACGTGAACCCAACGACCTCCGCGTCGCAGGCCGCGCGCTCTCCGACCGAAGACGGGACCTCGATCGCGTCCGGGCCCGACTGGCGCCACGTGCGGTCGCAGCGGGTGCACACGGTCAACGACACTTGGTAGCCAGGCTTGGCCTCATCCCTCCGGCCTAGCGCGATCTCGCACATCGCGCGGAAGACCTCCTTGTCGGAGGCGCCCGGGCCGATCACGCGGCGCACCGCCTCCCCGGCCTCGCGCCACTCGGCGTAGGCCTCCGCCTCGAGCTCGAAGACGACCCGTCGCGTGGTGAGGATCGGGTCCTTCGCGTCGGTGGGATCGTCACCGGGCTTTCGGCCCGCGACCAGACGCTCTATTTGGCGCACCGTCATCCGCTCCGTGCGCGCGACCCACGTGGACTCGTTCTCGGGCGTGGCGACGCGGGTGATCTCGCGGACCGCCGACCACGATCGCTCGCCGGATGCGAGCAAGCGACGAACCTCCGGGAGCTCCTCGAGGGCGCGGGCGACGCGGAGTCGCTCGCGGGTGGTGCGGGCGTCGAAGCCGAGCCGGCGTTCGACGTACTCCGCGAATGAGGCAAAGCCGAAGTGACGGTGGACGCCCTCGCGGGAGGCGGCGACGAGCCAGCGACCGATCTCGGCGTCGAGATCTCCGGCCCGGGCCGCGAGGCCGAGGAGGGTTTGGTCGATAGTTTGCCAGACAGTATCGTGGGCGGCGTGCATGAGAATCTCATAACATGGGCCATTAACCGCACAGAAAGCGGCCCTGCCGACCTCGCTCGTAGGTGCATCGCTAGACGCAATAGGAGACGCGCCAGAGGTCCATGATGCGAGAGATGACTTCGCAACTCATCCGAGTGTTTTCGGAGGCTCCTCGCGCACGGGAGAGGCCACGCAGGCAGTCAAGAGGAAAATGCTTAGAACGTTGCGCTTCAATGAATCTCGCTCTTCGTGCGCCAAGCAGCGCTCGATACTCCCGTCGACCGTCGACCTAGAGCGCCGATCCGCTAATCGGACCGTAGCGAGGGCGAAGAGGCCTAAATTCATGGGCCAAACGTGACGCGAGCACCGGAGGCGTACTCGATGTACTCCGAGGAGCGGAGCGGCAGGTTTG